>OLRW01000426.1_pt1 | contig 35198 bp, 34 predicted proteins | sample 1672701 | NCBI WGS metagenome assembly OLRW01 (sample SAMEA3136715, study PRJEB25190) | human gut metagenome | biome: human gut; feature: human-associated habitat; material: faeces | place: Austria | collected 2013
CTCATGCATCTGGTCGCATCCTCGCGGAGCGTTTTTATGTAATAGGAACATTACGAAGTAATTTCCTATTACATAAAAAATATCGTTTTACCATCATTTAGACAGTAAAACGATATTTTCTTACTTACATCTTTTGATTTGACTTGCTTCCATTTTTAACTTTATTGATATGTTACGGTATTCTATATGTTACTTCTGTCCCTGAAGCTCTAACAGCTTCCTGAGTCGCTGAAGTTCCTCCTCTAGTGCATCCGCTCGCTGCTTCTCTTCATCCGCTCGCTGCTTCTCTTCTTCTGCCCGCTGCTTCTCTTCTTCTGCCCGCTGCTTCTCTTCTTCTGCCCGCTGTTTTTCTTCTTCTGCCCGCTGCCTTGTTAAGGCAACCTTCCTTTTTAGAGCCCCAATATCTATTTCGTCCATATTCTCAAACAGATATCCCATACCATGACCTCCAATCTCGCCTATAATATTGCTGGCCTCCTCATTCGGTACTTTTAATTTCATTAGTAATGACCATAATATTTTCTTATATATCTCTTTTATCTCATCCGGTGCATTTCCATAAGTGGAATCTACCATTTCCTCCGAGACCTTTCTAAACTCCGAAAGATCTTCCTCCGTCTGTATCTTATTAATCAGCATCACCAATGACATTTCATCATGTTTTTCGCTGAGTTCTTCATTTGTATATTGTCTCACACTCACTACCTGATATGTAAAATCCGGAATATATTTTTCCATTTCTTCTGAAAATTCAATGCGGTCTTTCAGATTCAAATCTGCAGTCCATTTCCGTTTTCCCTCATAATATACAATTGGAATAATCAGAGGATAACGAAAATTTTTACGTCGGCTGCTTCCTTCCTGGATTTTATTCTGAGTCGCTTTATATTCCTGCCAGATTACACACATGTACCGAAGCAACTGCATCGCCACATCATAATCAATATCACTCTTGTGCTCAATCAATGACAATACATAAACTTCTCTTTCTATTGTGCCATCTGCTTTGCGGATATATACCTTCTTGATCGTATCCGACTCAAATTCCACCCCCAGAAATGCCTGATATTTTTCTGATACATCCTCAATATCCTCCGGCATCACATTCGCCAGCAGCGGAATATCTGTATAATTTCTCAGAAACTGACTTGTCAGCCTGTTATTCTTAAATATCTCCCGGCTGTTTGCATTTCTCACATGCATTTCCGGCTGGTAGCTCGCGTTCTTTTCTCTTTTGTCCTGTGATGCTTTTTCCATTTTGCCTCCTCGCTGGAAACAAATCACAGATCAAAAGATATTTGCTCTTTTATTGTAGCATGGAGATTTTAAAGGAACAACTTAAATAAAAAAAATTTTTCCGCATACCAGACTTCCCTCCGTGGCGGTTACCTGCACTGCACACTCCGAACAGAACAGGATCATAATCAGCAGGGAAGCTTCACTTGTCGCAATAGCGAAGCGTTCTGTTAATATTTATTTCAGTTTCTTCTTCAGTTCCTGAATCAGTTCAAAGTAATCTCTGTGTCTCATCTCAGGGAATGCTTTGATGAGTCGTCCCTGTCCAAATACAGTGTGGTTTGTGATAGAACCGGACAGCTCATCAAACTGTGCCTGAAGTTCTGCTTTTTTCATTCGAAGCGTTTCGATTGACTTATCTTTCTGCGCTATTGTTGCATCACGCAGCTCTGCCTTTGCAAGTGCAACCTGCACTTTGCCCTCACCGACTTTCTGAACAGTATCGATCGTGGTCGTCGCCAGTGTGTTGCTGAGTTTATCACTTACGATTCTCATATCGGAGCTGACTTTATCCAGTCTGGTAAGCTTCTTGTTCAGTCCGCGGATCGTTGCGACAGTCACTACAAAATCCGCAAAATATGCCGCATACAAGATTGCCATCACAACCCATTCCCACGTTGCCGGTGTGTGTGATGCCTGATTCTCCACATACTTCTGAAAAACTTTTACGACCATCACGATTGCAAGTCCCCAGATCAGTGAAAACTCCAGACAGATATATCCATGAAAATTCAGCGGCTTATCTGAATAATCCCACCATCTTGCATGAAAGCATACATCAAGCAGCCATCCGGCGATCAATTCTACCAGCGTAGCCAGCACAAATCCAAAAACAAAGATCATTCCTTCACTCATCACATGTCCGCCGCTCTGAATTGTATTGAGCAGAGCAAAAACAGACAGCACTCCGAAACCATATACCGGGCAGACCGGACCATTCAGGAATCCCCTGTTTATCACCTTTCCAAGTGCCACCGCATGGAAGATGACCTCAACTACCCATCCACCAAAAGAATAAAACAAAAAATACAAACATATCTGAAAATATGTCATTCCACAAATCATTACTTATACCCTCCTCCATTTTTCTTTTTTTGATACAAGTAAACTTATTATACCAGACACACCAATATTTACCTATACAAATCTTATGCAATATTTCGTCACGTTTTTATGTAACAGGAAGATTACGGAGTGATTTCCTATAACGTAAAAATACCGCCAGTTAGCTCCGGGCCACCTGACGGCATTAATATTATCTCTTTACCCCACACTGAATCGCCTGTGTCGGACAGGCTTTCTTACATCTTCCACAACGGATGCACTCTGCACTGTTCGGGTTTTCCACAGGGTTGACCTCCATCTGGCATGCTTTTGCACATTTTCCACAGTGAATGCACTTCTCCTCGTCTACACGATAACGAAAAACAGATACTTTATTGAATATAGAATAAAATGCTCCCAGTGGACAGATATATTTACAAAACGGCCGGTAAATAAGAATTGCCAAAATGATCATAATCACCAGAATCACATTTTTCCATATGTAAAGCCATCCGACTGCACTGCGCATGGACTTATTCAACAATACAAGCGGAAGACCACCTTCCAGTGTTCCTGCCGGGCAGATCAGTTTGCAGAAATACGGTGCGCCCTGTCCCATGATATCTACCACAAACATCGGCAATAAAATTACAAATATAAGAAAAATTACATATTTCAGCTTGCGAAGCAGTTTGTCTCCGCGAAATGTCCTGATTTTTTTCGGAAACGGAATCTTGTTGAGCAGATCCTGGATCAGTCCGAACGGACACAGGAATCCGCAGACCAGCCTGCCCAGCAATGCTCCGACAAAAATCAGAAATCCGACCACATAATATGCCATTTTGAAGTTCCAGCTTCCGATCACCGCCTGAAGAGAACCGATCGGACAGGCGCCTGTCGCACCGGGACAGGAGTAGCAGTTCAGCCCCGGAACACAGACATTTTTCAGCTTTCCGGTATAAATCTTGCCGGTCACAAAACCAGACAGATGACTGTTAGTCAGCAGTGCCCACAATGCCTGGATCCCATGTCGCGGCCATTCGTTTATTTTCACTTTTTTATTATCCAATTCCAATACACTCCATGCAGATATTAATTGCTTTTGTAAAAACTACGGACATCTCGCCTCTGTAGATTCCAAAGATCATCAGAAGGATTCCAAGAATTGCCAAAACAACTCCTGCCCATTTTGTTTCTGTTATTTTTTTTATCATAGTTATCTTTTATCTTTCTGCCGGAAACCGGCATTGCTGGTTATCACAACTATACTCTTTTATTTTGAAACATTCGCAAGCTCTTTTTCTACGATTTTCTTCCACTCATCCAGGCTATGGCTTCCGGAATATGTTTCTCCTACAATATTTCCATCTTTGTCAACAAAGAAGGTTTCCGGGAAAGCAGAGATGCCATTCAGACGTCCATTCATCATTGTTGAATCCGGAATCAGGAAAGGATAAGAAGCTTTTGTCTTTTCCTGAAGAACACCAGCTTTTTTCACGGTAGCATCATCCTGTTTTCCGTCATCTCCTACTGTATCAAGAACCACACCAACAACTCCTACTCCCTTGTCTTTCATCTCCTCATAGAGTTTTTCCAGTTCCGGAATCTCATTGACGCATGGAGAACACCAGGTAGTAAAAATATTGACCAGAGTCAGGTCATAATCGCTAAATACTTTTTCTGTATAGTCTTTTCCGTCAACACCCTTTGTCTCAAATTTACCCACAGTTGTAGAATCACCTGCATTGCTGGTATCCTGTGGCTGATCAAATGCGGAAAGCTGCTGGAATGGTGTCATCTCTGTGAGTGTCACATCAATTTCTTCCACTTCTTTTTTCAGGGATTCATCTGCATCTTTATTAGTGCTCAGATAATATTTATACTTTCCATCACTGCTGCTTCCGATTTCTTTGTGTTCTGTACAGCCTGTGATCTCATCCAGTTCTTTCTCAGAATCTTCGTCATAGATTCCAATCACTCCAATTTTTGCAAGACTATTGCACCAGTCATCATACGCTGTTCCAAGCTTGTCAACCTCTGCCTCTTTCTGCTCCTCGGTCATTTCGCTCCAGCTTATATATGCATATTTAATTGCATCTGCAGTGTCATTCCATCCTTCATTTGAGATCATCGCAATAGTCTGCGCTTTTATCTGTTTAAGCAGTTCCTCTGGAAGTTTCATGTTAAGTCCAAGGAATGGATACTCATAAGAATCCTGTGCCTGCACAGTTGTCTCAGATGGTTTGAAAGTACCCTGTATAAAATCAGACGGGATTGCATCCCCCTCTGCAGCAACTGCATCATCATCAACTACCATTCCGGCCTGGTCTGCCGGAACCGCCATTGCTTCTGTACTTTCTGCTGCCATTACGGATACTCCTCCAAAGGTGGATGCTCCTAATACTGCAGCTGCCATAAGTGCTGTTATTTTTTTCATTCTGAATTTCATGATATATATCTCCCTTCAATTGATTTCGTTTGCATTTTACAGCGTGAGCTGTGCTCACTGCGATTACTATAGACAAAACTATACCATACTGTACATAAAATTGGTGTTAAGAAAACACGAAAATGAATTTTTTTAATCAAAATGCCGATTTCATTGAAATATGTGATTTTTTTACAGGAATTTTATGTCCAACATGATATGATAGTATCAGACAGAATTATCGAAATACCTGATACAAAACAATTCTCAGGTACTACCACTTAAAAAGGAGAACTTACATGCATATATTAATTATAGAAGATGAAGAACAGCTCTGCTGCTCCATTGCAGAGGGTCTTCGTATGAATGGATATGAAACAGATACCTGTTTTGATGGAAATGAAGGACTGGAATTATGTATGACAGAAAGCTACGATCTGATTCTTCTGGACCTGAATCTTCCGGGAACAGACGGTCTTGACATTCTGCAGCAATTCCGTACATCTGACAGCACCACACCGGTTCTGATTCTTTCCGCGCGTGGACAGATTCAGGACAAAGTAGAGGGACTGGATCTTGGCGCCAATGATTACCTCACCAAACCTTTTCACTTTGAAGAACTGGAAGCCAGAATCCGCAGTCTCACCCGTAGAAAATTTATTCAGGAAGACATCTGTCTGAAATGTGGCCGCATCATTTTTGATACACGCACACGGAAAGCCAGTGTAGATGATGCGACTCTTTCCCTTACCCGAAAAGAAAGTGCACTTCTGGAATATTTCCTGCTCCATCAGGGTCGTATCATCAGCCCCGAGGAAATGATCGAACATCTCTGGGACGGAAGTGTTAACAGTTTCAGTAATTCAATCCGCGTCCACATTTCTTCTCTGCGCAAAAAACTTCGTGCTGCACTGGGCTTTGATCCGATTCAGAATAAAATCGGACAGGGATATATTCTGATGGAGGAAATATCATGAAAAATTTTTCCAGAAAACTCTCCCTGCAATGGCGTCTGACACTGATCACCGCTCTGCTTGTAACAATCACCTGCATACTGATGTACTTTTTTATCAGTCAGTCCGCAGTTACCGGTATGGACCACCTGCAAAATTATATCGTACAAATTAATAAAACCGATTCTTCACCAATTACTTTTAACATAGATCCAACTATCTTGTTTCCTGATCTCACAGAACAGGTAACAACGACCAAACAGCTTTTTCAGATCCGAAGCCTTATCACTACAGTACTCATCATTCTGCTGAGCAGTGCCTGCACATATTTTGTCAGTCGCCGGGCATTAAAACCATTGCACAATCTCAGCACAAAAGTTGAAAAAATCCAGGCACAAAACCTCTCCGAACCACTTGAAGTACCGGACAGCAACGATGAGATCTCGAATCTGACACTTTCCTTTAATGAAATGCTTTCCCGTCTGAATGATGCCTTTACCGCACAAAAACAATTTTCTGCCAGTGCCGCGCATGAGCTTCGCACACCCCTTGCGGTCATGCAGACAAATCTGGAAGTTTTTTCCCGCAAGAAAGAGCCCTCCGCTGATGAATATCAGAAGCTTTTTTCCATGATTCAGGAACAGACCGGACGACTCTCCCATCTGGCAGAAATACTTCTCGATATGACCGGGATACAGACGATTGAACGTTCTGAAACAATCTCGCTGGCAGAGCTTACAGATGAAGTTCTCTGCGACCTGACTTCAATTGCTGAGCAAAAACAAATTAAGCTGATTCAGGAGGATGGAGACTGTACCATCACCGGAAGTTATCTTCTTCTCTACCGTGCTGTGTATAATCTTGTGGAAAATGCGATTAAATACAACCATCCCGGTGGAAAAGTAACGGTAAACATCCAGCAGAAAAAATCTCTCCTGAACACTGCTGTTCCTCCTGTTCCGACAGACTGCGCCCTCGTTGAAGTATCTGACACCGGGATCGGAATTTCTCCGGAATATCAGGAAAAAATTTTCACCCCGTTTTTCCGTGTAGACAAATCCCGAAGCCGCGCTATGGGCGGCGCCGGACTTGGGCTCGCGCTCGTAAATGAAATTGCCAGACAGCATGGTGGCGAAGTAAAAGTCCTGAAAAGCAATAAAAACGGCAGCACGATTGCCCTCATACTGCCACTGTAAAGCAACAGGCACAAACCACTGTTTTATGTGATCTGTGCCTGTATTGATTTTCAATCTAAAATTTCTTTCATCGGTGTGCCGATCGTTCCTTCCGGCATCGCAACTCCGAAATTTGATGCAATCGTCGCGCCGATATCAGCAAAGGAATCAGACTCCGGCAGATTTCCGCTTATTTTCAGTTTCGGCGAATACAGAAGAAGCGGTACATATTCTCTTGTGTGGTCGGTTCCTGTATAAGTCGGGTCATTTCCATGATCCGCAGTGATCATCAAAAGATCATCATCCCTGAGAACTTTCAGAAACTCACCTAATTTCACATCAAAACGCTCAAGCTCTGCCGCATATCCTTCCGGGTTTCTGCGATGTCCCCAAAGCGCATCAAAATCAACAAGATTTGTAAAACAAAGTCCTGTAAAATCCGTCTTTGCATAATCAATCGTCTGATCCATTCCGTTGACAGAGCTTACGGAATGCACGGAATCTGTGATTCCTTCACCATCAAAAATATCATGGATCTTACCGACTGCCAGCACATCATAACCGTTTTCTTTCAACGCATCCATTGCTGTTTTATTTGTCGGTTTTAATGCATAATCATGGCGGTTGCTGGTTCGCTTGAAGTTCTCCGGTGAATCACCGACATACGGCCTTGCAATTACGCGACCTACTCGCCATTCCTCTTTGAGCGTCAGCTTTCTCGCGATCTCACAGCAACGATACAGATTTGCCAGATCAAATGTCTTTTCATTTCCGCAGATCTGCAATACAGAATCTGCAGAAGTATAAACGATCATCGCATTTTCCTGCATCTCCTGCATACCAAGTTCTTTAATGATCTCTGTTCCACTTGCGCTTTTATTTCCGATAACCTTTTTGCCACACTGCTTCTCAAGCTCGTCGATCAGTTCCTGCGGAAAACCGGTTTCCGTAAATGTCTTAAACGGTTTTGTCGTATGGATACCCATCATTTCCCAGTGTCCGGTCATCGTATCCTTGCCATTGCTCTGCTCTTTCATTCGCTTGTAGCAGCCCAGCGGTTTCTCAACAGGATGAATACCTTCCATTGCTTTCAGGTTTGCCAGACCCAGACTCCGTAGATGAGGCATCTTATCCTCATGCAGATATTTGCCCAGATGACCGAGCGTATCTGCGCCTTCATCTCCAAACTTCGCTGCGTCCGGCATATATCCCATGCCGACCGAATCCAGCACAATTACAAATATTCTCTGATATTTCACTTTATCGTTTACCTTTGTCATATGGAACTCACCTGCTTTCATTATGTTATGATAATTATACCCCGATGACCATAGAATTACAATTACATCGACAGGCTGCTCCTGTTTCTTTTCGCTAATTATTTTTTATTCTATCCGCAGCATCCGATAGCCTATTCCAACATGAGTCTGTATATATGAAACATCACTCTTTTCTGTTTCCAGTTTCTTTCTCAAAGTCGCCATAAACACACGAAGAGAAGCTACATCACTCTCTGCGCTTCTGCTCCAGATCTGCTGCGTGATATATGTATGCGTCAGTACCTTACCTACATTACGCGACAAAAGGCACAAAAGTTTATATTCAATAGGGGTTAGATGCAGTTCTTCACCTCTCAGATAAGTACAACCGGCCGTATAATCAATTTTCAGTTCACCATTGGTAAAAGTCGATTCTTCCTGCATCTCGCCTGTCTGGAGCAGTGCAAGTCGTCTCTGCGTGACGCGTATCCGTGCAAGAAGTTCCTCGACTGAAAATGGTTTCGTTATATAATCATCTGCGCCTGCATCCAGCGCTTCTATCTTATCTGTGTCTTCGTTTCTTGCACTTATAACAATAATCGGCATATTTGACCACATTCTGATTTTTTTGATCACTTCCACTCCCTCTATATCCGGCAAGCCCAGGTCAAGCAAAACAATATCCGGATTATGTGAGGAGGCCTCCAGAATGGCAGAGGTACCATTCTCTGCTTCCAGATATTTATAATCATGTGTCTTTAATGCTGTTATGATCAGGTTTCGTATCGGACGATCATCTTCAACAACCAGAATTGAATTTTTATTCATTTAATATCACCTCACTTAATGGTAAAGTAAACGTAAAAATACATCCTCTCGGAATATTATCTGTCAGCACCAGAGTTCCCCCGTGTGCTTCAATAATTGACCGACAAAGGGCAAGACCAAGGCCAAGACTTCGATGACTGTCAGCGATTGTATTATTGCCTGTATAGAACATTTCAAATATATGCGGTTTTACTTCATCTGAAATACCTGGTCCGTTATCAGCTACACTGATCTGTGCTTTACCGTCCTTCTTTATTCCTCTGATGCATATCTTTGAGCCCGGCAGTGTATATTTTATTGCATTATCAATCAGATTTACAAGAACCTGGATTATAAGCCGCACATCCATATGTACGAGAATAAATTCTTCACATTCTACGTCAATCTGATAATCCTCATGTTTTCGGCTGATGTGGCGCAATGATTCTGTAATGACTTCGTCCAGAAGCTGATCTGTAAATTTAATCTTTAATCTTCCATCATTCAGCCTCGTGATAGAAAGCAGATTTTCCACAACATCAATCAGCCAGTCTGCATCATCATAAATATCTGAATAAATTTGACGTTTTGTTGCCTCATCCAGACAGCTTCCATTGTTTAACAGCATATCTGCATTTCCGGATATCGAACAAAGAGGTGTTCGAAGATCATGTGAAATCGCACGTAAAAGATCCGCACGAAGCTGTTCATTTTTAGCAAATACTGCATTTTTTTCTTTTTCTATTGCATTATGTGAATTTTCCATCGTAAGTGCACATTCATTAAGAACAGAAATCAGAATGCTGTTCTCATAAGAATCCAGTTTTTTCTTCTGCAATGGAATTCCAATTACACCATATACATTGTCTCCACTTTTAATAACAAAGTATAAACATCTGGCACTGCTGAAATGATTCGTTGTTGCACCTGCATTCTGCCCATTCTCATATGCCCACCTGGCTACATACTGTTCTTCTGATGTCAGAAGTTCTCCCTGTCTTCCTCTTTCGTCGTTATGAAAAAACAGACTGCCGCCGGACAGTTCTCCGTTTTCTTCAATATACGCAACAATATTACAGTTTAACAGACGCACCAGTTGTTTACAGGTAACACAAAGGATATCTCTTCTGTCTTTTACCTGTTGGAGTAGACGGTTTGTATCAAATAAAATCTGTGTGCAAAAAGCCTGCTGTGCCGATAACCTTGCATGCTCTTTTAGTTTTGCCGCAAGTGTTCCTGTCAGTACGGATGAGATAAGCATGATCAGAAATGTCACAGGATAACCAACTGCATATGTCTGAAATGACATTCTTGGTTCTGTAAGAAAAAAGCAAAAAAGAACGACACTTAAAAACGAACCGGCCAGACTGCAAAGATATCCATCTGTTAAAATTGAGGTGAGCAATACTCCAAGGATATATATGGTAACTATATTCGCATCTGTGAAATACAGTTTCTGAAATATCAGTCCAATCAGTGTACAGCCAATAAATATTGAAACTGTCAGAATATAATCTTTTACTGATGGTGTTTCAATATGGAGCTTAAACTTCTGCTTCTGACCGGTTTCCGGCATAACTGTACCCGGAATAACATGCATGTATGCATTCTTTTTTCTTCCTTTTGAACTCATCTCGACTTTTTTTAATAACTGCAGATTTGAACGTTCATCAGAAAGTTCTTTTCGGCTTTCCTTAATAAAGCATCCCAGTTTTGACACCATAAAAAGTCCCAGTCCAAATATTACACATACAATCAATATCAGAGTTCCCTTTTCCATTATCATCACCCACTATCTTCAGATATGAAAACATTTTTGAATTGTTTTATAATCACCCAGTACCAGAAGTGTACTCCCATCGTTCAGAACTGTATCAGCCGATATTGCCACACCGATTTCGCCGCCTTCATTTTTGACTGCCAGAATATTTATATTATGTTTCTTTCTTATGTCAAGTTCACCTATAGTTTTTCCAATCCACTCATACGGTATTTCTACTTCGAAGATTGCATGAGATGCATCGACTTCCATATAATCAAGGATATGATCATCCGCATAACGAATGGATGCCCATTTTGCCACCTGTTTTTCAGGATAAACCACCTTATCTGCACCATTTCGCAAAAGGAATTTTTCATGGACATCCCGTTCCGCTCTGGAAATTACCAGTCTGGCTCCCAGCTCCTTTAGTAAAGAAGTCGTCTCAAGCGAATTCTGAAAACTACCTCCAATCGTCACAAAACAGATATCATAATTTCCGATTCCCAGAGATTTCAGAAATTCAGCATCTGTGCTGTCTCCAATCTGAGCATTGGTAACAAACGGAAGAACTTTCTCTACTCTTTCCTCATTCAGATCTACCGCCATAATCTCATGTCCCATCTGATTAAGCTGCATTGCAATGTGTTTTCCAAATCTTCCAAGTCCAATAATTAAAATATTCTTCATAAAAAAGCTCCTTTAACCCACTGTGATTTTTTCCATTGGCATTCTTGCATTATTATTATTTTTTCCTGAAAATACTGCATAGATCAGTGTCAGTCCACCCACGCGCCCCAGGTACATAAGTACAATCAATATCAGTCGTGATATTATATGCAGATCGGGCGTAACACCCAGAGTCAGTCCTACCGTTCCTATAGCTGAAGCTGCCTCATAAAAACAGGTCAGCACAGGTAAGCCTTCATAAGCACTGATTATGATCCCGCCTCCAAAGAACAGCATCAGGTACAGCATAGCAATTGTTGCCGCATTTTTTATCACCTGAACATCAAATCTTCTTCCAAAAGCACCTGCATCTTCACGGCTTCTGAATGTAGCAAATGCATTCAGGATCAGTACTGCAAAAGTTGTTGTCTTCATACCTCCCGCTGTGGAACTTGGTGATCCTCCGATCAGCATCAGCAATATCATAACCGACTTTCCTGCTTCTGTCATCAACGGGAGATCTGCAGTATTAAACCCGGCTGTTCTCGTTGTAACTGACTGAAATATTGAATACAGCAGACGTTTTTTAAACAGAAACTCTCCAAAATCATTGGCAAAAAATAAAATTGCCGGCAATATAATAAGAAGAACAGTTGTTATCAGAATCACCTTGCTCTGCATACGATAACGTCTGAAATTTAATTTATTTTTATAAAAGTCTTCCCAGGTAAGAAATCCGATACCTCCGATTATAATCAGAAGCATGATCACCATATTCAGCCATATATTATCGCCATATCCTGAAAGAGATACAAACCTGTGCCCTTCTGTTCCCAGTATGTCAAACCCGGCATTGCAAAATGCAGATACTGAATGAAATACGGACATCCAGATTCCCCTCCGCCCAAAATCATGGCAAAATACCGGGAGAAGTAAAATTGCTCCAATCGCCTCAACCAAAAAAGTTCCTCTCAGTATGAATTTTGTCAACCGGACAATTCCGCCTACCTGCGGTGCCGATATTGCGCTCTGCATAGTGCTGCGCTGCATAAGAGATATTTTTCTTCCGGAAAGCATAAATGCAGCGACAGCAACTGTCACTACCCCCAGCCCACCTATCTGTATAAGTATAAGAATAACTGTCTGACCAAATCCGGACCAGTAGCTGCCTGTGTCCTGTACAACAAGTCCCGTCACACAAACTGCAGAAGTTGAAGTAAAAAGTGCTTCGTCAAATGGAGTTACGATTCCATCTGCAGACGAGACCGGAAGCATCAGAAGAAGCGTTCCCAAAAGAATCACTCCTGCAAACCCTAATATGATCATCTGAAATGACGTCAGATGTTTTTTTCTGTGAAAATTCTCCTGCATAAATGTATGGCTCCTTTTTTAATATTTTGCACATGCAGATTTTAATCTTTTTATTCCAGTCTTATTATATATATAACTCCTCAAAGATTGTATAAAATTATCGGAATCAGTATTAAGATTTTATAAAGAAAACAGCATCACAACTATTCTTCCGGCAGCCACCTTACAGAACGCAGAACGGTTTCGACAATCTGATCGTTCCCTCTGTTTTCTCCTGCAAAGATCACCATGTCAATCTGTGTCGCATCTTTCCGGTCAATAAACACGATTCCGTAAAGGCTGTCTGTCGAGCAGAAAACACATGGAATTCCATTGATCTCTGCTTCTTTTTCCAGTTTGAATCCCTGCTTGTTGATCTGTTCTTTCAACACATCCATCATTGTCAGCTCGTTGTCAGCAAGTTCCTGCTCGATTTCTTTTCTTGATTCTTCATCGTCAGGCTCCGTTGCCATTGCCATGCAGATATAGGCTTTGTCATCGGACGCAGAAATATATTTCACCCCACCTGCAATGTCTTCTTCATCCGGCTGATAAGCGTCCCATTCTGCCGGAAGATACAATTCAAACAAATCTTCTACCTTTGTCCATGTACCATCGTATCCGGCTTTCGTTTCATCGAAAGAACTCACTTCATCTGTCGGCTCCGAATGACGCATGCATACATGATCTTTTACATAATCAATTTCCGAGAAAAGCTGCTGATATTCCTCGCTGATGCTACTGTCATCCATGTAGCCCTGCACATCTGTCGGAAATGTCAGGAAATAATTCATCACCGACTCCTCGCCGAATCCTACATAATAATAGGACGGCAGCTCTGTGAAATCACTGTTTACGGAATAAGATAAGGAAAAAAGTTTCCCGCCAACTGTCCCGTAATTTTCCTGCCATTTTTCTTTGCTCGCCTTATGATAAAAAGTAACACTGGTGTCCTGTGCCTGCACCGCTACCTTTCCCTGCCAGTCTGCCGGGAGTGTAACGGCAACCTCTTCAAAATAGTAAACCTGCGAGCCGTCATCCATTGTATCATTTACAAAAGTCAGCAGATTCTGCGTATCGACCGCCCCAAAAGCTGTCGTCGAAGTCAGGGAAACAGTCATCAGAACCATTCCCATACCAGCTGCTGCCAGTGTTTTTTTCCAGTTCTTTTTCATTATTTCTTCCTCCTTTTCATCCCACATTATAAATCATGCCTTATTCGATCTCGTCATCACGAATCGGTAATACCATATTTTCCAGTGCATATCGAAGTTTTGGATGATGAATTACAAAGTGGATCGCCGGAGCCCGGTTCTTCGATATCATGCACCATTTTCCCTCAAAACAAGTGATCTGGATATTGTGAAAACCTTTTATCTTTGTCAGATTGAACTGATAGTTTTCGTTTGCTTTCGCATATTCCCGGCCTGCCTTTATACATGCCAGATACTCTTCATAGGTCAGGTGGATATCTTTTTCCAGAAAACACTCTGCAATCGGAAGCACCGGCGGATATTTCCCATATTCTTCCTCACAGATCTCTGATACTTCATCTTCCACTATACTGTGTTTCAAAACCGTTTCCAGACATTCTCTGTCTCTCCTGTAATACTCTATGATCGTTGTCTTATCATCCGCCGATACATGATTGCGTTCCAGAATTTCTTCCAGCAGTTTTTTCGGCAGGACTCCCAGATCCGGAACCGCCAGTACACGCCTCCGCCTGCCTTCTTTCCCGGCATTTTCGATCAGAGCAGCATACAGTTCTTTTTTGCGCTCTTCCCTGTAAATATCCATCAGTGGATGTGCTTTTTTCAAAAGAAATTCCATATTTTTCTGACTGATTGATACTTCCTCTTTGCGACTGGTCAGATAATAATGTGCCAGATCATGATGCCCGCTGATACAGTCGCCTGTCATCGCCACCTGCCCGGAACAATAATGCAGATGAGAATAGACACGATTCTGTACACCTTTCAGATAATATGGTGAAATCTGCCCGGTCATATAAAGTGGCACCCAGTTTTCCAGACCGAGCATCATATCTTTCATAGGACGTTCCACATCGTGGATGATATGGATATGCAAACCCTTTTTAAGAACCATCGCAAGACCGAACATGTATTTTTTTGCAAAATCCTTGTCTGCAGCCATATCTTCTACCGGCATGTCACTGCATATGTACAAGGGCTTCATTGATTTTGAAAGCACGGTATGCTTCAGAAAATCCAGTTCCCCCTCACGCATTTCTTTCAATCCATAATAATGTCTCGAAACAGGAAGCTGAAACGGTACTTTCGGCACCTTGAAACTGTCAAAATGAATGACACGTATATAATCATCCAGATTAAAAGAATCCACTTTACGCAGAAAACCAGATACATAATCAACGTCTTCCGGTTTTGAAGAACTCAGCCACTCCCTCAGTTTTTTCCTGTATAAAGAACTGTCTGTAATTTCGTCTTCATTGCATTGAATAAGATATGTCACCTTTTTCCGATCCTGCTCATCCTTATAATTAGATGCAACATACTCGCAGATTTTTTCGATAAACTGCTGCTGATGTGCCGGATTGCGCTTGCCCGTCCTTATCTTCGACAGGTACGAGGGATCATAATGCAAAAATGCCGCAATTCTGGAAATATTGATATCCAGTTCTCTCAGCAGAATGTCGAGTTTCTGGCTGTTAAATGCCGGTTCGTCCCGATTATCCTCCAGACTTTCACGCAGTGTCTGCAAAACTTTGTCCGCCTTAAAATCCCGGATGCCTTTTTCTGCTACAGTCTTGATGATTCCATCGGACAATTTCTTTAAATATTCACTGTCAGCTGAAGGTGCACGCTCACCTTTGCGGTACCAGCTGATAACCGTTTCGGATATTTTGCTGTTACGCGCCAGTTCTTTTCCATTGCAGCGGATCTGTATGATATAGTTATTCAGACATTCCTGAAAATTCATCTTCTCCATCCCCTTCCGAATCATTCCCATATTTCCTGCTTACAGTATAAAGGATTTTCGGCAAATACTCAAAAAATTACCACCTTTGTCTATGACAGATATGGCAATACTTTTGAGCATCAACAGAAACTTTGTTATACTGATTTTACCAATACTCAGAAGGAGGATACAACAATGAAAAAGTTTAAGAAAACATTAGTAAGTCTTGTTATGGTACTTCTGTTAGCAGTCACAATTGTCCCTTTAACGAATGTAACAGTTCAGGCCGCTTCCGTCGGAAAAGTGACAGGATTAAAAGCGGTCTACACAAAAGGCCAAACACGACTTACATGGAAAAGAGCATCCAGAGCCAGAGCATATGAAATCTATCGCTCAACTAACGGTCAAAAATATCAGAAGGTAAAAACTGTCAGAGGACTTTCCTGGCAGGATACAAAGAAAGGAGAGCTCTGGTACAAAGTACGTGCTGTCAATGGGCGACAGAGAGGTCGTTTCAGCAATGTCGCATCCATTTATACGATCGGAGGCCGCATTTCATTGCGAAAAACAGGGAATTCTTTTCTGAGCGCCGGAACCAGCATATTTGCTCTGGAAATCTGGAATTATGCATCGAAAAAGCCAGCTTTCATAGGATGCAGCAATAACGGCAGAAAAATGACTGATTTTCCGATATACGTTTATAATAAGAAAAAGCGCAGATATGAAAAATCATTAACAAATGAACCTTACTATCATGGAGCACTTTCATCTTCCGCAGGAGAAACAGATCTGAAAACCAGTATTCTGCACAGGGGAAAAGGGAATTATATTGTTTATGTTGCCGGTCTTGGAATGATTTATCCATATGTAAATGCTTACGATAACGGTAATATTTATACGTATTATATCTATACATATTTTAAAATCGGATCAAGAACATATCGTTTCCGAGTAAGTTCTAATTCGTCATATTACAAAGATTATCATGTACAGCGTATAAGATAGATTTTGGCTAAAATTAAGGAGAAGTCCGAAAAGACTTCTCCTTTGTTATTGTTTTATTATTCTTTTTCATACAGAAATTCTTCCGGCAGACTTACCTTGAAGTCTTTTGCCAGTGCACGGAAATTATCTGGCTGGATCGTCTGCAGTTTGTGCGGTGTCATAGAGAGGATCTTTACAAGGATCTCTGCTGATTTCTCAACAGTATGAAGCAGGCCAAATGTCAGGTCAAAATCCTCTCCGGAACAGAACATTCCATGGTGTGCCCAGATTACAACATCATATTTTTTCATAAGTTCCGCTGTCTTTACAGCAATTTCTCTTCCGCCCGGAACCATCCAGCCGACAACTCCAACACCGTCCGGAAATACAACCGGACACTCGGTTGCGGATTCCCAGAGTTCTCTGGTAAACACTTTGTCATCCAGTGGGAGCACAAATGTCAGTGCAATCGTGTTTGTGGTATGCGCATGGTAAATAACACGATGCTTTCCATTAGTAAGTTTTTTCTTTACTTCATGATTCATCAGATGTGTCGGAAGCTCGCTTGTCGGTCTTCCTCCCTCAACCAGTCCCCAACGGATACGGTAATTGCAGCCAGTCTCATCCAGTTCGATAATTGCAAGACATACTTCCGGGTCAACAATGATATTTCTGAAATATTTACCGCTTCCTGTCACAAGAAAAAATTCGCCTGCCAGTCCCGGTACTTCGGTTCCGATCGGTGTCCATTCTCCCGGTGCATTCAGACGCGGACGGATCATTTCGACTTCCTCTGCCTTCAGACGATAACTTAAGTTACCGCCGTTTCTCTCATGCCATCCCTGCAGATAACCGTCATTTGCCATTTTGATAAAACCCTGTACAAATTTTGACTCTAAGATTCTCATAATAAAATCCCTCCGATTTCGTCCATAAATGGGCAGTTTTGTTGTGTTGTGGTTTTATGTTGTTTATTCTCTTGATTTATGTTGTTTCTCTTTGTTTTCATTTGCATTATATATGGCTTCTTGTGGTTTGTAAAGACCTTTTTGAAAAAAACTTCAAAAAACCACATCTGTGCAGATTCTGTCGTAAATTAGTAATTTGACAATCATATAAAGGGTTTACACATCACTTAAATACCGTTACAATGAAATACGTAAAAATAAAAAGGAGAACCACGAAATGGAATTACAGAATGGAAGACCGGAAAATGTAAATGACCGTCTGGACAAGGAGATTCGTGTCTATGACTTTTTAGATAAACTCAGCGTTACTTACCAGCGTGTTGACCACGAAGCCGCCATGACCATGGAAGCCTGTGAAGAAATTGACCGCACACTCGGTGATGATACCGCTATCTGCAAGAACCTGTTTCTGTGCAACCGTCAGGAAACAAACTTTTATCTGCTCCTGATGCCGGGCGACAAACCCTTTAAGACAAAGGATCTTTCCGCTCAGATCGGCTCGGCACGTTTATCTTTCGCCAAACCGGAATTTATGGAAAAATATCTCGACATCACCCCGGGCTCTGTCAGCGTCCTTGGCCTGATGAACGACCACGAAAAGAAAGTTCAGCTTCTGATCGATGAAGATGTTCTGAAGGATCCTTATTTCGGATGTCATCCATGCATCAATACATCCAGTCTGAAATTTACTACAAAGGATTTTACAGAAAAGATTATTCCTGCACTTGAACATGAACCGATCATTGTAAATCTGGAGAATTATCGATGAAAAAAGAATTGAATTTTGCAAAATTGCTTTTAGAAACGCTCATTTTGACCGGTGCTGTGGCAATCATTGCTGCTGCCGTTTATTTTTTCCTCGTACCGAGCCATGCTTCTGTCAGCAGTATTTCCGGTCTTGGAATTGTTCTTTCCAACTTCATCCCACTGCCCCTCTCTGCGATTACCATGATCCTGAATGTTGTTCTTCTGATCATTGGTTTTATCACATGTGGGAAAGAATTTGGAGTAAAGACCGTTTACACAAGTATCATACTTCCTGTCTTTCTCGGAATTTTTGAAAAAGTTTTTCCGAATTTTACTTCCATGACCGACAGTCAGGAACTGGACGTGCTGTGCTATGTCCTTGTTGTCAGCATTGGTCTGAGTATTCTTTTTAACAGAAATGCTTCGTCAGGCGGGCTTGATATCGTAGCAAAGATTATGAATAAATATCTGCATATGGAACTCGGCAAAGCAATGTCACTCTCCGGCATGTGTGTTGCACTGTCCGCTGCACTTGTTTATGACAAAAAGACCGTCGTACTGAGTATTCTTGGTACATATTTTAACGGAATTGTGCTTGACCATTTTATTTTTGACCACAACATCAAACGCCGCGTCTGCATCATTACAAAAAAAGAAGAAGAACTGCGAAATTTCATTATTCACGATCTGCACAGCGGAGCCACCGTTTATGAAGCATACGGTGCTTACAATATGCAGAAACGAAATGAGATCATTACGATCGTAGACAAAACCGAATATCAGAAGCTGATGAATTATATCAATCATGAAGACCCACAGGCATTCATCACTGTGTACAATGTATCTGATATGAGATATCAGCCTAAAGTATAAATCAGCGTAGGCGCCACCGGTGCCTCCTCGACAGGAAATGTAAAACTCCGCCAGAACAGGTAGTTACGTACCCGAACTGGCGGAGTTTTGTTATTTGTTATTTTTTGCGACGTTTGAGGTAAATTCCTCCACCAATCACTACAATTGCAGCAATAAGAAGAATTACGAAAATTCCAATCGGTGTGTTATCACCTGTTTTTACTGCTTTTGTGGATGTTGCGTTAGATGAGGTTGTGGTTGTTTTATCTTTGTCCTTGTCTTTATCCTTATCTTTATCCTTATCTTTGTCTTCATCCTGTTCCTGATTGGTAATGGTTACTTCTGCGGAAGTATTGCTCTCATCAAATGTAACTTCCTCATTCTCCAGCGATACATCATAAAAGAACACCTTGTGTGAAAGAATAAACGAAAAATCTACGAAACTCTCTTTCAACAAGATGTTCTTTTATATTTATATCTGTTTTACATGGAAATCCATCCAAATGCGTTCGCCACGGAACTCAAAAGAATGATTACCGCAAAGATCGGGCAGAGATACCGGATCATAAAATTAAAGACTTTCTTTCTCTTAAATGTGCCTTCGCCATGCAGAACTTCTTCCTCGATCTTCTTCACACCGATCACTCTGGAGATCAGAAGACAGGTCGCAAATGCCGCGATCGGCATCATCACAGAGTTTGTCAGGAAGTCAAAGAAATCAAGGAACTGCATTCCGATGATCTTTACACAGGCAAGCGGTCCATATCCCAGGGAAGAAAGACTTCCGAGAACAAGCATGATTGCACCGACTACCAGTGTGGACTTCTGTCTGCACCATTTCAACTCATCCTGAAAGGTCGATACAGCACTTTCGGTCAGAGCAATCGAACTTGTCAGTGCCGCACAGAGTACCAGCACAAAGAATAAAATTCCGATCGGGGTTCCCAGTCCCATGCTTGCAAAGACTTTCGGAATCGTGATAAACATCAGGGACGGTCCTGCCTGCAGTGTATCCGGATCTCCGCCTGAGAATGCAAAGACTGCCGGAATGATCATCAGACCTGCCATGATTGCGATCGCTGTATCAAAGATTTCTACGTTTGTTGTGGAACCTTCAATGGATACGTCTTTTTTCATGTAGGAACCAAAAGTTACCAGAATACCCATAGCGATTGAAAGTGAATAGAACATCTGTCCCATTGCTGCCACAACGGTCATCCATGAAAAATTCTCAATATTCGGTATCAGGAAATATTTTACGCCTTCCAGTGCTCCCGGTCTTGTCACAGAATAAACTGTGATCAGAATAGACAAAAATACCAGAACCGGCATCATAAATTTCGAAACACGCTCAACACCGTTACGTACCCCTGCATAAATGATTGCTACTGTGAATACCGCAAAAATCAAAAAACAGACTTCTGTGGATACTCCATTGGAAATAAATTCTGAGAAATATCCGTCTGTCGCAAGCTTCTGGCTGTTGCCCTTTACATATTCAATCAGGTATTTGATTACCCAGCCGCCGATTACTGAGTAATACGGCACGATCAGAATCGGAATGATCGCGTTGATCCAGCCGCCGAATGACAGCCATTTAGATTTGCCGAATTTGGCAAAAGCACCGACCGGACTTTTCTTCGTCATTCGTCCAAGCGCTGTCTCCGCCACGATCATTGAATAACCAAATGTCAGTGCCAGAATAATATAAATCAGTAAAAAAATGCCACCGCCGTATTTTGCCGCCAGATACGGGAATCTCCAGATATTTCCCAGTCCGACGGAAGCTCCAGCCGCGGATAGTACAAATCCGAGTTTGCCGGAAAACGTGCTTCTCTCATGATGCTGTTTTTCCATAAATCAACCCTCTCCTGTGATTATTTAATTCTCTTTAATTCGTATTCTCTGGTTCCAAGTCCGACTTTTTCTGCCTGATCAAGGGTTGCTTTCCATTCGATGTTTGGATTGGAATCTTTGAAATGATCATGGTGGCAATGCCATCCAGGCTCTGCCAGATGTTCTCCGAGCTGACTGTCCGCGATCGGTGTTGCCTTCAGACATGCATCTGCACATGCCTGATCCAGTGCAACCGGGTCAAAACTTGCAAACATTCCAATATCCGGAAGAATCGGTGCATCATTCTCTCCATGACAGTCGCAGTTCGGGCTGATATCCTGAACCAGCGCAATATGGAAATGCGGACGGCCATGACAGACAGCCTGCGCATATTCTGCCATCTTACGGTCAAGAAGTTCGTTTGCACTGCTGTTCGGATTGTATACAGCATCAAAACTGCAGGCTCCGATGCAACGGCCGCAGCCTTTGCATTTATCATAATCGATCACTGCTTTTTTGTTTACATATGTAATCGCATCACTACCACATTCTTTTGCACAGCGACGGCAGCCACGACAGACTTCTTCGTTTATCGCCGGTTTTCCGCTTGCATGCTGCTGCATCTTTCCTGCACGGCTTCCGCAGCCCATACCGATGTTTTTCAGTGCACCGCCGAATCCGGTAGCCTCATGACCTTTGAAATGAGTCAGACTTATAAAAATGTCTGCATCCATGATCGCATGTCCGATAAATGCGGTCTTGCAGTATTCTCCATTTACAACAGGAACTTCTACTTCATCAGTTCCACGCAGTCCGTCTCCGATGATAATCTGACAGCCTGTCGTAATTGTATTAAATCCATTCAGATTTGCACAGTCCAGATGTTCCAGTGCGTTTTTTCTGCTTCCCGGATACAGTGTATTGCAGTCTGTCAGAAACGGCATACCCCCCTGCTCTTTACACAGATCTGCTACTGCTTTGGCATAGTTCGGACGTAGGAATGCCAGATTTCCCAGCTCACCAAAATGCATTTTGATTGCTACAAATTTACCGTCCATATCAATATCTTTGATACCGGCTGCAATACAGAGTTTTTTCAGCTTATCAAGCTGGCTGGTTCCGACCGGGCAGCGGAAATCCGTAAAATAAACTGTAGGTTTTTCCATTTTAAACCCTCCTGAAATTTTCATATGTATATAAAAGATTATCTCTTTTATACTTCATAAAGTCAAGAGGCGCTTTTACACTGGCTTGCAGGTACATCCAATTCCCAGACCATCCGGACCGATATGACAGGACAGGCCGAAGGAAAGCTTATCACACATAACTTCCATTCCCGGAAAGCTTTCTCGGATCTGATTTACCCATTCTTCTGTCACTTCATCGTTACTGCTGGATGCCGCCATCAGGTATACTTCTCCTGCTGCATATTCTTTTGCAAAATTTGTCTCCAGTTCTTCCTTCATTGCATCGATCATGACCTTACGTGACTTTTTCAGTCCGCGGCATTTCTGGTAGGTATCAAGTTTTCCCGTGCTGAAATGCATGACAGGTTTGATATTCAGAACATTTGCCGCCAGTGCGGTTACGGAACTGATTCTTCCGCCTTTTTTCAGGTATTCCAGTGTGCTGAGACCGATGTAGATGGTCATTTTTTCTCTGGTTTCCTCCAAAATCTTCTTGATCTCGGCTGCGCTGTATCCTTTTTCCACCATCTCTACTGCGTCAAGGACAGAACGGTGCATTGGTGTCGCCACACGGCCATTATCAACGACAAATACCTTTCCGGCAAATGCATCATCATTTGCCATTGCCGCTGCTGCCATACAGGAACCGCTCAGTGCGCTGCTGAGAGGAATATAGACAATTTCCTCGTATTCTTTCAACATTTCTTTCCACATATCAATAACTTCTGCCGGGGACGGCTGTGAAGTGGACACATCCACGCCCTTTCGAAGCATATCATAAAATTCATCCCGGGATAAATCTACTCCTTCACGATAAAGTTTCTCTCCGATATAAAAAGGCATCGGAAGAACTCTGATACCGAGTCGCTCTGCTTCTTCCGGCAAGATTCCGCTGTGACTGTCTGTCATGATTCCTATTTTTTTCATATTGTTTCTGCTCCTTTGTATTTCCACTGTTCAAACTTCTTATAATGACTTGATGATCGGCATTACATAATCGATCATTTCTTCCGGTGTTTCTTTCATTTCATCCATGATCCAGCGTCTGGAAACACCATCCAGTACGCAGAGTTTTACAACCCATCCATATTTCTCTGCCATATTCGGGTCTGCGGACTCGACGGCTTTACGTTTTTCATGGATTTTTTCTCCGAGGCGTTTCGTAAAAAGATCCATATTCAGTCCGCGGATTGCCCACATTTCTTTATAATTCAATGATATCTGGTAGAAATAATTAAACAGATACTCCCGTATTTTACGCTCATCTGTCGTATCCAGCATCGGCAGAAATTCAATATTCAACTTCTCTGCAGTCGCATCTGCGATACTGTCCAATACCTCTGAAATGGATGCGAAATTTCTGTAAAAAGAAACCCTCGCCACTTTCGCTTCCTGCACAATATCTGTCACAGTGATATCCAGATAGGATTTCTGTGTCATGAGACGAAGCAAAGCCTGCTCTATCTCACTTTTTGCGGAATGATTTTCCTTTTTGTTCATGATCTACCTTTCCCTGAACTTAACAGCCGGTTATTTATATAGTTATATAATTTCTATAATCGTATATTCTGCTTCATATATGTTACATTTTGTTTCATTAAAGAATTGTATTGTATCACCAAGTAACGGGACTGTCAATAAATTGGTAATTTTTTCTTTCGCTCAGATAAAAAAAAACAGGAAAATCCTAGCCTGAATTTTCCTGATCTTTATACTTTCTCTTCTCACTTTTTCAACATATTCAGATAGTCATTTCTTTCTTCCGTCGGTATCTGAAGCGCATCCATCGCCTGTTCGATACTCCATCCCATACTCTCCATGAGATTTCGTATTGAAGTGATAATTCCTTTCGCAATACCTTTCTGTTCTACACCTTCACTCAGATTACACATCTCCGACACCTCGCTTTCCAACTCCTGCGTCATCTTAATGTTAAACTCTTCCTGTATGGAATACTGATTTATCGTATTTTTTCTGTAATTCGGAGGGTTCATGCATATAAAAATGCTGTAAACCTTCTTTATCTTCTCATAATGAGAATTCGTGAATTCTGTGCCATACTGTGACGAAACCAAACGACAGCAATAATACAGATTCCGCTTTACTATCGGATATCCCGGATAAAAATCATTCTGTGCTTCAACATTGATAATCAGACTGATTCTCTCTCCTGTACCCGGCACAATGGCTCGAAATCTGATATCATAAGTCACAGTTCCTTCATTAATGGTGCTATCTTCTGTATTTAAACCTCTTATCTGTAGGGAGCCTGCTTCTTCATCCGGATGAACCGCTGCTTCTGAGATTTGTGTCTCGCCTTCTATGTACTTTGAAGCAATCTCCGAAATTTCACTGCCCCTGTACTCTTCCAGACAGCTTTTCATAATCCATGCAAGGATTATCTTATTTGCCAGCAAGTGCTTACATGCATTGTCATATGCTGCCTTTTCTCCTGCGGTAGAAATCATTTGCGACAACGTACTTTCTACTCTCATCCACCACAAGCCTTCCTTTTTGAACATTTTGTTCCATTCATATGATAGCACATAATTATCTGCATGTGTATAAACTTTCTATAAATTGGCAGACATGCAGGAAATCAAAAAAAAGCATCGGTTCAGCTGTGCTCTTGCTGTTTCCGATGCCATTTTGTAATAATTTGCCCACTAACTTGCATCGATTTATAATCGACATTAAGAAACCCGATGCTTCTTGACTGGATTTCAACAATAATTGGCATCGAATCCCTGAAAATTACCATGTCCCGATTCATCCAACCTGTCCGCACCGCACTGTATCTGAAATCTTCCCTAAATAATATCACTCGACCTTTTTCGACAATTATATGGAACTGTATGTGCTATACTTTCCATAATTTAATATATTTACCCAGGTAGCTGGGGGACGTGCTCTTCTCTTAATCCGAGCACCTTACGGAGAAGGTGAAGTTTATGAGCGATTACGAGACATTTATGATTATTTTAACTATTTCTAATCTAATTGTAGCTATACTTACATATGCCCATAAAAAATAGCCGTCCTAATCTTTGGCGAGAATTGACAGCTATTTTTTACTAATCTTATTTCGCCGGATTGGGTGACCAGCACTCACCTTCCAGCTCCCTTGTTAAACATATTATATGCTACTGCTTTATTTTTTTCAATCAATTCTTTAATTGAATTTATACAGGGAGAATCTTTAGTTGCTGTGAACGGAATGAACAGTAACAATCTTTAAACATACACTCACTTCTCTCTCCCATACACATCATTTCTCCGTGCTTTCAGAAGTGGAAGCTGTTCGCGGATTTCATTTTCATAATCAAGATCTGCTTCACAGATCAGAATACCCTCTTTTTCATCAAGCATGTCCACGACTCTGCCCCATGGATCTGTAAATATGGAATGTCCCCATGAAATGTAGGAAGCCGCCGGGTCGCGTGCCGGTGCACATCCCAGCATATAAATCTGGTTGTCCAGTGCACGGGCGCGGAAAGAAAGCTCCCAGTGTGCCGGTCCGGTCGTCATATTGAATGCTGCCGGCACAAAAATCATCTTCGCTCCGTCATTTACCATCATACGTGCAAACTCCGGAAAACGGATGTCAAAACAGATCATCACACCCATCCTGCCAAACTCTGTCTCGAAAACAGTTCCACTGTTTCCGGCAGTCAGCGTATCAGATTCTTTAAAACTCTGCCCACCTTTTACATCAATATCAAACAGATGTGTCTTTCTGTGCTTTCCAATCTGTACACCCTGCCGGTCAAAAATATAGCAGGTATTATATACGCGGCCTTCGTCGTCTTTTTCCGGAACGGAGCCTGCTACCAGATAAATGTTGTATTCTTTCGCATATGCAGAAAGAGCTTTCCACACAGAATCGCCCTCTTCTTCTGCGTATTCCGGGAATTTTTCCGTCTGGTAAGGACAGCAGAACATCTCGGGTAACACGACAAAGTCAACGTTCTGTGCTTTAATCTGTTCCAGATAATGTCTGACTGCCTTTATATTTTTCATCTTATCTTCTACTGTCGGCATCTGAATCGCCGCTGCACAAAATTTATTCATCCTACATATCCACTTTCAATACTTTACACACGCTATCCAATACATACCTCTCCGACAATGTCCATGGAAAAATATTCTTTCATCTCACGAAGATTGTCGGTCTGCCCAAGTACCCACATAAGCTTCGTCATGGCGGCCTCCGTAGTCATATCATATGCCTGAATCACGCCCTTTTCCAGCGCAACCCGTCCTGTTTCATATACGGACAGATTGCTTCCTTCATAACGACACTGGCTTCCTGCAAGGACGAGCATTCCTTTCTCGATAACTTCGCCGACCTTTCCTGTGAAATCGTTTTTCAGGAAAGGCATTCCTCCCAGTCCGAATCCCTCAATATAGACAGCTTTATATCCTTTTTCATAATACATATCCAGTATCTCCGGACTGATTCCCGGATAAAGCTTCAGCAATGCAACCTTGTCTGAATACGCTGTCTGTGGTTTGAAGATTCCTTTTTTCTCTACAAGATTTTTCTCAAAAACGCGCAGTCCCAGTGAACTGATTTCTCCGACATATGGATAATTAATGCTTTCAAACGCATCAAAGCTCATTGTACGGACTTTGGACGCACGGCATCCGAGCATCACCTTACGATTGAATGCAACAAAAACTCCCGGATATCCGCTGGCTGCCATATGGATTCCACACCGACAGTTTTCCAGCGCATCTGCAACCGGATTGGCGATAGAAAGCTGGCTTCCTGTCACAACTACCGGAATCGAAATATTCTGCAGCATAAAAGACAGCATCGCAGACGTATAGGCCAGCGTATCGGTACCATGAATCACCACAATCCCATGATAATCATAACTTCTTCTTGCGATGAGTGTTGCAAGTCCGGTCCAGTCTTCCGGTCCGATATTGGAACTGTCAAGTGAGCAGAAATCCTCTGTTTCCAGCTCCAGATTTTTAGAAACCATACGCAGTTCCTCCAGCATATCGCCACTGCTCATTCCCGGCACAAGCCCATTGGAGCTCTTTACAGAAGAAAGCGTTCCTCCTGTATTTATGATCAGGATTCTCTTTGGCATACCTGAACCTCCATCATTTGTCATATTTTAATCAACAGTATTATTTCTCCGGCACGATTTCCAACCAGTATCCGTCCAGATCTGTGATAAAGTAAATGCCCATTGCCGGATTTTCGAAGCAGATGCATCCCATTTCTTCATGTTTCTTATGAGCTGCTTCCATGTCATCTGTCGTAAATGCAAGATGGATCTCGTTATCACCGAGATCATAATGATCCTTTTCCCAGTCTCTCAGCCAGGTCAGTTCAAGTTCAAATCCGGTCTTGCCATCGCCAAGATATGCAAGAATGAAGCTTCCGTCTTCGGCTTCTTTGCGGCGCACTTCTTTAAGTCCAAGTGCTTCTTCATAAAATCTGATTGATTTATCCAAATCCATAACATTGTAGTTATAATGTGCAAACTGAAAACTCATATCATAATTCTCCTGTATAATACTTTTTATTTATCTTCTTTTAATAATGTTTCAAATCTCCTTATCTTTTCTCATTATAACAGATTTTGAATTATTTCTGAAACAAAATTATCCTAAGAATCACAGTTATCTGTCGACTGTTTTCGACAGCATCACAGAACTTTATGTACTATACTTACATAAAAAATAGCCGTCCTAATCTCTGGTAAAGTTCAGGAACGGCTATCTCTATATTAGGCTAAAACTTTATATTTTTTCAATAACAATTTGGAGAAATATTTGTCCTATCTTACGGTTACTCTTACATTCTTACGTACACCATTCGGAGCGTAACAATAAATAATGCAGGTACCTTTGTTTCTCGCAGAAATTATTCCTCTGCTGTTTACAGTAGCAACTCTGGAATTAGAACTACTGAAACGGACTTCTGCAATATGGTTCTGAATTTTTCCGGATGAATAAATAACCTTTGTTCTGAGTGCTGTTCTCTTTCCCCGATTCAGAACAACATTTGTTCTGTTCACCTGAAGATTTCTTGCATAAGCATGTTTCTTGCCTGTCGTAGCAATGTGCATACTATAGGTCTGTGCAATTGTCACTTTCTTTTTGTTTATATTTCTGTAAGCAACTACAGAATATCTATAGTAGGTTGCCTTTTTCAGACCAGTATGTGTCCAGCTGTTTACATTTCCTCTGACAGTTCTGAGCAGTCTGTATTTGCTGTTATTACCACATTCTGCACCATAAATCATATATCCGTCAGCGTCTTTGACTGTATTCCATCTTAATGTGACAGATTTTTCTTTACTGGTAACACCCAGGAACGGTGTTTTCTGTACCGGAAGAGCTGCTACCGCTGCTTTTTCTTTATGACCACAGGTTTTACATGTTCTTACTTTTTCTCCGGCAATTGCAATCTGTGCTGCTTTTGTAACTTTCCAGCCACTGTAATTATGCGTCGCTGTCTTTACCTTGCCATTACAGATACTGCAAACCTGCCAGTGATTCTTTTTGTCAGATTTCCAGGAATACTTGTGCGCAAATGCAGGAAGTTTGACGGAAGTTTCTGCGATTGACTTTGCATTGCTTCCTGCTCCGATAGCAGTTACGACTACTTTGTATTCTCCACCTTCTTTTGCTACATAAGTTGCTTCTGTCTGTCCATCCAGCACTTCATCATTTTTATACCACTGATAGGTATATGTCGTTGTATCAAGATCATGTGCTGCCTTTGCTGTCAGAGTAATTGCAGAAGACGGGCAGCCGGCTTTTGCAGACTGTTCAATTGTAACTGTTGGTTTATTGAGTGCCCAAACTTCAGTGATCTTCAAATTACCAGTAACCTTCGATGCAGGATCCCATGCCTCACCGGTTTTGGCATTACGCCATGATTTTCTTGTATATCCCGGAATTGTTTCTGCCTGTGGCAGTTCCTCCGCTGCTATAGTTTCTCCATCATCCACGTAAAGAGTACATTTATCCCAGGTGTATTGAGGCGGATCAAATGATGTAAAAGTTCTGAACGAAATTCTGTAACGCATTGTCCAGATCAGATTAGCGCCATCCTGTTTGTATCCGCATGTAGTTGCATACTCTTTTGTAAACTGAGTTTTATTTGCATTTGCCGCTTCTTCACTGCCATAACTTACTGCAACTCTGCCCGCTGTTCCGTATGTAGGTTTCAGCAGAATCGGAGCAGCTGGTGTAAATGCATCTGTTACCACAATCTTCGGACCATACTCTGCGGCATCACCGATTAAAATAGAATCGATATTTGGTGAACCACTGAGATACAGATCTGCATATCCTGTATTTTCATCTGGTTCATCTTCTACAGGATATCCCATTAACATTATTGCATTTTCAGTAGCTTCAGCACCTGTCTGATTTCCTGTAATCTTACCACCGGAAATTATGATTTTTGTACTGTCCGGACTCTGCTGATAACAGTCTGCAAATATACCACCGCCACTGCTGTCTGCTGTATTTCCACAAATCTCGCCAGCTTCCATCTTAAGTTCACAGTTCACATTACTAAATACCTCGAAAAAAATTCCACCACCTCTGAAGCCAGCATCATTGTTTGATATCACAGCTTCATTTTTTAATGTAATATCTGAATCAAATGCAGCGATACCCGCACCACTTCCGTTTGTTGCTTTATTTTCCTCAATAGTCGTATTGCTGATTATAACAGGACTCCTATCGTACACAAAGATACCACCACCGGATATTTCTGCTGTATTTCCTTTTATAGTACCGGCTTCAATTGTAGCAGTACAGTTCTGAATCATATAGATTCCACCGCCCTGACCATACATATCCTTAATATTGTCATCGCATTTTGCAGTATTATTTATAATCTTACAATCACCATTTATTGTCAGTTTGCAATCATTCAGCAGGTAAATACCCCCACCGGCTCCACTAATATTATTTGAAATTGTTCCACCGGATAAGTTAACCTCTGACCCGTCGTATGCAGCAATAGCGCCGCCAAAATACGCTGCACATCCAGTAATCGTTCCACCGGTCATATTAATTACTGATTTACCTGTCGCATGAATTCCACACGTTGAATAGTACATTTTATCCTTTGTTCCGGTGATTGTTCCACCATTCATGTTCAACACAGATCCCTGCTCCAGATTTATCGCTGCCTCGCCTGCAAACGGTCCAATATCCGCGCCATCTTCAATATTCAAAGTTGCTCCCTTACGTACAGAAATCGGATATTGAACATATGAGCACAAGTTACCCTCTGGTGTTGTATTTTTAATCTTTATATTCCTTAATGTAACTTCTGCTGTATCTCTATAGAGATCTATCAAATATCTTAAGTTCGTCGTACCCGGACATATTGTCATGTTTTCCAGCGTAGCTGTCTCATTCGTACCATACTCCAATGGAGAAAGCAGATAAACGATTCCATCCTCCGCCAGCAGTTCTTTCGCCTTATCCAGCGTCTTTACTGCCTGTCCTGCCTCTGCACCGGTTCTGGTATCGTCACCTGATGCCGGGTCAAGGTAAACCGCTTCCAGTGTTCCCTGCTGCACCATCCCGTCATCAAAAACAGCAATTCCATCCTCGCCCGCATATTCTGCGATTCCAAAGTCTTCTACATCCATTTCTTCTGTAGCGATATCAAGTTCCTCTTCGTCCTGTGCATCGTCTACAATGTCGATCTGCTCGGAGTCACCATCTCCCACATCAAAAGTGACATCTTCTTCGCCTGATGCTTCTTCCGGGACTACTTCTGCCTCTGAGTCTTCTTCAATGCCTGGTTCCGTCTCAGCCGGATTCTCAAAGTTTTCTGCATCATCACTGAATGCTGCCTCATAAGAATCCCCCCCCCAGTTCCTCTGCCAGTGCCGGAACGCTGCCCATCGTCACGGTCATTGCAGCGCACAGCATCAAAGAAACGGATTTTGCCAACCTTTTTTTCCTCATACATTTACCCTCACTTTCTTTTGTTGGATTGTATTATAGTGGAAAACTATGTGATTTCAGTTTAGCAAAATCCGTTTCTATATGCAACTATCCGAAAGGATAGTTATCCTTATTCTCTCATGCTTTTTCAGCGGAAAACAGTCTGTACAAGTACCATGTACAGCACCGTTCCTCCTCCGATACTGAGAAGCGTATTTTTTTTCCATTTATGGATCAATACGATAAATAAAATTGCAATTGCTTCCGGCAGCCCGTGAGTACTGCTCGCCGGCACATCCTTGAGACAGTAGATCACAAGAAGACCGATCGCCGCATAGGGAAGAACCGTCCCCAGATATTTGACAAACTCCGGTGGATTTTTTCCTTCCGGAAAGATAATAAACGGTATAAAGCGTGTTGCCATTGTTCCGAGAACAACTGCTGCGATCGTAATGATTGCCTGTGTTGTTGTCATTGTCATTTCGCCTCTGCCTCCATCGTTTTCTTGCTGATTTTGCGTTCCGCGGTAAAACAGATGATGATAAATGCCATCGCCGGAACAATGAAGTTACTGCTTCCGAAAACCAGAAGACAGATTACCGAACAGATCAGCCCCACCAGCGCCGGGCGGTGATCCTTCGTCTCTTCCCACTGATTCAGAAACATGACGACAAACAGTGCAGTCATGACAAATTCAATTCCGGTCATATCAAAATGGATCACATATCCAAGTAGTGCGCCTGCAGTAGCCGCAGCTACCCAGTATATCTGATTCAGCAGATTGACAAAAAACATAAACCAGCCACGATCCACATCATCCGGCAGCGTCACCGTGCAGTTAACAGTAAAAGATTCATCGCACATACCGAAGATCAGATAGAATTTCTTCCAACCAGTGTTCTTATATTTGTCCAGCATGGAAAGACCATAAAATAAATGTCTGGCATTAACCATCAGTGCCAGAAAGAATGCTGCGACCGGACTGAAGACCGACAGCAACAGATTCGATGTTACAAATTCCATAGAACCCGCAAAGATAAACATACTCATAAAAAACGGATACCATACGGAGAAACCTTTACTTTGCATCATAAATCCATAGGACATACCCAGAAAAAGAAATCCTATACCTATAGGAATCGTATATGGAAATGCGGCTTTGAATGCTTTTTTCTTCATTTGCAAAATTACTCCTTGACATTTCATATGTATATGTATATATTTTATATATAAAATTTTTATATATAATTATTTTATATATTATTTATGGAGGTGATCGGATGTATTATCCCGTCTCAGCATTACTTATCGAGTTTTTGATTCTGTCTGTGGTCGACACGCAGGACTCCTACGGATACGAAATCAGCCAGACCGTCAAAATCGTCGCCGACATCAAAGAATCAACACTCTATCCCATTTTGAAAAAGCTTGAGAAGAACGCTTATCTGACAACCTACTCTCAGGAATTTCAGGGACGTAAACGCAAGTATTATTCTATCACCGATTCCGGCAGACAACAACTGTTGTATCTGCACGAAGAATGGATTTCTTACAGAGATACCATTGACGGAATTATTGAAGGGAGGATTCGAAATTGACCCGAGAAAAATATATGGCAAAATTGAAAAAATATCTTCGCAAACTTCCCAAACAGGATTACGAAGATGCAATTGAATATTTTAATGAATATTTCAGTGATACAGATGAATCCGGCCAGCAGAAACTGATGGAAGAACTCGGTACTCCGAAACAGGCGGCCGCGGATCTTATGTACAATCTGCTTGACCGGAAAATTCAAGAGCAGGATGCTGCCGATGAAGACAGCAAGAAAAAGCAGGATAAAAAAGGAATCACTTTACTCGCTGTACTTGCGATCCTGTCCACACCTGTGACTGTCCCACTTTTTATTGCAATGCTTGCAGTCCTGCTGGCTGTTGCAATCTGCGTAGTCTGCGTGATCATCTCTGATTTCATCGCTGCCCTCAGTGTGTTACTGATTGGCGGAAAATTATTACTGCGTGGATTAGTTTCTTTCCCATATTCCCTCTCAGGAGCTTTAATGATAACAGGATGCGGCTTACTTGGAATCGGCTGTGCACTCCTTCTGTATATTCTCGGCATCTGTCTCTGCAAATGGATGGGTATGCTTCTGGTCAAACTGGCGCAGTGCCTGGCAAGAAAGAGAGGTAAAAATCATGAAAAAAACAAATAAACGTTTACTGGCTGCCGCTGGTATCTTCTGTGCTGTCGGAATCCTTTTCTTTGGTGTCGGTATCGCATCCGGCGGCAGAAACTACGTAAAAACTGCTGATCTTAATCGCATCAGCGGCACCGCAATGATGGATTCCAGTGACAGTCATGCCATCTTAAGTAAGACAAAAATCGATGCTTTTTCTTCTCTGAATATTGACCTTAAAAATATTGATCTGGACATTAAGGCATCGGATGACGACACTTTCTATATCTCTTATAATATTGAAACAAATGATGGAATGCTTCCGCTTTCTTATCAGGTGCAGAATAACGCATTGAATATTGTAGAGAAAAAAGGTCATGAGTCATATTCCTATATTCACATTGACATTAATTTTCTTCAGGAAATGCTCGGACAGAGTCATGTAATTGAAAACTCCAACAAGGTAACTGTTTATATCCCAAAGAAAACCGACTTGAGTGGTTTTTCCTGCAAAATGGGATATGGTGATATAAGTGTAGAATCTCTGAATGCCCAAAAAGCAGTAATTCAGAATGAAGACGGTGATATTAACATTTCAGACAGCAACTTCAAAAATCTTGAACTCAGTGCCGACCTTGGTGATCTGAAAATCAATGATACTATACTTACTGATGGTCAGATTGAGATGATGGATGGAGACGTAAAAGCAGAAAATATTTCTTTCAGTGGAGAAAATGAATTTACAAGTGACCTTGGTGATATTACACTCAGCATTCCCAAAAAAACTCTTTCCACACTTTCTATAGAGGCAGAAGCAAGTGAAATCAATATCCCGGAAGAACTCGGAAATGTCATGACTGATGAAGATGACAATCAGCTCGTCAGTTCTGAAAATAAGACACAGAATTCCCTGCAAATTAAAAACAAAGACGGCGATATCAAAATCACCGCGTATAAGAAATAATGTCTTCATATATTCAGGCATAAAAACTCCCTGTACTCTGTCTCATCACAGAATACAGGGAGTTATAATTTCCAAATTTCTCTCAGGCAACTTTACGAAGTGCCTCACAGGTTCTGTTATATTCTTTTTCTACTTCTGCAAAAAGATCTTCATAGCCATCCATGCTTCCGGCACGGAGCAGTTCTGTCAGATCCTTACTTGACGGATACAGATTGTCAAATCCAAGATTCAGGCAGACACCTTTTAAGGTATGTGCCGCACGGAAAGCGGTTTCTACATCTTTTGAATCTAAAGCGTCTTTCAGATTCTGAAAACTCGGATCATCCAGAAATTTCAGTGCAAATTTCTGTACAAGTCTCTCATTTATCAGTCTGCTCAATACAGCATCAAAATCTAAGCCTAACTCTTCATAGCATTCTCTGATAGTCATAATCATTCTCCCTCTAAATATTTCTTTCGTATGTCACGCAGAATCTGGGTTTTGCCCCCCCCCTGAAAAATCGGCTGTTTCGTCATTTCCAAGATCAGAATATTCTTTTTGCATGTTTTTTGAAACTATATCCATAAAATCTTCTTTTGTATTCTCGAACTCTTTGAGTTCTTCTTTCTTTTCCCGTTTCTTAAGCGGATTGTCTTCCGGTGTGATATTCTTCACCTTACGCTTGATCTGCTCCTGAATATCAAGCAGACATTCCAGAAGGATTGGATTAAAGCTTCCGCATTCTCCGTTTACAATCATCTCGATTGCTTTTTCATGAGAATATGCTTTCTTGTAGACTCTTTCACTGACGAGTGCATCATATACGTCTGCCAGAGAAACTACCTGTGCAGAAATCGGGATCTCATCACCTTTCAGTCCATCCG
>OLRW01000443.1_pt1 | contig 34443 bp, 34 predicted proteins | sample 1672701 | NCBI WGS metagenome assembly OLRW01 (sample SAMEA3136715, study PRJEB25190) | human gut metagenome | biome: human gut; feature: human-associated habitat; material: faeces | place: Austria | collected 2013
CGACCTCCTGGTCCCAAACCAGGCGCTCTAGCCAAGCTGAGCCACACCCCGATATCAGTTTTATTTCCTTGCCCCTGCGGCTTTGTGTTTCTTTCGTATCTCCCGCAGCGACAAGATATATTATATGGCATGTTTCTCAGAAAGTCAACAGGTTTTTTAAAGTTTTTTTACTTTTTTACGACTGTTTTTTTACCTGTTTTTCGCAAGAAGAGTGTGCAAATTGTTTCTTTTGTTTTAGTTTTCTGATAATTAGGATAATTATAGATATTTTTGCTCAAAACTCAATTTTCCGTCCACATCGACTTCCATGATCATATAGCTGCCTCGTCTTCCCTCCTGACGTGGAAAAGATAGACTTCCCGGGTTTAAAATTGTCATTCCATCCTTCTGAAGAAAGAAAGGACGATGTGTATGACCAAACATTACGAGATCCGCTCCTCTTGTTCTGCCCTCTTCTATGATAGTTTCCATCCCCATGGACACATAATAATAATGTCCATGGGTAATAAATGCATGATAAGGGCCAATCTCAAACTCCTCTTCTCTCGGAAGTTCTGTAAAAAAGTCGTTATTTCCTCTTATAATATGCTTCTCACACTCTACGACAGCCTCCAGATAGTCTTCTCCACCTTCTACATCTCCAAGATGGATAAACATATCAATTTTCCCAGCCTCTTCTAATGCGCGGTCCAGTGCCTGGTGTCTTCCGTGTGTATCACTGACAATCAGAATTTTCATGCTTCTTCCTCGTTCAATTTCTCTTCAAGCAGGATTTTTATTGCTCGAAGTGCTTTTCCTCTGTGGCTCAATTTATTTTTCTGCTCCGGTGTCATCTCCGCTGTTGTACATCCGAATTCCGGAACATAGAAGATCGGATCATAACCGAATCCATTCGCACCGACAATCTCATGTCCAATTTGTCCTTCAATCGTTTCACGGACTACGCTTGTTGTTCCATCCGGAAATACTGCTGCAACCGCACAGACAAATCTTGCGGTACGCTCATCGTCCGGAACCCCTTCCAGTCTGTCCAGAAGGATTCTGTTCTTTATATCATAAGAAGTATCCTCTCCGGCAAATCTCGCAGAATAAATTCCAGGTGCCTTATCCAGATAGTCAATCTCAAGACCTGAATCATCTGCAAGAACAATATCGTTGACCAGCACTCGTGATACAGCTCTTGCCTTGATCTCTGCATTTTCTTCAAAGCTCATTCCGTCTTCTACGATTTCTTCATCGACTCCTGCCTCACGCATCGATACGATCTCCATACCAAGATCAGCAAGAATCATCCGGATCTCTTTCATCTTATTTTCATTTCCTGTTGCAAATACAATTCTTCTCTTCATTTTGCTTTCTACCTTCTATTCTTTTTCACCAACAATCTGGTACAGCGTTTCTTATTTCTTCGGTCTCGGTGGCTTTGGTCCCTGGAACTGATAGAAATATGTTTTCAGCATACCATTATAAATCTTACGGTTTTTATCTGCTTTTCTTCCGAAATAACGTTCTGCGTCTTCATAACTTGTGATCATGTATGCAGACCAGCTGTCAAGTTTCCTAAAGCTCTCGCCAAATTCACGATATAAACCAGGAAGTGCCTCTTTCTCCTCAAGACGCTCTCCATACGGTGGGTTTGTTATAATAAATCCATATTTCTTCGGATGACTCAGTGCACTGACCGGTCTCTCCTGGAAATGGATCAGATGATCCACACCTGCATTCTCTGCATTCTGTCTTGCCATCCGCACAACATCCCCATCAATATCATATCCCTGGATATCCGTCTCAATCTGATCATCGATCAGATCATTCGCCTCATCAATGGCCTCATACCAGAGTTTCTTATCAATCAGATTCGCCCAGCTCTCAGCCGTAAAAGAACGATTCATTCCCGGTGCAATATTTGCTGCCATCATTGCTGCCTCAATTGGAAATGTTCCACTTCCGCAAAACGGATCCACTAAGATACGCTCTTTTCTCCACGGTGTCAGCATGATCAGTGCTGCTGCCAGTGTCTCAGAAATCGGTGCCTTGCCGGCTGACGGACGGTATCCTCTCTTATGAAGAGAATCTCCCGATGTATCGATTCCGATCGTAACGATATCCTTCATCAAAAATACTCTCAGTGGATAAGAAGCTCCATCTTCCTGAAACCACTGTACATGATATCTGCTTCTAAGACGATCTACCATCGCTTTCTTCATAATTGACTGAATGTCCGAAGGGCTGAACAGCTTACTCTTTACCGATGAAGCTTTCGCCACCCAGAACTTCCCGTTCTTCGGTATATAATTCTCCCACGGAATTGCTTTTGTCTTCTCAAACAATTCATCAAAGGTAACTGCTTTAAAACTTCCTGCCTTGAGCAGAACACGTTCTGCTGTACGGAGAAATACATTCGCTCTGCACGCTGCATCTGCTCCTCCGTAAAAGGTAACTCTTCCATCTTCCACCTGTGCGATCTCATATCCCAGATCCTGAATCTCCCTTTTTAATACTGATTCAAGACCGAAATGACACGGCGCAATCCATTCCATTCTTTCCATATCTACCTCATATTATCTTTATGTACTTATTAATTACTGTTAACTGATTCTTATTTTACAGTATTATAATTTGACACTCACATCATAATTTTACTATAAATGAAAGGCAGAGTAAAGTGCGATTGCCTTTCTTCTCTGCCTTGTTACTGTTTATAAGAATCTTATTTGTTACTGCTCACAGTATCTGTTAATATCTGTCTGACTCATCATAATCATCTTTTCCGCCATAGCAGTCATCTGCATTTTTGGAATTGCAGTTTGTGCTGTTCTTATTCTTATTTGAATAAGAATTTTTGCTGGAATTCTTATTCGAACCTGAATTAGATGTTGAATTTCTGTTCTTACTCTGATTTTCTTCCTTCGATGAATAGAATCCATTCTGAGAATTTTTACTTGTGTTGCTATAATTTTTTGCCATGATGCTTCCTCCTTATTTGGTGTTACTGTTCTTATTAACTGACAGTAACTATTTAGTACAATCTTTATTATCCCAAACGGAGGTCTTTTTATGCATTTTGTTTCAACCATATTTTGAATATTTTGCTTGCTTTTTCCAAATGCATATATTATACTGATTCATGTAGAAAGATTATTTTCTACAACCCCTTATTAATTATTTATACTCCCCTCAAAAGACCGATGGCTCCCCCATCGGTCTTTTACTTTTCTTTTTTCTAATATCGTCGGTTCCCACCGATCAGTCTGATCACGATCATAATGATCAGAAGAGGAACAAGAACCGGTGCCAGAAAACTGATAATTCCTGTTATAACAGACACAACTACTACGACTACAAATACAACTGCAAGAATCAGCAAAGCCTTCTTCCACCAGGTATCTAATCTGAACTCATGATAGGAACCATAAGAATGCTCTGTTCCATATTCATCCTTCTGTCCATAACCAGTATAGCTGTTCTGTGCCTGCGTTGTCTGGTTGTACGAATTATTGAATGGACTCCTGTTCTCATAAACCACTTCTTCGTCTGTTCCATCACTTGCATCTACAATGGTTTTCGCAATTGCCCACGGATCTCCGAGCAGTTCCAAGACCTCCTGCTCGCTCTTTCCTTTTCTCATTTCTTCTATAATATAATCATCATAAAACTTAAGATGATCCTGAATTGTTGCGGCATCAAGCTTTCCATTCAAAGCCTCCTGTAATTTTCGGATAAATTCCTGTCTTGTCATATTCAACTGTTACCTCCTGTTCCGAAGGTTACTGTTCACACGATGTGCGACCAGCAACGCATCTCGCCATTTTAAATCGCCTTTGGCGATGGGGCGAGATGCATTCAAGTCAAAACACGCATCCTCCGTGTCAATCAGCGGAGTGATTGACACGGGAGTGAACAGTAACTTCCGAAGTTTTCTTTAGATGTAGAATACCACACTACCATTCTTTTTTAAACCGTTATTTTCCACTACATCTGTCGTTCATAATTTGTTCATTTATCATTTAAAAATCTTTCATCTTCTTATCACTTTTTCTTCATTTCTCTCACATATACTATAAGCATCAAAGGAAAAAACAAAAAACTTTGAATAAACTTTTTCATAATACATGCCGGGAACCAGTAAATGGTTACCCGGCATCCTCCCTTTTATGGAGACTTTTTTCTTATTCCGGAACAACCGGATCATTTATCACTTCTTGTTTCGTTTCCTGTTGTATTTCCTCTTCTACAGATTTTTCCGCAGTTTCCTCTGTTTGCTGTTCTGTCGTTTGCTCTGTTTCTTCCTTGTTTTCCACGTTTTTCTCTTCTTTCGTCGTTTCTTCTATCTTTTTTTCACATGCTTTGACCGATTCCAGAATCTCCTGAACCCGTTCTTCCATCTCTTTCTTCCATTTCATATCTTCCAATGCTTTTTTTCTGTCCTGTTCAGTTTCACTATGTTCTTCTGGTATTGTTTTTACATCGTCTGCTTTCTGAGCTTGCACTACCGTTTCACTTTTCCCAACTGTATTGTTGCTTTCTCTTCCCCGACTCATCCCAATTCCTGCTGCCGCAATTACTGCCCCGGCAGCAAATAAAAGAACCGCCAGTTTGACATTCCGAAATTTTACTTTCTGTTCCAGATTCCATTCCTCGCGTTCCTCCGGAAGATCACGTATCACCTGGCTGATCTTATCATAATGCCGTCTTCCGCCACCGGTACAACGTTCAATGATCCGCTCCAGTCTGCGTTCTTCACTTCTGCTAAGTTCTGGAATCTGCTCTGTATATGCCAGTAAAAACTGCAAAATTTTACCATATCCGAACAAATCTACGGAACAATTTTTCCTGCTGCCTGACGCTGTCGGGCGGATAAAATGACTTCTCACCGCTTTCTGCTGCATCTTCTTCATAACAAATTCATTTTCCTGTGCATCCGGATTTAAAAGCAGCAATTCTCCTTCTTCTGTCACAACAATACTATACGGCGTCAGACATCGATAATTCTGCCCGCGTTTCGACTGCTGGTACTTTCTTATTTCCCCGGCAATCTGTCGGAACCATTCAAACAACACCGCTTTATCCAACTGTGTATTATCCCGCAGATAATAAATCAAAAGTTCTCCCTGCAGGCAATCGATCCCCGGCTGGCATTCTGTTCCTTTTTCCACGAAACGAAGTACTTCATACATTTTTTCCATATTTAATTCTACTGCAATCTGTCATCTAAACGTGTGCGGCCCCACACCGCACACGATACAATACCTGTCCAATTGAAAATTATCAGAATCTGATACGAACTACTCTTCAGAATCTTTCCTGATTCTTCAGTCAGAACGACTGAAGTGTGACTTTCATATTAATTGAATTCTTCCAGTCTGTCAAGAGCTGCGGCAACAACTTTATCCATGTCATAATATTTATAATCTCCCAGTCGTCCGCCAAAGATTACATTTTCTTCCTTTTCTGCAAGCTTCTTGTATTCTTCAAACAATGCATTATTCTTCTCATCATTTACCGGATAGTATGGTTCCATGCCAACACCCCATTCTGATGAATACTCTCTGGAAATAACCGTCTTCTCCTGCTTGCCAAACTCAAAATGCTTATGCTCGATAATTCTTGTATACGGAACTTCACGCTCTGTGTAATTGACAACAGCATTTCCCTGATAGTTCTCACAATCAAGAACTTCTGTCTCAAATCTGACAGAACGATACTCCAATGCTCCCAGCTGATATCCAAAATATTCATCGATCATTCCTGTAAAAATAATCTTCTCTGCAATCTCCGGATTCTCTTTTCTGAATTCAAAGAAATCAATCCCGGTGCGAACTTCTGTCCCTTCCAGCATCTTCTCAACGATTGCTGTATAACCGCCAACCGGAATTCCCTGATATCTGTCATTGAAATAGTTATTATCGTAAACAAATCGGAATGGCAGACGTTTGATAATAAATGCCGGAAGTTCTGTACACTTTCTTCCCCACTGTTTCTCTGTATAACCCTTGATCAGCTTCTCATAGATATCTTTTCCGCCAAGAAAAAGTGCCTGTTCCTCCAGATTCTGTGGATCTGTGATTCCTGTCTCTTTGCGCTGTTTTTCAATAATCTCTTTTGCTTCCTGTGGTGTGCGGATATTCCACATCTTACTGAATGTATTCATATTAAATGGCAGGTTATAAAGTTCATCTTTATAAACTGCTACCGGTGAATTGATGTAATTATTAAATTCCGCGAACTGATTCATGTAATCCCATATCTTTTTATCAGACGTATGGAAAATATGTGCACCATATTTATGTACATGGATTCCTTCTATGTCCTCACAGTAAATATTTCCTGCAATATGATCTCTTCGGTCAATCACAAGACATTTCTTCCCTTTTTTCTTTAATTCATGTGCCATGACAGCTCCATAAAGACCTGCTCCGACAATCAGATAATCGTATTCTTTCATTTACTCCTTCTTTCCGCAGAACGATTGTCTGGATTCGGTAAAATTCAGAGATAACCTTTCTGCCTTCTTTCTTTTCATATTACGGTGTGCTTATGATAACACATTTTCTAATAAATTTGAATCTCTATCAAAAATACGGTATACTTAACAGCAAAAGGAGGATGAATTATGCTTATAAAAAATGGTTTTCTAATTGATCCTGCATCTGATACAGAACGTCTTGTCGACCTTCGCATCACAGACGGTCTGATCCAGACACTCGCAGATGCCGGAACTCTGACACCTGAAAATGGAGAGGATGAGCTTGATGCTGCAGGACTTATGATTTCTCCAGGACTTGTTGACACACACATTCATTTCCGTGATCCCGGATTTACTTATAAAGAAGATCTCCATACCGGATCTCTTGCAGCTGCTGCCGGTGGATTTACTTCCGTGATCTGTATGGCAAATACTTCACCGGTCATCGATTCTGTTCCGGTTCTCAAAGAACTGATGGAACGGGAGGCTTTGGAAGACATCCATATTTTCCAGGCTGCTGCTGTCTCCTGCGGACTCAAGGGTGAAGAGATGACTTCTATGAAGGAACTTGCCGCTGCCGGTGCCTGTGGATTCACAGATGACGGAATTCCTCTTAAGAATGCTGCCTTTCTCTATAAGGCAATGGAAGAGGCGAAGGCACTTGACCTTCCAATCAGTCTTCATGAAGAAGATCCTGCATTTATTGAAACAAACGGAATCAACCACGGACCTGTATCTGATGCGCTGGGCATCTACGGATCTCCTTCGATTGCTGAAGAATCTCTTGTTGCCAGAGATTGTCTGCTGGCGCTTCGTTCCGGTGCACAGGTCGTGATCCAGCATATCAGCTCCGGACAGTCCGTTGAACTGGTACGCACCTTTAAAGCTATGGGAGCAAATCTGCATGCAGAGGCAACTCCGCATCATTTCACTTTGACAGATGAAGCTGTATTAAAATACGGCGCACTTGCCAAGATGAACCCACCGCTTCGTACAGAAAATGACCGCCTTGCTATCATCGAAGGTCTCAAAGACGGTACGATCGATCTGATTGCTACAGACCACGCGCCACACAGTACGGAAGAGAAATCCCGTCCTATTACACAAACACCAAGCGGTATTATTGGTCTTGAGACTTCCCTTGCTCTTGGAATCACTTCCCTTGTACGTCCGGGACACCTGACATTAAGCCAGCTGATTGAGAAGATGACGATCAATCCTGCCAGCCTGTATCACCTTCCGTGCGGTTCTGTCGCAGAAGGAAAATCAGCTGATCTTGTACTGTTTGATCCGAATGAGAAATGGACTCCTGAGACTTATGCTTCTAAGTCTTCTAATTCTCCATTTACCGGATGGGAATTGTATGGAAAAGTAAAATATACAATCTGTGATGGGAAGATTGTATACAAGGATACGCCACACCGACGAGATGCGTAGCATTTTTGAGGTTTGCTCTGAACAGTTACATTATTTTTATAATCTAAGAGGTCCCCTGCAGAATCTTTCATTTCCGCAGGGGACCTCTTCTTTGCTCATTAATCCTCGATCGCTGTTACTGTATAATCTTTGTCTTCGACTGTCTTTTTCAGCACTTCATTACTGATTTCGGAATTCAGTGTCACAACCGCTGTTCCGGCCTCATGACTGACTTCTGCTGTATCAACCTGCTCAAGTGCCTCGAGAGCTTTCTTCACAGCCGCTTCACAGTGTCCACACATCATTCCTTCGATTTTCATTGTCTTTGTCATCTTTGTCTCCTCCTTGTTTTCTGACTCATTTTTGTCTGCTAAGACAATATCTGAAACAGTATTTTCTGCTGTTTCTACCTTTTTCATCTTTCTTTTTCTGTCTTTTCTGGCATCGTACATTTTAAACAGATTCAGTCTCAATGCATTTGTTACTACACAGAAACTGGACAGGCTCATTGCCGCTGCTCCGAACATCGGATTTAATTTCCAACCAAAGACCGGGATCCAGATTCCTGCTGCCAGTGGAATTCCTATCGCATTATAGAAAAATGCCCAGAACAGATTCTCATGAATGTTGCGCAATGTTGCACGGCTCATACGGATTGCCGCCGGCACGTCACTTAACCGGCTCTTCATCAGCACAACATCCGCTGCATCGATTGCAATATCTGTCCCCGCTCCAATGGCAATTCCCATATCTGCCCTGGTCAGTGCCGGTGCGTCATTGATACCGTCACCTACCATCGCAACCTTTCCTTTTTCTTTCAGCTTGCGGATCACCTGTTCTTTTCCTTCCGGAAGAACACCTGCGATCACTTCATCCACACCTGCCTGCTCACCAATTGCCTTCGCTGTGCGCTCATTATCTCCGGTCAGCATAACAACATAGATTCCCATATTCTGAAGTTCTTTCACTGCCTGTGGACTATCTTCCTTGATCACATCCGCAACTGCGATCATGCCAAGGAACTGCTCATTCCTTCCAAAGAACAGCGGTGTCTTTCCCTGCTGTGCCAACCGTTCCGCCTGTTCTTTTATGCTGGCAGAAATCTTCATTTTGTCAGAAATGAATTTAAAATTGCCTCCGTACAGCCAGTCCTCTCCAAGTTTTCCTGACAGACCATTTCCCGGAACGGCCTGAAACTGTGTGATTTCACTTTTCTGCTCTGCTTCCCCATTTTCTTCTGCCTTTGCAAGAATTGCCCGGGCAAGCGGATGCTCACTTTTCTTCTCCAATGCATTTGCAAAAAATAATAATTCATGTTCTGTCATTCCGTCCGCAGGGAGCAGATCCGTCACCTTCGGTTCTCCACTTGTGATCGTTCCTGTCTTATCCAGTGCGACAATCTCCGTCTTTCCTGTCTCTTCCAGCGAAACAGCTGTCTTAAACATGATTCCATTCTTCGCACCCATTCCATTTCCAACCATAATTGCAACCGGAGTGGCCAGACCTAATGCACACGGGCAGCTGATCACCAGAACAGAAATTCCCCTTGCAAGTGCAAATCCAACAGGCTCTCCGACAAGCAGCCATACGATCATTGTGACAACTGCAATAGAAATAACTGCCGGAACAAATACTCCTGAAACTTTATCTGCCACTTTGGCAATTGGCGCTTTTGTTGCTGCCGCATCACTTACCATCTGAATGATCTGTGATAATGTCGTATCCTCGCCAACTCTCGTCGCCTCGCAACGCAGAAAACCTGACTGATTCATTGTAGCCGCAGACACTTTATCCCCTTCTGCTTTATCTACCGGTATACTCTCTCCGGTCAGGGCAGCTTCATCTACTGCACTGTTTCCTTCCAGAACAATTCCATCCACCGGAATATTCTCCCCCGGTCTTACAACAAACTGATCTCCTCTTCTTACCTGATCGATAGAAACTTCCTGTTCTTTTCCATCACGCAGGAGCGTTGCTGTCTTTGGTGCCAGCTTCATGAGGCTCTTTAATGCATCTGTTGTTTTTCCCTTTGAATGCGCTTCAAGCATCTTTCCAACTGTGATCAACGTTAAAATCATTGCTGCTGATTCAAAATAAAATTCATGCATCAGCTCCATTACACGATCCATATCGCCTGCCGTCTGCGCTGCTGTCATAGCGAATAATGCATACACGCTATATCCATAAGATGCACCTGCACCAAGTGCAACCAGCGTATCCATATTTGGTGCTCTATGGATCATGCCTTTCCAGCCACTGATAAAAAACTTCTGATTGATCACCATAACGATTGTCGTTAACAGGAGCTGCGCCAGCCCCATCGCCACATGATTTCCTTCCAGAAATACCGGAAGTGGCCAGCCCCACATCATGTGTCCCATTGACAGATACATAAGTGGAGTCAAAAAGCACAAAGAAGCGATCAGACGCCTTTTCATCTTCGGTGTCTCCCTGTCTTTCAACGCATCTTCCGCACAGTTCTGCTCACTTTGATTCATCCCATGCCCTTCATTCTTTGCAGATTTCAACGTTGCCCCATATCCAGCTTCCTCAACAGCCGCAATGACCGCATCTACTGTTGCTGTACCTTCCACTCCCATGGAATTCGTCAGAAGACTGACTGAACAGTTCTCAACTCCGGGGACTTTCCCAACTGCCTTCTCAACACGGGCACTGCAGGCTGCACAACTCATTCCCGTCACATTATATTGTTCCATCTTACTCCTCCTTCAAGTTGTGATCCGGACTTTTTGTGCCAGATCTCTCTTCAGATCTTTTATCGCATCAATTTCTGAAGTGTCGTCACGAGCTCGTCAATCGTTTCATCTTTTCCATCCCGGATATCATCTGCCACACATGTCCGGATATGGTTTGCCAAAAGCACTTTGTTGAAACTATTCAAAGCCGCATTCACCGCAGATACCTGAATCAGAATATCCGGACAATACGCGCCTTCTTCAACCATCCTTCGAACTCCTCTGACTTGTCCTTCAATTCTACTCAGACGATTCATCAGATCTTTATATTCTTTTTCCGGGCGATCCTTTGTCTTGTGACAACATCCCGGACAGACTTTCTTTTCTTCCATTGTATTTCTCCTATCGTATAACCCCCAGGGGGTATATTTTCTAATTATTAATATATACCCCCTACAGGTATATTTCAAGTGCTTTTTAACAAAAAGTTACTGTTCATGCTACGTGCGGTTGCTGCTTACGCTATATGCGACCGGCAACAACAAAGAAGCTGTCATGGAACATTTCACAATTGTATCTATGTTCCATGCAGCTTCTCTGCAATCCATTATTATGTTCGTTATTATATTTCCTGACAAATCTGTCTTATTCTACACTCTTGAGTGATTCAACCATGTTAATCTTCTTTAACTTAAAATACATCACTCCATTGACAAACAAAGAAAAGGCCACTGTCAGAAGAAAGGCATACAGGAAACTTGGTGGATCGATATTTCGTCCAAACATAACCGAATCAATCTCCACTGTCTCAACAATAAAGCGGTGCAGAATTTTTCCGATCAACAATCCCGCCAGTGCCCCAATCAAGGTCAGCAGGATATTCTCTCTGTAAACATAAGAAGAAACTTCCTTGTCATAAAATCCAAGTACCTTTAATGTTGCCAGTTCTCTCTTGCGCTCTGTAATGTTAATATTATTCAGATTATACAGCACTACAAATGCCAGCATTCCTGCTGAAATAATCAATACAATAATCACAATGTCCAGACTCTCCAACATATGATCCACCTGCTTTTTCAGGCTTGTCGTATAGCTGATGCTAAGTGTTCCATCACACTTCATTACATTTTCGCCGACATCCTTTGCCTCCTCTGTTGTACGATCCTGAGTTCTATAATAAATTGAATTATAGGCCGGGGCCTCACCGAATGTCTTTTCATAGACTTCAGATGTCATATAGAGATAATGTCCCATATAATTCTCACAGATTGCGCTGATCAAGACTGTTTTCTCTCCATCATCTGTATCAATCGTTAATTTATCACCAACATTGACTTCCAGCAGTTTCGCTGCTTTTTCAGTCAGGATTGCTCCTTTATCATCCAATGAATAAATTTCTTTTGTCTTCCTATCCCGAATCACGACAAACTTTTTGAATGCTTCTACATCTTTTGGTACATCTAAATAAACTTCCTGAGAAGACTCTCCTGAACTGACCTCAATATTTTTCAAAAGATTTTCTGCAGTCACTGATACCTTCTTATCCGTATCCAGTTCTTTCTGAACCTCAATTCTCTCTTCTTCTGTCACATCTTCCTTTAAAATAACGTCTCCATCATAAAGCTGAATCTGTTCGTATTGAAGCGGAACGATTGCTGAAATAGAATCTTTTAATCCAAAACCAAACAACATCATACCCATACAACCGCCAATTCCAAATACTGTCATAAAGAAGCGTTTTTTATACCGCACCAGATTACGCACGGTCGATTTCCATGTAAAATTCAGATTTTTCCAGATAAACGGAACTCGTTCCAGAAATACTCGTTTTCCCTGTTTTGGTGTTGGCGGACGCATCAATTCTGCTGCCTGCTCTCGTAATTCTTTCATACATGAGAACAGTGTTGCGATTACTGTACATGCAAGTGCCGCTGCACATGCTGTTACAGCATAATACAAATTATACGGGATCACAACATCATGCATATGACGATACATGATCTTATATGCAGTGATAATGATATATGGAATTATCTTTTCTCCAATCAGAATTCCGAAAACACCACCGGTTAATGTCGCAAGGATCGCATACCAGAGATATTTTCCAACAATTGAAGCATTTCCATATCCGAGAGCCTTCAAAGTACCGATCTGCGTTCTCTCCTCCTCTACCATTCGTGTCATTGTTGTCAGACTGATCAATGCTGCAACAAGGAAGAAAATGAGTGGGAACACTTTACCGATTGCCCGCATACGGTCTGCATTATCTCCGTATCCGCTGTATTCTGTCAAATTGTTTCGATCATAAACATACCACTTTGGCTTTTCAAGATCATCAATCTTCTGCTGTGCTTTCGCAAGCTCTTCTCTTGCTTCTGTAATCTGCCGCTCTCCATCTTCAATCTTCTTCTGAGCTTCTATACGACCTTCCTCATACACTGCCCAACCGTCTTCCAGCTCCTTTGTTCCGCTGCTTAACTGCTGCTGTGCCTCCTCAATCTTCTTCTGTCCCTCACTGATCTGCTGCCATCCGCTGTCAATCTGCTGCTGACCGGATGTAATCTCCGCCTTTGCCTGATCTATCTGCCGACTTGCGGTAAGGATTGCAGCGTCCCCCTGTGTCAACACATCCGTCAGTTTCTGTATATTATCCTGCAATATCGGAATACCCTCTTCAATCTGAGCTATCCCGGCTTCAACTGCTGGAATCCCTTCGTTGATCTGCGTCAATCCGGCTTCGATCTTTGTCTGGTTTTTCTGAATCTCCGCTTCGGCAGCTTTCGCCTCCAGTTCCATTTTATCCAGATTTGCTTTCAATTCAGTCAACTTCTCTTCCATTGCTGTTTTTTCAGCTTCCAACTGTTCTAACTGAGCCTTTAATTCCGGATCTTCTTCTCCTGCTTCCTGCTTCCGGTCGTATTCTTCTTTCAGTGCCTCATAGTTCTGTAAAAGAAGTTCATACTGTGTATTTAGTTCTTCATAAGACTGTTTCAACGGCTGATAAATCTGCTGATACGCAGACTGATATTCTTCTGCCTGTTGCTGCAATTCTTCCTTTGCTTTCAGAAGCTCGTCTTTCTTTTGCTGCATCTGTGTCTGTTGCGCTAAAAGTTCTTGTCTCTGATCTTCCAGACTTTCTTCCTGCTCTTTTAGTTGTGCCAGCTGATTTCTTAATGTTGTAAGTGCAATCTGTTTTTCGCTAAGTTCCTGTGCTCCCTGCTCAACTTGTGCTTTGGACTGATCCAGCTCCTTTTGCTTTGATATCAGAAGATTTCTCGACTGCTCCAGTTCAAGCTTCGAAGCTGCCAGCTGATTTCTTCCTCGTTCAAGTTCTTTCTGCGCTGCATCAAGTTTCTCTCTTGCACTTGCAAGTTCTTCTTCTGCCTCTTTTTTTCCATCCGCCAGATCCTGCTCTGCCTGAGCTAACTCTTCTTGTGCTTCATCCACTTTTTCCTGCGCTGTCGAAGTAATCTCATCATATCTGGCCTGTTCTCTTTCCGCTTTAATTGCCTGAACCTTTTTCAGCACAGAATCCACATGTTCTTCATATTCTTTCGTAAATGCAGTCGCTTCCTTTGCACCTTCAACCTGCACTGTAATCTCTGTATACACATCTAATGAAAATGCTTTCTCCGGAACGCAAAGAAAGGCACTGACACTTCCATTTCCGATTGTTGTACTGCCTCTGTGAAATGCAATATACTCCGGACTGCTGACCGTACCAACAATGGTAAATGTATCTGTCTTAAGTGTATCTTCCAAAGAATCCGAAGTCCCACTCGATAATGTGATCTTATCCCCAATCTTCAGATTCTTTCCATCCAGATAATCTGCATCTATTACACATTCATTTTCCTTTTCCGGAAGCCTGCCATCTTCTAACTGAACTTGATTCATCTTATCCTGGAGCGCCATAACATGAACTGCTACCTGGTTTCCCCGAATCGTACAAAGTACATCTGTTGCATAGCTTCCTTCTGCATCCAATACACCATCCACAGCACGAATTGCATCCAGATCATCTTCTGTCAGTCCCATTGTACTCATTACCTGAATATCCATCAGGTTCTTCTCATCGAAATATGCATCTCCTGAATATCTCATATCCGGCTCTGATGCACGGATTCCGGAAAAGAATGCACATCCTATCGCAACAATAAAGAAAATGGACAAAAAACGTCCAAGGCTATGACGGATCTCCATATAAAAGTTTTTTCGTAATGCTTTCTTCATCCACATCCCCTACCATTCAATTTCATCAATCGAAGTCGGATTCTCATTAGATTCCATTCTTGCTACCTGTCCATTTTTTATATGAATCAATCGATCTGCCATCGGCGCAAGTGCCTGATTATGTGTAATGATAATAACTGTCATTCCCTTTTCTCTACACATATTCTGAAGTAATTTCAAAATTGATTTTCCTGTATTGTAATCCAATGCACCTGTTGGCTCATCACAAAGCAAAAGCTTTGGGTTCTTTGCTAATGCTCTCGCGATTGAAACTCGCTGTTGCTCACCGCCGGAAAGCTGTGCCGGAAAATTATTCTTCCGTTCCCCCAGACCAACTTCCTCCAAAACTGCCTGTGCATCCAACGGATCCTTACTGATCTGCAACGCAAGCTCAACATTTTCCAATGCGGTCAGATTCGGCACAAGATTATAAAACTGAAAAACAAATCCGATGTCATCTCTGCGGTATCCTGTCAGCTGTTTGGAATTATAAGCTGTAATATCTTTTCCATCTACATACAGCTTCCCGCTTGTTGCCGTATCCATTCCTCCGAGAATATTAAGCACAGTTGTCTTACCTGCACCACTTGGTCCAACGATTACAACAAGTTCTCCCTGCTCAATCGAAAAGCTGATGTGATCCACTGCATGAATCTCAACTTCACCCATTTTATAAGTTTTCGTGATATCCTGCACTTTAACGAATTCCTTCATCTACATTCTCCTGACTCTTTTTCTCTTCTTCTGCATCTCTCCTGGCAAGCAGTCTGTTGCTCTTTTCTTCGATTCTCTACAGACGCAGTTTCTCCCACTCTTCTCCTGCACCGAATGTCTCATGAAAACGTTCCGGAAGCGGTGTGTCCTGGAATAATTTCTTCTGATACTGTACGATCAGACTCGCAGCTAACGGCACTGCACCTGAATATTGTCGTTTCAAAACCTTACAATATTTCTGACATAACGGATCTGGCTTTACACTCATCACTATGTCATGCAATGAATCGTATTTCCCCACTGCCTTCATCCCAAGAAACAACGCTTTTCGCTTTCCAGATGTCGGTGCCAGAAACAGCTTATGATAAAAAACCATCCCTTTTAATGCCTTATAGATCTGCTCGGCTGTTACATCTTTGAAAAATGGTGCGATCACTTCCGCATACTCCATCTTAGGATGAATATGCTTCGCTGTCAGATAGCGCAAAGGATCATGATAATCTTCCGTCAGCATCATTCGATCCAGTTCCATCTCAATCTCATTGTGTGAAACTCTTCCTACCTGCATAATTTTTTCAACATAAGGATGGCATTCACTGTCTAAAGCAAAATGACAGATAAATCCATAAATATATGCACGCGCCGCTGCCGGATCTTTTACTTTCTCAATCACTTCAACAGCATGATGGAAAAACTCATCGGCAAATTGTTCATGAAGTGTATGCCCCTGTTCATTCACCGGATCTTTCTTTAATGCATTATAATAAAATAAGATATCCGGTCCATGTAACCCAATATCAAACAACTCTCTATGCGCTTCTATAGAATTCTGAAGGGGTCTTGGAAGTGCGCTGAGCACCTCTTTTCCGAATTTATAATGTGCGTATGTTGTTGGCATAAGAAACCTCTCCTTTTTCCGAATTTTCTTGTTAAGATTTATAATTACTCATATTATTATATTAACACATTCTTCCCTGTCTGACAGTAATTATCTTTATAAAAAATATGTGAAATGACATTAAAAATGCTAAATTTTTACTGCTTTTTCACTTCTTTTAACGCAATAATCACTTGACATTTATATTTCTTTTTACTATATTAGTATGTACAGCACACAAGAGAATGTGTCTGTTACAGTAGAGAGTATTCATTACTCTACCCTGATCAGGGCTTGTACTGGTTTCGACAGGGATCTCGAAGATGGAGAAGCTATCCGTAGGCTGATGCGTTAAATCGCAAACTTAAAATTAAACGCTAACGATAATTTCGAATTAGCTGCAGCCTAAATGCTGCATGTCAGCCCTGAAGCACTCACACTTTAGGAATCTGGCACCGACTATGTGAGAAACGATGACGGCAAAGCTTTGAGCTGTCAGGCGTATTATGAAGCTACTGAACCCGTAAGGATGTTAGTTTTCGTACGGCAGAGGGAATGTTAAATAACTGACTATGATAGTAGAAGTACATGGGACAGGTTTTTGGACGCGGGTTCGATTCCCGCCAGGTCCACTTTTTAAAGAAAGTGCGTAAAATAAGTAAATGCGGGAAATGCCTATAAATAAAGGCTTTCCCGCATTTTTATTATTTGTAATGATTATTATATTTTAGAAAAATAATGGTTATCTTGTAATTCTATGCAACACGAAATGCATCAAAATGCAACACGAAATTAGATGATACAATATTCCGCCCCGGAGAGCAAGACTCCGGGGTATCGAAAAAATCCCGGACTATCAATCCGGGATTTGCTCTAGTTTGGCGTTGAACGTCTATGCGCACCTACATGTGTGCCATCTTTTCTCGTATAACCTTTTACTGTTACAATTTTTTTATTCTGTACTCCACGTACACTTGATTTTGTTTTTGCCATTTTATTATTCTCCTTTTCAAAATAGAACAGCTTATCGGCCAGCTTATTACTGTTAGTTGTCTATTAATAATACACGTGTTTTGTTACTTCTGGCTCTGGCCCTGGACCAATCCAGATAGGAAAACAACGTTTTCCATAGTCACGTGCGTAAATTTTTGTTCCATCAGGTAACTTCCTTGACGCTCTAAAAATGTACATACGTATCTTCTCCTTTCGGTATTTCCACTTGCCAAAAGGAACTATACCGTGCTATACTGAACTTGTTCAGAGAAAAGTATAACTGGCCGAAGCAAACGATATAGTTTTCTTTCGGTAGTGCCAAGCACTTTGTGTGCTTGGTTTTTTCTATGTATAAAGCTTTTCAGCTTGACACATCATCTTTTTCTAAGTTGACATTTTGCCGCAGCAAGCGATACTCGACATTCAATAGCTACTTGCTGCGGAGTCATTCCTACAATTAGATCGTATGGAATTAACAATTCTCCTCCAAATGCATCTGCCTGCCATTCCGGATCTCTATAAATTTCTATATTGTCACTACGAGCATAACTTATATTTTCTTTACAGTGATAGAGCAAATGAAACAACTCATGTGCCATTGTCAGCCTATCTCTTCCACTTCCATTGCATGCTCTTTCATATACATCTTCTCTAATTTGAATTTCATTTCTATCTGGATATGTAAGTCCATGGCATTCTCCCATTTCACTTCTCGGTTTTACCAAAAAAGTAAAACTTGGATCAATTTTAGGTAAGGTAACTTCTAAAAAATGAACAATGTCAAAATATAAATTTCCATAGCTTCTTTCTATGATTCTAATCCGATTTGCCATCATTCTTATATCTTTTCTAGAAATTGGATCTGCGATGCATTTTGCCATTATTTCCTCCTTTTCTTACTCGTCAAGTATCCTTTGAATTTCGCTTACCTGTTCATCCGACAAATCTTTGAATTTTCTTGCAAAAGATAAAGCTAAACCTACTTCTGCATCTTCTGCATCATTCAAGTCAATTTTAATATTAGTTTTATCCTCATACGCCAATTTCTGTAGTTCTTCAATTTCACTATCAGAAAGGCCATATCTATCAGATAATTTTCCTATCCATAGATCAGGTACGCTTCGTTTTCCATTTTCTACAGCTGACAGATATGCAGCGGTAACTCCAAGTTCATCAGCCATATCTTTTAATCTTTGGTCTTTTTCCAAGCGTAACGTGCGCAACTTTTTCCCAAATCTCGTCAGCATAATTGTTCCCTCCATTGTGTATACATGTTTTTCTCCTTTACATTTTGCATTATACACTAAGTTGTTAATTTTGTCAACGCCTTGTTAATTTGTATTCTTTTTGTTAAGCCATTATCCTCCTATTGTTTCTATCAGAGGATAATGGTTTGTGATAACTATAATCATCTAAGTCATTACTTTGTTCAATCTATATCCGGAACGTATTACTAAGCCATATATATTATTGATGATACAATATTAATGCCCCAAAGCTACTCTGGGGCGTCTTTTTTACTCAATCCAAGCCTGGAACTTATCAACAAATCTCTTCTTATCTCCTGCATATCCATCTGCACCGCTTGCTGTCAGCGTATCGATCTGCTCGCTGTAGAAGTTTGGATTGTTCTTAACAGAAACTCTGTAGTGAACCATCTTGTACTTATATCCTTCCGGTGTGATGTAGTACAGTTCAACTGCAAGAATCTCTGAACCATCTCCGAGGATTCCATTCTTCTTGTCATTCAGATCATAGCTGTTGCCGAATGTAAGATATGGCAACCAACTATTAGCCTGCGTATAGACGCGTGCCCGGATACTTCCTTTGCTTACTTTAATGGCAAGCCACTTAATCGAAACATCATCACTTTTTCCAGCCCAGTTGATTTTATTCACCACTGGTGGCCACCATCTGTCTGTGAAAGCCTGATATGTAATATCGACCTGTCCTAAGTCTTTCTTTTCTACCGGCTTAGATGGTGCTGACGGTGTAACAGGCTGAACACTTCCACCAAATTCCATATAACAATGATTGACATCTACTCTTCCACTGACTCCATCTACCTGTCCATCAGAAGCATACTGCCAAATAGCATACTGACCATTGTATGTATCTTCCGGAAGATTCTTGTATCTTGCCATCCACTCAACATACTTTCCGCGCACGCTGCCGAGGCAGTTGTTGAACCAACTCAGCGAAGCGTAGATTCCAGGAGTATATCCATTCGCTTTAAGTCCCTCGCAGACAATTTCACAGCAGCTAGAAGCGTACCCCTGTGTACCCGGCTCTTCAACATCGATGAAAATAGGTAACTGAAATGTATGCCCTTTGATTAATCTCAAGATATGCTCAAGCTCTGATTTTGCCTGTCTGTCACAAGTAGCGTAGCTGTACAGATAGACTCCTACCGGAATTCCAAGTCTTTCGCACTCTGCAAGGTTGCGAATCCACTGCTTATCGTCCTGTGATGCGATATCATCTCCATATCCACATCTAAGGATAGCTCCGGCACAACCAGATGCCTTTACCTTTTCCCAGTTAATGACTCCGTTGTGGTAAGATACATCAATGATAGGTTTACTCATACCATCCACCTTTCTTCTGTTCGATCTCTGCTACGTGCTCCTCTGCGAATTTCTGCATAGTTTCCAATGATGTGCCCTCATTGTCTGAGATTTCCTTTGCTGAAAGTCCGTAGGCAAAACTCTTAATAATTTCTTTTACCGTCTGTTCTGTCATGATATTCTCCTTTCTTGCACTGGTGCAATTCTATTTTTTCTTATATGTATTCCGATTCCACATCTCTGTCACACGTTCCCAACCACCTGTACTGACCAGGTAAACTATAAAAGCGGCAATGAATGATGCGAAAATGTAATACCACTCAATTGCTATCTGATAATAGGTGCACAAGACGATTACTGCTGCCGGTGTCAGGATCAGTGATGTGATCAGTGCCACAACATTCGTCTGCACTTTTTTCAGTGCCGGCATCTCCTTGATTGCCTGCACGATCACGCTGACCAAGAAGGCCAGCACTCCGATTCCTGCCAAAATGTAACTCATGTACTGCATTAATGTTTCAATGTTCATGTTCAATTCCCTCCAAATCTTCAATTCTATGGTCTGCTACCTTGATCTGCTCTTTCTGTATGGAGAGTTCCCTCTCTATACTATATGTACGTTCAACCACATGGTTGTGTTCGTCTACTCTTTTGGTCAGCTCATCCAGCTTGTATTCCATAAGAGCTCTAGTCTTTTCCTGCTGCCCGTGATTGTTCAACAGGCAGATTACAAGTGTTACGCCTGCTGAGATGCAGGCTGAAATAATTGTTTCCATGCTGTTTTCCTTTCTTTTCTCTGTTTTTGAGTATAAAAATAAGACCTTTCGGTCTTGCTCTGATTTCCATATTTCTTTCCCCCTTCATAGAAAAAGAGAGGTTTTATTCCTCTCTTTTTCTAAGCTATAATCAAAAATATCATAATAATAAACATTCCAAACATAAATATGATAAAACACGGAGTTTTTGATAGTCTCTTGAGTTTTGCTTTGATATTTATGCAAAAACGTTTCCAAACTTCATTTTCATAATCTGGATCATCATATTCTTTATTTAATTCCATTAAGTCAAATTCTTGCGTTTCTTTTTCATATTTTTTCCCCTGTGACTCATATTTAACACGATTCCATTCTGATTTTAAATAAATTTGAAAATCTCTAATTATATCTTCTGATATTTTTTCAATATTCTTCTGCAATTCATATATTTCACCACTTGGCACAAATATCTCTTTTCCATTATCTAAGTCCTTAAATGCACAATTCAATATTTTTTCACACAATAGCTTATAATTAACTATTTGCAAGTCAATCGCTTTGATTATCTCGTTATCTAATTCATCCGAAAAATTTAACAATAACTTTATTTTTACACCTAGTTGACATAATTCTTTTGTTTTTGCGCCATAGTCTTGTTCTAACATCTCTTTTGGAGAAACAAAGTTCTCCGTAAATTCCTCTGTATTTAATATTGAAAGAAATTTTGAAATTGTATCTCGTAAATTCCCGATCCATTCTACTCTGTTTTTAGTAACAGAATTAATGTAATGTACTGCCTTATTATTTCTTACAGAAAAGACGAGTGAAAAGATGCTTGTTATAAATGTGAGTATCACAATAAGTACGGTCAACGAATCTTTATTAGTTCCCAGCGAATTCAACATCTCACTCATCCTATATTACTCCTTTATCATCTTTCCACCTCAGAAAATTTCTTCAACTCCTCTTACTATATTGGCAATCTAATTTTCATCATCAAGATATGTATCTCTAACCGTTCCCAAAAGCATATTCCCCCGGCACACATTTCCGTTACCATCATATACTTTAAAATCATATCCTGCAAATTGCTTTTTTAAAGGTAGTCAACCAAATGAAAGGGAATACCTCTTATGGTTTCCGCAAACAGTTCCTGACTGATGAAGCAATCAAGATTCTTCAGAAAGCCAGAGAATTAAATCCGCATGGAGTGTATGTCTTTGAACCCAATGGAGAAATCATGACAACGGACAGTTTCAACCGCCGTTTAAAGAAGTATTGCAATGAAGCTGGTGTTCCTTACCATTCCAGTCATAAAATCCGTTTTTACAATGCTTCCACAGCCTTTGACGGGAATAATCTTACAACCTTGAGTTATTTAATGGGGCATAGCGAAACGGCAACCACGCTTCACTATTTACGGAACGTCAACAAGAGGAAAAATGACCGCTTTGCTTTTCAAAAACTGGGGATTTCCTCATAAAGTGTTCAAAGGTGTTCAAACTTTTGAAAGCAAAAAAATAAAAGAAACGTTGCAAATTCAACGTTTCTCTCACTTTTTAATACTGCCGCAGACCGGAATCGAACCGGTACGGGTATCACTACCCACGGGATTTTAAGTCCCGGGCGTCTGCCAGTTCCGCCACTGCGGCATATGGACGGAGATGGATTCGAACCATCGAAGCAATTTGCAGCAGATTTACAGTCTGTCCCCTTTGGCCACTCGGGAATCCGTCCATGTATTTTGTTTTGTGTCAGAATGACTTCCGACATTGAATGATTATACTGGATGTGGAGGGAAAATGCAAGGGTTTTTTTGAAAAAAATAGAAAAAAGTTGAAAGGGGGGAGCAGGTCGGGTATAATATCAAATATATGGGCTTCTATATTGAGTAAAAATAACCTGAAAAATGGAGGATATAGGGTAAGTATGATTAAGATTAAGGATTATGTCCGGGTGGGGTCGCTGGAGGAGGCGTATGAGCTGAATCAGAAGAGAAGCGCCTGTATCCTGGGCGGGATGCTCTGGACGAAGATGGGGCAGAGGCAGGTGCAGACGGCGATTGATTTGTCCGGGCTGGGACTGGATCAGATTGAAGAGTCCGAGGAGGAGTTTTCGATTGGATGTATGGTGACGCTGCGGCAGATGGAGGAGCATGAGGGGCTGAATGCTTATACCGACGGTGCGGCACGGGAGAGTGTGCGGAGTATTGTCGGGGTGCAGTTCCGGAATCTGGCTACGGTGGGAGGCAGTATTTTCGGCAGATTTGGATTTTCGGATGTGCTGACGCTGTTTCTGGCGCTGGATACGGAGGTGGAGCTGGTTCATGCGGGACGGATGCCGCTGGCGGAGTTTGCCTGTTCAAAGAGAGACAGGGATGTGCTGGTAAGGCTGATTGTGAAGAAGCATGAGGGTGTTACGGTTTATCAGAGTCATCGAAATTCCAGAACGGATTTCCCGGTGCTGACGTGTGCGGTACGGGTGGAAGACGGAAAAGGATGTGCGGTGCTTGGGGCAAGACCGGCGAAGGCGGCACGTGTAGAGCTTCCGGCGGAGCTGGCGGAAAAGCTGGCGGCTGGAAAGGCATCTGCGGAGGAGCTGAAGGCGGCGGCTTCGGAGATTTCTGATCAGTTTACGTATGGCAGTAATATGCGCGGAAGTGCAGAGTATCGTCATCATCTGGGACGGGTGCTGCTGCGCAGATGTATGGAAGAAATTCAGAAGAAGGAGGAGCAGTGATGAAGATTTCGATGATCTTAAATGGAAAGAAGACGGAAGCGGAAATTGATGCAGACATGCTCCTGATCGATTTTGTGAGAAGCCAGGGATGCTGCAGTGTGAAGCGCGGCTGTGAGACGTCGAACTGCGGGCTGTGTACGGTTTTTCTGGAGGGAAAACCGGTGCTGTCGTGTTCGGTGCTTGCGGCGCGGGCGAATGGATGTAAGGTGGATACGCTGGAAGGCCTGCAGGAGGAAGCAGAAGAATTTGGTTCCTTTATTGCCGGACAGGGCGCCGAGCAGTGCGGGTTCTGCAATCCGGGGATGATTATGAATGCGATTGCGCTGTTCCGGGAAAATCCGGATCCGAGTGAGGAAGAAATTAAAGAATATCTGGCGGGAAATCTCTGCCGCTGTTCCGGATATGAAGGACAGCTTCGGGGAATTTTGAATTTCCTTGCCTGGAAAAAGCAGCAGGGAGGTGCGTCATGAGCAGAGAAAATCATATCTATGAACCGGACTGGTCGGGAAGAACCGATCAGCTCTGCAGTGTGAATAAGCCGGTGATCAAAAAGGATGCCCTCGCGCTGGTAACCGGAAAGCCGGTTTATGTAGATGATCTGGCGCCGAAGGATTGTCTGATTGTCAAGGTACTGCGGAGTCCGCATGCCAATGCAATCGTAAAATCCGTGAAAAAGACGGCAGCAGAGCGTGTTCCGGGCATTGAGGCGATTTATACCTGGGAGGATGTGCCGAAACAGCGTTTTACAATGGCAGGACAGACCTACCCGGAACCAAGCCCGTATGACCGTCTGATCCTCGACCAGCATGTGCGCTACGTGGGAGATCCGGTGGCGATTATTGCCGGAAAAGATGAAAAATGCGTGGACCGTGCGCGGAAGCTCCTGAAAGTAGAGTACGAAGTGCTTCCGGCCATTCTGGATTTTCATCAGTCCAAGGATAATGAACTGCTGGTGCATCCGGAGGAAAGCTGGAAATCGCTCTGTCCGGTCGGTGCGGACAATCAGAGAAATCTCTGTGCAAGTGCGGAAGATCACAACGGAGATGTGGAAGCCGTGCTCGCAGAGTGCGATGAGGTCGTAGAGCATACGTATCATGTACGCGCAGCCCAGCAGGCGATGATGGAGACGTTCCGGACATACTGCTTTATGGATACCTACGGACGGCTGAATGTGCTGAGCTCGACCCAGATCGTTTACCATGCGCGCCGCATTCTGTCCAATGCACTCGGCATTCCGAAATCGAAGATCCGTGTTTCCAAGCCGAGAATCGGCGGCGGATTCGGAGCGAAGCAGACGGTGGTTGCCGAAATTTTCCCGGCGTTTGTAACCTGGAAAACCGGAAAACCGTCGAAAATGATCTTTACGAGAGAAGAGTCCCAGACAGCATCCACACCGCGCCATGAGATGGAAGTAACGATCCGCCTCGGTGCGATGAAGGACGGAAGAATCCGTGCGATCGATCTGTATACACTTTCCAACACGGGTGCATACGGCGAGCATGGACCGACAACGGTCGGCCTTTCCGGCCACAAATCGATTCCGATGTATGGATCTCTTGAGGCTTACCGGTTTGCATATGATGTTGTGTATTCCAACGTAATGTCAGCCGGTGCTTACCGCGGATACGGTGCGACGCAGGGTATCTTTGCCGTAGAATCTGCTGTCAGTGAGATGGCAGCGCGTCTTGGCATCGATCCGATCCGGATCCGGGAGCAGAACATGGTCCGTGAGGGACAGTTCATGCCGGCTTACTATGGCGAAACGGCAAACAGCTGTGCGCTTGACCAGTGCGTGGAGCGTGCGAAAGAGATGATCGGCTGGGATGAGAAATATCCGTGCCGTGATATGGGAAATGGAAAGGTGCGCAGCGTCGGCATTGCAATGGCGATGCAGGGCTCCTGTATTTCCAATCTCGATGTCGGATCGGCAACGATCAAAGTCAACGACGACGGCGGCTATACGATGCTGATCGCAGCGGCCGATATGGGAACCGGCTGCGATACGATTCTGTCCCAGATGGCGGCAGAGTGTCTGGAGTGTGATGTGGATGACATTACTGTTGTCGGCGCAGATACCGATACGTCCCCGTATGACTCCGGTTCCTATGCATCGAGTACGACGTATATTACCGGAAAAGCGGTGGAAAAAGCCTGCATGACGCTTCGGAAACGAATCTGTGCCCTGGCGGCAGAGCGGATGAACGTGCCGGAAGATGAGATAGAATTTACCGGTACCGGCGTCGTGCATGAAAAGAGCGGAAGCAGCATGACGATGGAAGAAATCGCAACAGCGGCCATGTGCAATAACGGCATCGCGCTGGAAGCGACGGAAAGCAACTGCTCTCCGGTATCGCCGCCGCCTTATATGGCTGGTGCGGTCGAGATCGAGCTGGATAAAGAGACCGGCGAGGTCAGGATTCTCGATTATGCCGCCGTTGTCGACTGCGGAACCGTCATCAACCCGAACCTTGCGCGCGTACAGGTCGAGGGCGGTCTGGTGCAGGGCATCGGCATGACGCTGTTTGAAAATATCCAGTACACGGACAAGGGTCAGATGATCAATAATTCGTTTATGCAGTATAAAGTGCCGACCCGCCTCGATATGGGCAAGCTGCGCGTCGAGTTTCGGAGCAGCTACGAGCCGACCGGTCCGTTCGGTGCAAAATCGATCGGCGAGATCGTCATCAACACACCGGCTCCGGCGCTGGCACATGCAATCTACAATGCGACGGGTCTGTGGTTCCGCGAACTGCCGATCACGAGCGAGCAGATTGCAATGGGAATTGCGGAAAAAGAATGCGAGTAACGATACTTTATCTGGCAGCCGGGAACAGCAGACGGTTCGGGGAAAATAAGCTGCTCTATCCGCTGGATGGAAAGGCGGTGTACCGCCATCTGCTGGACCGGCTGGCCCAAATTGCCGGAAGGCATGAGAACTGGGAACTGCTGGTTGTGACGCAGTATGAAAGAATTCTGGAGGAGCTTGCGCCGCTGGTAAAAGCCGGGCGTCTGCAGACGATGTTTTCGCCGGACAGCGAAAAAGGAATTTCCTATACAATCCGCGCGGGAATCGAGGCGGCGGAGAAGCAAAATGCCGATGCCTGTGCGTGTTTTGTGGCGGATCAGCCGTACCTGAAGGAAGAGACGGCGGAGCGCTTTCTGGAATCCATGGAGAGGCAGAAGGCTCCACTTGGCTGCGTTTTCTGCGGCGGCGAGAGCGGCAATCCGGCGTGGTTTTCAAAACCTTATTTTTCAGAACTAAAAGAACTTTCCGGCGACCGCGGCGGGAAAAAGGTGCTGAAACGGCACTGGGAATCAGTAATTCCGTTCCGGGTCGAAGCCGCGTGGGAATTAAAGGATCTGGACCGGAAAGAGGATCTCTGATGCAGAGACACCGGCGGCTGCCATGAATAAAATTTGAGACAGTGCGAAATTTGATGGATTTGGACTTGCATTTCCAGTGAGAAGTAAGTACAATGGGTATAATAAAAATTCGGGAGGCTTCAAAAAAATGCAGTTATTGGAAGACAGAATCCGCAAAGACGGAAAAGTACGCGAGGGAAATGTCCTGAAGGTGGACAGCTTTTTAAATCATCAGATGGACGTCAATCTGTTCCGGGAAATCGGAAAAGAGTTTCAGCGTCGTTTTGCGGGAGAGGAGATCACGAAAATCCTGACCATCGAGGCATCTGGAATCGGAATTGCCTGTGTTGTGGCTGAAATTTTTAATGTTCCGGTTGTGTTTGCAAAGAAAACACAGACCAAAAATATCGCTGGCGATGTTTATACTACAAAAGTAGAATCTTTCACCCATGGAAGAGTTTATGATATCATTGTTTCCAAAGAATTTCTGGGAAAAGGAGACAAAGTTCTCCTGATCGATGATTTCCTGGCAAACGGAAAAGCGCTGGAAGGACTGGCAACCCTGGTACAGGATTCCGGTGCAGAGCTCGTAGGAGCAGGCGTTGTCATCGAAAAAGGGTTCCAGATCGGAGGAAAACTGCTGCGTGACCGCGGCATTCATCTGGAATCTCTTGCCATCGTCGATGGTATGGATGATAAAACCGGGGAAATTACCTTCCGGAAACAGTAAGGAGGCGTCAAAATGGCAAATCTGATTGCAAGAATTGCCGTTCTTCTGGTTCTGGCGGCCGCAGGAATGGTGCTGGCCGACAGAAAAGAAAAAATTGATCTCAGTGTGTCACTGCTGCTGTTTCTGGCGGCAGTCAATGTGACCTCTTTTTTCAGCCTGAAAGATAACAGGATTGTAGTTGTCATGATTCTGACGGTATATTTTCTGTTGTACGCAGGCGCAAAAGAGCTGCTGCGGAGACGGGCAGAGAAAAAAAGAAAATGAATGCAAACCGAACATCCGGCTGCGAGCACCCATGCAAAAGTGCCGGCCGGATGTTTTTGAATTTTTCTGTAAATTCAAAAAGCCCTCCGGGCAGGATCGCACTGCGGCGGAGGGGGAATTATGTCGCTGAAGCGACCCGCCGCCGGCGGAGAATCCTGAAAATTACCAAAATAAGGAGAACCGATATGAGACTGCTGCTGGCAGAAGATGAAAAAGAGATGGCGCACGCGCTGGAAGCAGTGTTTACACATAACCATTATTCTGTAGATGTTGTTTATAATGGAATTGATGCTGCGGACTGGGCAGAGAGCGGAAACTATGACGGCATGATCCTGGATATTATGATGCCGGGAAAAAGCGGGCTGGAGGTCTTAAGCGAGTGGACGGAGAGCATTCATCACCAGATTGAGCGTCTGAACAGTCTTGTAACACAGCTTCTGACGCTTGCAAAAATGGAGGAAGGTGGCGGAGAACTGGAGCTGAAAACATGGAATGCGTCAGAAACCATCATGGATGCCGTAACGTCCTTTGAAGCCTCTGCGGTTACGAAACAGATCGCGTTGCAGAGCGATATTGCAGAAGAACTCCATATGGAAGGGGATGCCGCAAGAATCCACCAGCTCGTTTCTCTTCTTGTGGATAACGCCGTTAAATACACTCCGGAGGGTGGAAAAATCCACATTTTCTGGCGAAAAAACGGCAAAAAAGCAGAATTTTCGGTGCAGAATACCTGCGATATCCTGCCGGAAGGTGATCTCAACCGCCTCTTTGACCGCTTCTACCGTGCGGATGCGTCGCGGGCCAGGGGAAAGAGGCGGCTATGGAATCGGCCTTTCCGTGGCAGCTGCAATTGTAAAGGCACATAAGGGAAAAATCACCGCAGAGCGGACACGAGATGGCATCTGTTTTAAAGCAGTCTTTCCGGCAAAAGGATGAAAGAAACAAAATTCCGGAAAAATGGAAAAATGACGGCAGGGCAGGAAAGGCAGACACACAAAAAAGCAGAAATCAAAAGCTTCCAAGAGAGAAAAAACAAAAGAAAACAAAAGAAAACAAAAGAAAACAAAAGGAGGAATATATGATGTTTGATTGTGGTTTACAAAACATTTTCCAGCTGAAAAGCGGACAGTCCCGTTCTATTAACTGGGAAAACCGGAATGGAGAAAAAGGAAAAGGCGGCATGGCATCCAGCGATCTTGGTCCGTCCAGAAAAGGTTCCCCGTGTATCCCGAAAATAGAAGCAGGAGAGACCGTAACACTTGGTGAGATCCAGGGAGAAGGCATGATTCAGCACATCTGGATCACCGTTACAGACCGTACCAGTGAACGTAACCGTTATGTTCTGCGGGATCTTGTTCTGCGCATGTACTGGGACGATGAAGAATTCCCATCCGTTGAATGCCCGCTTGGCGATTTCTTCTGCTGCGGCTTCGGTGTTTCCTACCAGGTAAACTCAGTCCCGATTGCTGTCAATCCGACCCGTGGTTTCAACAGCTATTTCCCGATGCCGTTCCGTAAAAACGCACGTATTACCATTGAAAATCAGTGTGATGAGCCGATTCCGGCCTTCTTTTATCAGATCGACTATTGCCTGACAACGGTTCCGGAGGATGCTGCCTATTTCCATGCCCAGTGGCGTCGTCAGCGCATAACGGAAAAGGCAAAAGACTACGTTGTCCTCGACAACATCAAAGGGAAAGGCCAGTACGTTGGAACTTATCTTGCGCTTACCAGCCTCGAACGCTACTGGTACGGAGAAGGTGAGATGAAATTCTACATCGATGGAGACAAGGATTATCCAACCATTTGCGGAACTGGAACAGAAGATTACTTCGGCGGTGCCTGGAGCTTTGCAACACAGCAAAATGGCCAAACCGTTGAAAATCAGTACTGTACTCCGTATCTTGGCTATCCTTACTACTCTAGCCACGATACCTTCCTTCATAATGATTACCACAATGATGATCAGATGCCACAACGCAGCTTCTACCGCTGGCACCTTCTTGATCCTATCCTTTTTGAGAAGGACCTTAAGGTAACTCTGCAGCAGATTGGTGTCAGCCACGGAGGTCTTTTTGAACGTCAGGATGATGTCGCTACCACAGCTTACTGGTACCAGACGCATCCTCATGTACCATTCGCGCCACTCATGTCCAGAAAAGAGCGCTGGCCAAGATGATTTTTGACGCTTTTCCTATTTTATATGTTTCATGACTTTGCATATCGGCTACAAGAGTCCGTTCCGAACAAATCTGCTTCCAACGAATTTGTCCGGAAACGGGCTCTTTCTTTTTTTATATGGTATTCAAAAAGCGATCTGGATTACAGAGATCTGTCTTTTCACAAACCTTTCACATTTTCCGTCCATTCTTTAAGGTTCCTTTAAAGTTTCCTCATTATACTTAAAAATGTAAAAAACATTTCCGGAAGTAAATCAAACGAAAGGATCAATCGATTATGATGCAAAGCCAACAGATTCCCATGACCTTCCAACGGTATGAAACAAAATACATGCTTTCCCCGATCATGGCTCGCAAGCTTCGCAAGAGCCTTCCGGGTCATCTGCAGATGGATGAATACGGCCTTGATACCATCTGCAGCCTCTATTACGATACCCCGGATCACCAGCTCATCCGCCGTTCGCTGGAAAAACCCGTCTACAAAGAAAAACTGCGACTCCGCAGTTATGGTCCGGCCAAAGAGACCAGCCCCATATACGTAGAACTAAAGAAAAAATATGAAGGAATCGTCTACAAACGCCGCGAGCGCATGATATTATCAGAAGCGGTTCCCTATCTTGCAGGAAAATCAGAACCAGGCTTCGACAGCCAGATTCTCCACGAAATCACTTGGTTTCGCAACTACTACCGGGGGCTTGTTCCCGCTATGTACATCGCCTACGACCGCATCGCCTGCTTCGGCACGGAAGACAGGAACTTTCGTGTTACCTTCGACACCAATATCCGATGGCGTACCGACAATCTGTGTCTTGACGGTCCAACGGAAGGAACCAGGCTTTTAGAACCAGGCTGGTATCTCATGGAGGTGAAAACACCAGGTGCTGTGCCCCTATGGTTCAGCAAAATTCTGGATGATCTTGCAATCTATCCGGCATCATTTTCTAAATACGGCTTTGCCTATCAGATCGAAAATCAGAAAGTATCAGAAGAAAAAGCTTTCATACCATTCACAGATATCCGGCAAACCGTATCAAAAACAGCATTCCGTTAGCTGAATCAGGTAAGTCCTCTGCGGCCATTGCGAAAAGCAAGAAGCAGTGGGTGGACTCACAGCTTGCGAAAAGCCTTTTTCAAACATAGTCTGCTTCACAAAAAAAGAAAATGTAACTATTCAGAGCCATGCAAAATAGAAGCAACATCGCGATGTAGCGTAAGCGGAATCGAGATGGGGCTCTGAATAGACAAGAAAATAAAAAAATTCTGGGAGGAATTTGCTATGCTTAACGCAATATTCAGTTCCGTTTTTACAGAAACAACCGCCGCCTTCACCTTTGGTCAGTTCCTTGCCTGCACAGCAGTGTCTCTGATTCTGGGACTGTTGATCGCTGCTGTTTACAGGTACAAAAGCGAATGCACCAAAAGCTTTGTTGTCACGCTTGTTCTGATGCCTGTGATCGTACAGAGGGTGATCATGCTCGTCAATGGAAATCTTGGAACCGGAGTCCCTTGATTATACCAGTGTTTTTGACGATATCTTTGCCAGGTATCTGACCCGTTGCGAGCTTGTACAGGTAAAAACCACGAATATGGGAAGTCTTTTCAAGCTGGAGTATCGCATCGTATTCCGCGAGGAAGGCGAAGAGAAAAACATGATTGACCAGCTCCGCTGCAGAAACGGAAACCTTGAAATCCTGTGCAGTCGTGCGCAGACCGGAAGGGAGGAATTATAATGAATCGAAACAGAAAGAAAAAAAACAGAAAAAAAGAGACCGGCGCAGTCGTCAGCCTGCTTCTTGCATCATCGCTGGCCTTCGGCGGATGCGGCACAGCAGTGACATCTTCCAGCTCTGTAAATGCCGAATCCGCCAGTACAGAGTCAACCGGCGAAACATCTGCCGACAACGCGGCGGCCACATCAGAGAGCACAGCTTCGGAAAATGCAATGGAAAGTGCTTCCGATATTAATTTTGATCTGGAACTGACCGAATCCACTATCGACACCGAATTCACAGACCGTGAGAAGAGCGGAAGCTACAAAGCGTCGGAAGCCGTAAAAATTACACTTAATAAGACGACAGCTACCGTCTCCGGCAGCGGAGCCAAAGCAGACGGCAGCACAATTACCATCACGGAAGAAGGCGTTTACATCGTAAGCGGAACACTTGAGGATGGCCAGATTATCGTAAACGCATCCGATTCCGACAAGGTTCAGATCGTACTCGATGGAGTCCATATCAACTGTGAGACGAATGCTGCCATCTACGTTCGCGAAGCGGACAAAGTTTTCATCACGCTTGCTGAAAACAGCAGCAACACGCTTGGCGATGGAAACGAGTACACTCAGATTGACGACAACACGGTAGACGGCGTTATCTTCTCCAAATCAAATCTTGTCTGCAACGGGACAGGAAGTCTGACCATCGAGGCAGACTACAAGCACGGGATTGTATCCAAAGATGATCTTGTGATTAGCGGCGGAACCTACAAAATCGCCGCTGCGGACAACGGGATCACAGCCAAAGATCAGATTAAAATTCTGAACGGAAGCTTTGACATTGATGCTGCAAACAGTGCGGTCAAAGCGAAGAATACGGATGACGCAGAGCTTGGAAATATCTATATTGCCGGTGGAATTTTTACGATCGAGGCGGAACAGGACGGCTTCCATGCAACCGGCAGCATTGTTGTCGATGACGGAACCATCACCGTAAACTCCGGTGATGACGGTTTCCATGCGGATCTCGACACCGTCATTCATGGCGGAACGATCCTTGTTGAAAAAAGCTACGAAGGACTGGAAGGAAAACGCGTTGTGGTCAATGGTGGTGACATTACCGTAAATGCCAGCGACGATGGCGCCAATGCTGCCGGTTCCGGTGACGATGACAGCAATGCCGCAAGCTCAAACGACGATAGCAGTGCTGTCGTAAACTCCGGTGATGATAGCAGCATATCCGGTGCGGCAGACGGAAAGGAACCTCCGCAAATGCCGCCTGATACAGAAAACGGCAGCGATATGCAGCCATCGCAGGACTTCGATCCGGAGAACGCTCCGTCTGGCGGAAATGCGCCGCAGAACTTCGATCCGGGGAATGCTCCGTCTGACGGCGATGCTCCACAGAAGATGCAGGGAGGCCCCGGCGGCGGAGGCAACTCTGAGCTTTACATTAAAATTACCGGCGGAACCCTGACTGTATCCGCCGATGGTGATGGTCTTGATTCCAACGGCGGTCTTCTCGTGACCGGCGGAACTACGATCGTGTACGGGCCGACCAGCGATGGTGACAGTGCCCTCGATTACGACGGAAGTGCAATTGTGACCGGCGGAACCTTAGCTGCTATCGGCAGTGCCGGCATGACGGAAAGCTTCGACGAAGCTTCCACCCAGCCCGTTATCACCTATTACTGTACGGAAACCCAGTCCGCTGACACTATCATCACACTGACAGACAGCGATGGAAGTGCCCTCTTCACGGTCACACCCGAAAAAGCCTACGCCAGCATCGTTTTGACCTGCCCAGAAATGAAACTGGGCGCAACGTATACTCTGGCTGCCGGTACCGACAACGAAGAGATCACCCTCACGGACATCATCACCACCGCCGGAACCCGGTCTGTTAAAACGATGAGCGATTCCGAAGGTGGAAAAATGCCAAATAACAGCGACAACAAAGGAACTCCGCCTTCAAAACCAAGCGACACGGCTGAGTGAACCGTTATAGTTCATTCAGCACCGGAACATTTGCTGTTCCGGTGCGTAAGAAAGTGATTCTACCGTGACTGTCTTCCTACTTCCAATTTACCGTATTCTGTGCTAAAATAACCTCACAAGAAAAGAGGTAGAAAAATCATGTATGATAAACTGACCGAAAACGATATTAAAAAAATGCAGGAAGAAATCGACTACCGCAAACTGGTTGTCCGTCCAAAAGAACTCGAGGCTGTAAAAGAAGCCCGTGCCCAGGGCGATCTCAGCGAAAACTTTGAATACAAAGCTGCCAAACAGGACAAAAACCGCAACGAAAGCCGCATCCGCTATCTGGAAAAAATGATCAAAACCGCTCACGTTGTTTCAGATACCTCAAAGGACGACGAAGTCGGCATCAACAATACCGTCCAGGTTTACATCGAAGAAGATGATGAGACAGAAACCTACAAACTTGTCACCACCGTTCGTGGTAATTCTCTCAAAGGATACGTCAGTATCGACTCGCCATTAGGAAAAGCCATTCTTGGTCATAAAGTCGGCGACCGCGTCACTGTAAAAGTAAGCGATGCCTATAGTTATGATCTCATCATCAAATCCATCGAAAACACTGCGGATACCGATGATGAACTCCGCAGCTATTAAAGGACAGAAAGAAAGGAAAATACCAGTCATGGAAAAAATTGCAAGCTTTACGATCGACCATATCAAACTTAAACCAGGCATTTACGTTTCAAGAAAAGA
>OLRW01000446.1_pt1 | contig 34273 bp, 26 predicted proteins | sample 1672701 | NCBI WGS metagenome assembly OLRW01 (sample SAMEA3136715, study PRJEB25190) | human gut metagenome | biome: human gut; feature: human-associated habitat; material: faeces | place: Austria | collected 2013
GCCTTCGAAAAGGTAAAAGAGCTTTCCATCCAGCTCGCAGGCATCGAAAACGCAGCGATCCGTCTTGCAGCCAACATCAAGAAGACTCAGAAACGTGCCAACGCATTAAAGAACATCACGATTCCGAAATACGAGGCACTGACAAAGGATATCCAGAATGCTCTTGAGGAAAAAGAGCGAGAAGAATTCACACGTCTGAAAGTTATTAAACGAATGAAACAGACTTCTTAAGCAACTTACAAAAGTCCATCTGCAATTACGCGGATGGACTTTTTAATTACTATTATTGTCTGATAATTAAAGTTTGAAAGTTTAAAATTTTTCTTTTGAAAGCAAAATTCAGCAATATTTTCACTATGAAAAAGTCAATAGATTTTTCTATCTTTTTTTCGAATTTGTTAATTTCATCATTATTAACCAAAACATTTGTTTTTTATTTATTTATGTAAATCACTTATTCCACATTGATTCTTTGTGGATAATGTGGATAACTTTGTGCATAACTCAAATATAACGATTTTTCAACCTTTTTAGGATGTGGATAACTTTTACACCATTTTTCGCGTTATCCACATTTTCCCCCATTATTCGACAAGCTTTGTGCAATTTGCTATTTGTTCGTTTTTATTCGACATTTTTTTCAAAACAAAAGAGCTACAGTTCCGTTAAATTGCAGAAACTATAGCTCTTTACTGCCTGACTACTCAAACTATTTATCGAGAAGGTATCTTTGTACCGAAGCCACCGCGTTCGCCCCGTCTGCGACTGCAGTTACGACCTGGCGGAGATTTTTGGTACGTATATCACCTGCTGCAAAGATTCCCGGTTCACTGGTGATTCCATCCTCTCCTGCCACAATATATCCTGCTTCGTCCAGTTTCACCAGATCTTTGAATTTCTCTGTTCCCGGAACGATTCCGACTGCAATAAACACACCATCTGTTTCAATGAAACTTTCTTCCTGTGTTTTTTTGTTCTGGATCTTCAGTGCTTCCACTTTATCTGTTCCCTCAATGGATAATGGAATGCTGTCCCAGATGATCTCCACGTTTTTGCATGCAAAGAAACTCTCCTGAAGGATTTTCTCCGCACGAAGCTCATCTCTTCTGTGTACCAGATAGACCTTTTTACAGGTACGTGAAAGAAGAATTGCATCCTCCACCGCCACGTTTCCGCCACCGACCACGACAACCGTCCTGTCCTGAAAAAATGCTGCATCACAGGTCGCACAATAAGAAACACCCATGCCACTCAGTTCTTCTTCACCCGGGATTCCAAGGTGGCGGTGTGTTGCCCCGCAGGCAATGATCACTGCTCTGGCACGGTATTCATTTTTTTTCGTGCGGATGACTTTGATTCCCTGCTCTGCCTCGATAGAACGAACTGTCTCCCGCTGCGGTTTCATGCCCAGTTTTGCTGCATGACCTGCCATTGCTTCCCCGAGATCCAGACCGGTGATTCCCGGCAGTCCCGGATAATTATCTACTTCATATGTGTCCACAATCTGACCGCCCTGCACAAATTTCTTATCCAGCCAGATTGTATTCAGTTTTGCTCTTGTCGCATAAATAGCTGCGCAGATTCCTGCCGGACCTGCTCCCAGAATCGCCAGATCATATATATTTTCCATGATATTCTGCCTCTCTTTCTCTGTTGCTGCCATTTAAGTTTAGCATACAATCCCTTTTTTTCCAATAAAATAGTAAAAAGCATCTCTCACCGAGGTTTTTATGCATATATCTTTTCGCAAAAATCCTTCCAGCATTCTGATCATCTGTGCTTTGTGTGTGGTTTTTCTCATTGGATCAGTTTTCGGTCATCTCAATGCCGGCGGAAGCTCTGCTGACCGCTCCTTTCAGGCTTACACGGATCGTCTGTTTCGTGAAGAAGTCTCCGGAAATATGCTGAATCTCCACTATTCCATTGCCTATCCGGAAAAACAGCAGATCACACGGCCCGCTCCAACGCTTGGCACAGTTTCCGCTCCAGATGACAATAGTATTGCCCGGTATGAGGAAATTATAAAAAAGCTCCAGGCATTTGATCCATCTAAGCTCTCTGAGGCAAATCAGATCACTCTTGATATGCTCCTTTTGTATTATAAAACCCAGCAGCGTTCCACCGGCTTTTATCTTCTGGAAGAATACTTAAGCCCCAGTCTTGGCATACAGGCACAGCTTCCTGTCCTGCTTGCAGAATATACATTTTATCAGGAACAGGACATTGCAGATTACCTCAATCTCCTCACTTCCGTACCCGCTTATTTTGAGAGTATTCTGGATTTTGAGCGTCAAAAAGCAGATGCCGGTTATTTTATGAGTGATGCAACACTAAAGCGCATCGTCAATCAGTGTCAGGCTTTTATAAAAGAACCGGATTCCAACTACATGCTGGAAGTTTTTGCCGACAAATTAAAAGCGTTTGGTACAATTTCCGAGGCGGAACAGAAAACTTTAAATTCCCGACACAAAGAAATCCTTCTGAATACAGTAATCCCGGCTTACCAGAAGCTGATCCAGGGGCTTCTCACCCAGCGAGGTTCCGGTCGTCCCAGCCAGGGACTTGCACATATGCAGAAAGGAAAAGAGTATTATCTGTATCTGCTCCGCAGTCAGGTGGGCTCCTGGACGGCCGTCAAAGATATGCAGAACCGACTCACCGAACAGATCAGTGCGGATATGAAACTGGTTCAGCAAATGCTGAAAGAACAGCCTTCTTTCCTTCGAAAAATGAAAAGTTCTCTGGATCTTCCGGAAAGCAAACCTGCACAGATGCTGGAAGTTCTGCATAAACGGATAGCCGATGATTTTCCCGAGCTGCCGGAGACAGAATTTGAAACACGCTACGTACACAAATCCATGGAAAATTATTTGAGTCCGGCCTTCTATCTGACACCGCCGCTTGACACCGGATCACCAAATATCATTTACATAAATCCTGCTGATCAGACTTCAAATCTGGAACTTTTTGCCACGCTTTCGCATGAAGGATTTCCGGGACACCTTTATCAGACCATCTATTTCCTCAAGACCTCTCCTGCTGATATCCGGACGCTGATCACCTCTTCCGGTTATGTGGAAGGGTGGGCCACCTATATTGAATCTTACGGTTATCAGTATGCTGCCCGTGATCTCGATGATCCTGCTGCCACCGATTATACAAGGCTGATTGCGCTGAACCGCCGAATCAATCTGTGCCTCTATTCACTTCTTGATATCGGCATACATTATTATGGATGGGACGAAACACAGGCAGCCCGTCTCCTTCAGTTTTTCGGGATCACAGATGCCCACGTTGTATCTGAAATTTTTCAGTACATCGTAGAAACTCCTGCTAATTACCAGAAATATTGCTGGGGATGTCTTAATTTCCTTGATCTGAAAAAAGAATGGAAAGATACTCTGGGTGATGATTTTAATCTGAAAGCTTTTCACCAGAATCTGCTTGAGATCGGACCGGTTCAATTCCCGGTGCTTCAGAAATATATGAATGAACGGCTACAAAAGAAATATAAGGAGGTGCCTGTGCGCACCTCCCATTTTATGACTGTCTATAATATTTTTTAATCTTTTTCTTTGTCGCTATAACTGTCAAAAAAGTTCTGCAGTTTCAGCAATGCTCTAGTAAGATCCTTTGTCTCCTTCGGATTGAGATCATCCAGAACTGCCATCACCATTTTTTCATGAAAAATCTTGTGATGAAGAAATGCCTTCTCTCCTTTCTCTGACAGAGAAACCAACACGACACGCCGATCCTCTTCACTTCTCGTTCGCTCTACATATCCCTTCTTGACCAGATGGTTGATCGCGATCGTCAAAGTACCTGTCGTAACAGAAACCGCTTTTGCAACGGTAGACATGTTTTTGGGCTCCTGAATACCGATTGCTTCCATAATATGCATATCATTTACGGATATATCTTTGTATTCTGATGTGATCAGCGCACGTTCTTCAATATCCAGAATATCTTTAAACATTTTTACCAGAATATTGTTTACTGTTTCATACGAATTCATCTTGCTTTCCTCCGCTTCCTGCCCCTCGCCTGCTCATATTTTTTATTATACCCGATGTTTGTTTGAATCACAAAACATTTTTCAGTTTATTTTTTTAACTTAATTCTTTCTTTAGCGGAATCTATTTGCTATAATAATGAATTGAACACAACATGGACCTTTTTGTATGTAAAATCATATGCAAACGGTCTTCGCAAATACACAAAGGAATTTATTATGAAAAAAAACAAAAACATCCCACTTAATCTGAAAGATCAGATCAACTCGCGTATTGGTCTGATCTGTTCCATCGTTGTAATGATTCTTCTGGTCTTTGTTTTCCATCAACTTGATTATCAGATCATCCAGAAGCCGGCAGATCAGGCTGCCAAAGAAGCCGAGCAGAAGAAACTGGAAGCAGAAAAAGCTGCCAAAGCACCGGAGATTTCCACAGCTACTGTAATCGCTGTCGGTGACAACCTGTACCATGACAGTCTGATCCAGTCAGGTGAATCTGATTCCGGTACATGGAACTATGATGCAATCTATGAAAATGTCAAAGACGAGATTCAGGCAGCAGATATTGCCATGGTCGATCAGGAAACTGTTCTCACCACAGAGCATGATGCAGTCTGCGGTTATCCATCCTTCGCAACACCTACGGAAGTCGGTGACGCACTAATCAATGCCGGATTTGATGTCATCGAATCTGCAACCAACCACATTGATGATTATGGCTATGATTACATGGCACAGACACTGAATTTCTGGAAGACCAGTTACCCGGATGTTCCGGTTCTCGGTATCCATGATTCCGAAGAAGATGCCAATACAGTCAAAACTCTCGAAGTAAACGGCATTAAAGTTGCGTTTCTGGATTATACATACGGAACGAACAATTCCGGTGCCGGAGACGGCAAAGATTACATGATCGATATTTTCGAGAAAGACAAAGTTGCATCCATGATTGAAAAAGCAAAAGCAGACAGTGATGTGCTGATCTTTGTTGCTCACTGGGGCAAAGAAATGGAAACCATGCCTACCGAATACGAAAAAGAATGGGCAACTTTCCTGATGCAGCAGGGTGTAGATGTCGTAATCGGTGGCCACCCGCATATACTCCAGCCATATGGACGTATGTCAGACAAAGAGGGGCACAGTATGCTGATCTTCTATTCTCTCGGAAACTTTGTTTCCACACAGGAGTCCTTCGATGCACTTTTAGAGGGAATGGGCTGCTTTACGATCCAGAAGACGGTACAGGACGGCAAGACCTCTATAGAGATCAAAGATGCAGAAGTTAAGCCTATGGTCATGCATTACAATAAAGAAGCCGGTGTATTCAGTCCGTATATGTTGTCTGATTACACAGAAGAGCTTGCCGCACAGCATGAATTGCGTACAGTACTCGGAGACGATTCCTTTACCCTTGCAAACCTGCAGGCGCGTTTCAAAGAGATCATGTCCCTGAATGTAAAACCATCCACCAACACGGATCTTCTTGATGTTACTTTTAATTCAGACGGTGATATGGTTGACTCTAATGGTGAATATGTAGATGATATCTGGTCTGTCAGCGCATCAGATGCACAGAGTGACAGCTCTGACGGAGGTTCTGATGAAAGCTCAGACAGCTCTGATGAGTCGGACTACAGTGATGAGTCAGATTACTCTGATGACAGTTCGGACTATGACGACAGCTCTGATTATTACGATGACTCAGATTATTACGATGACTCATCCGAGGAATAACGTCCGTACTACACCAGTCGCTTTCCACCCCACACGGCGCGAAACCTACCATCCACAGTCATCAACCTACAGCTTATAAAAAACTCCGTCCATATATCCGGTCTCGGACGCTTGAAGGAATTTGTAGAAGTACTTAAAGAAAAAATAATACGTTGCCCCGAAAAATGATGCTGTCTGAGCGAAGCGAGTTCATCATTCTTCGGGGCGTTTTTAGTAGGATTTTTTCTTGTTAGTACTTCTGAATTCCTGATTTGTCCGTGACCGGATATATGGACGGAGTTTTAATATAACTGTAATTGATACTGTGAATGTTATTTCCGTAACAATAATTTCTTTGCATTTTCTTCGGTTACTGCAATCACTTCTTCCTCGCTGCACCCTTTAATTTGTGCAATTGCCTCTGCCACATACGGCAGATTCAGTGAACTGTTACGCTTTCCGCGGTTTGGTTCCGGGCTCAGATATGGACTGTCTGTCTCAAGTACAAGCTGTTCAAGCGGTGCATACGCAACCACTTCTTTCAGTTTCTTCGCATTTTTAAATGTGACAACACCACCGATTCCCAGATACAGTCCCATGTCCAGATATTCTCTTGCCATTTCTTTTCCATAAGAAAAACAATGGATAATGCCGCCGTACATACCGCCTTTCATGCAATCCTTCACCAAATCCAGTGTATCTTTTGCCGCATCTCTGCTGTGGACCATAAATGGAAGCTTTTCTTCGCGCGCAATCTCCATCTGTGCCAGAAACATTTTCTTCTGGATTTCATGTTCATGTTCTTCTTTATGCCAGTAATAATCCAGCCCAATCTCTCCGATTGCCACAGCTTTTGGCAGACGGGACAGCTGACGTATTTCTTCCAGAGTTTCCTCCGTCATTTTTTCCGCATCATCCGGATGAATACCGAACGCGCCATAAACAAACGGATACTGTTCCATTAATTCTTCTGTATCTTTCAGGCTCTCGATCGACGCACATGCATTCACAATATACCCAATTCCATGTTCCTGCATCGATGCAAGCAAATTCTCTCTGTCTTGTGCAAAAGCCTCATCATCATAATGTGCATGTGTCTCAAAAATCACAGGTGTTTCCATCAGTCTTTACACTCCTCGATCACAAATTCATCGCCCTCACGGATGATTCCTCCGTGAAGTACTTTTGTAAAAACGCCTTCCCGCGGCATAATGCAATCACCCATTTTCTGGAAAATCGCACATCCATGATGGCATTCTTTCCCAATCTGTGTCATTTCCAGCACAACATCGTTGCATCGAAATCTTGTTCCGATCGGAAGTGAAGAAAAGTCAAATCCCTGCACGACAAGATTTTCTCCGAATGCTCCATCCTCTACCTCTGCACCACGTGCACGGAATGCCTCAATCTTGTCATAAGCCAAAAGGCTGACCTGACGGTGCCATTTGCCGGCATGTGCATCATCTTTGATACCCCAGTCTTCTATAAATTCTGCTTCCTGCACCGGATGTTTCTGTGTTCCCTTTTTTTCACTGATGCAGACTGCGATTACTTTACCCATAGTCCAATTCTCCTTGCTTCAGAAATGCCCCGGCAATTTCCACTGTAAATACGCAGCATACCTGATATGGAGTACTTCTCCTCACATTACCGGATCCTGCCGAAGGCTATTCATATTTCTACTTGCGTGCACAGTCACGTGCTTCACCACTCAGGATTTCAAGCCCGTGCGCCAGTGCATCTATGATATATTCCAGACTTTCCCGTACTGCCTTCGGGCTGCCCGGAAGATTCACAATCAGTGTCTTTCCACGGATTCCTGCTGTCGCACGGCTCAGCATCGCACGTTTTGTAATCGTCATGCTGTATGCGCGGATCGCCTCCGGTATTCCCGGAACCTTACGTTCGATTACTTCTTCCGTTGCCTCCGGTGTGACATCTCTCTCAGAAAATCCGGTTCCGCCTGTCGTCAGGATCAGCTCCGCTTTTTCTGAATCTGCTATTTCCTGCAATTTTCCTGCAAGCATTACCTGATCGTCCGGAAGGATATCCATAGAAATCACTTCATATCCTTCTCTTTCCAGAATTTCTTTGATTGCAGGACCGCTTAAATCTTCCCGCTCACCTCTGTATCCAGAATCACTTGCTGTTATAATTGCTGCGCGTTTCATCATTATCCTCCTATCTGTGCCATACACAAACTCTCTGTATCATCTTCTTTTGCTTTTTCTCTGAAATGGTGTCCGTCCGGTTTTTCGGACAATGCCTCTTTTATGATTTCTTTTAATTCTTCATCTGTTCCGCCATTTCTCAACACTTCTCTCAAATCACGCCCCGCTGTATATTGCAGACATGTTTTCAGATATCCCTGTGAAGTCAAACGGATACGGTTACACTCACTGCAAAATTTGTGGCTGATCGCGCTGATAAAACCGATTTTTCCCTGAAATCCTTTCACAATATAATACTTACACGGTCCATTTCCAAGAGGTTCTCCCTCATACGGAACTAATCTGCCAAATCTTTCTTCCAGAAGTGACACGATCTTTTCCTGTGACATTCCTGTAAAAGAACTTCCATAGCCAATCGGCATCATCTCTATAAAACGGACATGTACGGGATATTTGCAGGCAAATTCCGCAATCTCACACAGATTCTGCTCCTCTATTCCCAAAGGCACACAGTTGATCTTTAACTGCACGTTCGGATATTTCATTGCTTCTTTAATACCGGCAAGAGTATCATCAAGAAAATCTCTGCGTGTGATTTTCTGGAAACCATCCCTGTCAAGTGTATCCAGACTGATGTTCAGACTGTCAAGTCCTGCCTCTGCCAGTTCCTTCATCTGTTTTTTCAAAAGGATTCCATTCGTAGTCAGTGTCACTTTTTCGATACCCGGAATTGCTTTTATCTGATGGATCAGGCCCGGCATCCGGGGCCGTACCAGTGGTTCTCCACCGGTGATTTTGATCTTTTTGATTCCAAGCTCTGCCATCACCCGACATACTCGAATGATTTCCGGTTCCTGCAGAATATTTTCGCGCCCGGTCAGCCGTATGCCTTCCTCCGGCATACAATAAATGCAGCGTAAGTTACAGCGGTCTGTCACGGAAATCCTCAGATAGTCAATATTTCTTCCACAACGGTCTATCATGTTTCATCTTCAAAACGAAAATCTCCGCTTTTTCCTCCTGTTTTTTCTACCAGATGTATTTCTGACATTACCATATGCTTATCAATTGCTTTACACATGTCATAGATAGTCAGAAGTGTCACCTGAACTCCTGTCAGAGCCTCCATTTCCACGCCGGTTTTTCCCTCTGTCTTAACGGTACAGAATACATGAATGCGGTTCTTTTCATGATCCAGTTCATAATCAATCGAACATTTCTGTATCGGAAGAGGATGACACATCGGAATCAGTTCGGAGGTTTTTTTGACACCCATGATGCCTGCCACCCGTGCCACACCGAGAACGTCACCTTTTTTGACATTTCCTTCTGTAACGCATGTCATGATCTCGGGGCCTACAGAAATATAACCTGTAGCCAATGCTGTCCGATAAGTGATACTTTTACCGGAAACATCCACCATCACTGCATTTCCTTCTTTATCAAAATGTGTAAGTCCGTTCGCCATGGCTTTTCCCTCCTGAAATATCTGCTGATTATTTTCACCACAGTCATATCCTGTGTCTGACTGTCATTTATCATATCAATCACATACAGTATACCCGTAAAACATATGTCTCTGCAAGTACAATGCAAAAGCTTTGGGTTACAAAAATCCCCCGTGCTCGCCGTCACGATACACAGGGGATTGCAGTTTCATTTGCAGTAACTGTCAAACTCTATCATACATTTAGCAGATTTCAGCACCTGCCGGCATTTCTTTTTCCGGCACCATCAGGGACAGATTTCCATCTGCATCTTCGGCGCAGAGGATCATTCCCTCGCTGAGGATTCCTGCAAGTTTGGCAGGTTTCAGGTTTGTAACAACCATAACTTTCTTACCGACCATTTCTTCTGCACTGTAGTGAGCTTTGATGCCGGATACAATCTGACGTACCTGACTGCCGATCTTCACCTGAGAGCAGAGAAGTTTGCGGGATTTTTTGACTTCTTCACAGGCAATGATCTCGCCCACCTGGAACTGGAGTTTGCCAAAATCATCAAATGTGATCTCCGGTTTTGCTTCAATATCAATCACGTTTTCTTCTTTTGCTTCTTCAACCGGTTCTTCTTTTTTCGGATGAAGTTCTTCTACTTTTGCAAGTACTTCTTTGAGGTCAAGACGTGCAAACAGGATTTCCGGTTTTTCTGTAACTTTGTTTCCTGACGGATACAGTCCAAATGTCTTAAGGTCTTCAAGTGTACGTTTGTCTGCATTTAACTGAGCAAGGATACGCTCTGTTGTCTCCGGCATGAAAGATTCCAGAAGAGTTGCACCCATTGTAATTCCTTCAACCAGATTGTAAAGAACAGTTGCAAGACGGTCTTTCTTTGCTTCGTCTTTTGCAAGAGCCCATGGCATAGTCTCATCGATATATTTGTTGAGACGTTTGAACAGCGTGAAGACTTCTGTCATAGCATCTGCAACACGCAGTTTGTCCATTTTTTCTGCAACTTTACCCGGAACTGCCAGTGCAAATGCTTTGAGATCTTCATCAACCGGCTCCACAACACCTTTGTTTTCAACAACACCGCCAAAGTATTTGTTGGACATGGAGATGGTACGGTTTACAAGATTTCCGAGTGTATTTGCAAGTTCGGAATTCAGTCTTTCTACCATCAGTTCCCATGTGATAACACCATCGTTTTCGAATGGCATTTCATGAAGTACGAAATAACGTACAGCATCTACCCCGAAGAAATCTACGAGTTCATCTGCATAGATAACATTTCCTTTTGATTTACTCATCTTACCATCGCCCTGAAGCAGCCACGGATGTCCGAATACCTGTTTCGGAAGCGGCAGGTCAAGTGACATCAGGAAGATTGGCCAGTAAATAGTATGGAAACGAATGATGTCTTTACCGATCAGATGAAGGTCTGCCGGCCACAGTTTGTTGAACTGTTCGGAGCTTTCGCCGTCGCAGTCATATCCGATTCCTGTAATATAGTTTGTCAGAGCATCCAGCCATACATAAACAACATGTTTCGGATCGAAGTCTACCGGAATTCCCCATTTGAAGGATGTTCTGGATACACAGAGATCCTGAAGTCCCGGAAGAAGGAAGTTGTTCATCATCTCGTTTTTACGTGATTCCGGCTGAATGAAATCCGGATGTGTGTTGATATAGTCGATCAGACGATCTGCATATTTGCTCATTTTGAAGAAGTATGCTTCTTCTTTTGCAGGCACACACGGACGTCCGCAGTCCGGACATTTGCCATCTACAAGCTGTGATTCTGTAAAGAAAGATTCACATGGTGTACAGTACATTCCTTCGTAATATCCTTTGTAGATATCTCCTTTTGCGTACATTTTCTTGAAAATTTTCTGAACCTGTTTTTCGTGATCAGCATCTGTGGTACGGATGAATTTGTCATAGGAAGTGTTCATCAGATCCCAGATTCTCTTGATCTCACCGGATACATTATCTACAAATTCCTTTGGTGTGATCCCTGCTTCTTCTGCTTTGAGCTCGATCTTCTGACCATGCTCGTCAGTTCCTGTCTGGAAAAATACGTCATATCCTTCCTGTCTCTTGTAACGTGCAATTGCGTCTGCCAGTACGATCTCGTAGGTGTTACCAATGTGCGGCTTACCGGATGTATAAGCAATCGCTGTTGTAATATAATACTTCTGCTTGTCCATTTTATAGTTCCTCCTGATTAATATTCTTAAATATCCTCGCGAAACGTTTTTACATTATTGGAACATTACGAAGTAATTTCCTATAACGTAAAAAAAAGACCATCTTCCCTTCATATTGAGAAGACGAGTCCTGCCCGTGTTACCACTTCTGTTCGTTCCTGCCTCGCAGTCAGAAACCTTATCGGGTACGATTCCATCCTGACTTCCCGATCCAATCCGATCGTTCTGTCACTGTCCTGATACCCTTCCGCTATAACAGGCGGTCCTGTTGCAGTCTGAATGTAAATCTCATCTCGACTGCACCTCTCCCAAGTCATCTTCCATCTGCACCTGCACTTCCCTCTCAGCCACTGGAATGGAACGATTCTTTTTCATTCTGCGCTATTCTTCTGCTCATAGCATAGCAATTCTTCCATCGGGGAATTCTCTGTAATGTGGTCAGCAAATGTACTCTCTTGTTCTGTGAGTTTGCTTATATTCTGCGGAACATATCATATTTCCGCTCTTTAAAAATAGTAGCATATTTGCAAATATTTGTAAACCTGGAATTTGGAAAAAGCCCTCTCTATCGGATTTTCGATAAAGAGAGCTTTCATCAGCAGAATATATTCTTTCCGCTTTTATCTTTTTATTCTTTTCAGTCCAGACCAGCTTCCGTATACCCTTTTTCCATTTACCATACGATATGCTCGTACAAGATAACTATAGCTGCGGCCTTTTGATACTTTTCTGTCTATGAGCGTTATTTTGTCTGTAGAGGCAATTCTGCTCCATTTTCCTCCGATGTAGCGGTATACTACATATCCGGATGCACCCGGAACTTTTCTCCAGCTTAACTGAATACCGGAGGATTTTCTTGCTACTCTTAACGTCGGTGCTGCCGGTAATGCTTTGCCACTGAATGCTCCGGAATATTCTCCGTAAACATATTTCCCGTTAACCACTCGATACGCTCTGATTCGATATGCATATCCACATCCTGTCTGAATTGGATACTTCTTGGAATTGCGCTGTGTGTAAGAAACTGCAGACGCTTTTACATTTGCGATTATCTGCCATTTTGATCCTTTTTTTCTTTCAATGATATATCCACTTGCATTTGCAGCTTTCTTCCATGTAATTCTGATCTGGTTATATCCGGCAGACGTAGCCTTCGCACTATTTACTTTTGCAGGTATCTTTATCGTTTCAGGCTTTTTGCCCGATTCTGGTTTTACACTTGGCTTCGGTTTCTCGCTTGGTTCCGGTTTCTCACTTGGCTCCGGTTTCTCACTCGGTTCTGGTTTCTCACTTGGCTCCGGTTTTACACTTGGCTCCGGTTTTACACTTGGCTCCGGTTTCTCATCCGGCTCTGTTATTTCATATAATGCCAGATTCGGTTTTGTAGTAATATCTTTCCACTGTCTTTCCGTTGCATTTTCAAAGTTATTGGAAATTTTTCTTCCATCAACCGATTTCACTATCGTGCGATCAGCTATATTAACAGAAGAAACATATGCCTTTCCGGCAACGGAATCTTCTTTCGACATGATTGCAGAGCCGCCTTCCAGCCATGCACTGGATGTTTCGATTGATCCGGTTCCGCTGACACCATTGCCGCCATCGTCAAAAGAACCATTTCCACCAACTGCGATCAGCTTTCCATTACCCTTAACTGTTCCCTGATCCAGAATCAGTGCTGCACCACCTACGGATGTCGTGGCATTTCTTCCCCCGCCAAATACACCAAGGACACCATTGTCCGAGATTGTGAGTGTACCTCCGGATATTTTCATTGCAGGCTGTCCACTATAACTTTTCTGGGTGTTCGGGTCTTTGCCGGTAGCGGCCTCATCGCCTCTGATGTAAACCTCACCCTCCAAAGCCACATTTCCCTTAGCAAGCACTACAGGCGCTGTATTATGACGCACCTCTGATCCATTCGCCAGAAAATTTGTATTGGAATAAATCAGCGAGTTCTCCAGAATTGCCCCGCCATTCAGGATCAACTGTCCATTAACAGAAGCACCTGTCAAAAAGCTTCCACCGTAGTTGTCATAATTTACAGAGATTCTTCCTCCATCCATTGCTTCGATCAGTCCGTGGACAGAAGAATCACGCAGGCAAAGTCTTCCGCCTTTCTGTACAATAATTCGTACACTGCTGAAAATTTTCATATTTACAAGTGTCAGATCACAGCCTGACGGAACAATCAATGTCTGTGTCGGGCTTTCTGATTCGGATACAGAATATCCCAGCTCACCATATGTTCCACTTGTATGAGAGCCATACCATGCTTTGATCTGTGCCGGTACAGTTACTGTCTCATTTGTACCGCCAAAAGCAGCAATTGCCCATGGTTCCATATCATACATGTATTTGCCATCTGCAGTCTGCTGTGCATTTTCAAGTTTCAGGCAGTCACTCAGTTTTTCTGTACGTGAATAAACCTTAAATGCAAGCTCATTACTGGTTGCGGTTCTGCCATTCTGATCTGTTACTGTTACACTTACCGGATAAGAACCCGGTTGATCGGGAACACCGCTCAGTGACAGGGAGCTGTCATAAATCGAGTATACACCTGACATTCCACAGGATTCCGTGTCAATATTTACGCTTGTCTTTTTTGTATTTACCGTTACTGCTTCATGTAAAGGTTTCCAGTCATTTTTTCCCGGCGTTGTTCCGTCCGGAACCACTGCCGCTTCAACAATAACATTGCTGTTTTTATTCGTAGAAACCGAAGTAGATGCTCCACTGATCGCATCATATTTCTGCTGACCGGTAAGTGCACTGTCAAAATATCCGTTTAATCTCACATATAATGTGTTCTGTCCATCAGATGGACCTTCTTTATCATTTCCACTGCTTGGATCATAAGGCTCCACTGCGAAATCACTTCCACTCCCCTTCACACAAAGAAGCAGATCCTGGTATGACGGATTTTTTATCGTAATAATATCTCCGATAGTCAGCATGCCGTCTCCACTGCCGTCAAAGACTGCCGAAGCATCTGAACTATCCATATAATATGCATTTCTTCTAAACAAACTGTATTTTGAAGATACTTTTTCCCATACATTTCCATTTACAAGGATCTGGCTGATTCCTCCTGCATATGCACCGTCAGAAAAAAGAAGTTTCTGATAATCGCTCCCAAAGCCTGACTCCAGTTTTGCTTCTGCAGTCGGTGCATCTTTTAACTGTTTGGATTCTGCAACTGCATCTTCGGAATCCGCGTCTGAAAACAGATCCACATCTGTCACACTGTCTACTTCGCTTTCTGATGCAGCGCTATCTTCCGTTACTGCACCTTCATCCTCAAAATCTTCCTCTGTTGAATCCTGAATTTCCATTTCTTCAGCATCTTCATTGCTGTCTTCCTCAACTACCACCTCTGCATCAGAAAAATCATCTGTCGCAAAAGCCGGCACCGCTGTAAATAAATTTACAGTCATCATTGCCGAAACTAAAAATGCAATCTGTCTCTTCACAGTTCTCCCCCTCTTACTTTAGTTAGTTATTTAAAACCTTGTTAAAGAATAACATTTCTTAGAAATTCTGTCAATTGCATTATCGCTTCATTATGTATACAATCGGTCTCTTAGTGCACACTATCTACTGTCAGCGGATGCTATCCAATATGAGATTTGACTAGCTAATGTTCCAATTGACGAACATATATTCCGAGTTGTATGATTAATTCAATAATTAAAGTGTAAATTATCTGACGTTAACTCTTTTCTATCTTTCCTAAAGGAGGGACTTTTATGCAGGCTTTATCACAGACAAATGCAGGCGATACCTGTACGATCAAATGGATGTTTGGTGTTCCGGAGATTCTGGAAACGATGAGAAACATGGATATTAAAGAAGGCAGCACGATTCAGGTTATTCAGAAGTGCCAGGATTGGCTGATCATCGGAAGGAATGAACGGAGACTGGCGGTTGGGAATGAAGTAGCGGACCGGATTCAGGTGTAGGGGAATGAGGATACAGGGATACGTGTAAAAATTTCTATATGAGTTTTACAGCCGGATGAAGATATAGCCGCAACAACTCTCTACAGGATTCGGTAAGTTCTAAAATGTTTAATCACTGCTAAATGCACAAATAAAAATTATGAACTCGCTGACGCTCAGACAGCATAATTTTTATTCGTAACGCATTGATCAAACATTTTAGAACTTGCTCGAATCCTGTAGAGAGTTGTTGCGGCTATATCTCACCGGCTGTTTTTCATGTACAGAAATTTTTTACAATTCTCCCCGTTTTGAATCATTATGAATAGAAAGTCTCATACTTCTCTGATATGAAACAGGGCTATCACCTGCCCGCCACACAATCTTCTCTGCAAAATAAAACCACTGTAAAGTATAGAAATATATCTTCTCCATCTTTTTCATATCAACATAAGAAAGTAAAAATGTCTGTATATTGAAATAACCATCCAGACTTTCTGCAGGAGTCTGAGAAGTACTTAGATATGATCTGACTGTGTTGCGAATAAAAATCGTACTGTTTGAATGAAACGAGTTTACGATTTTTATAAGCGCTTTTAACAGTCAGTAATATCTTTAGTACTTCCGGACGACGAAGCCTGTCTGAATGATTATTTCACATATCACAGACATATAATATATTATAATATAAAAAACTGCCAATCATATATTTCTATATAATCGGCAGTTTTATTCCCTTATTTCATCTTAAATTCTATCGTTACTTTAAACAGATCCCCGTCGAGATACAGATTAAATGTCCCACCCTGCAGCTGCACAAGGTCTTTCGCGATAGACAATCCCAGGCCACTTCCTTCAGTATTTCTGGAAACATCCCCGCGGATAAAACGCTCTGTCAGTTCGTCTGCCGTAATATTCAGCGGCTGCGCGGAAATATTCTTGAGGGAGAGCTGTACATTCGGACGATTCACACTTACATCTACATAAACTCTCGTGTTTTCCATGGCATATTTAGCTGTTTTTCCAAAGACATTCTCCAGAACCCTCCAGAGTCTTCGTCCATCGGCACAGATGATTGCCTCTTCCTCATCAAAATGAACTATCATCTGAAGCTTTCTTTCTTCAAATTTCTCTTCGAATTCCCCGATCACCTGATTGACCAGCTCCACAAAATTCAGTTCTGTCATTTCCAGTGTGATATTTCCGGTGCTTGCCTTGGATGCCTCTACGACATCTTCTGTAAGAACCTTCAGTCTCTGTGCCTTATTTTCCAGAACTTCCAGATACCCCCTGATCTTGGGATCTTCCGGATTTTCCCGTTTGAGAAGATCTATATAGTTGATGATCGAAGTCAACGGTGTCTTTATATCATGAGAAACATTCGTAATCAGTTCTGTCTTCATCCGCTCGTTCTTGAGGCTGTTTTCTACGGCTGCGTCCAGTCCCTCCCCGATATGGTTAATATAATCCGCTACCATTTCCTGCTCACCGGAGAGTTTTTCCGTTGGAATTTTATATTGCAGCTCACCGTCTGTGATTTTTTTCAGTCCACCAATAATCTGTTCTCGTCCCCATGCCTTTTTCAGCAGCCAGTAAAGTACTGCCACATCCAATACAAGCAAAAGCAACAGGGGAAGCATGGCACCAGCTCCAAATCCCAACATAACAAGCAGCATCTGTGCAAATACAAAACATCCAAACCCGGCAGCTATCTTTATTCTGCTGATGGTATTTTTACTCATAAAAACCACCAGATTTCCGATGCCTGAAAAGATTTTCTTTAGCAGCCGCAACACATGTCTGAGAAGTGAATCTCTCCATAATGATTTCTCTTTAATTCTACGCACCAGACTGAGCCAGCCAGTCAGGAACCAGCATCCTGTCCAAATGCCGATCATTCCGAAATCAATGACTTCCCAGATTATCCGCATTTCTTCTGAATCCATTGCTCGTATCAGTATTGAAAGTCCCATCAGCCAGATTACAACAATCATACCTGCTGCAATCTCTGTATACCATCGGTCAAAGAAATTCAGATGTACTTTTTCATCTTCGTTGTTTCGTCCTGCTGCAACTGTCAGAATCACAATTCCTACGAGTGCCAGAATAAATGCAGCCACAGAAACAACCATGATCGGCACCAGCCATGGTTCAAACTTCTCATAAGCCAGTTTTTCCTGCTTGATTCTGTCTAATACAGGAAAATCTTTATCTACAGAAACAAAGTAAAGATAATTTTCTCCGGCAAGTCCGGTATTCTCAATCATACTCTGCCAGTAAGATTCCGTCCAGCTCGAAACGTTAGTAAAACCAAGTATACAGTCCTGCACCTCCGGTGAAATGAGCATGAAAGGATCAGCACCAGATGTCAGCTTATCCAGCATTTTTTCATAATTTGCCGAAGTGACCCCATTTATATTACTGTACACTTTATCGGACTTTGTATCTACATACATATAGTTGATATTTGTCGCACCCTGCGTATATGTTTTCAGGATTTTCTCACCATATGATGCGTCACTGTATTCTACCAGTGCCTCATATAAATACTGATATGCTCTGCTGATGTTCCCTTTCCATTCTTTACTGTTATTTACAACATCAAGAATGCCGTCCGCTCCATCCGGCTTATATTCTTCCTTCAATGGAGCATCATTATTTCCGCTGGACTCATAATTATATATGTCTGTGTAAACAACATTGCCCTCTGCATCTGCAACGTATTCCACTCCGTCATTACGGATTCCTATACTGTTATCAGTGTATCCATAATAGATATATTCCTTACCCGAAAGCATGGACAATATATCTTTTGTATATTCTTCCTGTCCTTCCTCGCTTCCAAAAACAAACTTCAGTTCTCCGGTAATAATCTTGTCAGCAAAGTCATTATAATACATATAGTAGTCATTACCGTCCGGCTGACGGCAGATCAGAACATTTGCACTTCTGTCCCAAGACGATTTTTTTGCCCAGTCATACAAATCCTTCGCTCTGTATGCAAGCCCGGACGTATTTTTGTGTGTCAGCTCCGTCCCCTGGTTCAGTTCAGCAAGATCGACCAGCTCATCATCCGATGCCTGATCCAGAATATGTCTGTTACTGATCGCATTGACAATCGTATGCGAAAGATTATAAACACTGTCTCTGAAACTCTGCGAATCCACGTAGCTTTTGCTGTCCAGAGGCCGGACCCCTTTATTCATGATCACTACGGATGCTCCGGCTCCCACGCAGGAAACCGTCACAAAAAATATCGTCAGCAGCACAAGAAGTCCCTTTATGCCACTCTTTTTATACCATCTTTTTTTCATTTATACCCCATTCCTTTCTATAATAAAACAGTCTTGGTAACAGGTAGAGAAGTTATGCAGGATATTTTCCACAACGAAAGGACGAATTTCAGATCTTTTCCACTTTATACCCAAGTCCCCACACTACTTTCAGATAGCGCGGCTCCTTCGGATTGATTTCAATTTTTTCTCTGATATGACGGATGTGAACCGCAACTGTGTTATCCGCTGCAATTGCTTCTTCCTCCCAGATGCTTTCATAAATCTGATTAGTAGAAAAAACGCGTCCCTGATTTTTTACCAGCAAAAGAAGTATTCGGTATTCGATCGGTGTCAGCTTTACGATTTCTCCATCAACTGTGACCTCTTTTCGGTCATCATCGATCATCAGCCCGCCGGTCTCATAAATGTTGCCTCTTTTTTCTGCTGCTGCCCCAAGCTGGGTGTATCTGCGAAGCTGGGATTTCACTCGTGCCACCAGTTCCAGCGGATTAAACGGTTTCGTCACATAATCATCTGCTCCTACATTTAACCCGAGGATTTTGTCCGCATCCTCTGATTTTGCCGATAAAATAATGATCGGAAGCGCATTTTTTTCGCGAATCTTCAATGTCGCCCGAATACCATCCAGCTTCGGCATCATTACATCGATGATCAGAAGATCTACCGGATTGTTCTTAAGCACCCGGATTGCCTGCTCACCGTCATATGCCTTCAGAATATGATGTCCCTCCTGTGTCAGATAAATTTCTATTGCCTCAACGATGTCCTTATCATCATCACATACCAGTATCTCTGCCATTGTCCCCTGCCTCCTGTTTGTTATGGTCTTACTATAGCTGTCAAGAATTAATATCTATGGGGTAAAATCTTAAGATTCTCTTATCTTTTCAACCTTATCCATTGTATCAGAAAACGACCTTTATTTATATCTGAAAAAAAGAAAAACATTTGTTAAAATTCTTATTGACAAAACAATCTCATTATGCTAAATTATAGTCACAGCAAGAAATTAGTAACAATTACTATTATTAAATAAGACTAACTTAAAAAGAAAAGGAGATCAAGATTATGGCTAAATGGGTATGTAATGTATGTGGTTATGTTTACGAAGGTGACGCTGCTCCGGAAGTCTGTCCGGTATGTAAAGCTCCTGCTTCCAAATTTACAAAACAGGACGCTGAGATGACATGGGCTGCTGAGCACGTTGTTGGTGTTGCTCAGGGTGTCAGCGAAGACATTATCGAAGACCTCAGAGCAAACTTCCAGGGTGAATGCTCCGAAGTTGGTATGTACCTTGCAATGGCAAGAGTTGCTCACAGAGAAGGCTATCCGGAAATCGGTCTCTACTATGAGAAAGCTGCTTATGAAGAAGCTGAGCATGCTGCAAAATTCGCTGAACTTCTCGGTGAAGTTGTTACTGACAGCACCAGGAAAAATCTTGAGATGCGTGTAGAAGCTGAGAACGGTGCTACTGCTGGTAAATTCGACCTTGCAAAACGTGCAAAAGCTGCTGACCTTGATGCAATCCATGACACTGTACATGAGATGGCTAAAGACGAAGCAAGACACGGCAAAGCATTCGCCGGATTATTAAAGAGATACTTCGGCTAAGAAGCAAGGAAATTATTACAGAAAGGAAACGATATATGGCTACATTGAAATACAGTCGCCAGCGAGAATCCATTAAGGAGTTTCTCATGACACGTAAGGATCACCCCACTGCAGATGTGGTATATGAAAATGTAAAAAAAATATACCCCAACATCAGTCTGGGAACCGTATATCGCAACCTTTCCCTGTTATCCGATCTTGGAGAAATCCAGAAATTATCCAGTTTTGGCGGCGCCGATCATTTTGACGGCTGTGTCATCCCGCATTGTCATTTCATGTGTACCGAATGCAAGCGGGTTCTGGATCTGGAAACAGAGGATATGAACGAACTTGCACCAAAGGCTGTTAAGAACTTCGGTGGTAAGATTGCCTCATGTGATATACGTTTTTTCGGGCTCTGCGAAGACTGTCTGAAGAATACAGAAGTATAATAAAGGAAATAATAGAATTTATTGAAAATAAAGGAGATTAAGATTATGGCTAAATGGGTATGTAATGTATGTGGTTATGTTTACGAAGGTGACGCTGCTCCGGAAGTTTGTCCGGTATGTAAAGCTCCTGCTTCCAAATTTACAAAACAGGATGCTGAAATGACATGGGCTGCTGAGCACGTTGTCGGTGTTGCTCAGGGTGTCAGCGAAGACATCGTTGCAGACCTCAGAGCAAACTTCCAGGGTGAATGCTCCGAAGTTGGTATGTACCTCGCTATGGCAAGAGTTGCTCACAGAGAAGGCTATCCGGAAATCGGTCTTTACTATGAGAAAGCTGCTTATGAAGAAGCTGAGCATGCTGCAAAATTTGCTGAACTTCTCGGCGAAGTTGTTACTGACAGCACAAAGAAAAACCTTGAGATGCGTGTAGAAGCTGAGAACGGTGCTACTGCAGGTAAATTCGACCTTGCAAAACGTGCAAAAGCAGCTGACCTTGATGCAATCCATGACACTGTTCATGAAATGGCAAAAGATGAAGCAAGACACGGAAAAGCATTCGCAGGTCTGCTTAAGAGATACTTCGGCTAATCTGCAAAGTACACAGAATATAATAAGGCTCCCCGGGTTCGCATACTTGAACTCGGTGGAGCCTTTCCTAAATTAGATGACTTATCTCAAAGTAAGTGCAACTGTAGTCATTCAGACGCTAAAAAACGGATGACCTGAACATAATCAATCCTAAAACAAGTCCATAGCAAACTCTTGTTTATTTTCCTGTAATCTAGTACATCGTTTCATACTCTCAACAATGTACTAGTTTTCTTTAAAATCATATAATGGCATATTATTCTCATCATATAAAACAATCATCATGACCGGTCTTACATCCCCTGATTTATTTTCAAAGCATAATAAATAGTACCCATCATGCTCCAGAGATTTAACAGTATATATTTTTTCCTGATTCCCGGATGTAATTGTTCTGATCAGTTTCCCATCTTCAATTCTCCAGGTTCCATCAATCTCCGGCCAGTTTGGATTTATATCTTCACGTGTGCGATAACTGTCATCTGCCGCGTAGCTTCCAAGATGTCTGGTGTTGCCTTCTGCGTCATATTCATAGAGATCACCGGCACCGGTTGTTCCACCCACTGCCAGATTCACCTTATAATATCGAAATCTGCAGGGAAAAACAGCAGACAGTTCCTCTTCCGTCAGATCCTTAAATTCGTCCATATGCTTCATGCAGTAGTCATATCCACTTTTATAATCATTATCCGCATCTGTATGATCAACATATGCCTCAATAAAATCATCTTTGGATTTTATTGTGCCCTCTTCCTGTACTGTATCTTCCTGCTCTGCCTCTTCCTGTACTGTATCTTGCTCCGTGTCCTGATCTTCTTCTCCCGGATTTTCTTCCTTCAGATTAAATCCCAGATCTTTCATCGTAATATCGGTATTATTTTCCAGATAATACTGAAAAGAATTAAAAGTTGCTGCCACAGTTGATGTTATACTTTCCGCACTGCTTCCTTCAGTTAAAGTAACAGTCTGCCATATTTCATTTTTGGGATCAGTGAGCACTTCCATTTTTTCATTATCGACTGTCAACATCGCCTCTTTCTGGTAAGATGCGATTGATGTCTGGCCTGATATCGTTCCCCTTCCATCATACTGTTCATCAGCGGTCTTCCAGATATTATACTGTTCAAAATAGTATGTATATTCCATTGTCCCTTCTCCATTTGCATTATATACAAAATGAAGAATGATATCTATATACAATCCTTCTTTTGTCAGAACGCTCTCAACCCAGAACTGGTCATCATCTGAATCTGTGATGTATATTTTGTCATCAGCAGACAGATCCGAACCAGACTGATCTACCAGTATATCCATGGACACGCCTGTGTATTTATGACTATTTCCTCTCATCTCAAAATCACTTGAAGTTCCATTTTCCCGAACATACTCACAAAGCTTTTTAGCCGGATGTAACTTATATTGCACTTCCTTATATTTTTCTTTACTATCCTCATAATCTCCCAGTTCTTCATATAAGGCAAGTGCTTCTTCATATTCGCCTGATTTTTCATATTTGACAGCTTTCTGATATTCCGCATAGATAATCTGTTCTTTACTGTCTTTGTATCCGTTCAGGCTCTCAAGAAGTGCAATAGAATCATCGTATTTTCCATCTTCCAAAAGAGCCAGCCCCTGATTATAAAGCTTCTTCTTATTCAGATTATCCTTAATGACCACTCCCACTGCTGTCACAGCTACTGCTGCTGCCACACCGACCACGATCATCTTTATCTTCTTCTGTTTCTTTTTCGCTTCAACCGCTGCTTCTGCCTGTTTACGTTCTCTCTCTTTTCGCTCATCTTCCAGTCGCGCATCGCATTCCTTCTTCAGAGCATCCACATCAAGTTCTTCAAGTTTTTTGCGATCTATATGACAGCTACAGCAACTGAGTTCACTCTCATGATTGATCGCTCCACAGGTACAGAACCATAAATCCCTATCCTGTTTCAACAGGTACTTACTGTTTTTCCCATACTTTATCCTGTACTGCCTGGCCAGCTCTCCATTTGCGATTTTTTTCTCTATCGGATCCGGTTTTTCCAGTGGCTCCCATATTTCATTTCCCGCCCATACAGTATTATCATCAAATGCAGCCTCCGTCACTTTAACAGAATATGAACGAGTCTGTTCATTTGGAACAATTATCGGAACCTGCTGACCCAAAAATTCATTTCTTTTTACATTCAGATCCAGATACTGATATTCTGTTTCTTCGCCCAGAGTTCTTCCTACCGTATCTATAGATGTAATCTTAACAGTTACTGCCTTTATTGTTTTACTGCAGATATTCTGAATCTTCAACTGTACGATTATATTGCCATTTCGATTGTCTTTAAGTAAAGCTCCGGCTGCAACTACAACAGGAGCTCCCATAGTATACAATCTTTCCGGCAGAGAATATAATCTTGCGTATGTCTCTCCCATTTTTCCACCTCATGTTTCATGATAATTGAATAATCTCATATTTTTTGCGTTCTTATCGATACTTTGTCATCGTATCAGATTTCCGGGAGCGAATCATCGCTACTTCCACTGTGTCCTGTCTGAAGCAGCTCGCGATTCTTCAGATCCGGCAGTGCAATTACCAGAAGCATTCCTACAATCCATAAGAAGAATGTTATCCAAAAATATCTTTTCTCATAATGGCCTTTCAATTCTGCAATCCTCTGAAATTCTCTGGCAATAAAATACTGAATAATCAGCACCACAATAATTCCTATAAACCATCCCCAAAGCCAGCTTTCCATTTTATTTATCTCCTTCTGTTTTCTATTTCATGTTATTTAGATTTTAGTCATTTTACTTCACAGTTACCTTGCAGGTCATTTTCTTTGAACCGCTCTTAACAGTGATCGTTGCTGTTCCTTTGCGTAGTCCCTTTACCACACCGCCGGATGTTACTGTTGCAATTTTTCCGTTGGATGATGCGTAAATAATTCTTTCATCAGTATTCTTTGGTGCTGCCACGGCTCTGATCTGGAAAGTCTTTCCTCGGGAAACCGTCTTCGATGCCGGTATTCCTGAAAGTTTCGTTGTTCTTATTGCATTAACTTTCACGGTCACAACTGCCCGTTTACTTCCGGATCTTACAGTGATCCTTGCTGTTCCCGGTCTGACAGCTCTGACCACACCCTGCGAGCTGACTTTAACAATATTTCTGTTTGAAGATGAATATGTAACTCTTTCTCTGCTGGTTACCGGAGTAACGACAACTGAAGGCGACAGTTTCACTGGTGTTGCTTTAGTCATTGTCAGATTTCTGACCGTTACCGCCACTCTCTCAGTTCTTACTGTTTCTCTCTGTACAGTCACTCTGAAGGCAGCTTTCTTTTTGCTTGCAAGAATAACTGTCACGGTAGCATTTCCTGTTCTCCTGCCTGCCGTCAGTTTGAAGGTTCCATTGCGCTTTACAGATGATACTTTCACAATGTTTGTGTTAGTGGAAGTCACTTTTGTCACATAATCTCCGGCCGCAAACCCACCTGCTCTGAACGCAGTTGCAGACTGACCTGTCTGCATTTTCAGTGAAGAAGCAGTCAAAGAAATCTTTGGAGTCAGTTTTGCTATAGTTTTCTGTTTCGTAATCACAGTACCACAGACTTTACAGTGTTTTCCCTCCGTTTTTCCTGCTTTAAATACAGTCGCTTTGATTGCATTATCTTTTACTATTGTATGAGATTTCGCCGGAGTCTTTTCTGTTTTTGTGGCATCGCATCCGGTACATTTATAAAACTTACTTCCTGCGGTTTTACATGTAGCCTCTTCCAGAACAATTCCTGCATTCCATGTATGGCTGTGCTGCCTGTCAGTTGGATCAATATAATAATTCTTTCTGGCGATCTGCTCCCAGTCACCATCTTCATTTCTCCACAGAGCAGTCAGGGCAATCCAGGTAGAATCCCCTGTCTTTCTGGTCATAAACGGGAGTTCCTGTCCTTCAACATCTTTCAGATCCCATGTCCAGCTGTCATAATCACGTTCTTCACCAGTTTCATCATCCCACCATGAAGCAACTACAATTCTGATATCATCACTGTCTACATCAACTGGTTCTCCCTGTCCATTGATATACCGGACAAGTTTTACCCCAAATCTGGCAACATTAACTGTCTCACCAACCGCCGGATTGATCATATTCCCAGATCCATCATCCAGGATTGACGGCGTCAGTACAAACTCACTGACTTCAAACCATATATCTTTGCGGAATGCTTCTTTATAATCTCCATTCTGATCCGGTACCTGTACAGAAACATAACAGTAGGCGTCTCCTGTAGCATCGCCAGACTCTGCCAGAAGAGTTTTGCCATCTGCTGCAACAGTAACCTTCGCCACTTCTGGCTGTTCCACAATTTCCAGTCTGTAATCTGTCACAGGATTCAGACCACCGGTCTTATCCCGCAGATCCGTTTCGATTGTCAGCTTACTGTTTGGCAACATTGCACCATTGCCTGTTGTGTCCACATAATGGATACTCAACTCGTACGGACTTCTTGATTCACTGTCATCATTATGATCGCCATCACCACCGTCGCCGTTATTGCCTGGCAGCTCCTCAAAAGAATAGTTGCGGCCAGCGACTTCCTTCCATTCACCAGTGTCATCTTTTATCCTAGCAACCAGCCTGATCCATGTAGAATCTCCGGTTGTTCTGGTCAGAACAGGAAGCTCCGCTTCTTCATCCTCACAGCTCCATCCACCTTCTTCATCATACCCATCAAGCACGATTTTGCAGTCCTGCACTGTTTCCTGCTTATCATTCTCATCATAATAGACAAGTGATGGTTTCAGATCTTTAGCAATATCCAACTGCTGTCCTTCTGCAAGATTACTGATTTCTTCCGGAACATTTTCCGGAAAAATAACATACCTGTTAATATCAAGGTGAAGCCTTTCTGTGCATACCACTTTTCCATCTATCAAAACATTTACAGGAAAATCAACCGGTCCTGTCTTATTATGAGCATTCACTATGATCTCTTTTCCGTCTATTTCATAGTCTGCCATATCCTTATACTCTGTATCCACCGGCGGGAGTTCCAGCGTGTAATCATCCGAGGTCTCCTCCCAGTTCTCACCATCTGCAGATTCAGAAAGATATATATGGATTCTGATTGTATCATTTGGAAGCACGGATTGGGTTCCACCATCACCCTGAAACATTGTGCCAATCACATATTGTTTTTCTGCTGCATCAGCACTGAATGTACTCAGTCCTTCCGAAGAATCGCCAAATACTTCTATACCATCTGTGTACTCTGAAATCTCTTCCTCTGTTACCGGCACAGTCTCATCCTGTGTCTCGTCTGCTTCTTCCTGAATGCTTACTTCTTCCCCGGAAGCAGTTTCTTCATCTACTGTTGTCTCTGCATCACTGTCATCCTGAAATACTTCCTCCTGACCGGCATCAATTTCCAGTTCTTCTGCTGCCACCGGCACAGTCATTCCCACACTCTGCGTAAGAGTAAGCGCCATAGCCAGAAACATTGCAATCTTCTTTTTTCTCATGTAAATCCCCCGTTTCTTTTTCCTATACATTCCATATAAGACATATAGATTGAGTGTAGCATAAGTTCCAATGAAAACCCATTATCTCACAGCATATGATTTTGGATATCTTTTTCAGCACTTTCACGCATATTTATCCGGCACAAAACGAAGCAATTTTCTGTAACGCAAAAAGACTCCTGCAAAATATATTGCAGAATCCTTAAGCTCTTTCTTAGTTTATTCAAATGTCGCCTTTGCCGTATCAATCGTATGACCTGCTTTGTTTTCAATGTCTGTATCATTTCCGTAAAATGTACTTCCGGCAAAATCAATCACTTCATTACCCGGCAGATTGTCAATGCAGACAGCCGTTCCATTTCCGGTAAATGTATTATTCAGATAATTCGGCGAACTACCGTACGACATAGTGGTATCGAACTTCAGGCCGATTTTGTTATCTGTGAAAGTGCTGTCCGTCGTATTAACCCAGCCTCCACTATGTGAGTAAACTGCTATATCCCAGCCTTCAAAACTACACTCTGAAGCACTTGCAAAGCAGTATGCATCCAGTCCGGTTCCGGAACTTCCTTCAAAACGGATTCCTGATATATCGGCATAATTTCCGTTGAGCCCTTTCAGACTGACTGTTCCGGTAAAGGTGGTCTCCGCATCTCCGTTGGTGCATCCATGAATTCCCCAGGTGTGATCACCAAAAGTAATATCTCCATCATATGTCACCGCCGGAAGGTACAGATATACCGGTGTATCAGAAGATACTTCTTTATCAATAGAATCCAGAAGTTCCTGAAGCTCCTCTGTAGTTTCCATCGGTGTGTCCTCTGCATGATAAGTTACTGCAGGCAGTTTTTCAATAGTAAGACGCGTGCTTAAAGAAATTGTATCACCATTTTTCATTTTCACCGTCCATACAATGTCATTTGTACCACTTTCAGATGTAAAATAAATATCTGATGTGTACGCTGCCTTCGGAAAACTTTCATTATACATCGGCTCTATATATTCCATTTTCCTCGATCCGTCAGCCGGCTTTGTATCTACCCTGCAGGATTCCACTTCTTTTGAAAACTCTTCCCATGCCAGTTTTCCCGTATCCTGATCGAGAACATACAGCTGACACGGCAGAGCACTGTCCAGACCTTCCGCCAGTGTATCTGTACGTTCTCCCTGTGCATGCCCCGTCACACCGTCACCCTCCGAAAAGGTCAGCAGGACTTTATAAGTTTTATCCTTGTCCACATAATCAATCTGTGCGCCACCTTCATATACCTTCGGTCTGTGGTACATTGATACCGCCACCCCGATGATTCCTATGAAAATCAATATTCCCAGAACTGTCAGGGTTGCCCGCTTCCATCGTCTTGGAGTTTTTATCTCCTGTTTTTCCGTCTGAACTGCAGTACAGTGCGGACAGAATGACGCATCATCCGGAAGCGCATGTCCACATTTTATACATTTTTTGCTCATTATTTCCCCCTTATCGTTTATAGTGCCTCCATTAAATGAAGAATATTTTTGTATCTTTTTTCCGGATTCACCATTGTACAGCGCTGTACGATCCTGCCCATCCGTCCACTCGCCAGTTTCCTCGATGGATGTTCTCCGGTCAGCATAATATTCAGTAAGACACCAAGCGCATAAATATCCGCACGTCCGTCTGACTGCGAAAGCCCATACTGCTCCGGTGCCGCAAATCCGGTCGTCCCCAGAATCTGCGTATCTTCCTGATTAGCATTTTTGTATATTCTGGATGCGTCAAAATCAATCAGCACAGCTTCTTTGCCACGTATCATAACATTATCCGGTTTTACATCCCGGTGCACCACCCCCATAGAATGAAGCACCCATAATGCTGAACACAACTGACGACACATCTTTTTTGCCTGCGCAGTTGACACAAGTCCTCCCTGCAAAATTTCACTGAGCGTATCTCCCTGCACATGCTCTTCCAGAAGCACCGTTCTGCCATCTTTTTCCCCGACTTCCATGATCTTTGGCAGATTCGGACACGAAACGGAAAGAAGCTTCCGGTAAACTTCGCTGCTTCCATAAAAATGCCTGAAAATATAACGGGTGCCGCTGTCTCTGTGTCGTACAAGCGAGACTTCGCCCCGTTCGCTTTTTTTGATCAGCGTGATCGTATCATATTCACTACGAACTGCATCTAAAAGACTGTCATAAATATCCATATCCTCATCCCTATCACTATGCGGCCTGCATATTGTTTTTCAGAACCATTTATAGTATATTTTTATTTGAATGCACTATTTAGAATATTATAACTTATTAACAATTATTCAGCAACTATATATACTACAACGTATTTTGACATGTATTTTTCAAAATACAGAAATATATTAAAATAATTATTGTAAAGGCGCGAAATATGGAGAAAAAAAACACAGATGGTTTACAACAAGAACTTATGGATTCACCGGACTTAGAGCAGTTCCTGTCACAAAATCAGGAACAATTTGTAAATAAAAGTGTATCTGAATTATTAAATCATCTGTTTGAAAAAAAGTATATTTCCAAAGCCGCTCTCGCCAAACAATCCGGTATGAGCGAGATCTACCTGCACCAGATTTTTGCCGGCCGCCGAAATCCTTCCAGAAATCGTCTTCTGTGTTTGTGTTATGGGCTGGAAGCAAGTGTTGAAGAAACACAGGAACTGTTGAAACTCTGCGGAATGGCTCAGCTTTATCCGAAATTAAAACGAGATGCCATTATATATTATGGATTGCTTCACGGACTCAACCTGTTTGAGATCAATGACAAGCTTTTTGATGAAAATGAAGAGACCCTGTTCTGACAGGAAAAAATAAAAGCGATGGTTTCTGATATGATACCATCGCTTTTATCTGTTATATTACTTTAACAACCAGGAGCCTTTTTCCGGAAGTTTCTGTTTATAAACACGGGTAAATTTGAATCTGTTATAGTTTACACCATAATATTCATTTACTCCCCATCTTTTTGCACCAAAGACATCATAAACACGCCCGTTTATTTCTGTCCATGTGTGATAATCATCTTCTCTTGTCCCTGCAGAACATAAATAAACATTTCTGTATCCTATAACCTTTGCCATGTAGGCCATCGCACACGCAAATGGAACACAGTTTCCGATTTTGCGTTCAAAAATCTGATTGGCATTTGCTGCATACCAGACATCTCCGCCATAGCCAAGGCTTCCGCGGGTTCCATATGAATTTCTGCGTACCCACAAAAAGCAGGTTTTTAACTTTTGTTCCTGAGTCATTTTGTTGTTGGTAATCTGCGCTACAATTTTCCGCGCATTCTGATATGCACGAAGCTCGGTCGCCTGATCCTTACCTAATCTTTTTCCATTTGGAGCATAATACTGGGATCCTTTTTTGAGTCCCAAAACACGGCCATTATCTTCTATATAGTATCTGACTCCACGAACAGTTGTATCTTTTTTCATCAGGATTCCGTTTGCATTAAAATAATAATAATTTCTTCCGATTCTCCTGCAGCCTTTGAAATACCTTCCGGATCTATAGTATCTGACCTGTCCACGCTGTACCTTAACCCAGCCTGACAGTTTCTTCTTAACTGTAGTGTTTGATGTTTTCACATTGGCTGCACTTACTGTTTCAGTCATTACTGGACATACCGCCAGTGTCATACACATCAGTATAATAAATATTTTCTTTAGCCTTCCTGTTACTTTACTTTTCATTTTATTTCTCTCCTTTTTGAGCTGCTTATGTTTACTGTCATTACGTACTTCATCCTGCAATTTAGTAAGGTACTCAGAAAATGCAACATTATCATCTCCATAGGTCATCTGCAGGTCATATTCCAGCGGAATCCATGTTTCAATATCGGACTCATTTATAATACCATCTTTAGCCAGATTAGGAAAGCCTTATCCGCATATAAACCTCATGATAATATTTTTTATATGAAGTTGCATAAAATCTTCTGAAGCCTCTTCGCTGCGCCCAGTATGTATCATATACAAGTCCATTGATTTCCACCCATCCATGGGAGCCTTCCCATTGTCTCGGTCCATTTGTGCAGATATAAACATTTCTGACTCCACAGGCCTTCGCAAGGTAAGCAAAAGCACCTGCACTTGATAAACAGTTTCCTGATTTTCTTTCAAAAATATCATTGGCAAACGTTGCATACCAGGATTTCCCGCCCTGTGCAAAGAGTCTCCAGTCGGCGCGCGGAAATGGCATTACCCAGCGAAAACATGCTCTCAGTTTCTGCTCCTGCGTCATTTTTTTGTTGGTAATTCTCGATACAACTTTTCTTGCATTCTGATATGCCGTAAATTGCTGTTCCCTGTCACCGCTTAAGCGTCTTCCATTAGAGTTATAATAATTTCTTCCTCTTTTCCAGCCCTCTACAATTCCCTTTTCATTTATGTAATAAAGTACTCTTCTGTATGTCACATTATTCGTTTTCATTACACCTGTTTTGATATCAAAAAAGTACCTGCGATTTGCTATTTTTTGCAATCCTTTAAGACACTTACCATTGCGAAAATATCTTTTCTGCCCGTTTTTTAAAGTATACCATCCTCTTTGAGGCGTTTTTACTGTTTTATTCACTGTTGTCCGGGCTTGCTGCTTCACAGTGGAAGTTGTCCCGGAAGCTGCCAAAGCACTTTCTGCTGGCGCGGCTGCCGTTATAAGCATTGCGCAGGCCAGTAAGACTGCTAATTTTCTTTTCATTTTATTTCCCCCTCATTTAATGCCTGTGCTGCTGCACCAAGTCTGTTATATACTGTAAGCGCATCGTTGATATGTGGAATTCCTGTTCCGGAGGCTCCACCCGTAACCAGAATATATTCTGTACCGTCAATTTCAGCAAAGCTTGCAAGACAGTGCCCCGCTTCTCCGGTATATCCTGTTTTGCCGCCCATAATCTGTCCATCTGTCACAACTGTATCAGACAGGTTCTTGAACATTGTGCTGTAGAATGTAATTCCGTCCGGATGAATATTGGTTGCCGGTGTGGAATGATACGGACTTTCTATGATTTTCCGGAATGTATCATTTCTCAGTGCATATTTTAAAAGTACTGCAATATCTTTCGCTGTACTGTAATGATTTGCATCATGGAGTCCGGTCGTATCGCAGAAATTCGTTCCACTCATACCAAGTTTGGCAGCTTTTTCATTCATTAATGCCACAAAATCTGCTTCAGATCCTGAAATTGTATCTGCAAGTGCAATACAACATTCTGCACCGGAAGGAAGCATCACTCCATAAAGCAGATCTATTGCACGGACAGTCTCGCCCGGCTGAAATCCGGCCTGTGTTGCATCCTGCTCATACAGCCCCTCAAACATCTCATTTGTCAGTGTAATCTCCTGATCCAGATCTTTGAGGTTTTCGATTGCAACAATTGTTGTCATGATCTTTGTCATGGATGCCGGATACATCTGCTGATCTCCGTTGATTTCTCCGATCACCCTGCCTCCGCGAACCTGCATCAGTACCGCATACGGACTGTTGATACCACTGATATCGAGTTCTTTAACAACCGGCTTACGCATCTGCTCAATCCATTCAACCAGCTGCGTCCCCATACCATAATTCCATCCGACGACCAATACAAGTATAAGTACCACGATCATTTCCATCGCAATACAGAAAATCATTCTGCCTTTATTTTGTTTTCTCTGTTTTCGTGACTTCACCTTCGCAGACCGCCGTCTGTTACCTCTGTCGGAAGTCCGCCTTCTTTTTCTATCCGTCATGATGTTCCTTCTTTTTCGCAAAATATATCAGACGTTTTCTTTATTTTAGTTCGATGACCAGGAATATTTTTCCGGAAGTTTTTGTCTGAGGGCACATTGATAATCAAATTTATTATATCTTATACCGTAATATTTATTTACGTTTCGTCTTTTTGCAAAATAGGAATCATATACAATTCCATTTATTTCTGTCCATGTATGCAGGTTTTCCGCTTTCGTTCCTCTTGAACACACATAAACATTCCTGTAACCTATAACCTTCGCCATGTAGGCCAGTGCACACGCGTACGGAACACAATTGCCTCTTCTGCGCTCAAAAATTTCATTGGCATTCGCTGCATACCAGCAGTCTCCACCATAGTCAAGCCATCCTCGCTCTCCATATCCGTTCCGCACCATCCACATAAAACATTTTTTTAATTTTTGTGACTGGCTCATTTTGCTGTTTGTAATCTTATTTACAATTTTTCGTGCGTTCTGATATGCCCGGAGTTCGGTTGCCTGATTTCTGTTGAGCCTTTTACCATTTGGAGCATAATATTGAGATCCTTTTTTGCGCCCCAGAACACGTCCATTACTTTCTATATAATATGTGACTCCACGAACGGTAGTATCTTTTTTGAGTAAAATTCCCCTGGAATCAAAATAGTAATAATAATTTCCTATTCTCTTACAGCCTTTATAATACGTTCCGGCTCTATAGTATCTGACCTGTCCACGCTGTACCGTAACCCATCCTGACAGTCTTTTTTTAGCTGTGGTGTTAGATTTTGAGGTATTAGCTGCACTTACTGTTTCAGTCATTACAGGACATACCGCGAGCATTGCACACATCAGTATAATAAATATCCTGTTCAGTCTCCCCTTTACTTTCCCTTTCATTTTATAGACCTCCATTCAGCTCTTCCATTTGATTCAGCCAGACTTCTGCCTTAAGTTTCTGGTCCTATTCTAACACATAAAAACTTAATCCTGTAGTATATTTTATATTAATTTTTAAACATATGATTTCTTTTGCGTGGACGACAAAAAAGACACCCTTAAAAGGATGTCTTTTCTACATTTATTTAGGCTAACTTAGCCGGATTAACCTTTACTCCAGGTCCCATAGTAGGAGTCAGAACAACACTTCTTAAGTACTGTCCTTTCAGAGTACTCGGTCTTGCTTTAACGATAGCCTCAATCAGCGTCTGGAAGTTGTCGCTTAACTGTTCCTCAGTAAAGGAAGCTTTACCGATCGGAACATGAATGATATTGGTTTTATCAAGACGGTATTCAATCTTACCTGCTTTGATATCGTTAACCGCTTTTGTAACGTCCATAGTTACAGTACCAGCTTTCGGGTTTGGCATGAGACCTTTTGGTCCAAGTACACGACCAAGACGTCCAACAACACCCATCATATCCGGTGTAGCAACAACAACGTCGAAATCAAGCCATCCTTCATTCTGGATTCTCGGAATGAGGTCTTCAGCTCCTACATAGTCAGCGCCAGCTGCTTTTGCTTCTTCTGCTTTTGCATCTTTTGCGAATACAAGAACGCGAACCTTTTTACCAGTTCCATGAGGCAGAACTACTGCACCACGGATCTGCTGATCTGCGTGACGTCC
>OLRW01000474.1_pt1 | contig 33370 bp, 27 predicted proteins | sample 1672701 | NCBI WGS metagenome assembly OLRW01 (sample SAMEA3136715, study PRJEB25190) | human gut metagenome | biome: human gut; feature: human-associated habitat; material: faeces | place: Austria | collected 2013
CGTGGTGCGGCTGACGCCTGCCATATCTGCAATATCCTGAAGCCGAATCATAAAACCTTCCTCCTGTGTTCTTGTTTTCTTACAATACTGTTTCCTGCTTATTTGTACTCAGATACTTTCGTTTCTGCAAAAGTCATTTTCGCTTATATCGAGTTTATAATATCATAGGCAGTTAGGTTTGTCACATAAAAGTTTGAAACTTCAAACTGCAAGACCGCTGTAATTGCGACTGATAAAATTAACCATTGTCTCCATGAATATATTAGAGATATAATATAAATACTGGTATCTGATTTTTCTGAATACTAAGTATCTAAAAATGGGGAATGATAAATGAACAAACAAGAGAAACAGATTTTCACATCAGACAATTTGAAAGAAACAGCTATCATGACGATAGCAGTGGGGATTATCGCCGCGGCCGTATATTTCTTTTTGATTCCGAGTATGACCTCGATCAGTAGTATATCCGCGCTGGCAATTGTTATGTCGCATTATATACCGTTGCATGTATCAACGATCACAATGATATTGAACGTTGTCCTACTGCTGATAGGCTTTGTGACATGCGGAAAGGAGTTCGGAGCAAAGACGGTTTACACCAGCATCCTGCTGCCGTTGTATCTTGCAGTATTTGAACACCTATTTCCGGATTTTACCTCGCTGACAAACAGCAGTGAACTGGATGTAATATGCTATATCCTGGTCGTAAGTATCGGCCTCAGTATTTTATTTAACATGAATGCATCTTCCGGCGGACTGGATATCGTAGCGAAGATCATGAATAAATATCTGCACATAGAATTAGGAAAAGCAATGTCCATCTCGGGCATGTGTGTGGCACTTTCTTCCGCTCTGATCTATGACAAGAAAGCTGTCGTTTTAAGTGTGCTTGGAACTTATTTTAATGGTATTGTGTTGGATCATTTTATCTTTGGCCAGAATCTGAAACGGCGTGTATGTATTATTACAAAATACGAAGAAGAAGTCCGTCAGTTTATCTTGCATGAACTGCATAGCGGAGCAACATTCTACGAGGCGACAGGCGCATACAATATGCAGAAACACAGAGAGATCATTACGATCGTGGACAAGAGTGAATATCAGAAACTGATGAATTATATTATCAAGAAGGATCCGGAAGCATTCGTGACAGTGTATACAGTATCTGATATGAGATACCGTCCAAAGGTAAAATCCTTTTAGGCGGGAAGAAGCTCTACAGAACACTTTACGCAGCTGCTTGAATATCTGAACAGAAAAGAGTCGCAGCCTGTTCCATCAGGGAATAACTGTGACTCTTTTTATTTTGTCTTCCATTTTTGTGACATTACTTCACAATATCCAACTGCCCGACAATTCCGATATATCCATCTGTTTTCAGTGATGACCATAATGTGTGCAGTTTCAGATCACACATCTGCCTTTCACCTCTTACTTTTAACATTACTTTCATTGAAACTTCTTTGTTTTTACTTGATACTGAATCCAGCGAATCTTTTACGCGCTGAATATCCTCTTCGCTTATATCATATGCTCCATATAAATCAAATTCCAGATTATCTCTCTGATATTCTTTCTGCGATTCTCCGTCTGTCAAAACCAGGTTTCCTGAGATCGCATTATACTCCATTGAAATCTTACCGCTATTCTCCTTAAAGAACTTTATCTTTTCCTGCATGATCTCAATAACACGCTGGGAATGATCCTTGCGTGGCAATGCATTTTGCCTCAGTATTTCTTCTGAGATCCTCTGCGCTTCATAATACTCTCTGTTGTCATCCTTTTCTTTCTTAAATGTTCTGGACAACTGAGGACTGATCTCTTTCAGGCATTCCAGAAGAAGCGGATTAAACTGTCCGCACTGACCTTCCAGAATCATCTGGATTGCCGTATCATGATCATATGCATTCTTATAGCACCGTACACTTGTAAGCGCATCATACACATCAGCAATTGACACGATCTGCGCAGAGATTGGTATTTCTTCCCCTTTTAGTCCATCCGGATATCCTCTTCCGTCCCATCGTTCATGGTGCCACCGGCAGATTTCCCATGCAGTGCGTACCAGTGGCTTGTCCTGTGGAAAATCCATATTCCGGATCATAGACGCTCCAATCTCACTGTGGCTTTTCATGATCTTGAATTCTTCATCTGTCAGTCTGCCTGGTTTATTGAGGATTTCTTCCGGAATGCTGACCTTTCCAATGTCATGAAGGGAAGATGCTGTTATGATCAGAGCAATCTCCGCTTCTGTCAGATGATACGCATCTGTTTTCCTGATCAATTCTCTCAACAGCATCTCCGTTGCGACACGGATGTGTAATATATGTTCGCTGCTTTCACTGTTATGAGAACCTAATACATTGCTCAGGATTCCAATCATAATCGTGTTGTTTTCTTCTTTCTGATAGACCTGATCTACAACCACATTGATCAGTCGTTTCTGGTTTGCATAAAGTCCCAATGTATTCTGGACTCTTTTCTTTACGATAACTGCATCAAACGGTCGGCTGATATAGTCTGTGATCCCCAGATCATACGCTTTTCGCATAATTTCGACAGATTCTTCTGATGAAATCATGACAACCGGGACTTCATCAATCCACTGTAACTCCCTCATATGTTCCAACACCTGGAATCCATTCATCTGCGGCATATTGATATCCAGAAGCATCAGGTCGATCTCCGGATGCACTTCCAGAATCTGGATTGCCTGAGTTCCATTTTCAGCTTCCATGTAGTCATATCTGCTTCCAAGAATCTCCTTTAATATATCTCTGTTAAGTTCTGAATCATCTACAATAAGTAGTTTTTGTTTCTCACTCATCCTTTATCCTCACGATTTTTATTTTTCCTGCTAATTCAGCAATAATCTTCACTAATAGTTTCATATCGATCGGCATTCCCAGACCGGTACCGCCAAACTTAGATGCTCCGCCTTTCTGCTCCTGCGCAAATAGCTCAAACAGATGTTTTTGGAATTCCTCACTCATACCAATTCCTGTATCCTGACATGTGAACTCAAAAGTCACAATTCCATCCTGATCGGAAGGAATCTCTCTGGCACTCAAATAAATCTTCCCATAATCTTTATTATACTTTACGGCATTACTCAAGATATTCATCAGAAGACGCTTCAGATGGATTGGGCTGCCTATAAGATCTTTATGAATGATCTCTGGTGTTTTATGTTCCACCTTGATTTCTCTTTCATCAGCCTTTTTCGCTGCTTCCAGAAGGCTTTTTTGATACTTCTGTTCTTTTTCCCTTTCTATTTTGAGAATATTTTTCTGTAATTTTCTGTAAATCATCCAGATTAGTGCTACAACAATCAGATAAATGAACAGGCACATGATCACATTTTGCAGAAGTGTCTGAAATATGATTGAATCCGGAACGTAAGCATAGATGTAATGGTCTCTCTGCTTCAGCATAACACCGTGACACCGGACTCCATTGATCGTTAAGCCCATCATATGCTTACTGTCTGCATGATCTTTTAACTTCTGGATTGCTTCATAGTCTGTTGTGCTTTGTCCGATCAGCCCGGTATTGTTTGAAGCAATGATCACGCCTTCATCTGCTACGATAATTGTCCCATCCCGGTCCTTCCGATAGCCATTCAACAACCTCTGTATCGTAAGCGTATAATTCGTTGCATACTCTGCGGAAGTATAATAGTAAGTCACTACAACTCCCGGTGCATCCTTTCTTGTGCAGGCAGCCATATCAATATAAGCCCCGTCATTATGATTGATTCTCTTGGCATACACTTTTTCATCGTAAATTGCTGTATCCAGTACGATTTCTTTCTCTGCACATTCTTTTATTTCCGGCAATAAACTTTCGTTCGTACTGTATTCACATACTATAGTTCCATCTGTATCCAGAACCACGATTCCCGTCAGCCATAACTGCTCTGCACTTTCTTTCAATAGCTGATCATCCAGTGTTTTTTCATTCTCTGTTTCTGCGGCTATATTTTTGCTGACCTGCCGGGTTCCCTCAATGGCACGAAGCAGACTTTTGGATTCTGATGATTCATTATAATGTGTATATGTGGAACATTGTACTTTTACATAATTTACCGTGTCTAAAAGATCAGCCTCTTTCTTTTCTTTGTCTGCATTGCTGAAAAAACATACAGACAGCACGACAAGACATATCCCAACAGCTATACTGATGATCCAGAATTTCTTTTCTGTTGGGACAGATTTTTTATTCTTCTTCAAGCTGGTCCACCTCCAGATATTTTTCTGGGTCATCAAGATATTTTCCTATGATTTTTGCAGAAGTTCCGTCCTCTCTCATTTCATCCAGAGTCTGCTCCAGTTTCTCCGGCAGATCCCGAGTTTCATTTTTTGAGAAAGCGACTCCGATTCCGACTGTCATAAGTGGTTCATCCAGAATTCGGAATTTCGCATCATAATCTTTCATATACTGTATAACCGATTCCTCATGTGCACCTATTGCATCTGCATATCCCTTTCCAAGGAATGTATAGATCAGTTCCCTGTGTTCCAGGCTAATCAGATTACCAAGCTTTGGAATCCTGCTGTCTGTTCTTTTCAGAAAAATTCCTTCCGGTTTTGTTGTAGATTGTACGGCAAGTGTCTTTCCTTCCAGATCACTCAGGGTATAGATATCACTGTTCTCATTGACTGCAACCACCTGGTTACTGACCATATACGGACCGGCCCATTTATAATCATCCAATCGTCCTTTCATGGAGAAGCAGCCCATAATATTCACACGTTGTGCGACCAACAACGCATATTGCGCAACCATATTGACATTCCTTTCACAGGGTGTCATAATACTTGCGGAGATAGTATTTGGAATACTACAAAACTATACTCTGACTGAATCACAACAATTTCATATTGAACAATTACCCCGCCGGAAATGGCGGAAAGCGAGCTTATATTTATTTAAGACATAAAATAAGACTCAGGGAATACGAAGAATAGCAAAAGCATTTGCAGGGACCAGTATGCCTTGACGAATGCTTTTTTTGTAAGGAGACCAATAAGAAATGACAGTTGAGATGTTAAAAGGAAAGATTCATCGTGCTACAGTAGTACAGGCCGAACTTGACTATGTTGGAAGTATTACTGTTGATGAAGACCTGCTGGAAGCGGCAGGAATTATGGAATATGAGAAAGTTCAGATCGTGGACGTAAATAACGGAAGCCGATTTGAAACTTATACGATCTGCGGCAAGCGCGGAAGCGGAATGATCTGCTTAAATGGTGCTGCGGCAAGATGCGTAAGTACTGGTGACAAAATTATTATCATGTGTTATGCACATTATGATTCTGAAGAAGCCAAAGAACATAAACCACAGGTTGTTTTTGTAGATGATGAGAATAAGATCAGCCGTGTTACAAACTATGAGAAACACGGATTGCTGAAAGATATGGCATAACTGCAAAAGTGATTGTAACCTATAAATAAAAATGAAATTTGTTGAATTCAGAACAAGAGGCTATCTCCTAATTTAGTTTTAAAAGGAGAACACCATGCAGGTAACAAAAACAGTAAAGGAAACAAGAGATTTAATTAAGAACTGGAAAAGAGAAGGAAAAACAATCGGTCTTGTACCGACAATGGGATTCCTTCATGAAGGACACGCAAGTCTGATCAAGAGATGTCGCGAAGAAAATGACATCGTTGTTGTATCTGATTTTGTAAACCCGACACAGTTTGGACCGACAGAAGATCTGGAAGCATATCCAAGAGATTTCAAACGTGACAGCGAACTCTGCGAGAGCCTTGGAGCTGATGTCATCTTTCATCCGGAACCGAAGGATATGTACCATGATCCACATGCCTTTGTAAGTATTGATACTTTATCAGATACACTGTGCGGTAAGACAAGACCAATCCATTTTAAAGGTGTATGCACCGTTGTCTCTAAGTTATTTAACATTGTAACACCGGACAGGGCATATTTCGGTCAGAAAGATGCACAACAGTTGGCAATCATCCGCAAAATGGTACAGGATCTGAATTTTGATATCCAGATCGTAGGATGCCCTATCATCCGTGAAGAAGACGGACTTGCGAAATCATCCAGAAATACATATTTAAGTGAAGAAGAAAGAAAAGCCGCACTTTGTCTTTCAAGAGCTGTAAAAGCCGGTCAGAGTATGATCTGCAAGGGAAGCAAAGCTGAAGAAGTATTGACAAAGATGCGCGAAATTATCGAAGCTGAACCTCTGGCAAAGATTGATTATGTATCTATGGTAGATGCACTGGATATGCAACCGGTAGAAATCGTAGAAAAAGATGTTCTGGTCGCTATGGCAGTTTACATCGGAAAAACCAGACTGATCGACAACTTTAGCTACGAGGTATAACCTATGGAAAATGTGATGAAAAAAGTGGGGAAAGCCAGTTCTTTTCTTACAAAATATATTGGAATTATTATCATCTGCTTCTCTGTGATCGCATTTTTCTGGCGCGACGGGTTCGCGTGGACAACCAATTATACATCCATCTTTTTAGGTGTTGCCATGTTTGGCATGGGGCTTACAATCAAGATGGACGATTTTAAGAGAGTTTTTTCAAGGCCAAAAGAAATCGTGATCGGATTTGTTGCACAATATACGATCATGCCTGTTGTGGCATGGGGATTATGCCAGCTGATGCATCTTCCGACAGATCTTGCACTCGGCGTTATTCTGGTCGGATGTTGTCCTGGGGGAACAGCAAGTAATGTGATCACATATATTGCCGGAGGTGATGTGGCACTCTCTGTTGGAATGACGATCACTTCCACGCTTGCGGCCCCACTGATGACACCATTATTAGTGTATCTGCTTGCCGGTGCCTGGGTAGAAGTATCTTTCCTTGCAATGGTAATTTCTGTTGTAAAAGTTGTACTGATTCCGGTGCTTCTTGGTATTTTGATCAACTGGATCTTTGGAAAGCAGATTCAGAAAATATCAGAAGTACTTCCACTGATTTCTGTTGTATCCATCGTAATGATCATCAGTGGAATCGTATCTGTCAATGCAGAAAAAATCTTAAGCTGTGGTCTGCTCGTACTTGGAGTTGTAGCACTTCACAATCTCTGCGGAATGGGCATCGGGCTTGGAGCCGCAAAACTTTTACATATCGAATATGATAAAGCTACTGCGATTGCAATTGAAGTCGGAATGCAGAACAGCGGCCTTGCGATTTCTCTTGCAACAGCTAATTTTGCAGCCAATCCACTGGCAACGCTTCCGGGAGCGATCTTCAGTGTATGGCATAATATATCAGGCTCTTTATTCGCCGGGATCCGCCGTGGCGGAACTGGTACGAAAGAAGCTTGCCTGGAAGTAACTGAATAGATAGAAAGAAAACTCCTGTGATTTGAATCTACAAAATCACAGGAGTTTTTCCTTTTCACTCATTATGCTATGTCTATTGATACCTGGCAATCGTCTCTTTCAATATCTGTGTACTATCCTAATACTACTGCTATCTTGATCTCTTTCTCTGTCTCACTAAGATCGAATGTTCCTCCATCCTCTACTGTAACATGTACTTCATACAAGGTATCTTCCGACAGTTTCTCTGGAATCGTTCCATCTTCTGTCTGAATCTTCCACAGATCTTCCGGAACCTCTGTCAGCTTACCGTCTTTTCCATAAGCATACAGCTTAAAGTCATCCGTTTTGCCTGCAAGCCCCTTCATTCGTATCGCCACAGTCGTACTCGGATGTACATTTTCTACCGTTATCGTATTCAGCCATCCTGCGACATTACCCTTACCTCCGTCTTCCGTAAATTCTTCCTGCGTTAATATATTTCGCATTGCCTTGTCCAAATCTACTTTTCGGTAAGGCATTTCCGGAAGATATACGAACCGATCCTGCAGTCTGAGGAGTTCAAGATATCCGGTTGGACAGTATAATGCATTTCCACTGCTTCCTGCATACATACCGATTGCCATATTGTTATATCCCGGTTTGTCTGACACGTCCATTGAAAATGCAGTCTCACCGGTCTCAAAATCGATCATGATAAACTGCCACATGCCACTGTCCAAGTCCTGAACATAACCGTAAATGTATCCTGTTGCGGTTGAAAGCTTCATCATCGATGTATCTCGGATATCATCTCTGCACCAGATACTCTTCATTTCATATCCGTCCTCTGTCTTGATCGTATCAACACGCTCAACTCCCGGCATGACCATTTTATTTCCTTTCTGCAGCCAGTTTACATCATAAATATTTTCATATGTCTGTACAGAGGAATCGTTATCTGCGTCCGCAAGCTTCGCACTTCCTGCTCCAAACCAGTTACATACGATTGTGCTGACTGTACCTTCACTGTTATCATATACGATTGCTGAATTTTCTACGGATACCTGCATTTCTTCCGGCAGCTCATCAATAACAGGTGTGCTTGCAACCTTTTCACCGGTCTTCATATCTAATGCCAGTAGATTCACCGGATTCTGATTATCTGTAAACATGACCAGGTTACTAGTTAGTGACGGCGAACATCCACTTCCCCACGCCAGACCTCCTCCGGTCGTTTCATCACCTTCTTTGCTGTCTTTTGCCCCTGCACTTTCATACGGAGTACACCATTCTACCTGTACACCGTTATCTGCTTTCAGCAAATAGCAGTTCTGATTTGTTAAGATGACCGCACCCTCTTTCGAAGAAGCTATTCCATTTTCTGCCCCTTCTCCAGGAGTTAATTCATATACAAATGTAGATGCTGTCAGATCAACCTCTTCTCCATTCAGAATTGCGTTGATCGCATCTCTGGAAATGTATCCCATCGCACCTTGCTGCTGACGTTCCGGATAGATTCTGAATCCGCCGGTTGCAAACCAGAGATTCCCGTCATAGTCAAACACTACGGATAATAAATTCTGATCCAATGTTTTTCCGGTAATTGCCTCTGCCGCTGCTTTAATATCAATATCCAGCACTTTTTCAAATTCCGGCAGCACATTTCCTTCCTCGTCTGTTGCTTTCAACATAAGTACATGATTGTTGCTTGTCGGACACACCAGACGATTATTTTCATCAACAAAGGAATAGGAACTTTGTATCACATACCCTCCACCGTCATGCTGTTTTGGTGAGAAATATCCGATCGTCTGTGTTTCTTCTGCATTGATATCACGAATTGCAAGTCCTCCCAACAACGGAACAACTGAATGTCCATAATTGTCAAAAAATACCGCCGGAGACGCATTCGGATTCACCTTTTCATAAGAAACATTAATTTCTGGGTAAATACCAACAGGCAATACCTCATCTGTTGAATCTGAATTATAACAATCATGGTGGATATTCGCATCATTTTTTGCCATATAAGGATTCTCATCGATTGCCTTTTGGGTAAGCGGTTTTATCGTTACTCCTGAGCTTACACTTTCTGTTTTTGTCTGTTCCTGTTTCACCTCATCTGTCTTTGGTTCATTCGATGAACAGCCTGATGTCATTGCAACTGCTGATATAATAAATGCTAAAAGAATTGTTCGTTTTTTCATATTATTCTGCCTCCTTTTTCTCGTAATCTGTAACTGTTCAGAGCCAAGCAGAATTTCATAAAACAAGTGTAAAATGCTTGCATTTTTAAGACTGTTTTTGAAATTTTATTTGGCTCTGAACAGTTACATTTTTATTATAAAAAAACAGCTCTTATTTTCAATTCTTTTGGCACGAATCATGCTAAAATGGCACGAATTGTAAAAGACACCATCTCCTGACCGAACTACTTTTCAGCCAGAGATGGTGCCTTCGTTATCCACATTCTTCTGTTAAATGAAATCTTTTTTCCACATTTATTCCATGTTTTTCACATTCCGGATGTGGATTTCCAGTTGCTTTTCACACTACGTGTGCTCAACAACAATTTCTCTTCACTTTAAAAATTAATATATCCCTGCAGCCAGATCGTGCCTTTGAACCGTCTTCCGATCTCCGGCTCTCCCATCACGGACTCTGCCGGAACACAGATATCAAATGTCAGTTCATTTACATTCAGGCGCATCTGATACAATCTCACACCTGTCATTCTGTTGATCCGCTCTCTCACTGCCAGGATTTCTCCCATGATCGAATACATATCACATTCTGCTCCAAACGGCATGAAATATGTGTCCACAATGGAAAATACATCCTCATTCGCCAATCTCTTTGACACCTTAGAATAGAGATCCATATCGTCAAATGTCAGCGTCTCGATTGCTGCCTGGTCGCCCTTGCGGGCTGCGTTCATCAATTCCTTTCTTGTATCTGACGCACGCTTTTCATTTAAAATCTGCTGCTCATTTTTATTGACCGGAAGCAGAATCATTCCACCTTGTGCCAATCCTGAAAATGTCACTGAGGTCTGCATATCTTTTGCAAGACCAGCCTGTTTCTCCCGCATATATTCCACACCATTCTGCAGTGTGAAGATCAGACTGATTCCAATTTTAGAATCTTCACAAAGACCAACATACTGTTCTTTCTCAATCTTTCTCTGCACATCGATTTCTGCATACGTTGTAACTCCGCTTCCCTCAAAGTATGGGAAATAATATGCAGCTTCAAAATGTTCTTTATCATCAAGTTCTCCGCAGAGTGTGATCCCTACATCCTGACCGAACTCTTTCTGGAATTCGCAGAAATCTTCGCCCGGTCTGTAGGATACAATTGTCTGATGTGTGAAATTCTCTTCTACTTCTTTTAAGAGCTTTTTCAGATCTTTTCTTGTTTGAATATTTTCAAATCCAATTGCTTTTAAATACTGATGCATATTTTATTTGCTTTATATTTCTTTATTTGTTCTTTGGTGTAATTTCTTTGTTTCCACCCATGTATGGCTGAAGAACTTCCGGGATTCTTACAGAACCATCTGCCTGAAGATTGTTCTCAAGGAACGCGATCAGCATTCTCGGTGGAGCAACAACTGTGTTGTTTAATGTATGAGCGAAGTAGCTTCCGTTCTCTCCTTTGATACGGATACCAAGTCTTCTTGCCTGGGCATCTCCTAAGTTAGAGCAGCTTCCTACCTCGAAGTATTTCTGCTGTCTTGGTGACCATGCCTCTACGTCAACAGATTTTACTTTCAGATCTGCAAGATCTCCGGAGCAGCACTCAAGTGTACGTACCGGAATATCCATAGAACGGAAAAGGTCTACTGTATTCTTCCACAGTTTGTCATACCATTCTTTGCTTTCTTCCGGTTCGCAGACAACGATCATTTCCTGTTTCTCGAACTGGTGGATTCTGTAAACTCCACGCTCCTCAATTCCGTGAGCACCTTTTTCTTTTCTGAAGCAAGGTGAATAACTTGTCAGAGTCTGTGGAACCTGATCTTTCTCCAATGTCTGTCCAATGAATTTACCAATCATGGAATGCTCACTTGTTCCGATCAGATAAAGGTCTTCTCCTTCAATCTTGTACATCATGGCATCCATCTCAGCAAAGCTCATAACACCTGTTACAACGTTACTTCTGATCATGAAAGGTGGTACACAGTATGTGAATCCTCTGTTGATCATGAAATCTCTTGCATAAGAGATAACTGCTGAGTGAAGTCTTGCGATATCTCCCATCAGATAATAAAATCCATTACCTGCTACTCTTCTTGCAGCATCGAGATCGATTCCATTGAAAGATTCCATAATGTCTGTGTGATATGGAACTTCGAAATCCGGAACAACCGGCTCGCCAAATCTTTCTACCTCTACGTTCTCACTGTCATCTTTACCGATCGGTACGGAAGGATCAATGATGTTCGGAATGATCATCATGTTCTTTTTCAGTTTCTCTTCTACTTCTTTCTCTTCCTCTGAAAGTTCATTGATACGTCCATTGCTCTCTGCAACTTTCTTCTTCAGTGCTTCTGCTTCTTCAATCTTCTTCTGAGCCATCATTGCTCCGATTTCCTTAGAAGCTTTGTTTTTCTCTGCGCGAAGTGCTTCTACTTCCTGTTTGATTTCTCTGTTTCTCTTATCCAGTTCAATTACTTCATCAACAAGTGGAAGCTTCTCATCCTGAAATTTATTTTTGATGTTCTGTTTTACTACATCCGGATTATTTCTTACAAATTTGATGTCTAACATGTTTATTTACCCTTTCCTGTCTAATTTCTTTTTTACTATTTATTTTTCTTGAAAAATAGCTTTCTCAAGACTTTCTCTTTCTTCCTCTGCCAGCTGAATTGTACTCTCACCTTTTACAATATCTTTCACATATGCATAACAGCCCTGCCGGCTATGCATTATATTTAAGATCCATCCAGTATTGTTTTCATCTAACATTGTAATTGCAAAACTTAATTCGCCTCCCATTTCATGGAATGCATCATATTTTACGATTCCGACTTTCTGGTAATGCGTTTTCATTTTATTATAAAGTTCTGCAATCTCCTCACGGTTTTCTTCTACCTGATCTACGACTTCGTCGATCTTGTCAAACCGTTCAAAAATGGATTCCTCCAGTGATTTCCCATTCTTTCCCTTCATAAAGGTATTGAATACTTTTTCCAGGTGTTTATACTTATCATACACTAACACAAGTACGACAAGCAAGGCTACCTGCAAAATAAGTAAAATAAGAAATGCGTAGAATGGATCGATTCCCAGATTGCCAAATACTCCAGTCACTTCTACCATCTCCTTTTTAATTATGCTGGATTGTCATGAGCAACTCATAGATTCTTTCCAGATCATCCGGTGAGTAATACTCAATCTCAATCTTTCCTTTTCCATTTGCTTTCGCATGAACACTTACTTTTGTACCGATCAGACTCTTCATCTGCTCTTCAAGATTTGTGTATACGAACTGATTTTCTACTTCCGGCTTTTTTTCTTCCTTTTTCGGATTCTTCAGAGCCTTCACCAGTTTCTCTGTCTCGCGAACACTAAGCTTCTCATCAAAGATTTTGTTGGCAAGCATGTACTGCTGCTCTTCATCCTCGATTGCCAGAAGAGCTCTTGCATGGCCTGTACTGATCATATCGTCAATGATCATCTGCTGAACTCTGTCATTCAGTTTTAATAATCTCATTGAGTTCGTAACCGCAGTTCTGCTCTTTGACACTCGTTCAGCAACTTCATCCTGTTTCAAGTTGAATTCTTTCAACAGTCTCTTATAAGCCATTGCTTCTTCAATCGGATTCAGATTTTCTCTCTGAATATTCTCAATCAAAGAAATCTCAACAATTTCCTGCTCTGTAAATTTTTTTACGATAATTGGCACTTCTTTCAATCCTGCCAGCTTTGCCGCGCGCCATCTTCTCTCACCGGCAATAATTTCATAATAGTCCTTCTTCTTCTGAACAAGAATCGGCTGTAATACACCAAACTGTTTAATTGAATCTGCAAGTTCCATCAATGCATCTTCATCAAAATCTTTTCGCGGCTGCTCCCGATTTGGTTCAACTTTATTTATCTTCACCATGATCGGTCCTGCCTCTAGAATTTCTTCTTTCGGAGCTGCCTTTTTCTCGTCCGCTTTTACAGAAGGTTTTGCGCTTTTAACGTTTTTGTTTGGGATTAGACTATCCAATCCTTTTCCAAGTCCGCTCTTCTTCACAGGCATACTTATTCTCCTTTATTAATCACTTCTTCTGCTAAAAGCATGTAACTCTCTGTTCCTTTGGATTTTGGATCATACAGATTGATTGGAAGTCCATAACTTGGTGCTTCAGCCAGTCGGACATTTCTCGGAATAATTGTCTTATAAATATTTTGGTTCAGATTATCCTTTACATTTTCCACTACCTGTAATGATAAATTTGTTCTTGCATCGTACATTGTAAATACGACACCTTCCATTTCAAGTTTCGGATTCAGTCTATCCTGAACAAGTTCAATCGTATGCATCAATTGACTTAATCCTTCCAGTGCATAATACTCACACTGAATTGGAACAATCACCGAGTCAGAAGTAGTCATTGCATTAATTGTAAGCATACTCAATGCCGGAGGGCAGTCAATAATTATAAAGTCATAATTATCTTTTATCTTTTCAACTTCATCTCGTAAAATATATTCCTTATTGTCAACGCCAATCAGTTCAATCTCAGCGGCTGATAAATCAATACTTGACGGAAGCACATCTACGCTCAGATTTTCTATTGGTTCCTTGCAAATACACTCCTCAATTTTACACTTACCAATAATAAGTTCATAAATTGTCTTTTCGACCTCATTCTTATCAACGCCCAATCCACTGGACATATTCCCCTGAGGATCCATATCTATAGCAAGCACTTTTTTTCCCGAACTAGCTAAAGAGGCTGATAAGTTGATTGCTGTTGTAGTCTTACCAACTCCGCCTTTCTGATTCGCAATTGCTATCACTCTACCCATTATTTTTACTCCTTTCTCTCGGACATTCATTATTATATCACCTTTCTTTTCATTAATCTAGAACTAATCAAATGTTTCACGTGAAACATCGTTACTGTTCACACAATGTGCGACCAGCAACGCATCTCGCCATTTTAAATCGCCTTTGGCGATGGGGCGAGATGCATTCAAGTCAAAACATGCATCCTCCGTGTCAATCAGCGGAGTGATTGACACGGGAGTGAACAGTAACTCTTTTCCCACAATGTGCCAGTCCAACATAACACACTTCTCCGGTCATCTCTGCGTCATATTGTTTTTCCTTTATCTGTTCCAGTGCCTTTTCTGCAAGCTTTTCTAAATCGTCTTTTTCATCTTTGGTATACTTGAATTCCAAAATTAAATTTGGATATCTGTCATGTTTTGCATAAAGACAGATATCACTTCTGCCTTCTCCGGTTTCCCGATTGCTTTTGATATCATAATCCTTTCTAAGAAATGCACACATTCCAAGCGTCATCATATGGTAACTATTCTCATCTTTCAGATCATGATAAGATGGCAATTCCAAAAGAACTCTCTGATACTCTTCTGCAAAACGTTCCATATCCTTTCTTTTAAGAGCATTTAACATCTTTTCCATATGTCTCTCATCGATTTTCAGATGACATGCTGTTAATTCTTTGAACACTTTCCACACTTCCAGATTAGGAACCCGAAGTCGGTAATAGTCCTCTTCAATTTCTTTTGTAATTGTTACAATTCCGGCATTTACAAGAAGTCCCCATAGATTTGCTTCGTCCATTTTTTCATAATAAGCCATTGAAAAATCTACTATCACTTCTACTTCACCTTCTGTGACCAAGGCCTCATATTCTTTCTCAAAAGACCTTCCCTGTACTTCAAGTGCATTACGTAAAATACTGTTTTCGCTTGTATTAACCCAATAAGAATCCATCCTTCTCCTTGCCGCATAACACGATATTGACCATGGATTATATACATCTGTACTGCCAAAATGATATCCATCGTACATCTTTTTCAGCTCATCTGAAAATTCTGCTTTACAATAAGCAAGCAGCTCTTTTACTTCTTGCTCTGTAAAACCAAAACAGTCATCATAATCTTCGTCCTGCACTGTGCAGACAACTAAATTATTGAGACCCGAAAATATATTTTCCTTCGCAATTCTCTGAATTCCTGTCAGAATTGCCTTTTGAAGATAATCGTTGCCTTTCAGGGACGTTGCCAGAAAACGATTCAACATGGCTCTTACTTCATCATAATATCCTTCGGAATTTGCAGACATAAACGGAGTATCATATTCATCTAACAGCAAAAATACTTTTTCTCCATAATACGTACTCAGTGCCTGACAAAGAACAGCAATTGAACGAATCACATGATTTTCTATTTCTTTTCCGATGCTTTCCTGACATAAACTATTATAAATCATATTGAATTCTTTCACCTGGAATTCTGACAGTCTTCCATCATTAACCATCTGATAAAAGCGCTCATACTCCGCACGTACAGTATCTTTCAATGCATAACACAAAGATTCTGCATCCCCCGCTTTCACGTTAAGGAAAGACAAAAATACAACAGGATATCGATTGAGCTCCTTGTAGTGGACAGATTTTGTAATCTTTGTTCCACAAAATAAATCGGAGGAATCTTTTGTGCAGTCAAGAAATTCTGCCAACATTGACATATTAAGTGTCTTACCGAACCTTCTCGGTCTTGTAATTAATGTAATCTGATACCAGGATTCTAAAAACTGTTCAATAAACTGTGTTTTGTCCACATAATAGGCTTGTTTTTCACGCAAATCGCGAAAGTCCTGTACTCCTATTGCAAGTTTAGGTTTTTCCTCTTGTATCCCAGATACATTGTACAGAATGCTGTCTTCCTTTACCACGTCACAACTTGCAACATAAGTTGGTTTTCTTCCAAATAATTCATCTAAGGAACAGGCTAACACCTCACTTATTCGTTCCAGCACTTCAAAGTCCGGTGTCCGGTTTCCATTCTCATAATTGGTATAAGTCGATCTGGAAATCCCCAGTTTTTCTGCCATCTGCGCCTGAGTGTAGACCCGGGATTTACGTAATTTTGTCAAATACTCGTTAAATTTTGTTTTCATAGAATCACCGCTTTTTTTCTTTTAGTATACGCTTTTATGTTTCATTTTGCAACATTCTTTTTTATTTATATACAAAAAAGGACAGAAAGGTTTCGTTTTGTTAACCTTTCTGTCCTTTTTAAATAGTTGCTATCTTATTTTCCTTACAGCATAGCTCCGAAATCTGTTACGATTGCCTGTCCTGTAATTGCCTTTGATTCATCGCTTGCAAAGAACAGGATTACATTTGCTACATCTTCTGCTGTACAAGATGGTGTTCTAAGATTACTGTGTGTTGACATTGCACCGATCATATCCGGGTCAAGTGCTGCCGGATTTGTTCCTGATGTCATTGGTGTAATGATATTTCCCGGGCAGATTGCATTACAACGGATTCCTGTTGCCTGGAAACGAAGTGCTGTATGCTTTGTCACTCCTACGATTGCTGCTTTAGATGCTACATAAGCAGCTCCGCCACATCCTTTCACTCCAGCGATAGAAGCAACATTTACGATAGATGCTCCTGCCTGCATCTTCTGTGATGCAGCACGCATGCAACGCATAGTTCCTTTTTCGTTCGTCTCTACGATACGATCAAGATCTTCGTCTGAGAATCGATCGATTGGTTTCAGTCCTTCCTCAAGAATTCCTGCATTATTCACAAGAATGTCTACCTTGCCATATTTCTCGATCACGAGATCCATCAGTCGCTCCGGATCTCCCTTCTTTGAGATATCTGTTGAAACAGCGAAAACTTCTCCTCCTGCTGCCTTAATCTCTTCTGCTACTTTCTCCAGTGCAGCCTCTCTTCTCGCTGTGATAACAACAGTTGCGCCCTCTTTGGCGAACATCTTTGCTGTTGCTTCTCCAACTCCTGAGTTACCTCCTGTAATAATAGCTACTTTACCTTTCAAACGATCCATTTCAAAGATCCTCCTTTGTTGTTATAGGTAAAATTATACAATTCTTCTTTCAGTATTTCAATCTTTTTATCTATATTTTACATTTTGTTTTATGCTTTATATTTCATCCAAACAAATTCATAGCCTTTCAAAACTGGATCTTTCACTTCTACAATTTCACCATTCACCAGATTTCTGAAAATGCCTTCTTCCTGCATCCACGCAGTCTGTTCATTTTCGCTGAAATTAAACAGTGCAATAAATCGTTCTCCCTTATACTCTCTGAGGATTCCTAAAATACTGTCATTATGAACATCATAAGTATATACTTCTGCTTCCTGGGAAAAGACATTTTCCTGTCTTCGGATCTGTTCCAATCGGTTCAACATCTGGAACAATTGTCCCTGTACAGTAGAAAGATCTTTTCTCTTATCCGCGAGTTCCCACAGGAATGCTCCTCTGTGGAGATAACGTGAATCAGATGCTTTTTCAGCATCATCTTTATAACTATAATCATTTACCTGTCCTAACTCATCCCCGCTGTAAAGCATCGGAATTCCCGACTGTGTCAACATGTAAGCGTGGAGCATGAGATCTTCTTGAATTGCCGTCTGCATTTTTTCTGCATTTCCTTCAAATCCCGCTGCTTCAATTCCGCACATGGATGCTGTTGTTCCACAAAATCGTGCATCTTGAGTTACAGGATCATCGTTATATAACTCTCCCCGGCTGATGCTGTTTGCTATCTTTCCGGTGAAATAATCATTCAGATAACGCTTATGAGAAGGCTCTTCCATTCCCCATTGTTTCATTGTATCAAAATCAAGCCCCCACCCGATATCATCGTGACAACGAAGGTAATTCAAAAATGTATATTGCTTTGGCAGACGGCTAACTATATCCATCTGTTTCTTCAAAAGCCGGATGTCTCTTGTCGCAATACTATTCCAGGTCGTCGCCATTGTTGTCACATTATAGAGCATATGACATTCCGGTTTTTCAACTGTACCAAAGTACGGCACCACCTTTTCCGGCTCCATAACCACTTCGCCAAGAAGTATCACGCTCGGACAGACAATTTCTGCAATCATGCGCATCATTCTGACAATCGTATGTACTTCTTTCAGATTCCTGCAGCTTGTTCCTAACTCTTTCCAGATGTAAGGAACTGCATCGATACGGATAATATCCATTCCCTGATTCGCAAGAAAAAGAAAGTTATACATCATTTCATTAAATACTCTTGGATTACGGTAATTTAAATCCCACTGATATGGATAAAACGTCGTAAGCACATAATGCCCGATTTCCGGAAGCCATGTGAAATTTCCCGGTGCAGTTGTAGGAAATACCTGTGGAACAGTTTCTTCGTATCTCGCCGGAATATCACCGTTATCATAGAAGAAATAACGGCTCATGTATTCTCCTTCGCCTGCTCGTGCACGTTTTGCCCACTCATGTTCCTCAGAAGTATGATTCATCACGAAATCCATGCATACATTCATACCATTTTCATGACATTTTTCTGTCAATCTGGCAAGATCTTTCATTGTACCGAGATCCGGTCTTACTTTCCGAAAATCTGCCACTGCATATCCACCGTCTGATTTTCCTTTCGGAGTATCCAGAAAAGGCATAAGATGAAGACAATTTACATTACACTCTTTCAGATAAGCTAACTTTTTTTCTACACCTTTCAGATTACCGGCAAAGTTGTCAATGTACAACATCATGCCAAGCATTTCTTTTTCCTTAAACCAGTCAGGATTCTTTTCTTTCTTAATATCTCTTTTTTTCAACTCTGTGCTACGCTTCAAGTAGTAATCATGCATCTGCTCACAAAGTTCTGCATACATTGCATCATTTCCATACAACTCCATGTAAAGCCAGCGTAATTCATCCTGATGTTTTTCCATACGCTGTGCAAAGATTTTTTCTGTATTATTCACATTCTTCACCATTTTCTGTTCCATCGTCAACCAATTTATTTTACTCTTTCACAAAACAATACTGATATGCCTGATATTCGCCCGGCTCTATCGGAAGTGGCATGCCGCCATACATAAGTGCAGCTCCGGTGTATCTTTTTCCACTCTTTTCTTCTCGATATACAGCTGTTTCTTCAAGCCCTTGAAGTTTTACATAATTTACTGTCATATTTCCATGAATCACCTGCATAACTATATTTAAAAGAACTTTACTTTGTTCTTTCTCATCTGTATGCACAAACTCCCATGCGCAGATTTCTTCTGTTGTCGGATTTGAGAGACGATAGTACAATCCGTTCTGAATGATCGGCGCATAGCTCTTATATTCTGCGATTTGTTCTCTGATCTCCTGCTTTTCTTCTTCAGAAAGTTTCATAAGATTCAGCTCGTATCCAAAAGTTCCGGACATTGCAACAACACCTCTTGTATGAAGTGGGGTCTTTCTTCCCGTCTGATGATTCGGCACTGCTGACACGTGAGAACCTACTACCGATACCGGATAACCAAAGGATGTTCCATACTGGATCCGTAATCTGTCAATTGCATCCGTATTATCACTACACCAGATCTGCGGAGTGTAATACATCATACCGGCATCAAATCTTCCACCTCCACCGCTGCAGCCTTCAATCAGCAGATTCGGATATCTCTGCACAAGACGTTCCAGAAAATCATATAGTCCCAATACATAATCATGTAACACTCTTCCCTGATCTCTTGTTACAGAAGAATAAACATCCATCAAGCTTCGATTCATGTCCCATTTTACATATTCGATATTTCCCTGATCCAACACTTTGCAAATCTGATCATAAATTTCATCTACAACTTCTTTTCTTGAAAAATCCAATACAAGCTGGTTTCTGCTTCTGACCGGATTTCTACCCGGAACCGTCAATGCCCAGTCTGGGTGTTTCCGATAAAGATCACTGTCTTCTGAAACCATTTCCGGCTCGATCCAGATACCAAACTTCACACCCAGATCATTAATCCCCTTAATCAGATTTCCAAGTGTGCCACCAAGTTTCTTCTCATTCACAAACCAGTCACCCAGTCCGCTGTTATCATCATCACGTTTTCCAAACCAGCCGTCATCCATAACAAGCATGTCAATATTGACTTCCTTCGCCGCTTTGGCAAGCTCATAGATTGTATCTCCGGTAAAATCGAAATAAGCTGCTTCCCAGCTATTGATCAAGATTGGACGAATTTCTTCTTTATATTTGCCTCTGCAGATATGTTGTCTGATACAATGATGCAGATTCTGAGACAAGCGATTCATTCCTTCTGAGGAATAGGATAAAATCACTTCCGGAGCCTGGAACATTTCTCCTGTTTCCAACGGATAGCGAAAAGCTTCTTCCTGAAGTCCCAGCATCATTCTTGTCTGGTTTAACTGATCTTTCAACACTTCTCCCTGGAAACATCCACTGTATACAAAGGACATTGCATAACAATTTCCTTTGTCTTCTGTCGTTTCTTTTTCTGCAAGGATCATCATCGGATTGTACTGATGACTGGAGGTTCCTCTGACACTTCCGATTTTCTGTGTTCCATGCACAACCGGAACTCTCTGAACATTTCGCTCCATCGCATGTCTACCATAAAATGTTAGAAGCTCATAATCTCCGTAAAGGAAATCCAGACTTGCTGACTCAATTTTGTTTAAATAGATTTTGCCACTGCTTTCATTTTTCACACTTACACTTCTTGTAATAATATCCTGTGCGGGAAGCACTCCATAAAGAAGCACCACCTTAACTCCCGTCACCGGATCTTCCATTAAGATTTCCAGTGTCTGTGCTTCCTCCTCACTTGCATAAACTGCCGGAAGTCCTTCCAGATTATATTTTCCATCAAGGATTACATGACTCTTGTAACGAAGGTCGCAACTCATACTTCCATCTGCATTTTCTACTGCAAATGCTGTACTTCTGAAATCCCCGTTCCCGTAACAAGGAAATTCCTGTGGAAGTGTATCCATTGAATACGTACGATCTTCTCCTGCATCATATGGATTTCCCGAAAATCCCCTGTCATAATATGTCAGAAGATAGTCCATACATCCATCGGTTTTCTTCCCGTAATATAGATGTAACAAAAATCCATAGCGATCCACCTGCATCTGATATGTTGTATTTTTTGTCTGTAAAGTAAATGTTCTGTCTTTCTCGCAATATATAATTCCCATATCTAAATACTCCTGTTTTCCATTTTAGCGAAGCAAGATCTGCATTACTGTCTGTTCTCGCTTCGCTATCTTTTACTTTTTATTATTTCACTGCTCCATTAACAACTCCGTTGAGGATATGCTTCTGACAGATCAGATAGAAGATCAGAATCGGAAGCAATGCCAACAGATAGGAGGCAAATGCCAGATTATAATTTGTTCCAAACTGTGTCTGGAAGTTCAGCTGTGCCAACGGAAGTGTATTTCCGCTTCCTGAACCGGACATGATCACAAGTGGTGTCATAACATCGTTCCATGTACCAAGTGCTGTCAGAACTGCAACTGTCGCATGCATTGGTTTCATGATTGGGAAAACAATCTTCCAATATGTTTTCCATGTACTCGCACCATCCACACAGGCTGCTTCTTCCAATGCAATCGGGATATTTGTCAAATATCCTGAATAAAGCAATACATTCATAGGCATATAAAATACAACGTACAGAATAATAACTCCTGCTCTGTTTGCCAGTCCCATCTGCGCCGTCTGTTTTACAACAGGCATCATCAGAATTGCAAATGGCACAAACATTCCGCTGACAACATAGAAATAAATGAATTTGTAAAATTTACTCTTCTTATTTCTTCCGATTGCATACCCCAACAGTGAATGAATCAGAATTGAAAGGACAACTGTTACAAGTGTAATAAATACACTGTTTCCGAGAGAATGCCAGAAATCTGTCACTCTCATTGCCTCAGCAAAATTATCAAGGCTCAAATGACTTGGCAAGGAAAGGATTCCGCTGATACTATTCGTCATCTCAGAAGGCTTCTTCAGTGCAATTACGATTGTCATATACAGTGGAAAAGCAACCGTAATCAGACCAAGTAAAAGTAAAATCGTTACAGGCCAGTTTACTCGTTCTTTTATTTTCATTTTTTCCATTACAGCTGTTCCTCCTTTTTCCCTGTGATTGTCATCTGTAATACAGAAATTACAACAATAACGATAAAGAATATCACTGCGTTTGCACTCTGGAATCCAAACTGACCGCCACTCATACCATTGTTATAAATCAGATAAGAAATGGATTCTGTACTCTGTGCCGGACCTCCTTTGGTCAACGCCATGATCTGATCAAATACCATCAGGAAGTTTTTCACACAGAGTACCATATTTATGCTAAAGAATGGAATAATGAGAGGGAATGTCAGATGTCTGAACTTATTCCATCCTGTTGCACCGTCAATCGCTCCTGCTTCGTAAACATCCTCCGGAACTGTCTGCAGTCCTGAAATATAAATAATTGTATTCATCGCAATCGACTGCCATGCACACACGATTACAACTGCGATCCATGCCATCTTAGTACTGGACAGCATACTGGAAGAAAGGCTCTTGCTTCCAAGCATTTCTCCGAAAGCCGGAAGAATGTATGTAAAAAAGTAATTGAAAATGTATCCTACAACCAACGCTCCGAGAACATTTGGAATAAAATAGGCACCACGAAACGCACTCTTGAATTTAATCTTACTATTCAGTCCAAGTGCAAGGATCAAACTGATTACATTTGTCACAATCGTAGCTACAATTGCAAGTTTAAATGTAAACAGATAAGAACCTCCGACTCTGCTGTCTGTAAAAAGATCCTGATAATTTCTAAGTCCTACCCAGTCAAAGCTTCCATAACCTTTGAAATTCGTAAAACTGTAAATCACACCTTTGATCAGTGGCAATGTATTAAAACAGAAAAACAGTGCCACGATCGGAATTGTTATCAGAAGAAAGGTCATTTTTCTTCCACTCATTGATTTCTTTCCCATGCTTGAATTCCCCTTCCTTAATCTTCGCCCGCATGCTCTTTCTCGTAATCTTCCACTTTGCGGATGATATCACGGTTATATCTCTTCCAGTCTGTATCAAACTTTGTTAAGAATGCATCCACATCCCCTTTCATAAGAAATGTCTGAATCTGCGCATCTACTGACATCTCTGAAGGATAGTAATGATCCTGGTAATCTGCCATTCTTCCTTCTTCTATGAAAGATTTCACTCCATCAAGTGTTGAAGCAAGTTCAAAATCTCCTTCCTTACAAGGAACCGCTTTCTGTTCATCCAGATAACTCTGTACATTTTCATCTTTCAAAAGGAAATCAAGCACTTCATACGCTGCCTCTTTGTTCTCGCAATCTTTCATAACACTGAACTGAAGATCCACACCAGAGTTCAGCTTGTTCTCTGATGCATCATTATTAGCCGGCATTACAAAGGAATCGATATCCATATCTGGATTTACTGTCTGAATCTGTGGGATTGCATAACTTCCGATCGTGTACATTGCAGATTCTCCGTTTGCAAATGCTGTACAAGCTCCATTGTAATCATAGGCAAATGGATCTTTTGGTCCATAGGCAAGCAGTGCCTTTGTCTTCTCTGCCACTTCTCTGTACTCATTTGAAAATGTTGTCTCTCCTTTGTTCACCTGGCTGCAGACATCTGCCGGTGCAAGATCCACGGCGATCGCATTCCACGGTGCAAGACAAGTCCATGTATCTTTAAATCCAAAATACAATGGTTGGATTCCTTCACTCTGGATCTGTTCACAGAGGGCTATAAATTCATCCCAGGTTTCCGGAATTTCCCAGCCATGCTCCTCAAACATTGCTCTGTTATACAGAACTCCTGCTGCATTTGCCACATATGGAACGGCATACACACCGTCCTCAGGTACAAATTCCAACGCTTTATCTATATCCAGATAAGCCTGTTTTATAGAATCCAGACCTTCATAATCTGAAATATCCATAAGCATATCAGAATCAATAAAGTTAGAGAAATTGACATCTCCACCGATTCCGATAATATCTGGAGCGTCTTCTCTGATAAAACGTGTTTTAAGTACTGTCATTGCATCATTTGGAGATTCGATCGTCAAATGAATATCATCATGAGTTGCATTGAATTCTTCTTCAATCTTTTCAAAGGTTTTCACTGCCTCCGGTTTATACTGTACAAGCTCGATTTCTATCTTTCCGCTATTTTCACTCTTCTGTCCGCAACCTCCGAGTACCATTGCCGAAGTCATACAAAGCATCAATCCCATGCAAATGATTCGATTGCTCTTCTTATACATTTCCTTACTCCTTCCTTTTACCATACACCTTTCATTTTGACACATTCCGGAATATTTCTGTCCTTTTATTCAGGTTATCTATTTGATAATCAAATTCTAACATATCTTTATGCCACTATAAATATCAGAGTTTTTTTAGTTTTATAGCAAAATGCAATTTTTTCATTCATATATTGAAGTTATCTAGCATTTTGATATATAATGCTATCAGAGGTGATTTATATGAGCGATTTACTTTTTTCTGTATTTCCAAATGAAAATTTTGTTGATCTGGGATTATATCAATATGGATGGGAACAATGTGCACCGGCTCACTCGTTCGGTCCTGCAGCAAGAAATCATTACATTTTCCATTATGTGATTTCCGGAACAGGAACATTACTTGCAGATGACGAACATGGAAACACGACCGAGTGGCAAGTAAAAAGTGGACAAGGCTTCATGCTTTTTCCGGGACAGGTCAATACTTATATTGCTGATTCTAAACTTCCGTGGGAATATACGTGGGTAGAATTCGACGGTCTTCGGGCCCGCGAGATTGTTACAACCGCAGGTCTGAGTTTGAATCATCCGGTTTATCATGCCAGTTCAAAAGAACTTCGCAATCAGATGATGGAAGAAATGCTTTATCTAAGTCGGCATCCTGAAGAATCCCCATTTCATTTGATTGGACACCTTTATCTGTTTTTAGATTATTTTATGCGTTCTGCTGCAACAGTTCACGTAAAACAAAACGGAAGTATTCGGGACTTTTATGTCAAAGAAGCTCTTTCTTATATCGAGCAGAATTTTCAAAATGATATTTCTGTAGAAGATATTTCCGCTTCCTGCGGATTGAACCGAAGCTATTTCGGAAAAATCTTTCATGACACAATTGGACGTTCCCCTCAGGAATTTCTGATTAGTTATCGCATGACCAAGGCGGCAGAGCTTTTGAAGATTACTTCACTCTCGATCGCAGATATTGGAAATGCTGTCGGATATCCGAATCAGTTGCATTTTTCACGTGCATTCAAAAATGTATATGGGATGTCACCAAGAAATTGGCGAACTGTGAATAAGATAGAACAATAGGGACAGTGGTTTTGCTCCACTGTCCCTTAATAAATCACATTATCCTATTAACATCTCCTGTTCAATCTCCATTTCACTTTCCAGGATACATTGCTTCAACGCTTCCAATTGTCCAGCATTTAATGCCTCTAATTTTTTCTTCTTCTCACTGTTTAGTTTAATGCCTTTTCCATTTTTCAAAGCATCCTCATAAGAAAGAACATCCATCTTCCATGGAATCAAATTTTGGAAAATATTTTTCTCATTGTATAAAAAGATCTGTATTCCACCGTAATCCATATCTCCCCAGTGATAACACTGGATTTCTTTTGGTGCTGTCTTCATTAACATTTGCAAAAAGCGAACTTCTTTTGGCGAAAAGTAGCCATGACAAAAGATATATAAAACTTTTGGATCATATTCCATGCTTTCGTAATTCGCTTTATTCTCAATTACAATAATTTTTTCAACATCATTTCGTAAAGTTGGAACGGCATGCTCTAATGTCTGTGCATTAAGCACTGTTCCATAATAATTCGAAGAAGTGTCAATTTTCTCCTCGCTCGCTGTGCCATTTCGATCTGTCAGGCAATACTCCATGGCACCTTTCCATTCTAATGTCTGAGAATAACTTAATATTCCATGTGCTGCCAGTATCTCATCATCTGACATGCCCTCGTCATATTGCGGAGAGTATTTCAAAGCTTCAATGACTGCACCTTGATAAATGCGTTCGAAAACTTTAGATGGTGTGATATCATTTTTCTTTTCAAATACTTTAGAGCTGAACACACGCTTCCATTCCGGTTCTTTCAGATCAGCTAAAGCTTTCAGGCATTTAAGAAATTCTTCATCCTCCGCTTTGGATAACTCTTTCGTATTTCCTTTATTCAGCTGTTCTAACGCATGATCACAATAAGCGCTTAGACAGCTTTCGGATACATCCACCTGCAGTTTACATATTCTTGAAATTGCCTGTAACTGGCGTTCTCTTGGATCCATGATTCCGATCAGCTCACATAATCTTGGAACCACTTCTACCCGATAATCAATCCTCGTAATATCTGTATTCATTTCTCTCCAGTCAAAATGCAGATATTCTTCTCCGCCTAATGCTGGAATTCGTTCCAAAACTTTTGCCTGTCTGACCAGTTCATCTCTGCCACCTACTGTTTTCAAAAGATTCCCATCCACCTTTGGATGTTTCATTCCTGAGAGATTTCCTATACGATAGTCCTTTGTATTCGTCTTATCGATCAGCCATTTTGCCAATGGCAGATTCTTTTCATTCCATTCCATATTTTATCCTTCGATTTTCATCGGCACTAATCTGTGAGCAGTCTATCAAGCAACATCTGCCTATTGTTTATGAACATTTCCGTTATTTGATAACTCTCTGTTTCTTCATATTCACATAAATGAATTCGCCCATTGTCAAAACAATAGATGTCTGCATCTGGTATACCTAATAGAATAGGCGAATGGGTAACTATAAAAAACTGTGCTCCTTCTTTTGCAAATCGATATATTTGCATTAACAATGTAAGCTGTCTTTGGGGTGATAATGCAGCTTCTGGTTCGTCAAAAAGATACAAGCCATTTGAATGCAAATTATTCTGTGCTAATGCAAGAAAACTTTCTCCATGTGACTTTTCATGGTATTTAGCGGAAGGGTGCTTTAAATCTGCATATTCTTCTTCCTGCGTTGCAACATTATAAAAACTTTCAGCTCTAAGAAAATATCCCCACTTTTCCTTACGATAACCTTTTGAAATTCTTATTGCATCACATAGTTCTGAATGTGTATCATGAGTAGAAAAAATATAATTCTTTGTTCCACCCTCCGGATTGAAACCATGTGCCACAGCAAGTGCCTCCAACAATGTCGATTTACCACTGCCATTTTCTCCCACAAAAAAAGTTATCGCTTTATTAAAATCAAGTTTCTCAACACCTTTAAAAGCCTCAATCCTCTTTAAATAGCTGTCATTATCAATTCTATCCCAATCGAATATTACTCCGTGTATAAATTGATCATTCATATTGAACCTCTATCCTTCGATCTTCATCATAACCTTACACTTCTTTTTATAACATGCAACCCCATATTTTATAATCTTATGGATTCCTTCCTGTTCCAGAGCTTCTATATATCTGACATCTGTGATCTGCTGAAGTGCATTTTCACATTCTTTTTCCATATTTCCGTCAGATGCATATTTCACCTCTATAACAATTCCAACATCCTCATCCTCGATACGAATCAAAATATCACTGAATCCATCTCCTGATTCCCTATTCGACATCACAGACCAGTTTTCTTTAAATCCGAGAATTCCAAGAAGTAATCCATGATAGAAGTTCTCTTTCGTTGGTTTTTTCACAAAAGTATCTCTGATACTGATGGTTTTCTTCATATAATCTGTGAAAATACTTTCTTTTGCAACCCTGAGACAGCCCGGTAACATGCTCCCACCACTTAAATCACTGATTTTGAAGTGGGGGCTTCTTGCTCAATGGCTCTACTGAGCCAAGTATCTACAAGCTATCCTCGCGTGCCCCGCGATTCTTTTGCCCGGACACGGGCATGTTTTCTTATGATCCAATTGTCTGGATACGGACATTTCTCATAATGCTTCTCCAATAATTCTGTGAGTTCCCTGATACTATATACCAATGAATCATTTGACATTTCTTTTTTCTTCAGTTGCTTTAATAATTCCTGATCTGTCTCATCAAGTTTTGAACTCCCGGAAAGAATTGCTGAAACATACTCATATTCAGAGATTTTCCAAAACGTCTTGGACGTGTAAAAACATTTACTTCTGCCCATTGTATAAGTAACTGTTCAATCAATCTTGTCTTATCTACATAATAAAAATCTTCCTGTCGAATCTCTTCAAAATCTTCAATTTCAATCGGAAGCTTTCTTAATTCTGTCATTTGCATCCCCTTTCAACTAAAACAGGATTCATGCTATCGTTGTTTTTAATGATAGCATGAATCCTGTTTTCTGCCAAGTAAGGAAACCAATCAGGAAAAACAAACCCTGTCCCTATTTGGCTCTTTCTGTTCTATCAATATATTCCTCAAAATCGGCAAAAACTGATCACTCGACATCTCTCTGGTCTTTTCTGGAAAATTTGATATTTAAAAACTGTTTCATAGTTTATACACTGCCTCCCTTGCTATTCGCTTGTTTATTGTTTTTCTACAGCGACTATAACATTTAAGAAGGTACAATTATTGTAATTTTATTTTTGTATTTAATGCTAAATTGAATAAAGTAAAAATTTTGCCAAATCACTTGTAATATGATGTGCTTAAATAGCCGCGACTCCTTCCGGTAGAAGGGAGGTGAAATCTGTGGATGTTCTAATTTCTTTTTCCTGCAGAAGTTTGATCTGTAGAAATCTAATTTCTTTTATTAGCTATTATCAGAATATGCCATACAAGCTAAAAAGTCAACTTGAAAATATAAATTTTTTAAAGTTTTTCTTTATTCCTCCACTTCAATATGATACTCTCCATCCCCCGGAAAATAACATTTCGATAAATACCTTCTGAATCTCACATCCCTGTTTGGTTCATTTTAAAGCGTAGTCCTTATCCACTCATCCGCCAACTCCGGCCACTGTTTTACTTCTTCATTTGCCCATGCTTCATCAGCAAGTGACAATCCGTGTTTTCCTTTTGAAAATACATGGAACGCATACGGAATCTTTTTCTCCTGTAATGCCTGTGCAAATAAAAATGAATTCTGAACCGGAACCAGTTCATCTATCGCCGTCTGCCACAAAAAACATGGCGGCATATCTTCTGTCACTTGTTTTTCCAGAGACATATATTCCAGTTCTTCCTCAGAAGCATCGGCTCCCAAAAGTGCTGTAAAGGAACCTCTATGTGCACAATCACCTGATGTGATCACCGGATAGGAAAGAATGACTGCATTTGGTTTTGCAGATGCAGTCTGATATCCCATCTCATAAAACTTCTTTGCTACGATCTCACCTTCAGATGGAGAAACTACTGCATATCCCCCCCGGTACGATCAGGATACATGGTCGTGCTTTTTCAACTTCATGAAAATAAAGTTTCATGTTTGGGACAAAACCGCATGCTGCTACATAATTGTATTCTGATTCAGTGCATTCACTACTGCCTCATACATCGGTTTTGCCTGTGGTGCAGCTCCCAAAAGTTCTGCGAGTGTCATTCCATAAGCGAACTGGATCATCGGACCTTCCAGCATTCCCGGTGCCATCTGGTTGAACATCTCAACTGCAAGTGGTTCTGCAACGATTTCGCCAAGTGTGCTGTCCATACTGAATCTCTCTACAGCAAGACTTGTCTCTGTATCATATTCATAATTATATACACCGGAACCAACTTCGTGTACTTCCTCTTTTTCCGGAAGAACAATCACAGCTGTTGTATTGGCCGGAACTTCTACATGCACATGAATTTTTCCATTCTTGCAGGATGTGTTTGCCACGATTTTTCCGTATACGGATTCAAACTCTGTGCCACACTCTTCAATACCTTTTACAAACATTGGTTTTACCTGGAATTTCTTATATCCCGGCTCTAACTGAGATAATCCGGCAACTTTGCGGTACATCCAGTCACCTACAGAACCATAAGCATAATGGTTCAAAGAGTTCATTCCTGATTCATCAAATGTTCCATCCGGTTTGATGGAATTCCAACGCTCCCAGATTGTTGTTGCTCCCATATTTACTGCATAGAGCCATGACGGATAATCTTCTTTCATAAAGAGCGTTGCCGCCATCTCATGTGCTCCATTTTCAGAAAGTGTATGGCAGATATATGGTGTTCCAACGAATCCTGTAGCTAAATGATTTTTGTGATTTCCTATATTTGTAAGCAGAGTATTCAAAATGCGTTTTCTGTCTTTTTCTCTTGCAAGATTAAAATACAGGGAAATGATAGCACCTGTCTGTGTCTCACTTACGATACGTCCTGTCTCTGTGTAATATTCTCTCTGGAATGCATCCAAAGTTGTTTCATAAAGATTCGCATACTTTTTCGCTTCTTCGTCTTTTCCAAGCACCTCTGCTGTTTTCTTTACAAGCTCTGTGACATACAGATAGTACGCATTTGCGATCATATATTTGTCTGTTGCTCCGGTTCTGTCTGCGCTCTCTTCTTTGTCCAGTGCAAGCCAGTCTCCGTACTGGAATCCGCTCTGCCAGAGACCATTCTCTTCACAGTTGTTCTTGATGTAATCTACCCACTCATGCATACATTTCCAGTTTTCTTCCAGAATACCTTTATCGCCATAAATCTGATAAACAACCCAAGGAACAATAACTGCTACATCACTCCATGCGGAGGAACTGTAAGATCCCAGAATATCCGGCACAACATGTGGCACACCTTTTTCCAGAGAAGATTCTGCTGCAACATCACGCATCCATTTTTTGTAAAATAATGCAGTATTTCTGTTAAATGCTGCCGTCCAGGAAAATACCTGTGCATCTCCTGTCCATCCAAGGCGCTCATCTCTCTGCGGACAATCTGTTGGGATGTCAAGGAAGTTATCTCTCTGACTCCATGTAATATTTTTCTGTAACTGATTTACTTTCTGATTCGAGCAAGTAAAATCACCTGTCTTTTCCATATCAGAATGTGTCACACAGGCAATAAACTGATCTGCTGTAAATTCTTCCATTCCTTCCACACAGATATAACGGAATCCGTGGAATGTGAAATGCGGACGGAATATCTGCTCTTCTCCGTTGCAGATAAATGTATCAATTGATTTTGCCTGACGAAGTGTCTCCGGATAGAAATTTCCATCTTTGTCGAGAACCTCTGCGTGACGGATCACAATTTTCTGACCTTTCTCGCCTTTCACATGAGCCTCAACAACACCTGTAACGATCTGTCCAAAATCAACGAGTTTTTCACCTTTTGGTGTAACGATCAGCTCTTTACCCACAATTTTCTCTGTGATACGGACAGGTTCATTCTCCTGTGCTGTTAATACTGCTTTGTCAAAATCTTTAACAACAACATTTCCTTCTGTGATTTCCGGTGCATCTGTATCGATTGTCTCACCCATGTAAATTTCACTGTAACGGATTTCCCCAGTCTTTACAGACCATGTTTCATCGGTAGCGATTACATCTTTGTTTCCATCTTCATATTCAACATGAAGCTCTGCAAATACTCCTGCCTGTGTGCCATAACGATTTGGTTCACAGGTGAATCCTAGGATCCCCTTATACCAGCCGTTTCCAACTGTAATCGCAATTTCATTTTCTGCTGTAAGCTGCTCTGTCACATCATAAATCTGATACTGCAGTCTGTTGTGATAGCTTGTCCATCCCGGTGCCATACGGTAATCACCGACTGTCTGTCCATTCAGTGTCACTTCATATACACCATGTGCAGTTGCATACAGACGGGCTTTCTTTACCTTTTTATCAATTGCAAATGTTTTTCCAAATACCGGGCATGCTGTCTCTTCTTCAGGGAAATCACTTGTGATCATCTTTGCGATAAACTCTGTATTGTTAAAAATTCCTGTCTCAAATGTTCCTTCAATTGCTTCTACATTTTCATGGTTATCTGCCACAGATACCTCTACTTTATAAAGCATTTCATCTGCCAGTTTTTCTCCTTCATAAGAAATCAAAACGGACTGATCTGATGCTTTTTTTCCACTGTTCCAGACAACGTTACCCTTCTCATCTGTTACATTAATTTCATATACTGTCTGGATTGTATTCTGCTCTTCGGACTCTATTTTCCATGAAAATCTTGGTGCCTTGTCTGTCAGTCCGATTGGATTTTCTCTGTATTCTGTTCTAAGATCATATAATTTCATCTATAATTCCTCCATCTTTATGTCCTCAAAAAGTCCTTTAGCCAAAAAGGGACAGAAACTTGGTGTCAGCTCCGTCCCCTCATACTACTATCTGCTATTTATTATCTATTTTGCTTCTTTTCTCTTCTGCAGTTCAGCTACGATTTCAGGATATCTCTTCTCAAGGTCATTCTTCAAAAGAAGGATAAACATGATTACGAAAAGTGCAAGTGGAATGTAGATACCGAATGTGAAGATTGCTGTATCTACTGATGCCGGCTGAGCTGCAAGTGCTGCATTGTATCCAGCTGCTGCCAGAAGCCATCCGATCAGAGATGCTCCAATACCGGATCCGATCTTCATTCCGAAAGAGTTCGCACTATTTGTCATACCTACGATACGTTTTCCGAACTTATAATCATTGTACTCAACACAGTTATTTACCATTGCTCCAAACAGACACATCATAGGGATGTTGGCAAAGGTAGTTACAACTCCACCTGCAATACAGGTTGCAATGCTGTAAGGTGTAAACACTCTTACCAGTCCCACTGCTCCCAGAAGTGCTACGATATTGTCATTTCCAAGAATGTATTTTGCATAGTATGTTCCACCGGATGTAGTTAAGCTGTAAGAAATATTTATCAGAAACTGAAGTACAAGCATAATAACCCAGTACTTGTTTTTGAAAAGCATTTTGATAGCTTCCACAAACGGTACATCATCATCTTCACTTTTTTCTACGATCTGCACGTTTTCTTTTGATACTTTATAAAGAATCATCAATGAAAGCATGGAGATGAGACCAAAGACCACAGCTACCTTGATCCATGCACTCTGTGTTCCGCCAAG
>OLRW01000475.1_pt1 | contig 33364 bp, 39 predicted proteins | sample 1672701 | NCBI WGS metagenome assembly OLRW01 (sample SAMEA3136715, study PRJEB25190) | human gut metagenome | biome: human gut; feature: human-associated habitat; material: faeces | place: Austria | collected 2013
TACAATATTTGGAATATTAGTATATAAAATAACAGCAACAGATGAATGTATTATTGTAAGAAAATGGTATGGTAGACACATTAAAATTAAATTAGATGATATTACAAAAGTTATTATGCCTTCACATACAGGAAAAGCTATTAATGCTTGTAGGGTTCATATTTATAAAAATAAAAAGAAAATAGTGTCACTGGATCCATTGATGGAGAATTATGATGAAATGGTAAAATATATAATAAAACATATAGATGAGACAAAATAGAGATTATTACATAAATATAGTGGAAAGAAACTTCTCGATTCAAATGGTGATATGCATTGAAGAAAACATTTTAAAAATTAAGGAGAAATAATATGTTAAAAGGATTTGAAGATGCTTTTGTAGATGTGCAAGCAAGTGTGATTTCACTTTGCTTAGAATTATTAAGTAATTCAGGAAGGACAGCAGAAAAGATATATGTATATTTATATCAAAATAATGATATTGATTATATTGATGCTTTTTTTGAGCAGGAAGGGAAATTATATACTACAAATGATTGGTTTCCAGCAGAAAAAATAAGTGATTTTTTTGACTGTGGTGTTGAGGATATAGAAAAACTTATAGATATTTGTAATGCTTATGATTCAAAGTGTCCACACGAATTAAAACTAATATATAATGTTGTTACAAAATCATTTGATTCAGAGTACAACTATGAAAATATTATCGATATAGGTGAAAAGAGTGTTGTTGAATTGGCTAAAGATTGGTTTGATGATTGCGACAAAAACATTACTAAATGATAGGAGATTTTTGGTATGCAACTAAGTGAGTTTAATGGGATTAGAATAGAAATTAGAAGAAAGATAAAAGAAATATTTGGAAATAGAATAGGAAGTTTAGAAACGTTTGATATTGTTGAACAAGCAAATCATTGGGCATTTAAAATAAGATTTATAGCTTATGATTAATAGGTGGAACACTTTTAGCTGGAGCCTGTTGGGGAGCAATAACAGGAGCAGTTATCGGTGGTGTTGCCGGTGGATTGGAAAGTATGAGCCAAGGCGGTTCTTTCCTTGACGGATTTGAAGATGGTGCTTTTTCAGGTGCAGTAGGCGGTGCTATTGGAGGCGCAGCTTTTTCAGGACTTGGAGTCGCCGGATCCACATTAGGCAAGGGAATCAGTTGTGCATCAAAACTCGGAAAAGTAATAAAGGGAACGGCAGCGGTATCAAAAGTGTTGAGCCTTGGAATGGCTGGAGTTGATATGATTTCTTTAGCTGATATGGCTATTGATAATAAAAATAATCCTATTGCAGATCTGAATAAAAAACTACATTCAAGCAAGGCGTATAATATATTTCAAACAGGAATATCTGCGCTGGCAGTATTTACTGGAGGAATGACTTCGACAATGTCATGCTTTATTGAGGGAACGTTAGTTTCAACAATAAGCGGAAGATGTGCAATAGACAAGATTAATGTTGGAGATAAAGTTCTTTCAGCAAATCCAGAAACGTTAGATAAAAAATATAAGTGTGTTGAAAAAGTATTTCGTAGAAAAGTAAAAAAATTAATACATCTCGTAGTTGATGATGAGGAACTGGTTACTACAGAGAATCATCCGTTTTATGTAATGGAAAGAGGATTTTTGGAAGCATCAATAGTATGCATTGGAGATGAACTTGTTGATTCAAACGGAAATATCCATATTGTTAATGGAATATATAGAGAACTATGTGATAAAGAGACGTATGTTTACAATATTAAAGTTGAAGATTTTCATACATATTTTGTTGGAACAAATGAGATATGGGTACATAATGCAAATTGTACACCGGCTGAAAAATACTTGGATAGAACAGAAGATAATGGTGATAGGGTTTATAAGCGTAAATTATCAGATGGAAAAGAATATGAGGTAACTTATACAAAAGGAGAAGATGGAAATTATTACGCTCGTTTTGAAGACTATGCAACACATCCGGATTTTCCAAAACCTGTTTATCCAAGTGATAAAGGACTAGTTTTGAATGGAAATGAAAAACATGATTTGTCAATGATGAAATCTAATTATGGAAAACCAAATGGATATACATGGCATCATTTAGAAGATGGAAAGGGGATGCTTTTGGTTGATTCAAAAATACATGGAGGATTTCATCATTCTGGTGGAGCGTCTGCTCTTAGAGGTAATTAAAAGGAGAAAAAATGAAAGAGATATATTTAGATGAATCTGAAGAAAAGTTAACGGTTGATGAAATTCAATCATTTGAAAAAAAAATAGGAAAGATTTTCCCAAATGACTTCAAAAAATTTTTACTCAAATCAAATGGAGGATATCCAAGAGAGGAATTATTTACACATCCATTTATTGAGATAAATCCAAATACAAATATTGAATTTGTGCAGGAGACAGATGTAGAAAAATTTTTTTCTTTAAATGAAATGGAATTTGAATATGGAGATATTGTTGATGAGGATTATATATCAGAAGAATATGTACCATTTGCTAGAACTTCATTTGGCAATTTATTGTTGATAAGACTAGATGAAAGTGAGTTTAATGGAAATATATATTTTTCAAACCATGACTTATTTAACTCGAAAAAGAATAAATTTACAATATCGAAAGTATGTAACTCATTTAATGAATTTATTGATTCGTTATATAGCATTGGCGATTAAGATATAGTTACAACGACAAATCATCCGTTCTGGGTAAAAAGGCAAAGGATTTGTTCCGGCAATGAACTTAGTAATTGGAAGTGAATTAATAAATGATAATGGTCATGCTATTTGTGTTGAAAATATTCTTCGAGAGTCGAGCAATGATGGTGTAGAAGTCTTTAACTTCAAGGTTGAAGATTATCATACATATTATGTTGGTGAGAGTTGTATTTTAGTTCACAATGCGGATTATGATACCGAATTAATCTCTAAGAATATAAAGTCTAAGGTTGCTAATGATGAAATTGATCCACCAACAGAAAGAGGAAGAGCACCTAAAAGTAAAAAAGATGGATACTCAATAGAAATACATCATGACGAACAAAATCCGAATGGACCCTTTAAAGAAATGACTAGAACAGATCATAGGTTAGGGGTAAATTATAAAAAAAATCATCCAAATCATACGCAAAAATCTAAAATTGATCGAACGCAATGGAAATATCAGCAAAGAAAATATTGGGAAAATGAATGGAATAGTGGAAGATGGAATATCAAGTAAAATAATTATTAAAGGTAAGGTGAATAGAGATGAGAACATATAAATATTTTGACAATGTCAAAAAAAATGCTGTTTTTACTGAACAAGCATGTCAGTTTTGTGGCAGTAAGAATGATTGTTTAGAAGGTGTATATTTTGAGAAAAATAATATTGAATCAGTGTGTGTTGAGTGTTTGGCGCAATCAAAAACAAGTGTTTATATTCCAGATGAAATACAATCAAAAATTGTAAGAGATAGAATAAAAAAAGTAGGTGAGCTTAGTATTACTCCACCAGTGGCATGGGTTCAAAGTAACGAATGGCCAGTTTGCTGTGATGATTATATGAAATATATTGGTGAGTGGGAAAAAACGGATTTTATTAATCAATCGAGTCATGAGGAATATATAAACTACTTTAAGAAATTATTAGATAAGAAGATGCTTGAACGAATAGATGATATAGAAACATTAATCGAAGATCTTGGATATGATTCGGTTGCATATGCTTTTAGATGCATATATTGTAACAAAATAACAATAGTTTGCCAAGATTATTAATAAAATTCAAACTAATAATTCTGATGGCTCAACCACTTATACAAAGGTGATAGATGGAAAAAAGGTAAGTGTAACTTATAATTCAGAAGGATATCCCGACTTTTCGCTTTATGTTCATCCGGATTATCCGAAACCAGTCAAGATAAATATGACTGGTAATAATACAACAGATTTTAGAAATGCAAATATGGCAATTGGGAGAAAAGGCAGCAAACCACCAAAAGGATATACTTGGCATCATATGGAAGATGGCAAAAGTATGATTTTAGTTAGAAGGGATATTCATGATTGTACTACAGGAGGATTTGCACATACAGGCGGTACATCAGTTGTAAGAAACAAATAAAGGAGTTTGATATGGAATTGTTTGATGAAGGGATAAAACTTACAAAGGAAGATATTTCGAAATATGAAAAAAAAATGAATACAAAATTCCCAGAGGCATATGTTAATTTTTTGTTAGAGAGCAATGGAGAAACTCCGGAAGAAGATTTAGCTTTCGACTTTATAGATATTGCGTCTAATAAAAAAAATAGTACAGATATTAGAGAATTTTATATATTTTATCCAGAAGGAGAATCATCGTATGATGATATTATAAAGGTAAATTCTATAATGAAACCTGAAGGATTGGTACCAGAAGAATGCCTTGTATTTGCAGATGATACAAATCAAAATAGTATTGATATTTATATTGGAGAAAATAGACCAGATATAGGAATTAACACTTACTCCACTATCGGATTATCAAAGTATCCAATTGATTTAATTTGTGAGGATGGGAGAGAAATAAGAGTTGAGTATATTGGAATGTGCAATAGTGATTTTCATGAATTTTCAAATATTGTGGCGTCGTGTGCATTCAATATTATAAAAGATAATTACATATGCAAACCGGGAATGGTTGCGGTTGACGCGATTGCAGACTATTGTGATGAGTTAGAAATGAAACATATATATTATACTGTTCCTATATTTTGGGAAAATCTACAGGGAATAGAATATGATAATAAAATTATAAATTGGCTATATATGGTGCCAATTTCAGATAAAGAACTAGAATACATTAACGAGTATGGAGATGAAAAGTTTGAGGAATTATTAGAAGAAAAAAATATTAACGTGTTTGACATATATAGAAAATCAATATTATAAAAAATGAGAACAATAAGGAAGAAAGAAGGAACAAACTATCTTATAAATGGAAAATATGGGAATGATAGGAATAAAAGTAGCTAATCAAACATTTAATGCGTCCATTGCAAAGATAATGAGAAAGTATATATCGGACTCCATTTCTGATATTAAGCTAAAAGTGATAAATGGTGAATATATATGTATGTGACTACACAGATTCAGAAGGAATTAACACAATAATTGCGATACAGCAAGAAAGTCATGAGGAATATATAGACTACTTTAAGGAATTGTTAGATAAGAAGATGATTGAACGAATAGATGATATAGAAACATTAATCGAAGACCTTGGATATGATTCAGTTGCATATGCTTTTAGATGCATATGTTGTAACAAAGTAACGATAGTTTGCCAAAATTATTAATAAAATTCAAACTTTATTTTGAAAATAACAATAATCCTATTGCTGATTTGAATAAAAAGCTGCATTCAATATATTTCTAATAGGAGTGTCGGCATTGGCTGTATTTGCATGCTAAGCTGACAACCTTTTGGAAAAGATTGCAGTTACAAATAGAAAAAGATACTTAGATTATTAATATTATGTAGTAGAAGGGAAACAACAAAATGAATGAAAGTATACTTGAGATTCTAAAAAAAATGGATAAGGAAACACCAGCCACAAAGATAATGATAGAAAAAGTTGAAAAGGAGTGGAATATTAGTTTACCATGTGAGTATAAGCAGTTGATTTTATTTTCAAACGGTATAGAAGGGCCAATTGGAAAGGCAAATTATTTATCAATTTGGTCAATAAATGAACTAATTGAATTAAATCAAGAATATGCTGTCGATGAGTTCTTACCAGGAATTAAATATTTTGGTTCTGATGGGGGAGATATGGCATATGGATTTGAATTTGATCATGATAGGACTACAATAATTGAAATACCTTTTGATTTGATAAATAAGGAAGAAGTGAAAAAATATGGTGAATCTTTTTTTGAATTTCTAATCGAGAATAACAAGTAATTCTACATAAAAATTGTTGATTAAAATAGGAGAGTTAAAAATGTCATTGTGGAATGAATTAGAGGAGATGTTTGAGACATCAGGAAATTCGATTAATGTATATAATGCAAAAGTGAAAACGTCCGGAGTTATTGAAAAAATAGGTGTTACAACTAATTCAGTACTTGGATGTATCATTTACAACTTGGAATTTCTATTAGTAGATAATTGGGTAAGAGTAATTGGAAGGGGAAATAAAGAGAAGTATGGAATAATTGACTTTAATTCGTATTTTATGAAATATGAAAAAAATATGTTTGTTGTTGCAACAGATGTAATTGGTGGCATATTTGCTATAAATCAAGGTAAATACTGCGAAGACATTGGAAAGGTTTGGTATTTAGCACCAGATACTTTGGAATGGGAGAGTTTATCTTTTGAATATTCAGAGTTTATTGCATGGCTTGCACAAGGAAATATAAATGAGTTTTATCAGAGCATGAGATGGGAAAATTGGAGAGATTTAGCAACAAATGTTGAAATAGATCAAGGAATCTTGATATATCCTTTTTTATGGTCTGATGAAATAGTAATACAAAATGCAACAAAAAAAATAGTCCCATTTTATGAGTTGATTAGTATTAATATGGAGTATATATCAAAACTTGGAATAAATGATTAAAATTCATGGTAAGTTTTCAAAAAACATTTTAAGAATGAAAGATAGAGAATTCTATATTTTCTATCAAGAAGGAGAATCGTCATATGATGATATTATTAAAGTTAATACTATAATGAAAACTGAGGGATTGATACCAGAGAAATATCTTGTGTTGAAGCAGCATTATTATGTATTGGCAATGAACTTCTCGATTCAAATGGTGATATACATTTGATCAATGATATATATAGAGAAAAGTGCATTGAAGATAATTATGTATATAACATAAAAGTCGAAGATTATCATACATACTTTGTCGGCAACTGTGGAATTTTGGTACACAATAAAAATTGCCCACCACATATGAATGAAGATGGGATATTAAAGCCGAATCAGGAATACACTACAGGAGAAAACGGATATACATATAAAACAGATTCTAATGGTAATATTGTGAGTGCTCATGCTGATGAATTAAAATTTAAAACGCATAATGGTAGATTAAAACATAATCCTAACACAGCAGATAAATTACCAGGTGATGATGCGGGACACATATTTGCAGACCAATTTGGTGGCTCTCCGGAACTTGATAATCTTGTATCGCAAAGAAGCACATTAAATCGAGCTGTTAAAGGAGACAATAGGACATATAGAGCGATGGAAAAGAGTTGGGCTGATGCAATGAATAATGGCAAAAAGGTTACTGACATAGATATTAATTTAGCATACAGTGAAGGCTCGTCACGGCCGAGCCGATTTGATGTTTCTTATAAAATAGACGGTAAGTTTGAAATGATAAGTTTTAAAAATTAAGGAGGTATAAAATGTTAAAAGGATTTGAAGACGCTTTTGTTGATGCTCAAGCAAGTGTAATATCGTTAGGCTTGGAATTGTTAAGCAATTCAGGAAAGGAAGCTGAAAAAATATATATATATTTGTATCGAAATGACGAAATGGACTATATAAATTTCTTCTTTGAGAAAGAAGGCAAATTGTATACAAGAGATGATTGGTTTTCATCAGGAGAAATAAGAGATTTTTTTTATTGTGCAAAGGATGATTTAGATAATATCACAAATGTTTGTGAGGCTTATGATGCAAAACGCCCATATGAATTTAGATTGATATACAATGTAATTACTAAAGCATTGGATTCAAAATATAATTATGAGGACATTGTTATAACAGGAGACAAAAACATTTTTGATTTATTTGAAGATTGGTTTGATGAGTGTGGCAAAAACATTACTAAATGATAGGAGATAAATGAAAATTATCAAAAAATGGCGTCTTTTTTTGATACATCCACAAAAAAGATGGAGCAGTTTTCTGGAGTGGAAATAAACAAGGGGCTATGGATTATGCGGCAAATAATAATAGAACAATGCTTGAACAAACTCCAGGTGGACAAGTATTTGATGGATGGAATAGTTTATCAAAAGTATTGCCAGATTGGGATGCAGGTAAAAATCAAGCAAAACCATTATGGGAAGCTTTGTCTAAACAATATGCTAATGGTGCTGAAGGAAGCGTGAAATATGTTCATTCAGATGGATATGTCGGGAATGTGTTCAAAACTATAGAACAACCAATATTATTAGATAAAATTGGCAAAGGAATAGTTCAATTTGAGGAGATTGTATTATAATGGAGAATAGTAGTGAATACAAACAGTTTTTAAGTTTTATAAATGCATCTACTAGAGAAAAGATGGATGGATACAAATTAAATATTTTTGAAAATATATATGAATGGGAACGTGATGAGTTGGAAGATATAATATGGGAGAGATTTAATAATGAATCAAACATTGAATTAGCTTGCTATTTGCCACAGCTGAAAAAATATGATGGGATAGAGGCGCTCCAAAATAAACTATCTGAATGTGCAATCCCTAGTCGGGAAAGTAGAATGATTGCCAAAGTATTATATAACTCAACGGGAAAAGATTGTTACCTAGATATTTTCAAAGAAAATTATGAAAAGTTAAAAGAAAACTTATACATCATTGTTACAGAGTTATATTACTGTAAACCAGGGAAAAAGATGTTCGATATGTTGTGTGATATCTATTTAAATTGTAATGAAGAACTAGCGGTTAATTCAGCGGCATGGGGAATATTCTTTTATATAAAAGGTATTGACCCTAATATAACATTGACCGAAAAAATAAAATATATTCCGATAGTTAACATGTTGACTGAATGTGAAAAAACACAACGAATGGAAAAATTGAAAAAATTAAAAAACGGCATTATGTAAACTACACAAACTGTATTAGTAATATTAGGGAGATATATGACAACTATAACTTTATACAAAGATAAGTTAAATGGTGTTGGAGGATTGTTTGATAATATAATTAAATCTTCAAATAATCTGGGCACTCAGTTAGGAACGTTAAAATATACATTACAAGGAGTAAGTAGTAGCACATATAATTTACAAGATACGTTAAATAGTATTAGTTCTTCGTCTAAAACTGAGAAAGAAAAGGACAGCAATTTAAAATAACAAATGCAAATATGCAAAACGGTGTACTTTACATAGATGTTATAGCAAAATAAGGAGTTGTTATGGAACAAAAAATACTGACATTAGCAGAAAAATGGGAAATAGATGCTCAGGCGTACAGAGACGGTGCTTCTGTTATAACAGCATCTCCTCAGTGCGAAAAATGCAGACATGATATTGCCAGTAATGCTATGAATTGTAAAAAATATAGATTAAAGCACAAACCGGATTATGTTCTATTTTGTGAAAAAGAGTGTAAATATTTTGAAAGTAAAAACAGAATAGAATTTGATATTTATACAGATAAAGATAATTCATTATATGGCGGCATATTGGGGTTTTGTATTGGAGATATGATTGGGGTTCCTGTGGAATTCACTAGCAGAGTAGAACGAAGCATAGATCCGGTAAAAGAACTTCGTGCGTATGGCACATATCATCAAGGGTTTGGAGTTTGGTCAGATGACACATCATTAATGATAGCATTAATCGCCAGTTTAATTGATGGATTTTCGCTTGAACGTTTATCGAATTATTTTGTTAAATATTATAAGGAAGGAATGTTTACACCAGAGGGGGTTATGTTTGACATAGGAAATTCGACAAGAATAGCCATAGAAAATATCATAAAAGGAGTTTTGCCTACGATGTGTGGTGGAAGTACAGAAAATGATAATGGAAATGGTTCGTTAATGAGAATATTACCTATAGCGTTTTTAAACATAACTAACAAAGATCAGAAAAAGATGGTCGAAAGTGTTTCTTCAGTAACTCATAGACACAAACGTTCACTTTTAGCAGGAATAATATATGTGAATTTTGTTTCAAATCTATATAAAGGTTGCAGCAAAGAGAAAGCATATGATAGAACAATAGACTTTGTAAAAGAAGAATGTAAAGATGAATATATGGGGGAATGGCAATATTTCAATAGAATATTAGAAAAAACAATTATAAATGAAAAGTTGGATAGAGTTAGAACAACAGGATATGTTGTTGATACTCTTGAAGCAGTATTTTGGTTGGTTTTCAATGAAAACACATATGAAAAAACTGTATTGAAGGCAGTAAACCTAGGCGGCGATACAGATACAATTGCAGCTCTTGCTGGAGGATGTGCAGGTGTTATATATGGATTTTCGTCAATAAATGATAGATGGATACAGAATGTTGCAAAATTAGCTGAAATAAAACAGTTGATAGATGATTTTAGGGCAACACTTGTGAATTAAATAGTTAAAATTAGAAAATAGAAAATGGCGACTATTGCATTTGTGTTTAATATGTCGGAAATGGACATGCGATTCAAAATGCCTTCGTCGATTAAGGAATTGATAAAGACTGGATATTTGAGGAAGATTTTATAATGGATAGAACAGAATTTATAAAAATCATGAAAAAAAAACACGTTCCTAATTTTTATTATAATATAGAGGGAACAGGACGTGATGATGAGCGCTTTTACTTGAACAAAGATGAACATGGATGGAATGTATATTACGCTGAAAGAGGTTGCAAAACTACAAATAAATATTTTAATAGTGAAAGTGAAGCATTAGAATACATTTGCAAGAGATTAACTGAATAAACTCTATTTTGGTAGTTAGTGACAATCATCTCCAAAATTTTAATTAAATAAGTGAAAGTATAAAGCAAATTATTGAAGCGTGAGGTAAATAAAACAAGATGAATTCAAATGAAATGAGAGGATCAGACTTTATATATCAAATTGATAGTTCGTATGGATTAAGTCAAGACGGATATATTGCAACAGGTACTGAAAGTATTGTTTATAAAGGATTAAAAATCTTCTTTAGAAATTATGGGGAATTCAGTAATTAGCGCAGGACTAACATTTGGACTAGGGAAGATTTTTGGAAAACATATAGATCAATCAAAAAGAAAACTGTCAAGACTCTTCTCGAATAATAATGCAATTAGGAGATTGAGTGGAAGAGGTAGTTATGATGCTTCATTCAAGATGGTTGTAACAAAATTAAAGAATGGAAATGCAAAAGCATTTTCATGGAAAACTATTAGGAATGGAACGGTAGCTCAAATGACTGATTCTTATATGGAAAACATAACAAATGGATATATAGATGCTTTTAATGAACTGAATCAAGAAAAAGCGTATGTGAAAATAGATTATTCTAAATTTGTGAATTTTCAATATTAGAATAGAGTGTATATAAGAAAAGGAAAAAATATGGGAATATTTAGTAAATATGAATATAAAAAAATAGAATTACCTTTTTATTACATAAGGGAGAAGGAAGATATTGAGGCTGGAGGGTTTAGTATAGAGGCATATGGTGAAATAAATGGACAAACTCAATATTTTTATGCTTCCTTTATACTGTCAGATTGCAGAATGTATGACAATGGCGATTATAATGAAATGATAAATATATTAGAAAGTGCTAAGAACAATAGTGTTGAATTGGAACTGAAGATTAAAAAGGGAGAAATCAAAGGATTCACAATAGATGCAAAATCATTAGCACATAGTTTAGAAGATTCACGATTTGAAAAAATAGAAGCTATTTTTTGGAATTGGGGAAAGGAAAGTAGGAAAAATAAATGTTAAAAAAGAAGAAATATGATTTTAAGGTTTATGGTACTGGATATATAAGATTAGTTATGCTATTTTTTGCTTTTTTTGTTTGTTCTTTGGTAGGTTTTATAAATCTATACGTTATAGAAAAACAAAATATAGGTGTTGATACAATATTTTCTGTTGCACTGATTGTCTTTTTTGGTGGGATTACTATTTTTTTATATTCTATTTGGGCAAGAAAAATATATATATTTAAAAATGAAGTGATTATTAAAAAATGGTATGGTCTAAGGAAAAAGATTGAAACTAAAGATATAACTAAGGTGGTGTTTGAAAAAAGTGAAGGAAAGATTGCTACCGCTCAAATATTTGTAGGAAACTTCAATGATAAATATACGGATTGTTTAAAAAATTTTGAAAAGTTAGTAAAGTATTTAGTTTTAAATGTTGAAGAAGAAAAAATAGAGTGCTATTTTATTGGTACGAAAGAAAAGACAACAATGTATGAAGAAAATAAGGAGATGAAACTATGACACCTGAACAAAAAAACATAAAGAGGAATATTTAGCAGCAAAAAAGAGATATGAGACTGCTTATGTAAATAAAGTAAAATATACAAGAGAAAAGACTGCAGCCGAAACAAAAAGCAGCAGTTAATAAATAGCATAAATGCCCAAAAAGTCTGAATTAAAAAAAGTATCAGAGACATATAAAGATTTGACTAGAATAAATGGAAAAGATAGTGAAATTGATGGACAGATAAAAAAATCTGCTAAACACTTGTCGACCGCAGCTTCACAGTTTAAAAACATAGGAACATCAAGTAGAGGAAATCAAAAAGATTTGGAAATGGTTTTTTCAGCAAAAGTTATAAAAACAAATAAACATATTGCTGAGGCTTTTTCAGGAATTGACAAGGCAAAAAAGAATCTTTTAGGAAGAAAAACTGCGTTAAACAGTGAAATAACAAAGTTAAATGGAGAATTAGCGACTGTAAAGTCAAATACTATCAGATAGGCTTCGTTGATAAGTGATGCTGATAGTGCTATGAGAACGGCTAGTGTTGATATGGCATACCATAAAAAATATATGACCATTTAATTTAGATAAAGTAGGGATAATATATGCCAACTATAACATTGTATAAAGACAAACTAAATGGTGCTGGAGCCGGAATTGGTGGACCACTTTTAGTTGGAGCCTGTTGGGGAGCAATAACAGGGGCGGTAATTGGTGGCGTTGCAGGTGGATTGGAGAGCATGTGTCAGGGTGGTTCCTTTTTAGATGGATTTGAAAATGGAGCATTTTCCGGTGCTGTTGGAGGTGCCATCGGAGGAGCTGCTTTTGCAGGGTTAGGAGCTGCTGGAGCTGCACTGGGAAAGGGCATAAGTTGTGCATCAAAGCTAGGAGCTATAATAAAGGGAACTGCAGCGGTATCAAAGGTTTTGAGTCTTGGAATGGCCGGATTTGATTTAATCTCATTAGCAGACATGGCAATTGATGGCAAAAACAATCCGATTGCTGATTTAAATAAAAAATTGCACTCTAACAAAGCATATAATATATTTCAAGGCAGCGTGTCGGCATTGGCAGTGTTTACCGGTGGAATGACAACCACGATGAAATGTTTTGTTGCAGGAACTTTGATACTAACAGCAGAAGGGTTAAAGCGAATAGAAGAAATCAAAGCTGGTGACAGGGTGCTTTCAGCAGATACTGAAACAATGACAAGTGAATACAAAACGGTTCTGGAAACTTTTGTAAGGAGAACAAATGAAATAATTCATATTTTCATTGAGAATGAAGAGATAACCACTACAGTTGATCATCCGTTCTGGGTTAATGGAAAAGGATTTGTTCCGGCAATGAATCTTGTGATTGGCAGTGAATTAATAAACGATAAAGGCGACATTGTTTGTGTTGAAAATATACGTAGAGAAACAAATAGAGAGGGTGTAGAGGTATTTAACTTCAAAGTCGAAGAGTGTCATACGTATTATATAACTGAAAAGAAAATACTTGTACATAATGCGGGAAATTTATATGCAAGAGGAAATTTTAGAAAAACTACGTTAAAGAATGCTATTAATGAAGCTCCAAAGAATGAAAATGGAGAAATGATATGCCCAACTTGTGGAAAAATTATTCCCAACAAAATTAAAATTCAGACAAAAAATGGAATTAAAGTGAGGAGAGGTTATGATTTAGATCATTATCCATCTACCTGGAGTGAGCGTGTTCAAAAAATGAAAACACAGGATGAACCGCCAACAAGAAAAATGGTGTTGGATATATATAACAAAGATGTCAGAATACAATGCCCAGAATGTAATCAAGGACATATGTTTGAAGGAATAAAAGGAGACTTTACAAAATGAAAAAATTAGGAGAATTGATATTAAATCATTACCAATACTTTTTGGGGGATTATATTGCATCAGATCCATATAGCGATAATACACATCAGGTTCAACTTATGGGGTTTAAAGATGTCATAGAGGATTGTTTACTATTTGCAACATTTGGAATGTCAGGATACGCTGAAGAAATAAAAAATTGTTGTGAAGTTGTGTTAGCTACTGAATGTGATTATGACAAATGTGCAGAAATTTTTATGAATGCAATATTTTACATATTAGAAAATAAAATGAATTTTGGTAAGGGGGTACTTATAGAAGGAATAAATAATATAGATGCTGAATTTTCAAAGAAATATAATAAAACAGCACTATATTTTACCAATATATATATACTTCCCGAAGAATTTGCTATTATAAACAATCAATGTAAGATTTATATGGCATTTTTTGTATCAGAAAAAGAAGCACAGTATATTAAGGAAAAAGGAAGTGAAAAATTTGAGGATGTACTTGAACAAAATAATATTGATGTCATAAATATTGATAGGGAATCAGTAATATAAAACATCTCTAAAAGTTCATAATGGAGAAATAAAAATTTTAGACAAAAACTATAATTATTTTGTGAGGTAAATTAAATAGGATGAATACAAATGAAATGATAGGTTCAGACTTTATATATCAGATTGATAGTTCATATGGATTGAGTCAGGACGGGTATATTGCTACAGGAACTGAAAGTATTGTTTATAAAGGATTAAAAATCTCAAAGGATAGGAAAATTACATTATCTTGTGTTTTGAAATTTAAATATAAGCATATTTTGTGTTGAAAATATACGCAGAGAAACAAATAGAGATGGTGTAGAGGTATTTAACTTCAAAGTCGAAGATTTTCATACATACTATGTTGGGGAAAATGGTATTTTAGTTCATAATGCAAATTGTAGATTGATTAGTAATAGTGATGGAACGTATGATATTGAGATGAAAAATAAAAAAGGCTGGTCAGAGGAACAAAAGACACAAGCATGACAAAAATGCGAATATCTTAGCAAAGCAGATACAGTAAAAACTACTGTTCCAAAACGTAGTGGTACAAAAATATCAAAGTATAGGAAGGATAATTCAATTTCAAGTAATCAAGATATAGATCATAAAATAGACCTGCAATTAAAGGGAAAAGATAATGCAGATAATATGTGGGGACTAGATAGAAGTGTTAATAGAAGTTTAGGAAAGCAGATTGATATATTGATTCATGATTTGGAAGACGGTACTGTCTTAAGAAATTTCTATATGGTAGATTAATTAGGAGGAAGACTATGTTTGAACATTTTTTGAAATATGTTGAAGAAGAGAAGAAAATAAAGAATAAAGAAGATTTTATTGAGCAAATGAATGGAAAAACCTTTTTAAAGGGGTTATATAGATTGTTTGATTCAAATAAAACTAGTAATTGGTGTAGTATAGTTGAGCAGGCGTTTCCAAAATATAAAAATTATATTGATGTGTTTGGATATGATTGGTTGGGTAGAATATTTGCGATAAATAAAATAAATAATCATATTCTTCTATTTGAACCAGGAACAGGTGAAGTGCTGGATATACCGGTTACTTTTGAAGAGTTTCATGATTCTGAGATTGTCGAGTGTCACGAGGATTGTCTGGCTTCGGAATTCTTCCAAGAATGGTTTTTAGCTAATGACAATTATATATTGAAAAAAAACGAATGTGTCGGATATAAAGTTCCACTTTTTTTAAATGGAGAAGATGAAATTGAAAATCTTGAGATTTCTGATATGGAAGTTTACTGGACAGTATTAACTCCATTAATCAACATCTAGTAATAAAGTTAAATGAGGAAAATATGCAAGATATAATAGAGAAAATAATTAACAAGGTAGATAAGAAGAAAGTGCAGAGCTGTTGTAAAAAAATACTAAAAAAATGTAGCTTTGGCTCGACGAGGGATTTGGATAATGTCACAGAACTTGCAACTTGGTTATATATATATGGTTATTATAAGGAGGCAATTGAAGTATGTGAAATTCTTAAAAACGTTAAATTTACGGGAGATTATTCAATTTGGTGGCGTGTAGAATATTGTTATTGTTTAAAAACGAGGATTTTAAGAGAAAAGGGAATTTTGGAAGGAAGACAGGAATTGTTGGAGATAATAAATTCGCATAGAAATTCTGAATTGTATGATAATTTAGTTGAGTGGTATAGGACTACACTTAACGAAAATATTCAAGGAGAAATAGAAGACGCTCCAAGGTCGTTAGGGTATGGTTGGAGGTTGGTTAAATTACAACATGCTATAGGTGACAGAGAAGCAGGTGGGCACCCAATACCAGATGAAGAATTTGAGAGAGATATCAGAGAAATTGTCGATATTCTTAAGAAAATAAAATAGATTAAATATAAAGAGGTTATTATAGGAACGAACAAATTGAAACGTTAGTTGCCAATTCTAGATTGGCTTTTATACAAGGTAAATATCAGGAAGCACTCGATATAGCAAAGGAAGCCATCAAAATGGATTCTAATAATGCCGATGCATATTTATGTGCAGGAAATGCAAATATGTCATTTGAAAAATATGATGAAGCAATTAAGTATTATGAGAGGGCGACTGAATGTGAGCCTGAAAATGGAGATAGATATTTTCATTTAGGATATGCCATTGCTACTAATTCACAGTCCGCCGAAGCGATTGCAACATTTGCAAAAGCAGATGAAATGGGATGCTCACCAGAAGTTACCGGTCAGTTATATAAGATTTTAGGAATGCTTTGCTTTGACTTAAAGAAATATGATGATTGGAAAGAGTTAATAGATTTGATAAAAAGGTTAGATTAGAAACAGGAGAAGTTATCATGGCTGTATCATATAACAAATTATGGAAACTATTAGTGGATAAAAAAATGAGCAAATCTGATTTGCGTAAAAAGGCAGAAATTGCCCCAAACACAATGACAAAATTGCGCCGTGATGAAGAGGTGAGTCTCACAATTTTGAGCAAGATATGTAAGACTTTAAATGCTGATTTTGGAGACATTGTAGAGTATGTACCGGATGCAGAAATATGGGATTTGTATAATGAAAACCGAGAACTTCTGGGAAAAGACCATGTAAGAGGAGAGCAGCTACCGATAGACGGATACCATCTGGTAGTGCATGTCTGGATTCGTAATTCTAAAGGAGAGTATCTTATCTCGCAGCGTTCAGCAAACAGACCGACATACCCTTTGATGTGGGAATGTGTAGGGGGTTCGGTTGTAAAAGGAGAGGATAGTTTATTAGGAGCAATCCGGGAGGCAAAGGAAGAAGTTGGCGTTGATTTGATGCCGGAAAATGGACAAGTTCTTTTTACAAAGACACGAAAAATCATTGAGGGAAAAATCTTTAATGATATTATGGACGTTTGGCTGTTTGAATATGACGGAGAGGTTGATTTAGGCAATGCCACAACGGATGAAGTGGCACAGGTTGCATGGATGGACAGAAAGCAGATAAAAGAATTGTTTGATGCGGATATGTTTGTGGATACATTGGAGTACTTTTTTACGGAAGTGGATAAGAAATGCTGAAAAGGAGCTAGTTGTTATGGAGCAAATTGAGTTGGGTTATAAAAGTGTGTGAAGGTGATTATGCGACAGATGAATTGTATGAAAACACAAATATGGTAAAGACTATAAATTAAACAGGAAGTGAATGTTTGGTATGAATATAAAAGATTTAATTGGTGAAGCAACAGAATACGATAAAAAGCTGGCATTGGAGAAAAAGAAACCAAAAAGTTGGTGTAAAAGTGTTAGTGCGTTTGCAAATACATTTGGCGGAGCTTTAATTTGGGGCATTTCTAATGATGGACAGGTTGTTGGACTTAATAATCCGGAAGGGGATGCTGAAAAAATAAGTGAAATCATAAAATCAAGATTAACTCCGATTCCGGAATTTAAGCTGAGATTCCATAAAACGGATGATGAAAAGATTTTGGTCATCCTTGAAGTATATAAAGGAGACGAAACACCATATTATTATTCGGGAGATGGAGTACTGGAAGCCTATGTTCGAATTGGAAATGAAAGTGTAAAGGCAACCGCAACAGAATTAAAGCGTCTTGTCCTCAGAGGAAAAAATACTTCCTATGATTCGCAGAATTCTACCTATAAGGCGGAAGATTATGCTTTTTCAAAGCTTAAGGAAAGATATAAGAAGTGGACCGGAAACAGTTTCGACGATAAAGATTTGATTTCTTTTGGACTGGTAAATGAACAGGGGAACTTGACCAATGCAGGAGCGTTACTTGCCGATGAAAGTCCTATTCGTTGTTCAAGGCTGTTTTGTACAAGATGGAATGGGTTGAATAAAAGTGGCGGTGCAGTCGATGCGTTAGATGATGCTGAGTATTCGGGCAGTGTTATTTCACTGATTGAAAATGGGGAGGCCTTTATCAAACGTAATTGCAAAATGAAATGGCGTAAAACAGCAAATTCAAGAGAAGAAATGCCGGAGTATGTAGAGCGAAGCTATCATGAAGCACTCGTAAATGCTTTAGCACATCGTGATTATCTGGTAAATGGAAGTGAAGTTCATATTGACATATACGATGACAGAATGGAAATCTATTCTCCGGGAGGAATGCCGGATGGGTCCATGATTCAGGACAGAGATCCGCTTACAGTACCTTCTACCAGAAGAAATCCAGTTCTTGCGGATGTGTTCAACAGGCTTGGATATATGGAGCGTAAAGGTAGTGGATTTGGAAAGATTATTAGTGGATATGAATTTCAAATTAATTATGATGAGAGTAAAAGACCATCATTTCGCTCGGACAGATATCAGTTTACTGTAGTAATGCCGAATCTGAATTATGATGTTTCTCACGATTTTGAAGAAAATGAGACAATGTCCGAATCAATGTCCGAATCAATGTCCGAATCAATGTCCAAATTGGAAAGAACAAGAATGCAGATTATTTTGCACTATCTCGATACAAATAAAAAAATAAATAGCTCTATTGCAGCAAAATTATTGAAAGTGGAAATAAAGACGGCAAGTCGACTGCTATTGAAGGCAGAAAAATTGGATATTCTTAATAGTTATGGAAAAACAAAGAATAAAGTATATTTTAGAGAATAGTGCAAGGCAATGGTGTGAAAGACATAAGATTGATATTGTTGTATAAAAGAAAGGGGCTGCTATGATACCCACAGAAGATATTATACCGATAGTGAAAAACACAATTGCTGCATCAATTAAATGTAACACCCATCGGGGATACATTGGTTGGAGCAACTGTGATAATATTTGTATGGATATGCATGACTGCCTTGATATGTGTGCTGAGACCTTAGAAAAGCGTGGCTATATGGTTGCACTTGAGGCGGCTACATACATTTTGGTATCTGGCGTTAAGTTAGCATCTCATGCGGATAGTAGTTCGGGAATGCTTACAGATGTTATCATGTGTACATACCAACTGATAGATAAATGCACAAAAGAAATCGAAAAAAAGGACCAACAAATGCGGGATCAAGCACTAGCATTAATTCTAAAAGAGGCGAAAAAGAGTGTGTTTGACGGTTGGACTGACTGGCGTTATAACCTGCTGAAAAGTGGAATTTGCCTGTGTGATGAAAAGAGTGCAAAGAAACTTGAAAAGGTTTTAGATACTTTGTTGGAAATTTCGCGGGAGGATTATTTTCCAGAATACACGAAAAAAGAAGATTTGATTGTAAGATATCTTTTACATAGACATTTATATGGCAAAGAGAATACGCAGAAGGAGTTATATCAGAATATTCTGATAAATGAACTTCGTATTATAGCGATTAAGGATGCTATGGAAGCGAAGAATTATGATGAAGCAGAGAAGCTTTGTTTAGAGAAGGCAAATGCAGAAAATACATGGCATTATCGTAGTGGTGATCCGGAAGATTGGAATAATATGCTATATGACATATATAGGACAGGAAACAACAGGGAAAAGCAAATCGCACAGGCAAAAAAGCTGTTATTAATGGGAAATGAGAAGTTCTGGGGTGTTTTGAAACAGATTTACAAAGCGTGTGGTACGTGGAATGAGAATTACGAGAGCCTATTGGATGAATTAAAGGACAGCAAGCGAACTGTTTGCTACCGCAGTGTTCTTATTTCAGAAAATGAAAAGAAGAGATTGCTTGAAGATGTAATGGAGAATCCGTATGATTTGTTTTGTTATGGAAAATATTTGGTGAAGGAATATTCGGAGCAGATATATGAGTTGTGTTATAAGGAAATAAGTGAAAGCTGTGCTCAGGCAAAGGATAGACGAGAATATAAGAAGATAACGAAGAATATTGCACAGCTTATAAAATGGAAGGGTAATGATACCGCTAAGTCTTTAATTGAGGAATTGAAGCAGAGATATCCAAGAAAACCAGCATTGTTGGATGAATTGGAGAAGGTGGAGAAGAAATTGTAATTCAAATAAAATACTGGAATTTAAACATAGTCTCACCAGTCTCAAATCATTACGATACTGGTGAGACATAGATGAGACTAACTTCAATAAAATGCTTCCTCAACTAGGGAAAATTAATTGAATTCATTCATAGCATCCACATATTCCTGTAATCCATTAGGTTTACAAGCTAATTCAGCATACAGCAGAGAATTCTCACGTGCCAGCCGATGTAGATACGCAATGTCATCAGGTGTGTTGAGCAAGACAGCTGAATTGCATTTTTCACAACTGATAGTAAGAGGTGTGCAAGTATATGTATCATTGAGAAAATTAAGAATAACGGAATCTGTATCAGTTTCATACATGTCAAACAGGTAACAAGGATTATTTTGTTTTATGATGTTCTCCTCCCAACAGATACTTGGCACCATCAAACAGAACAATGATGACCGTAAGCATATTGTTATAGTCGGTTTGAAGTTCCTTAATTTCTTCACTTGCAGGAAGATTATTTAAAACTGGGTGTTCACAGCATTTAATAAATGCTTTTTGCATTTCAAGTAATTGCAGATATAGTGCATTAACAGTCTGCACAAGCGGATATATGGTTTCTTTCTTGCCTACAACGCAGATTCGGTTATATATGCAGGAACGGACAAAGTAATCTTTCTTCATCATACCGCTGGCAAGGATATGGGCTTCAATTTGTCTGCGTTCAGCATCGCGGATTCTAAAACTTATAGTTGGATGTTTGTGTTGATTGCTCATAGAAAAACTCCTTTCATAGTGGGTGTGGCAGCAGACATGATAAAGCACCCGCAAGCCACATTCGATTATTCGTTTTTAGTTGTAAAAGTAGATTATATCTGCCATGAATTTCGTAGAAGCAATATTGAATCATTGCAACTAATTTGCAACTAAAGTTTTTGAAAAAGATATGAAAAGAGTAACATTAGATGAAACAGATGCGGTGGAATGCCGCATAAAATCAGCATTTTTGATTTGATGATACTTCCTTTGGGAAGTATAAGAATAGTGTGAAATAATACTTTCATTACTATTTATACTACCAAGCAACAAGTGAAGGTGCGATAGAGAGGAGATATGTATGAGGAGAAATATATTATGTATTATATTGTGTATGATATTACTGAGTGCATGCAGTTCCAAAAGTAATGAGATTATTGAAGGGTATAGTAAATGTGAAGAATATTACAGTGATGGATTTCAAGATTATATAGATTATTGCAAATATTTCTATAAGGAAAGCGAGGATAAAAAATTTGAGGAGAACAGTTATTATTCTATTGTAACAAAAGAAAATATAGATGATATAAAGAGTTATTTTGATAAGTTCCCTTATGAAAGTATGGAGGATAGCAATAAGTATGACTTTGAAACAGATAATATAAATGAAGGAGACTATTATAGCCTGAGAGCAGGGTCAAATAATGATAATTACAGTGTATTTTTATATGACGTAAATAGTCATATATTGTACTATATACATTATAATATATAGTGTAATGAAAATTATTGATTTGCAATTAGATTATTTTATGCACTAGCACTAAAAAATAAAGTATTGTGTATAAAATGTCATTATGAAGAATGATAGTTCATTAAATTTGAAACGTATTTTTTATAGGTGTTAAAATAACTTAATGAAATAAAATCTGACTTATGTTATAATACTTCCGTGGCAACACTATGGCAACACGAAATCAGAAGGATAATACAAATTATATAATATAGGAAGAAAAACGGCTGAAAGAACGCTTAACTTAAACAAATATGTTTAAGTTAAGCTCGGTACACGCCGATTTTGAATAGACGTTTTTTGAATTCAAATTTTAAGAAAGCCTTTAAATAAAGGGCTTTGAACCACATAATTGTATATAATATTACCGAAGTGATACCAATATGATACCATTTCGGCAAATATAGGAGAATAAGGCTCCAATGTGATTAATCGGTCACATTGGAGCCTTTTTTTCTTTATAGGAAAGACCGTAGTTGGCGTTCTGGTAAATTGAAAACAGCCCGCCGGGAGGCGGGCATAGATTCCACCATATCGAATCATTTTAAAGTGCTTTTCAGGGATGTGTCTGATTAACCGTTTTATGAAATCCATAGCAGGGAGAGTTTCTTCGACATACTTTTCGTCTTCGTGACGATTGTAATGGAAGGTAACGAACACGCCATCGTAGCTGTAGCCACCTTCAAAAATCAGGCAGTGTCTGTGCTGAACGTTAACCAGTTTAAAAGACATAGATGTAGTACGTTCCATGGAATACTTGTTACCGCAAGCGGGACAGAAACGGCTGTGGTAGCGAAAAGGAACGGACTTAAGATTTCCACAGTGTGGGCAGCCGTACATAGCACCACCAAAAGAAGGATTACCACAGTTTATCATCTTTTCGATATTTTCCATCTCAGAAGCTCTGTGATGAAGAGTATATTTAATTTCTTCATAATAGTCGGTAAAGATTCTTTGTAAGATATTCATATGTCTATTATGCAGAAAAATGAAGCAAAAGAAAAGCCCACCCCTCAAGATTGAGGGGCGCGGGGAGTTGAATAGGCGAAGAATGTTTTTTATTAGTGGTATCTGAATTTTAGAAAGTATATACAACAAACAACATTTTATGTATAATTAAAATGTATTTTAATGATTATATGGCATAAGTGATATGGCATTTTTATGTTAGGTACAGTTATGTTGTAGTTGAAAGGAGAACATTATGACAAAGAAAGGAAAATTAAGAAAGGGTATCAGTATTCTACTTGCAGTATGTATGGCTCTCCCTGTGGGATTTGTTACGAAAAGCGAAACTGTGCATGGAAAAGTGATAGATGCAGATATAACAAAAAGAGAATTATGGTCTACATCCTTTGAATCAGCAGATAGATTTAAAACTTCTACAGTAGATGATAAGAAGGGTACCGCCAATATTACAACAAATGAACTAAGGTATCAGATAAATGGAAATTTATCCGGTGAAATCGAGAGTTACTCGGGAAGTGCCGCGAAAAATGATAATGAAGTTTTGAAAAATTTGTTTGACGGAGACTCTGGAACAAAATATTTAACTGAGGCAAAGCCGTCGGAAGTTATTGTAAAACTAAAGAGTCAACAGGTTATAAAATCGTATGTGATAACTTCTGCGAATGATGCTTCCGGAAGAGACCCTAAGAATTGGAGTCTTCAGGGTAGAAATTCGGATAATGAAAGCTGGGTAACCATCGACAATAAAACAAATCAGGTGTTTAATGCCAGATATAAACAAAATTATTTTGAATTGGATAACAGCACAGCATATAGACAGTATAGATTGCGGATTACAGCAAATAAAAATGGTGGTTCCATGACACAATTTTCAGAGTTTATTCTTGCAACAGGCAAGTGTCAGGAAGTTGGTGCTTCTATTAGCAAAATGAATAGTGAGATTACTTCCGGACCGAGCGATGCATGGAATCAAAAATCCAATGTGGGTTGGACAGGAAACCACTCTCTTGTATGCAAGGGAGTTCATGTAGGAACTGGTCATGCATATTCTTATAATGTTATTTATGACAACTTGAATCTTAAAGTAAGTGATAATACAAATTTAAGATATGTAATTTTTCCTTCCATGTCTAATGGAGACGAATATGACTATGAATATACACAGATGCATATGGCGGTGGATTTAAAGTTTAAGGATGGAACTTATTTAAGTGAGTTAGGTGCAATTGATCAAAATGGGAATAAGGTGGATGCACAGTCTCAGGGAGATAGTCGTACACTGGTGGCACAACAATGGAATGAAATTTACAGCAAAATTGGTGATGTGGCAAAGGGAAAAGTCATTGAAAAGATTTTGGTTGTGTACGATATGAAAGCTCATAATGCGAGGGCTTTAGCAAAATTCCAGACATATTTTGATGACATTGAAATATATAATCAGGATTATCCAGTATATTCTCACTTATCAGATTATGTAAATATTCTAAGAGGAACGAACAATACAGGAAACTTCTCCAGAGGGTTGACAATTCCGGCAGTAACAGTGCCAAACGGATTCAACTTTTGGATTCCTGCAACCAGCGCAAGCAGTAATTCGGCTTATGAATATCAGAAAACAGATGAATTTCGTTGTATGAGAATAAGCCATGAACCGTCTATATGGGTTGGTGATAGAGGAACCTGGCAATTTATGGTAAATACCAGCAAAGATTATAATACAAATGACGATTATGGATTGGGAACGTTAAAAGCAAACTTTAGTCATAATAATGAGGTAGCAAAAGCGCATTATTATAAAGTTTCTTTTGATGGCAATGGAGGCGATGCAGCAAATTCACAGATAGAGCTGACACCGACATCTCATGGCGCAGCGGTACGGTTTACTTATAATAACACGGCAAACAAGAGTGTTATCTTTGATTGTGCCAATGGTGGAAGTAGGACCGAATATAGCGGAAATACATTTAAAACATATTCTGACCATACAGGGAATGGTTCGAAGCGTATGTACATTTACGGAGAATTTAGTGAGACTCCTAAGGGAACTAAAATAAATGACAGGAAAAGTATTGCATCCTTTAATTCCAATACAGTTACAATGAAACTTGCCACATCATACATCAGCTATGATCAGGCAAAGAAAAATTTGGAGCTTGAAATTGGGAGAGACAGTTTTGAAACGATTTATAACAAGGCACAGTCTAAATGGGATAATCAGCTTGGAATTATCACAGATGTTAAAGGCGCAAATTATGAACAGTTAGTTACATTGTATTCTTGTATTTACCGTATGTATTGTTATCCAAATCTTATGTCAGAAAATACAGGGTCAAACAGTAATCCGGTTTGGAAATACAAGAGCCCTTACAAAGATGCTAATGCAGATCCTGTGGAGGGAAAGATTTATATTAATAATGGTTTCTGGGATACATATCGTACTGCATGGTCAGGGTATGGACTGTTTACACCGTCCAAAGCAACAGAGTTGTTAAACGGTTTGGTACAGCATTATAAAGATCAAGGATGGCTGCCAAGATGGATTGCACCGGGTGGAACCAACAGTATGGTGGGAACAAGCAGTGATGCTATTTTTGCCGATGCAATGGTAAAGGGCATATCATTTGATTATGAAAATGCATACAGGTCCGCATTGAGAAATGCAGCTACTGTATCCGATAACCTTACAAATGGAGGAAGAAAGAAATTAAATATTTCGAACTTTATCGGATATGTACCTGCTGATGAAAATGAAAATTTCTCATGGTCCATGGAAGGATATATTAACGATTACGGAATTGCTCAGATGGCAAAGAAATTGGCAGATCAGACGAACGATGCAACAAAGAAAGCAAACTATATGTCTGAATATTACTACTATCTAAACAGAGCAAAGAACTATTCACTCTTATTTGACGATTCTGGTCAGGATGTCACGTCAAAATGGTTGAGAGGAAGAAAAACTGACGGTTCTTTGAATTTAGGAAACAGTGACAATAATACGGGATTTAATCCATTCTGGTGGGGGGCAGATTATACAGAAACCAATGCATTTAACATGGCAGTTTCTGTACCACAGGATGGAATTGGACTTGCAAACTTATATGGCGGTCGCGACCAGCTTGCAGACAAGCTTGATACAATCTTTACAACTGATGGAGGATATATTGGATATGGCGGCATGGATGGTGTTGGTGGTATTCATGAACAGAGGGAAGCAAGAGAAGTAAAACTGGGTCAGTATGGACACAGCAATCAGCCGTCCCATCATATTCCATATATGTATCTGTACTCATCCCGTCCGTGGGAGACACAGAAGTATGTAAGAGATATTCTTGCAAGATGTTATGCAGGAAGTACCTTTGGGCAGGGTTATATTGGTGATGAAGATAATGGTGAAATGTCAGCATGGTATGTATTGTCTTCCATCGGCTTTTATCCATTGTCAATGGGAAATGATGAATTTGCTATCGGTTCACCACAGTTTGAAGAGGTAACTGTTAATTTGGAAGGAAATAAAAAACTGGTAATTAAGGCAAATAACAATAGTAAGAAAAATGTGTATGTAGATAGTATGTACGTTAATGGAGAAAAGTATGATAAAACATTTATAAAATACGAGGATTTAATTAAAGGTGGAACAATTGAATTTAATATGTCCTCAACACCTAATAAAGAGCGCGGACTTGAACAGGATAGCCTTACATCCATAACTAAAGATGACAATAAGCCGCAAGTATATACGGACTATTCAAAGGATGCCAATAAGTCTTCAAGTACAGGAGTGACTACATTGGATAACTTATTTGATGATAATTCAGATACAGAGACAAAGGTTGATAATACAACTACACTTATGTTTAAGTTTACCGATAAAAAAGCTGTAAGAATGTTGACTCTTACATCATCAAAATCAGGAAGAACACCGGATAGGGCACAGGTGTATGGCGATAATGAAGATGATAACTGGGTTTTACTGGGAGACTACCATGACAGTGGCAGCTTGTTCTTTAATGTTTGGGGCAAGTATACAAGACCATTTATAATAAGTGCAGACAAAGTGGGCAAATACTCAAGATATAAAGTTGTTCTTACAGGAACAGATGCTTATTTGTCAGAAGTTGAGATGCTGGGATATAAGGATAACGGAATATTAAAGAGTGATTTAAAAAATGCCATTGATGTAGCAAAATCAATAGACACTACAGGTGAATATCCGCAGATTGTGAAGCGCTTGAAAAACAATTTAAAAGAGGCATGCAGTGTGTATGATAATGAAGAAGCATCAGATGATGAAATTCTAAAAGCTTATCAGTCATTGGGTAGAATTGTGGACATTGAGAAGAAGACAATTAAAATACATGATGCAAGCCAAGTAGAAGCAGAAGAGTTTGATGCAAAGTCCGACCATATAGTTAATGATGGCAAAAACATTGGTGGAGTGGAAAAGAATACATGGGTAAGATATGACAGTGTGTACTTTAACGGTTTGGCATCTCAGGTAAGCTTTAACTATTCGGGACAAAAGAGTGATGCAGGCGGATATGCACAGGTGTATATAGACAGCAAGGTAGGAGAACCTGTAGCAACTATTAATCTTCCGGTTACCGGAGATAATTGGAGTACATATACTACTGTAAGTCAGCAGCTTGAAAAATCCATAAGTGGTCTTCATGATATATATATTGTATTTAAGAACGATGGATCGCATAAATATGTGGCAAATGTTGACAATATTGCTTTTGATGTAAAAAGTGTTGAGGAAAAGGATAATATTCCATCAGGATATACAGAAGCAACAGTTAATCAGTGGACACCATCAGGTAAATGGGGATGTTACTTTGGAAACTGGAGTGGAACGGCTTCAGGATCATATAAGTGGGCATCAGACGCAGACTATAATATTTATGTTGATAAGGCAAACAAAGGAACAGCATGGTTAGTACAGGGAAGTTATACAGATAACGTAACAAACGGACATACATATAAAGTAACAGTAGATGTTACTGCATCAAAAGCATGTTCAATTGGTATAAAAGAAGATCTTTCAAATGAAAAGGAGCCACAGGTATATACAGATATACCGGCAAAAGGAACAAGAACTTTAACAGGAACATACACAGTAACAAATAACCAGATAAAAGTAATGTTTGAGTTAGGACAGAATGTTGATGCAGGAACAAATATTAACTTTAAAAATATTAAGATTGAAGATTTAACAGTTGAAACAACAAAGGAACCAACGCCAACAACAGTGGCACCGACAACAGAGGCACCGACTGCAATTGGACCAACAACAGTAGTACCTACAACAACAGTAGCACCAACAACGGTAGCACCAACAACGGTAGTACCTACTACAGCAGCGCCAACAACAGTAGCGCCAACAACGGTAGCACCGACAACAGTGGCACCAACAACAGTGGCACCTACTACGGCAGCACCAACAACAGTGGCACCTACAACAGTGGCACCTACTACGGCAGCACCAACAACAGAGGCACCAATCACAACAGTAGCCCCTACAACAACAGTTGATGAGGATGCAGTTCCTACTCCAATAGGATTAATATATGCAGGAAATGAAACACTGCCATACTACTTTATATGGCAGGCACCGGCAAGTGATATAGAAAGTTACAATGTGTACGTTGATGGAAAACTTGTTGCAGCATCAGGCACACCATCTATCAATTTAACAGCAGACGCTTTTGCAAGTGGAAACGGTGACTATACAGTATCAGTAAAATCAGTTAGAAATGGTAAGGAATCAAAGGCAACATCAATTACTTACACATATACAGGTGGAACAGTAGATAAGCCAACAACAGTAGCACCTACAACACAGAGTGAAACTTCAACAGCAGCAATTGGAGAAGGAAGCAATGCATGTAAGGTTGACAGCGAAATACTTAACTGCAGGAATGATAAGGATTTAGCAGGATCAACTTTCGGAAAACTTTGTGTAAAGGTTAAGAAGAGCAAGAAGAAGGCTATCAGTCTTACATGGAAGAACATACAGGTTGCTAAGACATATGTTATCTATGGTGCAAAATGTGGAACTTCATATAAGAAGATTGCAACTGTTCACAGCAAGACATTTACAGATAAGAAGCTCAGGAAAGGTACTTACTATAAGTACATGGTTGTTGCATTAAATGAAAAGGGCGAAGTGGTAGCAATATCCAAGTTAATTCATGTGGCAACAAAGGGTGGAAAAGTAGGTAACTGTAAGAAGCTTAAAGTGAACAAGTCAAAGGTTAACTTAAAGCAGGGTAAGAAGTTTAAGTTAAAAGTTAAACAGATTGCTGAATCAAAGAAGGTTAAATTAAAGAAACATAGAAAGATAGCCTTCGAATCAGATAATCAGGATGTGGCTGTTGTATCTAAGAAAGGTATAATTACAGCAAAGAAGAAAGGCAAATGTTCAGTTTATGTTTATGCACAGAATGGTGTATATAAAAAAATAAAAATTAGAGTTAACTAGAAACATAGTAAAGGACTATTAGTCTGGAAAAATGTTCTCTGTTAAATAATAAAACTAAAAGGGATGCTATCACACTAATAATAGTTAGTGTGGTAGCATATATATATATATTGTTTGCTGGAAGTTGAAGAACGTGATGGATTATACATTTAAAAATTTTGCCGTAAGTGTTTACAAAAACAATTAAATAAGGGCTAAAAGTATTATCTGTCCCAACTGAAAAATGGTGTGCATTTTTCAGAAATAGTAACCAAATTTTATATTTTATTGAGCCTTAATTTGTAAGGTGATAGCCTATAAAAAAGAGTGTAAATAGGAGGGAAACATGCTAAAAAGATTTATTTCAATTTTGCTAACAGTAGTTATGGTTAGCACGTTGGGGGGCGGTATGAATATTGGTCAAAATGTTGAAGTAAAAGCTGCAACTGCAGGGATAACTAATGGTGCAACTTATACAATTGTATCGGCATATAATGGTAAGGCAATAACACAGACCGACCTTTCGACATTTTATGCAAATTGTGTGGTTTGGAACACAGATGCAATGAGCGATTTGGCAAGATGGACATTAAAGGAAACAGGGGATTATTATAATATCACCAATGTAGTATCGGGTAAGAGTATAAAAATAACCGGTAAAAACAGTGGTGATAATATGGACTTAAATGGTAATGATAATTCCAATAATTACAGATGGAAGTTAGTGCCAATTACATCAGGAACATATTCCGGATGTTACTATATTGTTTCAGCTGTAAAAAATGATAATGGTGAAGAAGAATATGCTGAAATTATCAGTGATGATGACAAAAAAGATAAGGATGGCGCACAGGTCAGATTATGGACAAAGGCAAAAAGTGTAGATTATGAGCCTCGTCAGATTTGGAGAATACAAAAGAGTGATGCTGAGAATTTATCATTTACTGAAGCAATGGCGGACAAGGCTTTAGAAGCATTTAAGAACAAGTATTATGTTAAAAATTCAACAACAGGATATGACAGCCTGGGTGGTGGATTCTGGGGAATTGCAGAAGTTATGGAGGCTATGCTTGATGGATATGAAACAACAGGAAAACCAATTTACAGGGATATGTTTCAAAATACATATAAGGATTTTATAGCAAGAAATGGAGATTATTGGTCAAATAATGATTTTAATGATGATATAGCCTGGGCAGTGCTTGATTCCGTAAGAGCATATTTGTTGTTTGGTGATCAGAGTTACTTAGACATTGCCAAGAAAAACTGGGACTTTATGTATAAAAGAGGAACAGAAGGAAGAACAGACGGACTGATTAGATGGTCTCATGAAAATGGTAGAGGCGACGGAACAACGTCATGTATTAACGGACCTGCAACAGTAGGTGCATGTTATCTGGCAATTGCCACAGGCGATGACAGTTATTATACAAAAGCTAAAAGTGTATTTGACGCATGGAGAAATAGTTCACTGTATGTAAGAGAAGGTGACGATGCAGGACATGTGTGGGATAGTGCAGGAAATAACTGGCGTTCTACTTATAATCAGGGAACTTTCCTTGGAGCAGCAATCATGCTTTATGAAAAGTATGGAACACAGCAGTATTATGATGATGCATGCAATGTTATGGCAAATACAGTAAAACACTTATGCTATAACAATATTTTAAAAGAAGAGAATACAAATTCAGGTGACCTTTCAGGTATGAGAGGAATTCTCATGAGGTATATGAGAAAATTCATTGTAGATTTTAATAAGGGTGAGTATCTTTCATTCTTTAAAGATAATGCAAGAGTTGCATGGATGAATAGTAATTCAAAAGGAATTATGCAATGTTCATGGCAGAAAAAAGCATCTGAAGACGCAACATGGGATTCATTTGCGGCTTATAACGCCATTTCACTTATGGCGAACATGCCGACATATGCGAATAATTTACAAAGGGATGCTTATTCAAATATTGAAGCAGAAGATTTAGATTATTGTAAAGGGCTTATTTCGGAAAATTCCGGCGGAACCAGTGGTGGCAGAAGTCTTGGTGGTGTAAAGAACGGAAATTATGCTGCTTACTACAATATTGATTTTGGTGAGACAGGTGCATCAAAACTCACATTTAAATATTCAAGAAGTACTGAAAAAGAAGATGCAAATGGAACATTGGAATTTAGACTTGGAAGCACAACAGGACCACTTATTGCAAAGGCAAGCATTGAAAATACAGGAACATGGCAGAACTGGAAGGAAGTTACAATTGATACAGCCCGCATTACCGGAGTGCAGAACGTATACATAGTGTTTAAGTCAGATACATCACATGTATGTAATTTTGATTACTTTAAATTTACTAAGGCAACAAAGGACGATCAGGGATACTTTTTCCTAAAGTCAGATGCATCAAATCAGTATGCAATGTGTAAAAACGGAAGCAGTGATACAACAATTGTTGCAACAAGTGATAATAGAGATGAGTGTGAACAGTTTAAAATAATTAAAAATGATGATGGAACAGTTTCTTTCAAATCATTAGTATCAGGAAAATATATATGTATGGTAAGTGAAGGAGCATATCTTACAGCAAGCACCTCCGCAATATATAACGGAGAAAAATTTGTTATAGAAAGATACGCGGAAGATACAAGTAAAAATAAACAGTTTGCTATTAGGTCAATTGCAAATGGAAAGTATTTGTGCGTTGATCCAAGTGGCGACAAGGCGGTTCTTTCAACTTCAACTACGATAGGTGGCTTATGGGAAACTTTCCATATGGAAACCGTAAATGGAGAATGGATAGTGCCTGACGGAACTGTTCTTGCGGATAGTGCATATAGAGATGCATTTTCAAAAATTGAAGCAGAGAGCACAGATGACTTTAATGGAACAATTAATTATGATACATACCTAGGAAATACCAATGATGGTGAATGGGCAAGATATGATAGTGTAAGATTTACCAAAACCGCAAAGAGTATTATAATGAATTACTCTGTAAGAGGTAAGGTTGCCACAGGAAAAGTATCATTGTATTTAGATAGTTTGGATACGACACCTGTTGGAGAATTGTATCTGACTGAAACTGCTGAAGACAGTTGGGATACATATGTAGAAAAACAGTTTGCTTTGGAAAAAGAGATAAGTGCAGGAGTTCATAATGTATATCTTAAATTTACCCCTGACAGCGGAAAGACATATGTTGGAAATATCGATTATTTCTTATTTAGTGAAGAGGCATATGAAGAACCAACAACAGTAGCATCAACAACAGTAGCACCAACAACAGTAGCGCCAACCACAACAGTGGCACCTACTACGACGGTTGCACCAACTACAACAGTGGCACCAACCACAACAGTAGCGCCAACCACAGTGGCACCAACAACAAAGGTAGTTCCTACAACAACAGTTGATGAGGATGCAGTTCCTGCTCCAATAGGATTAACATACGCAGGAAATGAAACACTTCCATACTACTTTGCATGGCAGGCACCTACAAGTGACATAGACAGCTATAATGTATATGTTGATGGAAGACTAGCAGCAACATCAAATATAGCAGCTATTAATTTAACAGCAGATGTATTTAAGGATGGAAAAAAGGATTATACAATATCAGTAAAATCTGTTAAAAATGGTAAGGAATCAGAAGCAACATCAATTACATATAGCTTTAAGGATGATGTGACAACAACGGTAGCACCTACCACAATAGTGGCACCAACAACAACAGTAGCACCTACTACAGTAGCACCTACAACGGTAGCACCAACAACGGTAGCACCTACGACGGTAGCACCAACAACAGTGACACCAACGACAGTAGCGCCTACAACAGAGGTACCAACAACGGTAGCACCTACAACAGAGGCACCGACAACAATGGCGCCTACAACACAGAGTGAAACTTCAACAGCAGCAATTGGAGAAGGAAGCAATGCAT
>OLRW01000478.1_pt1 | contig 33106 bp, 18 predicted proteins | sample 1672701 | NCBI WGS metagenome assembly OLRW01 (sample SAMEA3136715, study PRJEB25190) | human gut metagenome | biome: human gut; feature: human-associated habitat; material: faeces | place: Austria | collected 2013
GGGGCATGAGAATGTTTCTACCACGCTCAACATTTACGCGCACCTGTTCCCGTCAAAGCAAAGCGAGGTTGCGGAAAAACTTGACCTTTTGCAGACGAAATAACGCCATTTATTACCAAAATCTTACCACGGAGCAGAGAAAAACCCCGGAAACGCCTATAAATAAAGCATTTCCGGGGTTCTCTATAGAAATCTTAAGAATTTCTGTATTTTTGTATAATTTTATAACCTTCAAAATTTGAATTTTAGAAAACTGTATGTTAGAATGAAGTGTACTGTTTGCAAAAGAACAGCAGAGATGCCCCCAATGACAGGGGGCGTGGACTGAAATAACAAACGAGGAGGACCCACCTATGATTGCACTGATCGACTATGATGCCGGAAATATAAAAAGCGTGGAAAAAGCCTTTCAAAGCCTTGGAAAAGAGGTCGTACTGACCAGGGATCCAGAAGTATTAAAGCGCGCAGATCACGTCGTTCTGCCGGGTGTCGGCAGTTTTGGAGATGCGATGGAAAATCTGAACCGCTATCATCTGGTACCGGTCATTCATGAAATCGTAGAAAAAGGGACTCCGTTTCTTGGAATCTGTCTCGGACTGCAGATCCTGTTTGAACGCAGCGAGGAGAGCCCGGGCGTGGAAGGCCTTGGCTTGTTAAAAGGAGAAATCCTTCGGATTCCGGACAAAGAGGGCTTAAAGATTCCGCACATGGGCTGGAATTCCATCCATCTGCAGAACGAGGGACGCTTATTCAAAGGCATCTCGCAGGAGTCTTACGTCTACTTTGTCCACTCCTATTATCTGAAAGCAGAAGAGGAGGAAATTATAAAAGCAACGACAGAGTACAGTACACACATCCATGCATCCGTGGAAAAAGGAAATCTGTTTGCCTGCCAGTTCCACCCGGAAAAGAGTTCAGATCTTGGACTTGCCATTCTGAAAAACTTTGCGGAAATTGGAGAGGAGGACTAAGCGATGTTTACAAAACGAATTATCCCATGCATGGATGTAAAAAACGGAAGAGTTGTAAAAGGCGTTAATTTCGTCGATTTAAAAGATGCCGGAGACCCGGTGGAGATTGCAAAAGCGTACGACAAGGCAGGAGCCGATGAAGTTGTGTTCCTCGACATCACCGCCTCCTCCGACCAGAGAGGAACGGTCATCGATATGGTGCGCAAAGTAGCAGCAAACGTCTTCATCCCATTCACCGTCGGCGGCGGAATCCGTACCGTAGACGATTTCAAGATGCTGCTCCGCGAGGGAGCCGACAAAATTTCGATCAACTCCTCCGCAATCAACAATCCGCAGCTGATCCACGATGCGGCGCAGAAATTTGGCAGCCAGTGCGTGGTCGTTGCGATCGATGCGAAGAAGAGAGCTGACGGAAGCGGCTGGAATATCTACAAAAACGGCGGCCGGATCGATGTCGGCATCGACGCCGTCGAGTGGGCGAAAAAAGCCGAGAGCCTCGGAGCCGGAGAAATTCTGCTCACCAGCATGGACTGCGACGGAACAAAGGCGGGATACGATATCGAGCTGACAAGAACGATCGCAGAGAGCGTCGGTATCCCGGTCATCGCATCCGGCGGCGCAGGAACGCTGGAGCATTTTTATGATGCCTTAACCGAAGGAAAAGCCGATGCAGCCCTCGCCGCATCCCTGTTCCACTACAAAGAACTGGAAATTCGTGAAGTCAAAGAATATCTGGCAGGCCGTAATGTGCCGGTCCGCCTGTAAAAGGAGGTAGAAAACGATATGCCGCCTCTTAGCGGAAGCTGGGCAAATGCCCTGAAAGGAGAATTCTCCAAAGATTATTATAAAAAACTGTTTCAGACGGTGGGAGCGGAGTACAAAACCCACACGATTTACCCACCGGCTGATGATATTTTCAATGCGTTCCACTTTACCCCGCTCGAGCAGGTAAAAGTGGTCATCCTGGGCCAGGATCCGTACCATGAGCCGGGACAGGCGCACGGGCTCTGCTTTTCTGTAAAACCAGAGGTAAGTATTCCGCCGTCCCTGGTCAACATTTACAAGGAACTTGAGGACGATCTGGGATGCTATATCCCGAACAACGGATATCTCGAAAAATGGGCACGGCAGGGTGTTTTAATGCTGAATACAGTGCTGACTGTACGTGCACATCAGGCAAATTCCCACAAGGAAATCGGCTGGGAGCAGTTCACCGACGCGGCAATCAAAGTGCTCGCCGAGCAGGACCGCCCGATGGTATTTATACTCTGGGGAAGACCGGCACAGCGCAAAAAAGAGATGATCCACAATCCGAAGCATCTGGTGCTGATGTCCGCTCATCCGAGCCCGCTTTCTGCATACCGCGGATTTTTCGGCAGCCACCCGTTTTCCAGAACGAATGAATATCTGGAGGAAAACGGTCTTGCGCCGATTGACTGGCAGATCGAAAATGTAATCCGGGGAGCGAAAGAATGAGTAAAAAGAAAAATACGTTACTGAGAAATACTTCTATTTTAATGGCCGCAACGATTATCTCGCGTGTGATCGGCCTGCTGTACCGGTCACCGCTCGGCGAAACCATTGGAAATGAGGGACTTGGCTATTACAGTACAGCGAGCAATCTGTACACGATCCTGCTGCTGATCTCGTCCTACAGTATTCCGATGGCAGTGTCGAAAATCGTATCCGAGCGCCTGGCCTTAAAAGAGTACCGCAACGCACACCGCGTCTTCCACGGTGCCCTGATTTATGCGGTAATTGTCGGCGGAATCGCTGCACTGGTGGCATTTTTCGGCGGAAAATTCCTTCTGCCGTATAACCAGCAGAATGCACTCCTTGCCTTACGCGTACTGGCGCCGACCATCTTTTTCTCGGCTGTTCTCGGCGTTCTGCGCGGTTATTTCCAGGCCCACAGCACGATGATGCCGACCTCGATCTCACAGATCATCGAGCAGGTATTCAACGCCGCATTCAGTATTGGCGCCGCCTGGTTCTTCATCCAGCAGTTCGCGACAAACGATACCGAACATGCCAAATTCGGTGCCGCCGGCGGAACCCTCGGAACAGGAGCCGGTGTTCTGGCAGGCCTCTGCTTTATGCTGATCGTTTACGGCGTAAACCGGAAAACAATTCTGCGGAAAGCTGCCAAAGACACACATCACCGTGAAGAATCCTACCGTGAAATTTTCCAGGTCCTTTTCCTGATGGTAACGCCGGTCATCTTTACGACCTTTATTTACAACTGCAACGCTTACCTGGACAACTACCTGTTCTTCACCATCCTCGGATGGCACGGTGAAAACCAGAAAGCACTGAACGCTGCATACGGAGAGTTCTCCAACTACTACGTCACCCTGATCAACGTTCCGCTTGCCATGGCAAGTGCATCTGCATCCGCCATGATGCCGGAGGTGTCCTCCTGCTATGCAACCGGTGACCTTGATGAGGCAAACGACAAAATCCTCGAGACCATCCGCCTGACGATGTTCATCTCCATCCCGGCAGCCGTCGGCCTTGGCGTACTCGCATTCCCGATCACAGGAGTCTTGTTCCCGTCAAGCTCCAGCCTTTCCGGAAAACTGCTGATGATGGGCGCCGTTTCGGTCGTATTCTCGGCCCTGTCCACCATCACCAACAGCGTCCTGCAGTCCATCGGCCAGCAGAAAAAAGCCCTGCATAACGCAGCCATTTCCCTCGGAATGGACCTCATCGTCCTGGCTCTGATCCTCGCAGTCTTCCCGAAGACAAACATCTATGCCGTTGTCTTCGCAGGAATCCTGTTCTCGCTGAGCATGTGCGTATTGAATAACCTTTCGATCCGCAAACACCTGAACTTCCGCAACGAGTTCAAAAACACCTACGTAAAACCATTGATCGCAGCCGCCATCATGGGAGTCGTAACCTGGGTTGTTTACTACGGCCTCTTTGCCATCACCAAACGCCCGTCCATCAGCATGCTGATCGCGATTCTGATCGCCATTGTCGTCTACCTGATCGCCTTCGTCGTCGTAACCGGCACAACCGAAGCCGAAATGCGCCGCATGCCAATGGGAACCAAACTGGTAAAAGTCCTGCGTGTTCTGCGGATTTACCGTTAAAAACAACAAAACAAAAGTAAAACGAATCCCCGGCCGGAAAGCCTTGATAACAGCTTTCCGGCCGGGGATTTATTTTGATGTTCAGAAAATATATTATGTAATTTTACGCGTCTTTCTCGCCATTTGGCTCCTGCTTCAGGTTCTTATTCGCAGTAGAAAGCATCAGCTTAATACGATTGAGCTGGTTAACCTCCGAAGCGCCCGGATCGTAGTCAACCGCCACAATATTCGCTTTCGGATACTCTTTGCGGATCGCCTTAATAACACCCTTGCCGACAATATGGTTCGGCAGGCACGCGAACGGCTGGATGCAGACGATATTGTAAACATCGCTGTGGATCAGCTCCATCATCTCGCCGGTCAGGAACCATCCCTCACCAGTCTGGTTGCCGCAGGAGACGATCGGAGAAGCATATTTGGCCAGATCCCGTACGTCAGCCGGCGGATCAAAATGCTCACTCTTCTTGAACTCTGCAACAGCCGCACTCCGTAGCCAGTTGATCAGCTTGATACCCGTATTTCCGAGCATCGAAGAACTCTTCTTGAAGCCAAGGTGCTCCACCTTGAAATTCGTATTGTAGAAGCAGTAGCAGAAGAAATCAATCAGATCCGGCACAACCGGCTCCGCACCTTCACTTTCGAGCAGCTCCGCCAGATGGTTATTCGCCGCCGGAAGGAACTTAACGAGAATCTCGCCGACAATACCAACGCGAGGTTTCTTCTCATCCGTAATCGGAATATGGTCAAAGTCGCGGATCATCGTGCGGCAGATCTGTTTAAAGCGGGTATGGCTTAAATGTTTTGCCGAAACAAAATCAATACAGATCTTCTCCCATTTCTTGTGAATCCGGTCTGTCGTGCCCTTTTTCTGCTCATAAGGACGCATCCGGTAAATACATTTCATCATGATATCGCCGAATTCTGCTGCATAGCAGAGACGAATCGCAAGATCCGGCGTGATCTTGAAGCCCGGATTTTCCTCCAGACCGCTCAAGTTAATCGAGATGACCGGAATCTGCGTCATATCGGCCTTCTCCAGCGCACGGCGGATAAATCCGATGTAGTTCGAAGCACGGCAGCCGCCGCCGGTCTGGCTCATGATGACAGCCACTTTGTTCAGGTCATACTTGCCGGAGAGCAGCGCCTGCATAATCTGTCCGACTACCATCAGAGACGGATAGCAGGCATCGTTGTTGACGTATTTCAGTCCGACATCGACCGCCTCTTTGTTGTCGTTCGGAAGCACTTCCAGATTGTATCCGGCTGCGTTGAACGCCGGCTGCAGAAGCGAGAAGTGGATCGGTGACATCTGCGGGCAGAGGATTGTGTAGTCTTTCCGCATTTCTTTCGTGAAGACCGGTTTCTGGATCGAGGACGGAAGAATCTCGCGTACCGCCTGTTTCCGGTCATGTGCACGGAGGGCAGCGAGCAGAGAGCGGACACGGATTCTGGCAGCGCCGAGGTTGTTGACCTCATCGATCTTCAGGCAGGTATAAATCTTGCCGCTTCTGGTCAGAATCTCATAAACCTCATCGGTGGTAACGGCGTCGAGACCGCAGCCGAACGAGTTCAGCTGAATCAGGTCAAGATCGTCGCGTGTCTTTACATAGTTTGCAGCTGCATACAGACGGGTGTGGTACATCCACTGGTCATTGACACGAAGCGGACGCTCGAGCGGTGCCAGATGGGAAACAGAGTCCTCCGTCAGCACGCACAGTCCGTAGGAGTTGATCATATCCGGGATACCGTGATGGATTTCCGGATCGATGTGGTACGGACGGCCGGCAAGCACGATGCCTCTGCGGCCGGTTTCTTTCATATACTGAAGCGTTTCCTCGCCTTTTTTCTGCATATCGCGTCTTGCAGCGCCAAGCTCTTCCCATCCGGCATGAACAGCAGCACGGACTTCATCCTCCGGCAGACCGGAGAACTCTTTGACAAGACCATCGGCAAGCACCTTTTCACTCGTAAACGCAAGGAACGGATTGCGGAACGTAATGGAATCGTCCTGCAGCTCGTCCACGTTGTTTTTGATATTTTCCGCATACGAGGTAACGATCGGGCAGTTGTAGTGGTTGATGGCTTCCGGGAACTCGGTGCGCTCGTACGGGATACACGGGTAGAAGATGAACTTCACACCGTGGCGTAAGAGCCAGGTCACATGGCCGTGCGCCAGTTTGGCCGGATAGCACTCGGATTCACTTGGAATCGACTCAATACCGAGCTCGTAGATCTTGCGGCTCGAGGTCGGAGAGAGTACCACGCGGTATTTCAGCTGCGTAAAGAAGGTGTACCAGAACGGATAATTCTCAAACATATTGAGGACTCTCGGAATGCCGACCTCTCCGCGGATCGCTTCATCCTGCGGCAGCGGCTGGTAGCCGAAGATCCGTTTGTATTTGTATTCGAACAGGTTCGGAATATGATCTTTGTTTTTCTCTTTTCCGATACCGCGCTCGCAGCGGTTTCCGCTGATGTACTGACGGCCGCCGGAGAATTTGTTGATGGTCAGACGGCAGCTGTTCGTACATCCCTTACAGTTTGCCATCGTGGTCGAATATTTCAGCTCGTTGATCTTTTCAATGGAGAGCATCGTGGTCTCCTGATCGGCGGAGTAGCGCTCTCTTGCGATCAGTGCCGCACCGAACGCACCCATGATGCCGGCGATGTCCGGGCGGATGGCTTCGCAGTTGGCGATCCGCTCAAAGCTTCGGAGAACAGCGTCGTTGTAGAACGTACCGCCCTGTACGACGATGTGGCGTCCCAGCTCGGTGGCATCCGAAACTTTAATTACCTTATATAATGCGTTTTTAATAACGGAGCAGGCAAGTCCGGCAGAAATATCGGCGACGGATGCGCCCTCTTTCTGCGCCTGTTTTACCTTGGAATTCATAAATACGGTACAGCGGGTACCAAGATCGATCGGGTGTTTTGCAAACAGCGCCTCATGCGCGAAATCCTGCACGCTGTAGTTCAGGGACTGCGCGAACGTCTCGATGAAGGAACCGCAGCCGGAGGAACATGCCTCGTTCAGCTGTACGCTGTCTACAGTGCCGTTTTTGATCTTGATGCACTTCATATCCTGGCCGCCGATGTCGAGAATACAGTCGACTTCCGGATCGAAGAATGCGGCAGCGTAATAATGGGAAATCGTCTCTACCTCACCCTCGTCCAGCATCAGTGCAGCTTTGATGAGCGCCTCGCCGTAACCGGTCGAACAGGACCAGGCGATCTGTGCGGAATCCGGCAGTTTGGAGTAGATCTCCTGGATCGCGCGGATCGATGTGCCGAGCGGATTTCCGTGGTTGTTGCTGTAGAAGGAATAGAGAAGAGCACCGTCTTCGCCGACGAGTGCAGCTTTGGTCGTCGTGGAACCGGCATCAATACCGAGATAACAGTTTCCTTCGTAGGTGGAAAGATCGGCGGTCACGACGTTGTTGACACTCTGGCGCGCCAGAAATTCGTCATACTCGGCCTGATCTTTAAACAGCGGCTCAAGACGGGCAACCTCAAAATCGATAGCAACTTTCTCTTCGAGCCGTTTTTTCAGTGCGAGAAGGGAAATCTCGGTTTTTCCGTCTGCATTCATCGCAGAACCGATGGCTGCAAACAGGTGGGAGTTGTCCGGTACGATTGTATGCTCGTCATCCAGTTTTAAGGTACGGACGAATGCTGTCTTTAATTCCGAGAGGAAGTGCAGCGGGCCGCCGAGAAAGGCAACGTGGCCGCGGATCGGTTTACCGCAGGCAAGACCAGAAATGGTCTGGTTGACAACTGCCTGGAAAATGGAAGCGGAAAGATCCTCTTTTGTTGCACCATCGTTGATGAGCGGCTGGATATCGGTTTTTGCGAATACACCGCAGCGTGCTGCGATCGGATAAATCGCCTGGTAATGCTTCGCGTATTCGTTGAGTCCGGTTGCATCGGTCTGCAGAAGAGAAGCCATCTGGTCGATGAAAGAACCGGTGCCGCCGGCGCAGATACCGTTCATACGCTGCTCCACATTGCCGCCCTCAAAATAGATGATCTTGGCATCCTCACCGCCGAGCTCGATGGCAACGTCGGTCTGCGGAGCGAGTGCTTTTAACGAAGTGGAAACCGCGATAACTTCCTGCGTGAACGGGATGCCGAGGTGGTTGGCAAGCGCAAGTCCGCCGGAACCGGTGATGACCGGCTGCAGGGTCAGTTCGCCCAGCTTTTCGTGTGCTTCCCCGAGCAGGTGGGCAAGGGTTTCCTGAATGTTTGCAAAATGGCGCTCGTAATCGGCAAAGAGAAGCTGGTTCTCTTCGTCGAGGATCGCAATTTTAACAGTGGTGGAACCGATGTCGATTCCGAGAGTATATTTTTTATCAGTCATGAATCAAACTCCTTTTATAATAAGAAACAATCTCAACACATTATACGACAAAAAATAAGGAAATACAATTGGAAAAAGGGCGATGTCTTACGAAAAAAGTATAAAGTCCTTGTGAAAAATGGAGAAACCAGGAGGGAAAAAGGCAGAAAAAAGAAAATTCAGGCATTGTCAAAAACGGGTTTTGCCTGTATACTAAAAATAGTATGCCCTGCATGAAAAACAGGCGGCAGGGATCATGAGAAAGGATGAAAAGCGTTATGTATAAAATTCTGAAAATGGAAGGAAGAGCGAAGCGCGCCCACATGGAAACCGTGCACGGCAATATCGAGACGCCGGTATTCATGAATGTCGGAACCGCGGCAGCGATCAAGGGAGCTGTTTCCACTGAGGATCTCCAGCAGATCGGCACGCAGGTAGAGCTCTCCAACACGTACCACCTCCACGTGCGTCCGGGCGACGAGGTTGTAAAGAAGATGGGCGGACTCCACAAGTTTATGGTCTGGGATAAACCGATCCTGACCGACTCCGGCGGATTCCAGGTATTCTCTCTTGTAGGCCTTCGGAAAATCAAGGAGGAGGGTGTCTATTTCCACTCCCACGTAGACGGAAGAAAGATCTTCATGGGACCGGAGGAGAGTATGCAGATTCAGTCCAACCTGGCATCCACGATTGCGATGGCCTTCGACGAGTGCCCATCGAGTGTGGCAGACCGCCGTTATGTGCAGAATTCCGTGGACCGTACGGCAAGATGGCTGCAGCGATGCAAGGATAAAATGCAGGAACTGAACCAGAGAGAGGATACCATCAACAAGCACCAGCTGCTGTTTGGTATCAATCAGGGAGCAATCTATGAAGATATCCGTATCGATCATGCAAAACGGATTTCCGAGATGGATCTTGACGGATATGCCGTCGGCGGTCTTGCGGTAGGAGAGACACACGAGGAGATGTATCATATTCTCGATGAAGTGGTCCCGTATCTGCCAAAAGAAAAACCGACATATCTGATGGGTGTCGGAACACCGGCCAATATTCTCGAGGGTGTAGAGCGCGGCGTTGATTTCTTCGACTGTGTATATCCGAGCCGGAACGGACGTCACGGTCACGTTTATACAAATCATGGAAAAATGAATTTGTTCAACCAGAAATACGAATTGGATCCGCGCCCGATCGAGGAAGGCTGCCAGTGTCCGACATGCCGCCATTACAGCAGAGCTTATATCCGTCATCTGCTGAAAGCAAAAGAGATGCTCGGCATGCGTCTCTGTGTTCTGCACAATCTGTATTTCTACAACAATATGATGACAGAAATCCGAAACGCACTCGATGAGGGCAATTTTGCCTCCTACAAACGTGCGAAGCTTGCCGGATTTGAGGAATACGACAAAAAGTAAGCTCTGTTCAAAGCCATGCGAAATGCGAGAAGCCATATTGAGATGTGGCGCAGTGCAATCGAGACGGGGGTCGGAATTGTAATATATGAAATCTTTGGAAAATAGGGAAAATATCCAAAAAAGACTTGCCCATCGGTTCCAGATTGTGTATTATGATAGGTGTGTCTAAAGAACGGGATGTACTCTCGAATAACAGGAGGAAAGAAAATGTTTTTAGCAACAACAACAGCAGCAAACGGCGGTGTGATGAGCACTGGTATGTTAATTATGTGGCTGGTCATCATGTTCGGTATGATGTATTTCTTAATGATCCGTCCGCAGAAGAAAGAACAGAAAAAACTGCAGGCAATGCTGAATGACCTTGCAGTCGGAGATGCAGTCGTAACGACAAGCGGTTTCTACGGCGTAGTCATCGATATCACAGATGACGATGTCATCGTAGAGTTCGGAAACAACAAAAACTGCCGTATCCCGATGCGCAAAACAGCGATCACAGAGGTTGAAAAACCGGAAACAGCAGTCGTTGAAGAGAAAACAGAGAAGAAAAAATAAACATGATCTAGGTATGTAAAAAGCGCAGGTATTCAAAAAAAGGATGAGTACCTGTGCTTTTTTGCCCATTAGAGATTTTATGGAATTTTCCTGTAGAGTAAAAAGCCTTCCGGACCGGATTGCCCCTGCGGCGAGACCGGGGGAAAAGAGGGAAAAATGCCGCGTAATTTTCTTTTAAACAGCAAAAAAGCAAAAAGATTATTGCGTTTCGTTAGGGATAAAGAAATTTCGTGTTGAAATTACGGCGATAATAGCGTATAATTTAGAAATGCTATAGACACAGAGAAAATAGAACGGTTTTTCAGCCGGAAGAAAAGAGGGAGAAAGATATGGAATACCGTATTGGATTAATTCACGGTGACGGAATCGGACCGGAAATTGTAGATGAGGCAAAAAAGGTTCTGGACGCCGTCTGCGAGAAATATGGACATAAGTTTGAATATACCAACCTTCTGCTGGGCGGAGCCTCCATCGATGTGCACGGCGTGCCGCTGACAGATGAAACCATAGAAGAAGCAAAAAAATGTGACGCTGTTCTGATGGGCTCCATCGGAGGAGATGCCAAGACCTCCCCATGGTACAAATTAAGCCCGGATAAGCGCCCGGAGGCCGGACTTTTAAAAATCCGGAAATCGTTAGGCCTGTTTGCAAACCTGCGCCCGGCGTACCTGTATCAGGAATTAAAGGATGCCTGCCCGTTAAAAGAAGAAATTATCGGTGAGGGCTTTGACATGCTGATCATGCGTGAGCTGACCGGCGGCCTGTATTTTGGAGAGCGCAGTACCGTAGAAGAGAACGGCATCAAAAAAGCAACGGATACCCTGACTTACAGCGAGCCTGAAATCCGCCGTATTGCAATCCGTGCCTTCGACATCGCCAGAAAGAGAAAGAAAAAAGTAACAAGTGTAGATAAAGCAAATGTTCTCGACTCCTCCCGTCTGTGGAGAGCTGTTGTGGAGGATGTTGCAAAAGATTATCCGGACGTTACGTTAGAGCATATGCTGGTTGATAACTGTGCAATGCAGATTGTTCACAATCCGTGCCAGTTTGACGTGGTTCTGACGGAAAACATGTTCGGAGATATCCTTTCCGATGAGGCAAGTATGGTGGCAGGTTCCATCGGAATGCTTTCTTCCGCCAGCCTGAATGAGACAAAATTCGGTCTGTACGAGCCAAGCCACGGCTCCGCACCGGACATCGCAGGAAAAAACATTGCAAACCCGATTGCAACGGTTCTGTCCGCGGCCATGATGCTCCGCTACTCTCTGGATCTCGATAAAGAGGCAGAGGCAGTAGAAAATGCTGTACAGAAAATCTTAAAAGACGGATACCGCACCGTAGACATCATGTCCGAGGGATGCACTAAAGTTTCCACCTCCGAAATGGGAGATCTGCTGGTAAAAGCACTGGAGTGAGGCTGAAAAAGGCTTTTCGTAAGTTGCGAGTCCCAGTTTGTGGGAGATTTTGTCCGAATGAGGGCGACGTAGCGGGCTACGTCAACTGAATGAGGGGAAAATATACCGCAAAGTGGGGCTTGCAGATTGCGGAAATGGTTTTTCAGACACACTCTAGTATAAAACTGTAAGATAAGAAAAGAGGAAAAGATCATGAGAAGTGATGCTGTAAAAAAAGGAATCGCACAGGCACCGCAGCGTTCTCTGATGCGTGCGCTGGGTCTGACCGAAGAAGAGATGAAAAAACCGCTCGTAGGAATCGTAAGCTCCTACAATGAGATTGTACCGGGCCACATGAACCTGGATAAAATTACAGAGGCTGTAAAAATGGGCGTTGCCATGGCAGGCGGAACACCGATCGTGTTCCCGGCCATCGCAGTCTGTGACGGTATCGCCATGGGCCACATCGGAATGAAATATTCCCTCGTTACCCGTGACCTGATCGCCGATTCCACCGAGTGTATGGCAATGGCACATCAGTTTGATGCCCTGGTATGTATCCCGAACTGTGATAAAAACGTACCTGGTCTTCTGATGGCAGCAGCAAGAGTCAACGTTCCGACCGTATTTGTCAGCGGCGGCCCGATGCTTGCCGGCCACGTAAAAGGCGAGAAGAGAAGTCTTTCGAGCATGTTCGAGGCAGTCGGCTCCTACGCTGCCGGAACCATGACAGAGGAAGACGTCTATGATTTCGAGTGCAATGCGTGCCCGACCTGCGGTTCCTGCTCCGGTATGTACACCGCAAACAGCATGAACTGCCTGACCGAGGTTCTCGGTATGGGCTTAAAAGGCAACGGAACGATTCCGGCCGTATACTCCGAGCGTCTGCGCCTGGCAAAGAGAGCCGGTATGCAGGTTATGGAGCTGTTAAAACAGGATATCCGTCCAAGAGACATCATGACAAAAGAAGCATTCTTAAACGCTCTGACCGTCGATATGGCACTGGGATGTTCCACCAACAGTATGCTGCATCTGCCGGCCATTGCGCATGAGGCAGGCGTAGAGCTGAATCCGGAGATGGCAAACGCCATCAGCGAGAAGACCCCGAACCTCTGCCATCTGGCTCCGGCAGGATACCACTACATCGAGGAGCTGAACGAGGCAGGCGGTGTTTATGCCGTTATGAACGAGCTGAATAAACTGGGTCTGCTGCACACTGAGTGCATGACCGTAACCGGAAAGACCGTAGGGGAGAACATCAAAGGATGTGTCAACAAAAATCCTGAGATCATCCGCCCGGTTGAGAATCCATACAGCAAGACAGGCGGTATCGCCGTTCTGAAAGGAAACCTGGCACCGGATACCGCAGTTGTCAAACGTTCTGCTGTTGTTCCGGAGATGCAGGTTCATGAAGGCCCGGCCAGAGTCTTTGACTGCGAGGAGGATGCCATCGAGGCAATCCGCGGCGGCAAGATCGTGGCAGGCGACGTTGTTGTCATCCGTTATGAGGGACCAAAGGGTGGTCCTGGTATGCGTGAAATGCTGAATCCGACTTCTGCCATTGCAGGTATGGGACTTGGTTCTTCCGTAGCCCTGATCACGGACGGCCGTTTTTCCGGCGCATCCCGCGGTGCGTCCATCGGTCATGTAAGCCCGGAGGCAGCAGAGGGCGGTCCGATCGCACTCGTTGAGGAAGGTGATCTGATCCGTATCAATATTCCGGAGCACAAGCTGGAGGTTGTCGTATCGGACGAAGAGCTGGCACGCAGAAAAGCTGCATGGACTCCGAGAGAACCAAAGGTAACGACAGGCTATCTGAAACGCTACGCAAAGATGGTTTCCAGTGCAAATAAGGGAGCTATTCTGGAGTTCTAATTCAGAAAAACTATGAGAAACACGCTCTGCGAGTTTCTCATAGTTATCGCGGCAGTCGCCAAGGTCTCGTGCAAGCACGGACTTTGGCTCGTTGCCCGCGTAAATCATAAAATCATATCAGCCGTCCGAACGCGCTTTTTCTCGGATGGCTGATTTCATAAACAGATTTCATACACAAAGCGAAAAACATAAGGAAGGAATCATACAGACATGGAATTAACTGGATCACAGATTGTTATCGAGTGCCTGAAGGAGCAGGGTGTGGATACCGTGTTCGGCTATCCGGGCGGAACCATTTTAAATATCTATGATGAACTTTACCGTCATCCGGAAATCCACCATATCCTGACCTCACACGAGCAGGGTGCTGCGCATGCGGCGGACGGATATGCGCGTGCTACCGGAAAAACAGGCGTCTGCATGGCTACAAGCGGCCCGGGCGCAACGAATCTTGTCACCGGAATTGCAACCGCCTACATGGATTCTACGCCGATGGTAGCGATTACCTGCAACGTAGGAAAGGCACTGCTTGGAAAAGACAGCTTTCAGGAGATTGACATTGCGGGTGTCGCAATGCCGATCACAAAATACAGTGTGATTGTAAAAGATATCACCGTTCTTGCAGATACGCTGCGCCGTGCGTTTACGATCGCAAAGAGCGGAAGACCGGGCCCGGTTCTGGTCGATATTACAAAAGATGTCACAGCGGCAACGTATGAGTACGAGCCGAAGACTCCGGAGAAAATTGAACCGTTTACTGAGAGAATTACAGAAGAAGGCCTGGATCACGTCGTATCCCTGATTCAGGAGTCGAAACGCCCGTATATTTTCGTGGGCGGCGGCAGTATCATCTCCGGCGCGTCCGAGGAAGTGCGCGAACTGGCACACCGCATCCAGGCACCGGTCTGCGACACCCTGATGGGAAAAGGTGCGTTCCCTGGAACGGATGAGCTGTACACCGGCATGCTCGGTATGCACGGAACGAAAACATCGAACTACGGCGTGACAAAGTGCGATCTGCTGATCGTGCTCGGCGCAAGATTCTCCGATCGTGTCACCGGAAACGCTGCAAAATTTGCCAATAACGCAAAAATCGTTCAGATCGATGTGGATGCGGCAGAAATCAACAAGAATGTTGTTGTCGAGTCGAGCATCATCGGAGACGTCAAAGAGGTCTTAAAACGGCTGAATGCGAAGCTGGAGCCGATGCACCATGACGAGTGGATTGCCGAGATCGAGGCGATGAAGGAAAAATTCCCGCTGAAGCATGAAGAAGGCCTTACCGGACCGCTCGTGATTGAGAAGATCTACAAGGCGACGAACGGGGAAGCCATCATCACGACCGATGTCGGACAGCATCAGATGTGGGCGGCGCAGTATTACCGTTATACGAGCCCGAGAACGCTTCTGACCTCCGGCGGTCTTGGAACGATGGGATTCGGTCTTGGAGCAGCCATGGGCGCAAAAATGGGACGCCCGGACAAAACGGTCATCAACATCGCAGGTGACGGCTGTTTCCGTATGAACATGAATGAGCTGGCAACACTTTCCAGACACAACATTCCGGTCATCGAGGTTGTTGTCAACAACCACGTACTCGGCATGGTACGCCAGTGGCAGACGCTGTTCTACGGAAAACGGTATTCCAATACCGTTCTCCAGGATCAGGCAGACTTTGTCAAGGTTGCTGAGGCGCTCGGCGTAAAGGGCATCCGCGTGACGAAAAAAGAGGAGATGGGTCCTGCCATCCGTGAGGCAATTGAGGGCGGAAAACCGGCGCTCATTGATGTCTGGATCGACTGCGACGAAAAAGTATTCCCGATGGTACCGGCAGGAGCTCCGATTGAGGATGTCTTTGATGCAGAGGATCTGGCAAAAAAGGAACAAGAAAAGGATTGACAGGTTTCTGACAAAGAGGTATCATAGTTTCAACGTGGTAAAGCAATACCGTATTACCGCATGAATCGCACAGATGTGATTACAATGGAAACCATCGGTCTACTATCGGTGGTTTCCTAGTAAGATAAAGTAACACCAGGGGCAAAAGTTCGAAAGTCTGACGCAAGCAAAGCTTACAGGAAGATTTTTGAACTTGGGACCCGCAAAATATGAGTAAGTAGCCATTTTTCGGAGAAAAATGAGCGGAGTACGAATATTTTGCAGATTACGGGAGCACGAAGTGCGGAGTAATCTGGTGCAGAAAAGAGAAACAGGAGGATGAGAAAAATGAGCAGAGTCTATAATTTTTCCGCAGGACCGGCGGTTCTGCCAGAGGAAGTGTTAAAAGAAGCCCAGGAGGAAATGCTGGATTACCGCGGATGCGGCATGTCCGTCATGGAGATGAGCCACCGTTCCAAAGTATTCCAGAACATCATCGATGAGGCAGAAGCAGATCTTCGTGATCTGATGGGAATCCCGTCAAATTACAAAGTTCTGTTTCTCCAGGGCGGTGCATCCCTGCAGTTTTCCATGATCCCGATGAACCTGATGAAAAACGGTGTCGCAGATTACATCGTAACAGGCCAGTGGGCAAAGAAAGCATACGCAGAGGCACAGAAATACGGAAAGGCAAACAAAATTGCCTCCTCTGAGGATAAAACATTTTCCTATATCCCGGACTGCAGCGATCTTCCGATCAGCCCGGATGCCGACTATGTTTATATCTGCGAAAACAACACCATTTACGGTACCAAATACAAAAAACTGCCGAATACCAAGGGCAAAACCCTGGTGGCAGACGTCTCCTCCTGTTTCCTCTCCGAACCTGTCAATGTCTCCGATTACGGCATCATCTACGGTGGTGTCCAGAAAAACATCGGACCCGCCGGAATGGTCATCTCCATTATCCGCGACGACCTGATCACCGACGATGTCCTGCCGGGAACACCGACCATGATGAAATTCAAGACACACGCAGACGCAGGCTCCCTGTACAACACACCGAACTGCTACTGCATCTACATGTGCGGCAAAGTCTTCAAATGGCTGAAGAAAATGGGCGGCCTGGAAGTTATGAAACAGCGCAACGAAGAGAAAGCAAAGCTGCTGTATGATTTCCTGGATCAGAGCAAGCTCTTCAAAGGAACCGTTGTACCGGAAGACCGTTCTCTGATGAACGTTCCGTTTATCACCGGAAATGCAGATCTGGATGCGAAATTCGTCAAAGAGTCCAAAGAAGCCGGACTTGAGAACCTGAAAGGCCATCGTACCGTCGGCGGTATGCGTGCAAGCATCTACAATGCAATGCCGAAAAAAGGCGTAGAAACACTCGTAGCCTTCATGAAAAAGTTCGAGGAGGAAAATCTCTAATGTTTCAGTATCATTGCTTAAATCCGATTGCAGGCGTAGGCCTTGCAAACTTTAATGAAAACTATCAGCAGACCGAGAGCCTGGAGGGAGCTGATGCGGTTCTCGTCAGAAGTGCAGCCATGCACGGCATGGAGCTGCCGAAGAGCCTCCTCGCTGTAGCAAGAGCAGGAGCCGGCGTCAACAACATTCCGCTTACCGACTGCGCAGAGCAGGGTATCGTGGTCTTCAACACACCGGGAGCCAATGCAAACGGTGTCAAAGAGCTCGTGCTTGCCGGCATGCTGCTGGCATCCCGTGATATCGCAGGTGGTATCGAATGGGTCAAGAGTGACAAAGAAGACGGCGACATCGCAAAAACGGCAGAAAAACAGAAAAAGAAATTTGCCGGCTGTGAGATCAGCGGAAAGAAACTCGGTATCATCGGCCTTGGTGCCATCGGCCAGCTTGTGGCAAATGCAGCCACCCATCTTGGTATGGAAGTATACGGATACGATCCATACATTTCTGTCGATGCAGCATGGAACCTGTCCCGCGACATTCATCACATCCAGAACGTGGAAGATATCTACCGCACCTGCGATTACATCACTATCCATGTGCCGCTGATGGACAGCACAAAGGGCATGATCAACAAAGCAGCAATCGATGAGATGAAAGACGGCGTCGTTCTTCTGAACTATGCAAGAGACCTTCTCGTTGACGAGGATGCCGTTCTGGAGGCTTTAAAGGTCGGCAAGATGAAGAAATACGTAACCGACTTTGCAAACCCGAAAGTAGTCGGTGCAGAGGGAACCATCGTTACCCCGCACCTTGGAGCATCTACCAAAGAGTCCGAGGATAACTGTGCTGTTATGGCAGTAAAAGAGGTTCGTGACTTCCTGGAGAACGGAAACATCAAAAATTCTGTCAACTTCCCGAACTGCGATATGGGCGTATGCACCGGTGCAGGCCGTGTGACAATCTGCCACAAGAATATCCCTGGTATGCTGGGAGCCTTCACCACCGTTATGGGTAATGCAGGCGTCAACATCAGCGATATGACAAACAAAGGTAAAGGCGATTACGCTTACACCATGATGGATCTGGAAAGCAAAGCGACCGAGGAGATGGTAAAAGCCCTCGAAGCGGTTGACGGCGTATTAAAGGTTCGTATTATTAAATAAAGAGAATCAAAGAAAATCAAAAAGTGACAGGAAAAGGCGGTGCCCGAAAATGGGGGCACCGCCTTTTCCTGTCAAAAAACGGCAGAAGTTACTGTTGTTTGACTTCCTTTGGGTAAAGAACGGCACAAAAAAGAGAACTGCCCTGGGGCAGTTCTCTTTGCCTGTAATGTATGGTTACGAAAAAATTTTCAGATCCGTTTCCAGACGGCTCCGCCGCGCACATCGGCAACTTCGATGCCCTGAGCTTTCAGATCGTCACGGATCTTATCTGCCTCCGCAAAGTTTTTCGCTTTTTTCGCTTCATACCGTTTTAAAACGAGCGCATCGATTTCCGGATCTCCCTCGCCGGTGATCTGATAGCCGGATGCGGTGGAAGCGGAAGTTGTCTTTGCGGCCTCTTTTCTCTTTGCTTCTGCATGGGAGAGAAGTGCAAGACCGAGCACCTGATCGAAATTGTCGAGAAGAGCCAGCTTCGTTGCGTCGTTCATGTCTGCCTTTAAGATATCATACAGCGTTGTGATGGCAAGCGAAGTGTTGAGGTCAGCATCGAGTGCTTTCTGGAATTTTTCTTTTAAAGCACTCATGGAAGCTTCATCGACGGATCCGTTTTCCGGATTTAAAGCGGCGATACGGGCGATCAGCTTGTCGTAGGCGATTTTTGCGTTGTCCAGATTCTCCCAGGTGAACACAAGTGCCTTGCGGTAATGGGACTGCAGGCAGAAGAAACGGTAGACGAGCGGATCGTAGCCTTTTTCTTCCAGAAGAGAAACGGTCAGGAACTCACCTTTCGATTTCGACATTTTTCCAGTTGACGTATTCAGGTGATGTACATGGAACCACTGCGGGCACCATGCGTGGCCCAGGTAGCTTTCGGACTGCGCAATCTCGTTGGTGTGGTGCGGGAAGGCATTGTCCACGCCGCCGCAGTGCAGGTCGAGGTATTCTCCGTTGTACTTCATGGAGATACCGGAGCACTCAATGTGCCATCCCGGATAACCGATGCCCCATGGAGAGTCCCATTTGAGCGCCTGGTTCTCGAATTTTGATTTGGTAAACCAGAGAACGAAATCGTTTTTGTTGCGTTTGTTGGTATCTTCCTCTACGCCCTCGCGGACACCAACGGCAAGATCATCCTCATCGTGGTCGTTGAATACATAGTAGTGGTCAAGACGGCTGGTGTCAAAGTAAACATTTCCGCCGGCAAAGTAAGCGTAGCCGGTGTCCATCAGTTTTGCAATGATTTTAATATATTCGTCAATGCATCCGGTCGCCGGCTGTACGACATCCGGGCGCTTGATATTCAGCTTTTTGCAATCCGCAAAGAATGCATCAGTGTAATACTGTGCGATTTCCATGACTGTTTTATGCTCGCGCTTGGCACCTTTGACCATCTTGTCCTCACCGGTGTCCGCATCGGAGCTTAAATGGCCGACATCGGTAATGTTCATGACACGGTTGACGTTGTAGCCTTCATAGCGGAGTGCCTTTTCAAGAACGTCCTCCATAATATAACTGCGCAGGTTTCCAATGTGCGCAAAATGATAAACGGTAGGTCCGCAGGTGTACATTTCTACACGGCCCGGTGTGTGTGTCTGGAATTCAGCTTTTTTATGGGTTGCAGAATTATAAAGATACATAAAAGAAGTCTCCTTTTTTCTTTTCGTGCGGATACGGATGCAGAAGTGATGATACACAGGAAAGCAAAAAAGCGTCTGCTGTATCCGACAAGGATATCAGAGACGCCGCGTGCGGTGCCTGTTTTCCGTGTACTGCACTGGTTCCTTATTAAAATTAATATTAGCAGGATTTTTTTTTGCTGTCAATAGTCCGGAGGCTGTCGAAGACAAAAAGTAAAACGCATTTAATAAGAAGAAATACATTTTTCAGAAATAAAAAGACAGTGCTGCAGAACGCAAATGGAAAGAAACAATTATTTGTGTAATCTTTTTTTTATTATAAAACCGAAGAATACAGGAAAATAGAAAAACGGCATCAGAACAATACCCAAAAAGAGGAAAATAGAGGATTTTGATGACTTTAAATGCAGTTTATACACTTTTCTCCTGCATCGGATATTGACAAACAGAGAGAGTTCTGGTTATAATGAATGCAGTTGTTTTTGGACAAACGGACAAATGTACGGGCATGAGGGATGAAGAAAACAAATCTTGTTGGACGCATCTCCTTTTTGTACTCTTCGTTTTAATGTGGTAAAGTGCCAAAATGAAAAACGGTGGAATGGCGAAGCCGTTCCGGCAAATGTCCGGATGATGCAAAAACAACGCGAATCCATGAAAGGAGTTAGGAAGAATTATGAAAAGAAAAATTGTAAGCGCATTACTTGTTATGAGTATGACTGCAAGCCTGGTTGCCTGCGGAAATTCCGGCAGCGGAAGTTCTGATCCGGCAGATGAGAGTGTAAGCGTAAGCAGCAGCGCATCTTCCGAAAGTGATGCAAGCGCATCTGCAAGCAGTGAGAGCGAAGCCGAGGCAGAGGAATCCGAAATGCCGGAAGGATACGACGAGACCAGCACAGAGCTCTACAATGAGGCACTGGGAGATTTCAACGATGCACTTGCTACTGCAAAGGAAGCAGAAACGGTGGATGAGAGATATGCCCTGATGGCAGTTGCCGAGGGAAAACTGATGGAGTCTGCCATGATGTACCCGCTCACCTCAAGAGGTGGTATGTACGCGATGTACAGAATGGCTCCGCGCACCAAGGACTATACACTTTGGGGAAGCGATAACGACCGTTATCATCAGTATGTTGTAACAACTGACTTTATCAAGGCAGAAGATTACAACGAAATGAGAGCAAAATGGGATGAGCTTAAAGGAACAGGAACCTATGAGAGCTGGGTAAAAGAATATCTGGCAGGAAAAGGTTACACCTTAAAAGACAGCTTCTCCATGCCGTATGCGAGCGATCCGGTAACATGGGACGGACTTGCAACTTCCCGTGCGGCAGATACCGATGCGATCATCAATACCTATGACGGACTGATGGAGTACGATGTAGAGGGAACTCTGCAGCCGGCACTGGCAGAATCCTATGAAGTATCCGATGACGGACTGACCTATACCTTCCACCTTCGTAAAGATGTAAAATGGACCGATTCCCAGGGACGTGAAGTGGATACTGTAAAAGCAGATGACTTCGTGGCCGGAATGCAGCACATGTGTGATGCACAGGGCGGTCTGGAATACCTGGTACAGGGCGTGATCAAAAACGTATCCCAGTACATCAGCGGTGAAGTTACCGATTTCGACGAGGTTGGTGTAAAAGCTGTTGATGACTATACCGTAGAGTACACACTGGAAGAGCCATGCAGCTACTTCATGACCATGCTGGGCTACACCATCTTCATGCCGATGAGCAGAAGCTACTATCAGTCCCAGGGTGGTAAATTCGGTGCTGAGTACGATTCTTCCGCAGCAGATTATCAGTACGGAAAAGATTCCAACTCCATCGCATACTGCGGACCGTACCTGGTAACCAACGCTACAGCGAAAAATACCATCGTATTTAAACTGAGCGATTCTTACTGGAACAAAGACAACGTAAACATTAAAACCCTGACCTGGCTGTTCAATGACCAGTCTGATGTTACCAAAATGTACACAGATGCAAAAGCAGGTACCGTTGACTATGTAAACCTGAACACCTCCACTATGGAGACAGCAAAATCCGAAGGTCTGTACGACCAGTACGCAGTAGTTTCAGATACCGACGCTACTTCCTTCATGGGATTCTACAATATCAACCGTACTGCGACTGCAAATGCCAACGACGGAACAACAGCAAAGAGTACAAAGTCTGACGAAGAAATCCAGAGAACAAACAAAGCACTGCAGAACGTTCACTTCAGAAGAGCGATCAGCTTTGCAGCAGATCGTGGCGCTTACAATGCACAGCAGGTTGGCGAGGATCTGAAGTATACTTCCCTTAGAAATACCTTTACCCCGGGATATTTCGTAAGCCTGTCAAAAGACACTACCATTCAGATCAACGGAACCGACACAACCTTCCCGGCAGGCACCTACTATGGTGAAATCGTACAGAAACAGATCGACGCCGACGGCGTGAAGATCAAAGTATGGGATGCCGAAAACAAGACCAGCGATGGTTTTGATGGATGGTACAATCCGGAAAACGCAGTAGAAGAACTGAATACCGCAATCGAGGAGCTCGCAGAAGACGGTATCACCATCGATGAGAGCAACCCGATCCAGATTGAGTATCCATATCCGTCTGCAGTAGAAGTTTACACCAACAAAGCAAACTCCTACAAGAAATCAGTAGAGGCTGCCCTTGGCGGAAAAGTTGTGATCAATCTGGTTGATGCCGTAGATGTGGATGGATGGAACTATGCAGGATACTATGTAAACTATGGTTATGAACAAAACTACGACGTATATGATGTCTCCGGATGGGGTCCGGACTTTGGTGATCCGTGCTCTTATCTGGATACCATGCTTCCGGACTACGAAGGATACATGACCAAATGTTTCGGTATCTTCTAATTTTGGAAAAGGTAAAATTGGAAAGACCAGAACAGTTGAAAGCCAATGAATAAACCGGCAGGGGGATGGGGACAAAAAAAGCCATTCCCCTGTCATATTGTGTTAAGGAATGAGAGAATATGACAAAATATCTTTTTAAGCGTTTGTTGCATGGCCTTGTTTCCGTAGTAATCGTCGTTGGATGCGTTATGACTATGATCTATTCTCTGATGGACCGAAATCTGATTTTCGCACAGGATACCACCTATTCCCATCAGAGCAATAACCAGAAAAAGGTGTACAAATATCAGAAGTGGGAGACATACGGATATCTTGATTATGTAACCTATGCAGATTATTTGAACGCTCTCAAAGCAAAAGGCGAAATTGACGAGGATACGAGATCCAAAGCAGTAGCATTCGGAAGAACGAAAGACCAGGATTCAGAACTGGTATCTGAATATGTAAAGGAATTTACAGCTTATTATAAAGCAAAAGGTTACACCGTAAGAAGATACGATGCGATCATGATGGGTAAGAAAAAATATGCCAACGGCGGACAGCAGCAGCTGTTTGCATACAGGGATATTCCGCTTGCAACACGTCTCGGAAAATATTTTTCCGGTTTGATTGACATCGACAGCATTCACGATGCTGCAAAGGTAGAAGGTAAGAGGGGGATTACATTTACCTTACACGATCCGGTATATGGGGGAAAGAAATTTTCACCGGCCATCATGGGAAATGGCACAACACACAAGTACCTGATGTACTTTGACTCAAAATTCCCATATTTCCATCAGAATATAATCACCATAAATTTAGGAAAGTCCTATTCCGTAAATGAGGGTGTGGATGTAGCACTGACCATGACCCGCGCGCAGGGATCCTACGTAAAATCGGAGATTACCTACCCAAGCGGTCTGGTGGAATACAGTGCAGACGATCTGCACAGCGCAACGTATATGAGCGAATCTCAGGATGCAAGCGCTGTTCATTCCGATCGGTTCACAGATGACTATACCAACGTGGATACAGTTAAGAGTGGTAAATCAAAAATCGGCTATTCCTTTGTGATCGGTATCATTGCCGTGATTCTTTCCTATCTCATCGCAGTGCCGCTTGGCATTCTGATGGCGAGAAAGAAAGACAAACTGGTTGACCAGCTTGGAACCATCTATATTGTATTCATTATAGCAGTACCTTCACTGGCCTATATCTTCCTGTTTAAGGCAATCGGAGGAAAAATGGGTCTGCCAACCACCTTTGACATGGATTCGAAGAGCAAGCTGATGTATATTCTGCCGATCGTTTCTCTGGCACTGCCGCAGGTGGCAAACCTGATGAAATGGCTGCGTCGATACATGATCGACCAGATGAACTCCGATTACGTAAAATTCGCAAGATCCGGTGGACTGACAGAGGGAGAAATCTTTACGAAACACATTTTGAAGAACGCAGCGATTCCGATCGTACAGGGTGTTCCGGCGAGCGTACTGTTCGCACTGACCGGAGCCATCATCACCGAGCGTGTGTACGTAGTACCTGGTGCCGGTAATCTGCTGACCGAAGCAATCAGCAAATATGATAATGGTGTTATCGTAGGTGTTACACTGTTCTACGCAGTGCTCTCCGTGATTTCCATCATCCTGGGCGACGTTTTGATGTCCATGGTGGATCCGCGAATCTCATTCTCAACGAAAGACAGGTAGGGACTTATGAATTATGATTTAGATAAATTCGGTCTGTCTGAGGAAGAACTGTTTTCTCCTGTAGATAACAGCTCTCTGGAGTCTGAGAAAATTACGGCTCCGAGATATTCCTACTGGCATTCCGTGTTCCGCGTATTTTTTAAGAAAAAAATCAATATTGCCGTACTTTGCCTCCTGGGTGTGATTCTGCTGATGACGTATGTGTATCCGCTCTTTGTGGAGTACGACCGTTTCGCCAATCTGATGAACGGCGCGACAAAACATCTGTCTCCAAGCAAAGCATTGCAGCAGCTTGGATTCAATATTCACTGGATTTTAGGATCCGGTGCTTCCGGACAGTCGACCTTTGATGCTGTCTGGTTTGGTTCCAGAATTTCAGTTTCCCTGGCATTTATCTGTGCGCTCATCAACCTTTCGATTGGTGTGATTGTCGGATCTGTCTGGGGATTTTCGAAGAAGGTTGATGTCTTCATGATGGAGGTTTACAACATCATCGGAAATATTCCGTATGTACTTCTGATCTCCGTCCTGGTGCTTATCTTTTCTCCGAGCTTCTGGACCATGGTATTTGCACTGACCGTTACCGGATGGCTTGCCATCGCGTACTTTATCCGTACGCAGGTCGTTATCATCCGTGACAGAGAGTATAATCTGGCATCAAAATGTCTTGGAACTTCGATTTTCCGCATTGCGATGAAGAATATTCTCCCGTTTATGACATCTGTCATTGTTACTCTGGCGGCAACTGAGATTCCGTCCTACATCTCTTACGAGGTGTTCCTGGCTTACATCGGTATGGGACTTTCTGACATGTCTCTGGGAAGACTGATCTATGAGGCTGAGGGTGCCATGCTGACACCGGGATGGGGATTCGAATTCTGGAGTCCGGTTGTTGTCGCTTCAATTATCACCGTAGTATTATATGTAGTTGGACAGAACCTTGGAGATGCGTCCGACCCGAGAACACATATGTAGGAAGGAAAGCCGCATGGAAGATAAAAAAGTATTATTATCGATTAAGGACTTACAGGTAAAATTCCGTGTCCGCGGCCGTATCCTGACGGCAATCCGGGGCGTAACGCTGGATATTTACGAGAATGAGTCCATTGCTATCGTAGGAGAATCCGGTGCCGGTAAATCCGTATTCACAAAAGCGTTTGCAGGAATGCTGGACAGCAACGGCTTCATCGATCAGGGAGATATCATTTTTAACGATGCCGAGCTGAGCGATACCGTTGTGCCGCTGAATTCTTATGCGAAAAAGACCATCGCATCCACCTGGGAAAAACTGAATGAGTATTCCAAACTGGAATATGGTTCAGAAGTATTCCTGAAAATGAAGGCGCTGGAGCAGGAAAAAGAAGAAAAAATGACGCTGAGCGAGGAAGAGCGTGAGAAAGCAGATGCTGAAATCAAGGAACTTGTAATAAAGAGAACCGAACTTTTCAACTATAAGCAGACACTCGATACTTCCAAAGAAAAAGCGAAAATCAAAGAGACATCCGCGGAGATTTCCAGACTGGATGGAGAGATTAAGGCTCTGCAGAAAGCAAAAGAAGAAAAAATCAAGGCACACAAACAGGCTGCCATGAACGATACGGCCTACAATCAGGCGTATGATGCAAAGATGGCAGAGTACAAAAAAGAGTATGCCGGCCTGACAGCAAAAGAAATTACGGACGAGACAAGAAAGAGAAATGAGATTCTTGCCAAAGAGATCTATCTTTCCGTTGGACGTTACAAACTGCGCAAAAAAGTCCGCATGATCAAAAAGCTGCACGAGGCATTCAAAGCTGCAATGGAGCGCGGTGTGGATCTGAACGATGAGCAGAAGCGAAACGGCGTTTTTGACCAGGCTACCTTCCGCGTACGCTATCTGGATGAGACACCGGAGCAGCTTCATGGAACCTGTATCATCAATCTGGCAAAAATCCAGGATCCGAATGACTGGGGTCAGATCCGCGGTAAGAAAATTGCAACCGTATTCCAGGATCCGATGACTTCCCTGAACCCGATCATCACAATCGGAAAACAGATTACGTCTGTTATCATGAAGCATCAGCATGTCAGCGAAGTGGAAGCAAGGGCACAGGCGCTTGAGCTGATGGAAAAGGTTGGTATTCCGAACGCAGAGCAGCGTTTCGATGATTATCCGTTCCAGTATTCCGGCGGTATGAGACAGCGTATCGTTATCGCGATTGCACTTTCCTGCCGTCCGAAGATCCTCATCTGCGATGAGCCGACAACTGCGCTGGATGTTACGATTCAGGCGCAGATCCTGAAGCTGATCAAGGACCTTCAGAAAGAGTACAACTATACCATCGTGTTTATTACCCACGACCTTGGTGTCGTAGCGAATATCGCTGACCGTGTTGCCGTTCTGTACGCAGGACAGATCATCGAGTTTGCGAATGTAGAAGAGCTGTTCTACGACCCGCGCCATCCGTACACCTGGGCGCTGCTTTCTTCCCTGCCGCAGCTTGCGGAGCGGAATACAAAGCTGTTCTCGATTACCGGTACCCCGCCGTCTCTGTACAACAAGATTATCGGAGACCCGTTCGCACCGCGTAACCAGTACTGTCTGAAAATCGACACACTGGAAGAGCCGCCGATGTTCAAAGTAACGGATACCCATTACGCCAAAACCTGGCTGCTGGATCCGAGAGCACCGAAGACGGAGAAGCCGGAGGCAATTCAGAATATTCACGAAAAATTATTAAAAGCATACAACTTATAGGAGAGTTTGAAAGTGTCTACAAAGCAGGAAAGCAAGACCACTGTTTCGCATCTGCCGGAGCATGGTCCGATTGACGAAAATGGAAGAGAAATCTTACTGCAGGTAAAAAATGTAGATATCACTTTCGGCAAGGGCGATGACGCAGTCAAAGCGGTAAAAAATGCTTCTTTTGACATCTACAAGGGAGAAACCTTCTCCCTCGTAGGCGAGTCCGGTTCCGGAAAGACCACGATCGGCCGTGCGGTCATTCGTGTCAACCCGTGTTCCGCAGGAGAGATCCTGTACAAGGGTGTTAAAATTTCCGGCAAGATTCCGCATTCCCTGGACCGGGAGGTTATCCGAAACATTCAGATGGTATTCCAGGATCCTGCCGCATCGTTAAATGAGCGTGCGACGGTCGATTACATCGTATCCGAGGGTCTTTACAACTTCCATCTGTACGAGAACGAGGCAGACCGTGTGAAAAAGGTAGAGAACATGATCAACGAAGTTGGTCTTCTGCCGGAGCACCTGACCCGTTACCCACATGAGTTCTCCGGCGGACAGCGCCAGCGTATCGGTCTGGCCCGTGCCATGGTTATGGAGCCGGAGCTGGTTGTAGCCGATGAGCCGATCTCCGCACTGGACGTATCGATCCGTGCCCAGGTCCTCAATCTGCTGAAGAAATTCCAGAGAGAAAAACAGGTTACTTATCTGTTTATCGCCCATGACCTTTCCATCGTACGGTTCATTTCCGACCGTATCGGTGTTATCTACAAAGGAAATATCGTAGAGGTTGCGGACGCAGAGGAATTGTTCAACTTCCCGCTGCATCCATACACCCATTCCCTGATCTCTGCGATCCCGATTCCGGATCCGCAGCTTGAGAAGAACAAAGTGCTGTACACCTACGATCCGTCCATTCACGATTATTCCGTGGACAAACCGGAGTTCGTGGATATCGGACACAATCACTTTGTATACGGAAACAAGAAAGAGATCGAAGAGTACAAGGCACTCCGTGAAAAGGGAGAGCCGCTGCAGCCGATCACCATCCGCAAGCCGGATGAGGAAGTAAAAGAGGAGGACCACGAGGTTCATTTCTCCAAGGCAGAAGATGAGTTCCTGAAAACTCCGCTTCACGATACCGGAAGCATCTGGTACAAAGTGCTGTCGTTCTTCCTTCCGATCATCGGTATTATTGCAGCTTGTGTTTACAAAAAGAAACAGTACTATCACAACTACAAAGCATGCAAGCAGGGCGCGCTGTACGGATTTGCCGTACTGGCTGTGATCCTCCTGATCTTTATCCTTGCATTGATTTTAGTTGCCCTATAGTGGACAGGAAAGAAAAAGTGGCCCGGAACCAGGAAAAAGGTTCCGGTGCCGCTTTTTTTGATTTACGCGAGCAACGAGCCAAAGTCCGTGCTTGCACGAGACCTTGGCGACTGCCGCTTGATTAATTTTCCTTTTTACGCAGGCGATAGCCGAGAATAAAGATTGTTGCTGCAGAAATACCCATTAATACGATAAACTGTGTTGAGTTGCTTTCATCACCTGTCTTAACAGCTGCTTTCTTTGCAGTTGCCTTTTTAGCGGAAGTGGTTGGTTTTTTCACAGTTGTTGTCGGTTTTGTTGTACTTGGTTTTGGCATCAATCCTGGTTTGACATCTGTTTCAGGTGTTTCAGTTTCTGTGCTGTCCGGAATGTCTGTATTCTGCTCAAGATTGGTTGTACGCCACAGCTGTGTACCATTGAATGGATTGGCTGTGCCGATAACCCAGTAATCATTTGTCTTCTCAAAGATACGAAGGCCATGGTTATAGCGGTCACCGAAACCATTAGTGGTTACTTTTTTGATGGAAACACCGGCGCTTCCGTTATCAGTGATCTCAAACAGATCGAAACCGGCTTCGGATGTACGCATGTATTTCAGTGAACTTGCGAGTCCCTTAAGATTTTCCTTTGTCGCATATTTGATCACTGTAGCATACAATGCCTTGACATTTTCAGGAATGCGATCGTTGATCTGATCGATGATATCGGACATGGCTGTATAAACAGTGACGAATGCCTCGATATCATTACTATCAACTAAAGAAGCAATGCTTATCAGTTTGTCATTGACTGTGACAAGCTGATTGTATAACTGTTCATCCATACTCTGTGGAGCGATACTGCCGTCAAGCAGGCCGCTGACCAGGCTATTTATCTGTTCATCTGTTAAAGTAATCGCATCGGTATTCTGATCATTGTCAGCTAAGGACTGTGCGGCATCATTCTGCACTTCCTGAATTGCTGCTTCCACAAGGACTCTGGCAGAGGAGTCTGTCAGTGGTTCTTCAGTAGGATTGACAGCAACAGGCTGTGCGTCATCAAGGCTTTCAACAGCAACTTCGATATCTGTATCAGAATCAGCAGCGTTATCTGCAATGGCAGTATCTGTTTCAATTGTCTGGACAGCAATGCCTTCTTCAGTCTGTGTCTGTACGGCAGCGGTGTTACTGCTGAGGGTATCATCAATAGTGGTCTCGACAGCAGCTTCTGTCTCGGATTCTTCTGCTGCAATTGTTTCGGCAGCAGTTTCTGCTGATTCTGTTTCAGCGGAAGTTTCTACAGGAACAACAGATTCAGCCGACATTGAAGAAGTAACAGGTGTCTTAAATAAGAGTTTCAGCATGACCTTGATGTAATTAATCTGGCTGATCCATTCGTCCCTGGTCATTTCAAGAATATCGCCGTTGGTGTATTTGGCCAGTGGCTCAAGAAGGGTTGTGGTATCCATGGTACCGACATACATCTTGCCGTTATAAACGGTTGTCTGCCATGTATACTGATTCATATGGGTACCCATTTTCTTCAGCAGGGAATTGGATGTGTATCCTGAACCAAGACCGGACAGGCTTGTTGGGAAGGCTTCTGTCGGATCACCAACAACCTTCTCGATATTTTCATTCTTGTCCATACGATAAAGGTTGACGGACTGCTCAAGGTTTGTTGCCTGTGTGGTAAATTCGTTTTTTAGAACGAATCCCTGGAGAGCACTGGATACATCGTTGTAATCGCCGATATACAGGTAATCATTGTAAACCTGGAGTGTGCAGGCACCGGCGCTGACACGTTCGGTATCAAGACCAAATGGATATCGGGCACCATCTGCTTCATCACCGGCCAGAACAGACCATGTCCAGGCGTTCTTATCTGTGACATCACCGCTGCAGGTACCTTTGACAATAGCAAATGTCTGAAGTGTACCGGTAGCTTCGTTTTTGTTGTTCGGTGTACCCGTGCAGATAACGACATATAAATCGCCGTTGTATTCCAGTACCTGATAGATGCCGCCGCCACCGTTGACATCACTGCGGTGATAAGCAGGGTAGTTGAACAGGTCGTTCATATCTGCAATCACACTGAAGGAGCTCTGACCCTGAGATGGATCCTTGGAAGCAACCAGGAAAACACCGTTAGTATCAAGGGCACCGGCAATCATGGCACCTTCATATGTACCGATGGCACGAGTGGAGGTAAAGACATTGTCCTTGACAAGCTGACGGAAACCGTTAGTATCTACACAATTGTAGATGCAGGTCAGCTTATCATTGTTGGCAGGATCTACTTCGTAAATACATGGGAAACCGTTTTGCACAGCTGTTGCATACGCAATTTCCTGTGAGGTCAGCTGCTTGTTATTCGCATCAATGATCATACCCACAAAATAGAGTTTGTTATTCAGCTTGATGGCACTTCTGAATGTGGGCATGATACCGTTGGTATCTTTGGACATCAGAATTCTTGTCTCGCCGGTCTTGACATTGAATTTCACCAACATACCGCCGGCGCTCTTGCCATCCGGTTCGCCGGTGTACATCGTGCCGTTGTACATGATGTTAATAAGAGCAGCGGCAGCATCAGGTGTCAGTTCACCTAAGCCTCTGTTCAAAATGGCATTGGCACCAAGGCCGCCGTACATGGTGTTGATGTAAACCCAGTCGCCATAGGAAGCCGATGCGTAGCTGTAGGATTGACCGCGGTCACCGTTGCCGTCTGCACTGACGCCCTGAACATAAGGGGCGATACTGCCGTTGCCTGTATAATCAACAATACCATCGGCAGTTTCTGTTGGTGAGTTGGCATGGGAAACCTTTTCGAAAGTCATGCCGTCACCGGAATAAGTATACTTTGGCGTAAAATCAGCTGCAAAGGCCGGAGCAACAGTGGCAATTGCAAGTGCGGCACTCAGTGCGGCAGCCAAGCATGTTTTCATAAACTTTTTCTTCATTTTCAACCAATGATTCCTTTCTTTAAAAAATTGAGTCGTTCTTTGTTAACAATATTATAGACACTATGTCTAGTATATCACATAAAATCATACAGGGATAGATAAATTTAAAAATTTTGGTACATTTTTCAGCGGCATTTAGAGACTGAAAATAAAAAAGCTTGAGAAGTAGGGTTGGGTATGTTAAGATGGGTATGGTGCAAATGAATAAGAATCAATGAGGCAGGTGAGATACGTGGTTAATATATATGAAACAGAAGGCGGCAAGCTGAATGCTTTGCAGGACTTTGAGGAAGGCTGTTGGGTCAAGGTGACAGCAGCGACCATGTGGGAGATGGAACCTGTCGCGAAGAAGTACAATATAGACATAGAAGATATGCGAGCCGCACTGGATGAAGAAGAGAAATCCCGTATCGTGCTGGAAGATGATTATACGCTGGTTCTGGTAGATATTCCGGCAAGTGAGATACAGCATGAGAAGAAGGTCTATACGACCATTCCTCTCGGTTTGATCCTTGCAGACGGCGCGATCATTACAATTTGCAGTGAAGACACACCGATTTTGAATACATTTATTAAGAGCCATGTCCGATACTTTTCAACAAAGAAGCGTACCCGTTTTGTTTATCAGATTCTTCTGAATTCTATGACAACGTATCAGAATGTCCTTCGTTCTGTTGACAACAGACGACTGGCTATTGAGGCCCGAATCGGTGAAGAGAAGGAAGACGAGGCGGATCTTGTGGAACTGCATGATCTGGAGTCTACATTGGTCTATTTTGAGACTTCTCTCCGTGCAGCAGGCATGGTTATTGACAGGCTTCGCAGATATAAGCATATTCCGCAGTTCCCGGAAGATGAAGATTTACTTGAGGATGTACAGGTCGAGAACAGACAGGCTATTGAGATGGCGACGATTTATCGAGAGATTATCGATGGTACCAGTGAACTGATGTCCAACGTTATCAATAACCGATTGAATAATACCATGAAGTATCTGACGTCCATCACACTGGTTATGGCGGTTCCGACGATTATCTCCGGTTTGTATGGTATGAATGTGAATACAGGCGGAATGCCTTTTGGCTCATTGAAGATGGGATTTGGTATTATCTGTGGACTGACATTTCTGTTATGTCTGTTTATTTTGTGGATATTGTGGCGTAAGCGAATGCTTTAGACGGAATATTGAGTCAGATTAGAAGGAGGCGTATAGCTTGGAGAATGACGACAAGAGAGTTCGAAAGAACCGGAAGATATCGAAGGATACGGAATCTGACAGAAGCCGTATTAAGAATATAACGAACAAAGTGCATCCGGAATATGAGGTTCCGAAGAAACGACCGGCCAGAAGAACCGAAGAAGACGAAGAAATGGCCAGGAAGCGGGCGGAAGCACGCAGAAAGAAACAGCATCAGGAACGGCGCAGGAAGATCATACGCAGGCGCAAACAGAAACAGGCACTCAGACTGGTCGCAGCGTGCCTGGTGATCGCGGCACTTGTGGTCACTGTTTTTTCTGTTAAGAATTACAACAGTGGTTCCAGGCATGACAACAAGGGCATGAATGCCTATGAAAGTGGTGACTATGATACCGCAGTGAACGAATTTAAGGAAGCAATTTCCTATGATGGCAGCAATGCGGACTATTACATACATCTCGGCATGGCGTATGTGGAACAGAAATCCTATGATGAGGCTCTTGGTTATTTCAACCAGGCAGAGGGTTGTGCGGAAAATGATGACCAGAAGGCGCTGCTGAATCGCGGCCGGGGGATTGC
>OLRW01000515.1_pt1 | contig 31412 bp, 29 predicted proteins | sample 1672701 | NCBI WGS metagenome assembly OLRW01 (sample SAMEA3136715, study PRJEB25190) | human gut metagenome | biome: human gut; feature: human-associated habitat; material: faeces | place: Austria | collected 2013
AGCATATGAAGCATAAAACAACTTGTTTCTAATAGTAAATTCCAGTTTTGAAGAATTAAATGATTATATTTTTTCAGATAAGACGGATGAATTGTAAAATATCTTACTGTCTGCAACAAAAGTGTGATGTGTTTTTTGATTTGTATTTTCCCGACAATTGTATCATATCATGTTTTTGCCTGCGGAACAAGCATAACTATGAGAAAAACAGCTGCAGTAACCAGGTTACTGCAGCTGCTTTTCTCGATAAAATAGAGTTGCTGTCAAAAATATTTTTTCATCCGATACCGCCCAGCGCGATTCCAAGAACCAGTACCAGGATACACACCGGCACATAAACATATTTGCAGATCGGGTAAAACCAGGAGGTAAGGTGACTGCTTCGTCCTTTGTTTACCTGTTTTTCCACATACTCTTTTCCACATACCCAAAACAGCATGATACCAGCCAGTCCGGCTCCCAGCGGGCAGATGTAGATAGAAAGTACATCCATCCAGCCGGATACGATACCCTGGATCAGAATGGAAACAATCACGCCGATCACTGCGATCACCGCACATGCCGGTTTTCTCTCCAGATGGAATTTTTCCTGCACCGTTGCGATCGGTGCTTCGTACAGGTTGATCAGGGAGGTCAGACCCGCGAATAATACAGCAACAAAGAAAATTATCACAATGATCTTTCCTCCCGGCATATTTTTGATCAGATTTGGCAGGAAAATAAATAACAGTCCGGGACCGCCCTGATCGAGCTTTGCTCCGGTGGTTGCCATCGCCGGGATGATGACCAGGGATGCAAGCAGCGCAGCCAGTGTATCAAAGAATGCCACTCTTCCCGCAGCAGCCGGAATATTTTCTTCATCCGACAGATAGGATCCATAGATCAGTGTTCCGTTTCCCGCCACCGAAAGGGAGAAAAATGCCTGTCCCAGGGCAAAAATCCACGTTTTCGGATCGCCAAGCGCCTTGCCATCCACACGGAAGATATAGTGATATCCGTCCACAGCCCCCGGCTGAAATGCCACATAGATACCAAGTCCCACAAACAGCAGGAAAAATACCGGCATCAGCACTTTATTGACCTTCTCGATCCCGCCTCCGACACCGAACATCAGGATCCCCATAGCTGCCAGCAGGATCACAACCTGCCAGCCTGTATTGCCGAACGCAGATGCCATCGAACCGAACACAGCACTGAATTCGTCCACATCAGCCGGTGCCAGTGTCGCCCCGGTGAATGCGCCGACCGTATATTTTAAGATCCATCCCATAACGACCGTATAGCCGATCGCCATCGCCAGTGAGCCGACCACCGGGATCAGCCCCAGTGCTTCTCCCGGTTTTCTTTTTCCTTTTCTCTCACAGGCAATTCCGAACGCATCAATCGGACCGGATCTCGTTGCACGTCCGAATGTCATCTCTCCGATCACCCCGGTAAATCCGATCAGCGCCACAAAGATAAAGTACGGAATCAGAAATGCTCCGCCTCCATATAACGATACTCTGGTGGGAAACATCCAGATATTTCCCATGCCCACCGCCGAACCGATGCACGCCAGGATAAATCCCCACCGGGTATTAAATGATTCTCTTTTTTTCATCACATCTTCTCCATTTGTTTATAGTTTTGTAACTGTTCATTCTTCCACAGAATTATGTTTTTTACATATTATAAATCGTATTTCTCAGCAACCGCGTCATCCGGAAAGTTCCTGAATCTTTTTTCTGTGTCATCATAAGGATCGTCATCTGATCTTGCGGCGCATTGGTAAAATAGCAGCCGAGCCATCCGTCCCAGCCGTACTCTCCCTTGCTTCCCAGCGTTGTGGATCTGCCCGGGTTCACCAGCACACGCATGAAATTACCATAAGAAAATCCTTCCAGCCATGCCATACCTTCCCGTTCAAAGACTTCCTGCTGCTCTGCGCTCAGCACATGACCGGTCATAAAGCGTACCATCGCCGGACTGAGGATTTGTTTTCCCTTATAACTTCCGCCATTTAACAACATCTGTGCAAAATGAGAATAATCATCGATCGTAGACACCAGGCCTGCACCACCGGATTCGAATGCCGGGCGGCGATCCATCGCATTCCGGATACCCAGATGATTACCGGTATAGAGTAGCGACGGCTTTCCTTCGTTACACTCATACGTTTTCACCAGCCGGCTCTGCTTCTCTTCCGGTACCCAGAAGCCTGTATCCACCATTTCCAGTGGAGTGAAGATCTCTTTTTCCAGAAAATCTCCGAACCGCATACCGGAAACCACTTCCACAAGGGCACCTGCCACATCAGCGGAAGTTCCATAGCACCAGGAGCGCGCCGGCTGAAAGGCAAGCGGAATCTGGCCGAGACGGTTGGCAATCTCCACCGTACCATAAGCTCCTCCTTCTCCCTCATCAAGTCCCTGAATCACCTCGGCAAATAAGGCTTCTGTCTGTTTTCCGGTCAGATGATTGCCGTCATAGACCAGACCGGAGGTCATATTCACCAGATCCTGGATCGTGACATCCCGCCATGGCTTTTCCACATGTCCGTCTGCTGCAGCCACCATTTGTCCACAAAATCCAGGAAGATATCTACATACCGGATCTGCCAGATCGATCAGTCCCCGCTCCACCAGAATCATCACTGCAGTTGCGGTGATCGGTTTGGACATAGAATAGAGACGGTAAATACTGTCTCTCGACACCGGCTTTTTTGCCTCGATATCCGCATAACCGCTTTCCAGATACACGGTTTCCTTCCCTTCTTTTCTGACCATCAGAATCGCGCCCGGGATCTCTCCCCTTGCCACTGCATCATCAAGGATCCATTGCAATCGATTGATTTTTTCCTGTTCCATATTATGTACCCCTCCATATTATCTTCTCGCAGACTCTACGCTCTATTGTATACCAAAAAAGCCGTTATGCCTACGGTTTTTCGTACAACATAACGGTTTTTTGTATTTTTCTCTATATTTTTTATTTATTTTTGGTAATTCCCTGACCAATCAGATAGCATACAGCTGCTACCACCATACCATTAATGGATGCAATTCCCAGGTTTACAACATTTGCCACAACAGCTCCCAGGATCACACCGCCTACAGCGAACCAGTTGACTACTGCAGGTTTTGCGGTCGGATCTTCATAATCTTTCTTATTCATAAAGTAAGAAAGTACCAGGATGATACCTACCGGCGGCAGAGTGCAGTTCAGGATGTTCAGCCATTTTGTGAAGTTATAATACAACCATACAGAAAGCACAGTTCCGACGATACCGGATACCAGAACCATCGGTTTTTTCTTCTGATGAAAGATATTTGCCAGACCGAGACCTGCAGTATACAGGGCATTGTCATTGGTTGTCCAGATGTTCAAACCCAGTACCAGAACTGCCATGTAGAACAGATTCAGACGGATCATAACCTCGAAGATATCATTTCCGCCTACGAAAATATAGGCGATTGCTCCGAAGAAGAACATCAGGGAGTTTCCGATAAAGAATGCCACGACCGTTGCGATCGTTCCTGTCTTCGCATCTTTGGCAAATCGGGTAAAGTTCGGGGTTGCAGTTCCACCGGATACGAAAGATCCCACAACCAGACCGGCACCGCCAACGACGGTGAGCGAACCGCTGGATACGGCGAACTGATCCACGATCGTTCCGTTGCCCTGACGGATCGCCATGACCATAGCCACTGTACCGAGTACTGCTACCAGCGGCACTGCAATATAGCTGATCACCGTCAGAGAATCTATACCAAAGTAAGCGGAAGCTGTCATACACACACCGGCTCCGATAACAAGTGCCCACATGGCAGTTTTACTGTCACCGAATAATTCTCCTGCTACCGGAATCGCAAACATGGCGATACCAACACCGAACCAGCCGATCTGTGTAAAACTGATCATTGCAGAGGAAAGATAGGAACCTTTCTCTCCGAAGGCTTTCTGCGCAAGCAGATCCATGCTCATACCTGTCTTCGCTCCGACATACCCAAGAAGTCCGGTATACAGACCAAGGATTGCCCCACCAAACAGCAGAGATTTTAAGAATCCCCAGAAATCCAGTCCTGCTGCCAGCTGCTGACCTGCCCACATACTTGCGGAGAAGAAGGTAAATCCCAGCATGATCATAAACATGGTCACAAATCCCTTCTTTCCTTCCTCCGGTACGACGCGATCCGCATAATCAATGTCTACTTTCTGTTCTGTCTCTTTTTTCATTTGTTTTCTCCCGTCTCAGTTTGTTTCCATAACCTTATTTGTCTTTCGGCTGATTCCATTACAGAATATATTTACGCAGTGCACCGGTAAATTCATCAATCCGCTGCTGCGCCAGTTCTTCTAATGTAATGTTCTTCATGCTCTCCACATATCCCTGTTCCTGGCGATACAGCCATTTTGTATCGGCCGGACGAATCTTTTCATAATGGTTTGCATGGATCCAGTCTTCGTAACTGATCGGAAGTTCATAACCGAGTTTTTCTTCCAGTAAAGTTCCAAAATCAATCTGACCGGCGCGCTCTTTGATTCCGTTCCAGAACTCCAGCACTTCTTCTACATGCTCATGGATCTCGTAACGTCTCGCCCCGCCATCATAGATAATACATTTTTCAAACAGAGGGCTGCACATGGAAAGTGTCTCCCGACGGAATTCCGGAGCCACGATACCACCCTTCCAGTAAAAGTCCACATTCGGAAGATTGATGCCGGATACACCCTTATCTTCATACATACCGAAGATTCCTTCATAATATACCGTGATAAATCCTTCAAATTCCGGCCAGAACTCCCGAATATCCCGGGTCAGATCCTCCAGGATCTCGATACCCTTCGTTCCACCAATCGTAAAGATGATAATATTCCGAAGTTTTGCTCCGTGATTCCGGTAAAAATCGGTCACATAACGCAGACAGTGGATCAACGTCTCCCCACTCGCAATGATATCTCCGATCATCAACGTGCTGTCCGGTACCATCGTCAGCTTACTGTATTTGATCTCCAGTCCCGCAATCTCTTCCTCCTGAAATACACGCTCACTGGATAAGAAACTGATATCATGCACACGAATGTGCTCCCGGTAGCAGCTCTCCTCCAGCGGATAATTCAGCGCACCGCGAAGAATCGATAAGATATTCGCTGTTGTCACTTTCTTCTGTTCTTTCAGATAATATAACATCTGAGAAGTCGACGGAATCAGGCAGTTATAAACCTCATACCCGACAATCTCCGGTGTGTTCAGAAGCTTTCTCGTCTCCGCCTCCGAAACCACATAATACTCATTCAGATAATCTCCGCCATCCAGCCGATAGCAGGCAACACCCTGCTCGTCAAACTCCGGCATCAGTGTCACGTTTTCCCAATCTTTCTTCATATACTTATCCTCTTTTTCATAACCGCCATCACACAGTCGACCCACGATCCGCCGGTTACTTCTTTTCTATTTTCCATTTCTCACCCACCAACTTTTTCAACCAGATGGGCGTACTTCTTGAATATATTACAGATATTCCTTCCCCCCGTCAAGACCTATTTCAAAACAAGCAAAAAATCCCACCGTTTCCATACGTTTCCATCGATTCCGGCTGCTTTTCCTCATACACATGGTGAAATGTCTCCTGATTTTCTGCTGAAAATGTATCGGTTTTTCTTTGTTTTCTTTCGAAAATGTGTTAGAGTCATACCATACGCGAATACATCCCGAAATCTTTCTATTTCTGTATCCGCATCTTTTGTGTACAATGGGGGATTTTATTTTGGAAACTGTAGAAAAAGAACATAACCGTATGGCGTTAAATGTGGCGGCACTTGCCGGGGATATCCTGCTGGCGAGCGGAGCGGAGATTTTCCGTGTAGAGGAAACCATCAACCGGATCGCCCATGCCTACGGCATCGACTCGTGTGATCCGTTTGTCTTAAGCAGTGGTTTCTTTCTCACGGCTGACAGCAACTCGGATCAAAACTTTGCCTGGGTACGCCACATCCCGTTGAGTGCTACCCGGCTTGACCGTGTCACTGCGGTCAACCAGCTCTCCCGTGAGATTGAACACGGATTCTATACACCGGAGGAAGCCTATCAGAAGCTTCAGGATATCCAGCAGATGCCCGCCAAGCGGAATCTCTGCCAGATCCTTGCTTCCGGCGTGGGCAGCGGATGCTTCTGTTATCTCTTCGGCGGCGATCCGGTAGACTGTATCGTGGCTTTTATCGCCGGACTGCTGCTGTATGTCTATCTGCTGTGCGTGGTGAAAGGACAGCTTTCCAAAATCGCAACGAATATATCCGGTGGCATGTTTGTGACTTTCATCGCCGTCCTGATCTATCAGTTGGGACTTGGACATCATCTGAGTGAGATTATCATCGGTTCCATCATCCCACTGGTTCCCGGTGTGGCGTTTACGAATGGCATCCGCGATATTGCTGACCAGGACTATATTGCCGGTGCGGTCCGCATGTTGGACGCACTGCTTGTCACGTTCAGTATCGCAATGGGCGTCGGTCTTGTAATGATCGGGTATCACCATTTTGTGGGCGGTGCGATTCTGCCGTGATTCATGGGGTTCTATGAATGCATGGGTTTCTTTCGTCCCGGCGGATTTTATAAAACGAGATAACATACGCTTTGCGAAGCTTACTTATTGCTTGCGTAAATCAAATATATTTATCTATCTCTCAGGAGGTTATCTTTATGTCCGTACATCTGATTTTCGAATTTCTTACCGCTTTTGTCGGTACGATCGCTTTCGCCCTGCTCTTTCAGGTGCCAAAGGAATATTATGTAAACTGTGGTCTGGCCGGAGGCTGTGGCTGGATCTGCTACAAGTTACTGCTGGCTGGCTGCGGGCTCTTCGGTTCCACCTTTTTTGCCACGGTTCTTGTCGTTTTTCTCTCCAGACTCAGCGCGGTCCGGCGCCACTGTCCGGTGACGATCTTTCTCATTGCAGGCATCTTCCCGCTGGTTCCGGGAGCAGGGATCTACTGGACTGCCTATTATGTCGTGACGGATCAGCTGGCCAAAGCTTCCGACCGTGGATTCCAAACTTTGAAGATCGCGGTGGCGATCGTGCTTGGCATCCTGTTTGTCTTTGAATTTCCACAAAAGTGGTTTCGCTGGGCGGAGCGCGGTACGGCTGCCGGCAACTGATCCGCACACAGCACTTTTTCAACTGCAATCTCCCACGACCGACACAGAATCCAAATACATCCAGCAGTGTTCTACGCATCTTATGTAAGCAAATTGATTCACCAGATCAATTTTTAATATGCAATGCATCAAAAAAACATGCATACAGGATTTTTTCGCTTCTGTATGCATGCTTTTTCTTTGTGGTGATATAATTTTACAATTTTATTTTCGCATTATGGCTTTTCTGACATTTCTACGGATACGCTTCGGTATTTCTTCTCTGTCCCCGCAGATTCTTACGCTTCCACAACTACCTTGCAACCCGAAAGGCTCCTCACCGTATAACTTCCATTTCCGCCTTCCACATGCAGGTGAATCTCATCTCCCACACGTTTCGCAGTCACCGTCATCACCGTCTCTCCTTTCAGATCCGGTATCTCAGTTTTCGCTTCGGCTCCCTCATCAAACGCGGATACCAGAAGGCTAACACCATCCGCATAATCATAATCCGGTTTCTGGTCATTATTGCCCAAAGCAAGCACTGTATTTGGACGGATCATCAGTGGCAGACTGTGATAATCATGCGTCTCTTTCTGCCATTTTCCTCCACTCACCTCTGCTCCGGTGATCAGATTATACCAGGTTCCCTCCGGCAGATAATACTGCACTTCACCGTTCTCTTTAAAGATCGGAGCCACCAGCAGAGAATCGCCGAACATATACTGCCGATCCAGGGTATCACATGCACGATCCTCCGGGAAATCCAGGAACATCGGGCGCAGCACCGGACGGCCTTCTTTGTGTGAACGCACAGCCTGCCCGTACAGGTATGGCATCAGACGACATTTCAGATTGACAAATTCCCGCAGAATATCACATGCCTCTTCATCAAACATCCACGGCACACGGTAAGAAGACGAACCGTGCAGCCGGCTGTGAGAACTTAACAGGCCAAACTGGCACCAGCGTTTGTAGATGTCCGCCGGTGCGGTACTCTCGAATCCACTGATATCATGACTCCAGAAACCAAATCCACCCAGAGACAGAGAAAGTCCTCCACGAAGAGTCTCTGCCATGGAAACATAGCTTGCAGAACAGTCACCGCCCCAGTGTGCCGGGAACTGCTGACCACCGACGGTGGCAGAACGCGCGAACAGTACAGCTTCGCCGGTTCCTCTCTCACGCTCCAGTAATTCGAAAACTGCCTGATTATACAGATAAGTATAGTAATTATGCATTTTCACCGGATCGGAATGGTCAAAATACTCGATTTCTTTCACCGGGATTCTCTCACCAAAATCAGTTTTAAAGCAATCCACGCCCATATCCAGCAGCGTCTTTAACTTTCCCTGATACCATGCCACAGCATCCGGATTCGTAAAATCAACCAGTGCCATACCAGGCTGCCACAGATCCGTCTGCCATACGCTTCCGTCTGTTTTCTTAACCAGATAGCCATGATCCTTTCCCTCTTTGAACAGACAGGATTTCTGTCCGATATACGGATTGATCCATACACAGATGTGAAGCCCGCGATCATGATACCGTTTCAGCATGCCTTTCGGATCCGGGAATGTCGCGGGATCCCATTCAAAGTTACACCACTCATAGGCATCCATCCAGTAGCAGTCAAAATGGAACACATGCAGCGGAATCTCCCGGTCTGCCATGCCCTGAATAAAACCGGAAGTGGTCGCCTCATCATAATTCGTAGTAAAAGAAGTCGTCAACCACAATCCGAACGACCATGCCGGCGGCAGTGCCGGTTTTCCGGTCAGTTCTGTGTATTTTTCTACGGTTCTCATCGGCGTTTTTCCACTGATCACATAATAATCCAGACGTTCCCCCTCCACGGAAAACTGGACCCGTTCTACCTTCTCACTGGCGATCTCATACGCCACATCGCCCTCGTTGTCCACCAGGATACCGTAGCCTTTATTTGTCACATAGAACGGGATATTTTTATAGGCAATCTCACTGGCAGTTCCGCCATCCTCGTTCCACATCTCCACTACCTGTCCGTTTTTTACGAACGGCGTGAAACGTTCCCCGAGTCCGTAGACATATTCATCCACATCGAGGAACATCTGCTCCAGCATATAGTTTTTCCCGGTTTTTGTGTTCTGCATATAGGCAAGATTCCGGAAACTCGACTCTGTGAGGAAAGTATCTCCCTCATAAAATGCCATCTTGTATCCATTCGGTGCTTTATCGATCACCGCTTTCAGAGAGCCCGTCTGATAGATCAGCTGCTCCTCATTCTCCTCGATCCGCACATGCGCATCGCCGGTATAAATCTTTGCAAAAGGTCCGTTATATACGGCTCCGTCATGATGCACCGCAGACACTTTGATCACACCGTCCATCGGACTGGACAGTGTCACCGTCAGAAGCGGGATATTCAGACAGCTTCCCCGATCCACAATATGGGAACACGGCAGATACATCGTCAGTTCCTGCCCGTATACCCGGTGACTTCCGTACTCTACTGCATAGGCAGCTTTCATCTCATCACGAAGCAGCCAGTAACCATTGGTAAATTTCATAATTTCCTGTCTCCTTTACATTATGTTTGTAGCCCTCAGAAATCTTCTCATTTTTTTCAAACGATTCTTCTTTTATTATAGAAATTTCCCACATAAAACACAAGATTCTCACTCACTTTTCTTTGATTTTTCGTAACTGTTCAGTACCTTCACAGTGGACAGTGGCTACTGAATAGTTACGATTTTTCATAATATTTAGATTTTACTTTCCTTGCCAAATCCCGGTATCTGTGTATAATAAACCTCAGAATATAATCATTCGGCATATTCGCAGTTACGAGAGTAAAAAACCTCGCAGAACTCTATCTACTAAATGGTTATACAAAGACACATAAAGGAGAGACTCTAATGGAAAATATTAAAATCGGATATATCGGCCTTGGATGCCGCGGAAAAGATCTGCTGGAAAATATTGTTCTGGCTCAGAAAGAACAGGTTGTCGCTGTCTGCGATGTTTATGAAGATCGCGCCCGGGAAGGAGCGAAAGTAGTGGAAGCTGCCGGACAGCCGACGCCTTTTGTATCTACCGATTATAAAGATATTATCGCAAATGAAGAGGTAAATACGATCATCATCGTAACCGCCTGGGAATCTCATGTAGAGATCGCCCTTGCTGCCATGTATGCCGGAAAAGCCGTAGCCATGGAAGTCGGTGGCGCTTACTCTCTGGAAGACTGCTACAAACTGGTCGATGCTTATGAAAAAACTAAAACACCGTTCATGTTCCTGGAAAACTGCTGCTTCGGCCGCCGCGAACTGATGGTATTAAATATGGTAGAACAGGGTGTTCTCGGTGAGATAGTTCACTGCGCCGGTGGATATCAGCATGATCTGAGAGACGAAATCGCATTCGGAAAAGAGAACAGACATTACCGCCTTAGAAATTATCTGTCCAGAAACTGCGAAAACTATCCGACTCACGATCTGGGACCGATCGCCAGGATCCTGAATATCAACCACGGAAACCGGATGCTCACCCTTTCTTCCTTCGCCTCCAAGTCCGCAGGACTCCATGAGTTCATCATGCAGAATAAGAGCGATGACGAAAGACTGAAACAGGCACATTTTGCCCAGGGTGATATCATCACCACAATGATCCGCTGTGCCAACGGAGAAACCATCCAACTGACCCTCGACACCACCCTGCCGAGATACTACAGCCGTAACTTCACTGTCCGCGGAACCAAAGGCATGTACGAAGAAGCCACCGATTCTGTCTTCATCGACCGCAAAGAAGACCGCGATCACGATTTTGACTGGAGAAAAGAGTGCAGCGGAAATGCTGATACCTACGCCGAAACCTACGATCATCCGATCTGGAAAAAATTCCTCGAAGAAGGCGTCCAGGGCAGCCACGGCGGCATGGACTGGCTGGAATTCGAACAGTTCTTCCAGTGCCTGCGCGAAGACAGCCCGATGCCGGTAGATGTCTACGATGCAGCTTCCTGGATGGCGATCACAGCCCTGTCCGAGATGTCTGTAGCCAGAGGCGGTGCTGTCGTTGATATTCCGGATTTTACCAACGGAAAATGGGTGATGGGTCTGGACACAGCCGGTGAACGGTAATCCATATGAACATAACTTTTTCCATATAATTTCAGCATAGAAAAACAGTGACGGTTGGTTTACATAAAGTCAACCGTCACTGTTTTCTTATAACAACGTTCTATTTGCTCTCTTATTTTCGGATCGCCGAAACAAATCTTGATGTGATCTCCGCAGGTCTTGTGATTGCCCCTCCGACTACCAGAGCAAATGCACCCGCTTCCAACGCTTTTTTTGCCTGTTCCGGGTAATGGATATGTCCTTCTGCAATGATCTTTGCAGGGCATTTTTCGGAAAGTTCATGGATAAATGCATAATCGATATCGTCGCATCCTTTTGTCTCCGGTGTGTAGCCACGCATCGTAGTACCCACAAAATCAGCCCCCGCCTCGGCACATGCGATTCCTTCTTCCAACGTCGCACAGTCTGCCATTACCAGCTGCTGGGGGTATTTTTCTTTGACCGCACGGATAAATTCCGGCGCACTGCTTCCGTCCGGGCGTCTGGAACCGGTTCCCTGCACTGCTACAATCTCCACACCACATGCGACTAAGGCATCCACCTCTTTCATCGTCACCGTAATATACATTGGTGTTCCTTCATAGTCTTTTTTAATAATTCCGATCACCGGAAGATCTACTACTTCTTTAATTTGTGTAATGTCCCGTACAGTATTGGCACGGATTCCGGCTGCTCCCGACTGCGCTGCTGCTTTCGCCATCAATGGCATGATGCCTCCTTCTTTTGTATACAATGGCTCATGCTCCAAAGCCTGACAGGAGACAATAAGCCCTCCCCTGATCTGTTCAAATATTTTCTGCTTCTCCATCCTTTAATTCCACCTTTCCTCTCTTGCCCAAACACAAGATTGTCTGCAAAACTGCATTGTGAAAATTTCTTTTCTTTTTCAAACACGCTCTAGTTAATCATCATACTCTTCTTCCCAGTAATCATAGGCATCGTCATATCCATCATCATAATCATCGTCTCCAAACTCTTCTGCCCACTCTTCCGCAAAATCATCGGGATCATCGTAATCATCCACATCGTAGGGATCTGTTTTTTTCAGGGAACCTGAGCCACCGGAATGTCCCAAGAAACTGCCGGAACCGGATCCTCCGGCATGTCCGGAAGCACTTCCGGAATTACCGCTACCGTCCGAACCGGCACCGCTTCCGGATCCATTTTTCTCTTCCTCCGGATAGATTTTTCCCCGGTTCGTATAAAGTTCATACCCGTCTTCTCCCTGCTCGATTCTGTAATACACTCCGTATTCCCTGGAGATTGTCAGTTCGCCCTCCGGGTCTCTTTCATTGATCTTTACAGCATATTTTCTGTCTCCGACAAATATTTTATAGAAGCCATCTCTTTCCACCGGTCGCTGATCTTTTACTTTGCACTCCTCTTTCAGCAGTTCCACAAAAGGATCATAATTTCCATCCTTTGTAGCCTCTTCGAATATAGAATCTATGGAGTCACAGTAATAACTCAGTTCATAATAAAAATACTGATAGTCGGAATCACCATCCAAGAAATTATAAGTATCAGAGTACGTTCTCTGATTGCATTGTTCATAACATACTCTGAGATCCTCGATTCCAGCGGCCCGCATCTTTTTTTGCAGGCTGATCCGGTAATTTTCCATATATTCCTTGGCCTGCTCATATGCTTTCTCATCTGCTGCTTTTTCATCCAGTTCCTTCTGTTCTTTTGCTTCTTCCTGTTCTCTTCTGCTCGTATTATCCCACTGGATACATTTGTAAAATCCAAAGATAAACAGGAAAATGAGGCAGATGCATCCTATGTTTACTGCTGTTCTTCTTTTGTACATATTCTGACTGTCACAACCCTTCTCTGTAGATCCGGTTGATTGTTGCCTGTGCATGTTCCAGTTCTTTTTTCTGAATGATCGCATTCCGGTCACTTAAGATAGCCAGCATCTCATCCACTACATCTTCCGGGCGTGGGTTCGATACCCGGTACAGATATCCCAGCATCCTTGTTGCGGTATAATCCGTATTCATCTGCTTATATGCAATCTCCCGGCAGAAATCATCGGGATAGCCTTTTTCCTTCAACGCGTAATATAATACATCTGTTCTTGCTTTTTCCATATCTGTCCTTTCTGTGTAAACCGCCCTTACAAACATAGGGTTTCACGTTTTTTCTCAGTATAACATATTCCACATCGATTCGATACTTAATTTATTTCGCACAACCCTTCTGTTGCTGCTCACTCCATCCTCGCAACACGCTTCGCCGGATATTGTCAGTGAATTCACTTTCCTCTCTCATCCTCTATTCATATTCCGGATTTCCCCGGATACGACAACAGCGTACGGAATACTATCCGTACGCTGTCGCAACACCGGCCTTTCCCGACCGGTTTCTTATTCATTTGTATCCGTGAATAGCAACGGCTATTTTACTTCATCCAGCGCTTTGCACTCGCGCTCACGGGCTTCCCATGGCTCATATGGTTGTTTCAGTTCTGCGATCAGATCCCGACCATGTTTCTTCAGATAAGCGATACGGATCAGAATGTAGATCACAAACAGCACAACCGCACCCAGGATCATCAGCCATACCGTCATACCAAGCGTACTGATCATCGCATAGGCCAGATAAGCCGCAACGATAAAAGCAAAGGCAGACAGCGCATACACCAGTCCGATCGCCATCTTAAAGGTAGAATGATTACATGCATGAGGATATTTCTTCTTCAGGAAGAACGGCACCATACAAAGCACGATATCAGACAGGGCATTGACAAAGGAAAATACCGTCATCAGCACACCAAAACTGGAACCGGTGGCAACACATGCAATCGAAAACAGCATAACGAAACAAAGAATCACCGGTGAAACACCGTTTTTATTCTTTTTCGCTACAAATGCAGGGAACAGATCATTGTCTGCTGCCGCCTGGATCTGCGCACAGGTTAACATAATAACCGGAACCATCGAAGTCAGAACACCAAACAGCGGACCTCCTACGATAAAAAATGTCAGAAGACCGGAAGGCAGGAATATTTTTCCCACCTCTGAGCGCCGGAACCACCAGCGGAAAGCACCTTTACATTCCAATATGTTTCTATTAATACAAGACAAGAGCATCTTATGGTCGGACCTATTACACTTTACATTCCAATATGTTTCTATTAATACACAGACCGGCGAGATGGTCTTGTACTGCGAATGACTTTACATTCCACTATGTTTCTATTAATACTGAAAAAACCTGCACGTTGGGCTGGGCACAGAATTACTTTACATTCCAATATGTTTCTATTAATACGAAAACGAAAAAATTATATCATGCGTCCCATACACCTTTACATTCCAATATGTTTCTATTAATACCTGTTCCTCGATTTCCAGAAGCGCATCCGCATCGAACTTTACATTCCAATATGTTTCTATTAATACTTGATGGAACTTTTATCGATCACCTTGGTTTCTTTCTTTACATTCCAATATGTTTCTATTAATACATGACCAACAAAATATGCGTTTGTATATTTTCCAGACTTTACATTCCAATATGTTTCTATTAATACCCCGCTCCTCTGAACCACCGATTAATTCTTCCATATTATACCATATTTTGTCGACCATGGTATTTTTTTATCTTTTTATTTATTTCGATATAACACGGTTCACCGGAAGCACTATTTTGCTTATGTTTTTCACGTTTGTCGACCTCTCGTAGTTTTATCTCTATCTCAGGTCGACAATCACAAGATGAAACTGGTCAGGTCATCTTTTCTGCCCCAGAATTCCTTGTCCATCCATTTTTCCTGACGTGATTTGAAGAGAATAACAGAATCCAACTCCGGATCGATATACTGTTTCAGTTCCTGCTGCAGGCTTGCCAGCTGCGCTCTGCTTATCTCCCCTTCAAATACAGAGTTCTGGATGTGTGTTAAATATCTTTTACATGTCTTGAATATTTTTGACCATCGCTTAGTTCCATGGTCTTCCTGACTTACATCATATACTAATACGATATACATACTTCACCACCATATTCGAAATCCCTCATACTCTTTTTCGCCAATCAGATGCTTAATTAATTTATACGCTTCCAGATGAATCAGGTACTGATAGGAGACCTGTCTTCCCAGTTCTTTATGCATCACCGTTTTCTTGAGCCGACTTTCCAGTTCCGACACGATAAGTTTGGAGGCATCTTTTTTCAGATGAAGAAAATTCAGTTCTTTCGTAAAACTGTTTTCCGTGATCTGATTCCGATTCAACAGGGAAAAAATCAGCCGGTCACCAATCAGTGGCTTAAACACTTCTGCAAGATCAAGACTTAAAGAAAATCTTCTCTCCCCCGGTTCATGCAGGTAACTAATGGTGGGATTTAGCTGAGTACGGTAGAGTTCTCCCAGCACCTTGGTATAGATCAGCGTATTTACGAAAGAGATCAATGAATTGATCATATTATCCGGGGGATGCATCACACGCTTTTCAAACGATATTTCCTGATTAATGATAATATTCCACGCAGCATAATATTGTTTTCGGATATTACCTTCCACACCCATCAACGATTCGATTGTAGTCGTACTGCCAATCTGTTTTCGAAACGAATCCACTTCTTTCATATAAACAGAAACATCTTTCCCTCTTCCATTATAATATCTGAGATTACGATAAATATTATCCGCCGCAGCCTCGATAAATTTTCTCGCCAACACAATCCTTTTCTCATAATCCGTGTAATGTTCAACCTGTCTTACCAGCAATCTCCCTGCCAGCAACGTTTCCCTCGGATAATAACTTCCCGTATAAAAATTATAGTAATTGAAAAAATGCACCGGAATCCCATATTGTGAAATATAATTGATAAAAGCTGTATTGAAAGACATTTCCGACATCACATAAATATCAGAAATCCGTTCAACCGGTATATCTCTCTTTTCTCCATCGTGATTCGTAAACTGAAGTGTGTTATCTTTTCGTTTTAAGTCCCCGTTATTATAAACATAAAAACTTTGTTTCATATCACTCACCTCGTATTATATAAAGCACAAATCATAATACGCACATTTCTTGCATATTTTCTTATTACAATCATCCGGTGGTATATTCCTCTTTTTTATCTGTGTAGTTTCACAGATGATTTTTTCTATTTCCCCGCAGTCTTCATCTGTAAGCTCCACACTCATTGTCTTTTTTAATAATGGGTAATCGATTTTTCCTTTCATTCCGGTCACACCACGCTGCTGCAGGTAATACAGATAGTATTTCATCTGCCAAATCCCTGCTTCTTCTACAGACTTACTCTTTTTCACCTCATGCAGCTCTCCGAATTCTTTCATAAAATCAATGTTGATTATCTGATCAATAGAAATGTGTTTGTCATTCTTTTTGTAACTGCTCTCGTCCAACAGTTTTCCGAGTAACACATCTTCGTTCTCCGTCTCCATTGTGATTTCATGACAGAAGTACCAGAGTTTTCGTTTGCAGACGAAGTAATAATATACCATCATACCAGTTATATTTTCTTTCACGTCGTACCTCCTATAAAAAGATACTATCTGCCTTCTCTCCAAGCAAAAGACCTCGTCCTTGCAGTGTTTCACAATCAAACTCATAAACAAACTGTGTTCGATGGATGTCTGTCGAGCCAATTGCTGCCTTATCTATTCCATCCGGATGTCCAAAACAGGTCCTCAGATTGATTCCCATGGTTAAATCCTGCAACTTTGTCCGAATCTCCTGCTTTCTCTCTTTTGATAGATATCTGTCTTCTATTTCTTCAAACAGTTCTTGATTTTCTTCATAGATGGTATCCGGAATGACCGTAATGCTCTTGATATCGCGCACCTTCGCTTCCGATAGAGTATATTCCGCCGGATGGATCTCCGAGAATTTCTCCATACAGTCTTGAATTTTCCTGTAATATTCTGTATTCCGTATCGCTTCTGTCCGATACACTTCATTCATATATTTCGTCTTCTGTTTTTCTGAAAAAAGGATATCTTCATACTTTTTCAGCTTTTCCAGCGATCGCTGATACAAGTTCTCCTCGTAAATACTTCCGCTTCCATTTTTGTTATCATATACAAAAATATTGGAAAGTTCAGGAATCCTTCTTCCCTTCCGGTTACATCTTCCCATACGCTGCAACAAGCTGTCTGCTGTACACATTTCCGTGTGCAGAATATCAAAATCGATATCCAGACTGGCTTCAACGATCTGCGTGGTGACCCAGATCCCCACTTCATCCGATTCTGAAAACTCCATAATCTTTTGTTCCAGTAAATTACGGTCTCTGCGAATAAAACGGGAATGTAACAGCCACACAGAATCGTTCCTTTCCCGCAGTTTTTCATAAACCTCCTGTGCTCTGGAAACGGTATTACAAATCACCAGTACTTTTTTGGTTTTCCCCTGTTCTGCAATCTCATCCAGATGCATTTCCGAATACCGGATGCTTACCTTATGCCGAATCGTAATATCCGGATTGTCTGTAAAGTCTGCAAACAAACACTGATCTGCCAACCCGTATTGTTCCATAAAATCTTTCAGTACAGGTGGAAAAGTTGCCGTAATAATCGCATATCTGCCGCCCATTTGCTGGATGGTTTTCAGACCGTATAAGATCGTAGCAATACTTCTTGGATCATAAGACTGTATTTCATCTATGATCAGCTTGGAATACTTCAAAGTTGCTGCAAAGATCTCTGTCCCCAGCGCCCTGTAAACAAACGTAAACAACTGGTCGATCGTACACACAGTAACAGGATTCGCTAACAACTTTGCCTGTTCCTGTTTTTCCCAGGCAGATCCCGGATTTTCTTTCAGATACATCGCCATGCTGTCCGAATGCAGAATCGCCGCATGTTCATAACCATATCCACTTTTTATTCTGGAATAAATTGCATTGGAAGAAACTTTCAAAGGCAGCGTATAAAATCCTTTCTCCCCGTCAAGCCATAACAAAGCGGCTTCTGTCTTTCCGGATCCGGTAGGTGCAATAACAACAAGGTTATCATCTGTATGCTCTTTCATGAACTGTTGGGCAGACCGTAAATCCTTTCCTTCCAGAAAACTCTCCACTTCTTTTTTCAACCTTTTTTCCCTGATATCACACGCCAGTTCCGCACTCTCATATCCGGCACTGACCGTATAATCAAACTTATTCAGCAATCCTTTTATGAGAAGATATTCATTCCAGACTGCAGGATCACATAGGAACTTCCCACTATATCCGTTATTGTGAAACAGAAGATGGTTCAAGTTGCTGCAGTACAGTTTTGTTCTGGTCTGTCCAAGATAATCACTGATCTCTTCCAGATAATATTTCTTTCCATATGTACGAAGCTCCGAACTGTCTTCCTGGTCTTTTCTCGTATGGTGATGATAGACTGCCGTGACAAAAGCCCCAAAATCATCTTTCGTAAAACTATCGTCCATTGCAAAGAATTCGTTTTGTGACAGAGTAACTGCGCTAAGGTGTCCATGAGGGATCTGACTGATAGATTTCACATTTAACTTCCGTTCTCCGGCAAGTTCCGGATTTATCATTGCCTGAAAGACCAGATTCGCCTTCCCCCAATCATGAATGCAGCAGGCTTCTATGACCAGCCGTTTCTCTTTTTCAGAAAAATACCGGCCATATTCTTCAAAAAACGCTTCAGCACACCGCACAATATCTTCCTGATGGCTATTCAGTGTTTTTTGTTCTTCTTCCGGTTCTTTTATCGGTTTCCCCCGCTCTTTATCGGATAATCCCCTTTTCTTCGATTTTGCATAGTATTTCATTCCCACGCCTTTCTGACCTTCTTTAACAGAACACTAACGCTGCATCTTCCTCGAAATCGTCCACGTAGGCACCCTGCCCCAGTGTATTTCCTGCAGGATAATAAAAAGCATTGACTCTTCCATTTTCCTTTTTCCACCGCCGCAGACCCTGTTTGGTAATCTCATATTCCTTTGTCAGATGGTACACCGTCATACGACTTTTCTCAATCCCCAGTGTCTCTGCCATCGCTACCGGTATGTACATATCCCGCTTGAGATCTACTTCCTCTTCCTGATGAATTTTCACAATGTCAACCCGTTCGATATCCAGGAGATCCTCATATCTTCCCAGGGATAAATACCTGCCCGGATATAGAAGGGATTGATATACATGTGCAAAATCTTCCTCTGCCGGAATAATATGGATCACCATGTGATTATCACAGACCAGTTCTACATTCGCGATCCCCTTAAACACACCATATTTTCCATCCACACACAGCTGGTGTCTTCCCTCTTCATACTTCGTACCGGAAGAAAAGGAATATCTCGTATACAGTTCCGACACCATTCCGCTGTTTGTTCCCTGAATACACAGTTTCATCGGATGAAATTCCCGGTATCCGCAGGCCGCATGGATCATTCCAAGCACCGTAGAATACGGAGGAAGCGGGAATGTCTCTTTTATGATAAAGCTGCTCGGTTTTCGATAATTTACCAGATTCTGAAAACACTGAACTCTAATTGCTTTCTCCATAATACTGTTCCACTTCCTCTTTTAAATGCCTGAATGCTGCACCTACGGATTCTCCGGATAATTTTCCCCGGATCTCATTTTCATTGTCAAAAGTTCCTGTTACGACACCGGTAAATGTGTGGGTACGAATCGCGTCCTCCTCTAACAGTTCTGCCAGAGTTTCTACATTGATCTGATCATTTTCTATCCGGATCCTGTTTTCAAAGAATGGATTTCTCCGTTCATATCTGCCACCGATCACAAACAACGGACTCAGATTTTCCCTTCTGCCTTTGATATCCCGATACAAATACTGCACGGTATCCAGAAGTGTTTTCACACGATTTGCTTTTTCTTCTCCTGTGATCTGCACTTCTCCGTCAATCCCTACCCGGTCCAGATCGACCGTTATGGTATAAGTATAAAATGACCGCTGAATTTCGCTCTGTGCGATTTCATTCTCCAGCTTTCCTCTTGCTGCCAGTCCCATGTTAGTTAAGAACTCCAGATTACCCAAAAACGGCTCCAGTGCAATAGCATTACTCAGCCTCACTACAGCACTTCTTGTAGACGCTCCGCCTTTCTGGTCGCCGTCTTTTGCGACTGTCTTCATATAGCCAAATAGATCGATTTCCGGATATTCCACAATCGTTGCAGACGGTGCAAACTGAACCACACCGCTTTTTCCATCCACCGGAGTCTGATCCCAGTCTGCCTGCCGGACAATGTTATAACGCATCGCCTGTCTGGAAATATACGAATACTGCTCGTGGTTTCCTCTTGACATTTTCTTTAATGTAGAAATATTTCCGATTCCCTCTCCGTAATTGGCACTTTCCGCAAGAAAAACCATAGTTACTGTCAATCCTTCTCTTCTCATTGTTCTACCTCTTTCTTTCCTTCATAACATCCGATCATTCCTAAAACAAATGCGTATCCATACTCTGAAAATTTTTCTTTGTCCTGTAACATCCGAATCATCCCATTCGGTATCAGGAGTTTTTCCGATCCATAGGAACTGTACAGTCTCGCAACGATATCCATAAATTTCTCTGTATTTTTTACCGACAGCGCATTAAGCAGCTGATACTCGATACCACGCAGACTATCTCCGGTCGTGTCTTTTTTTGCGGTCATGATCGCTTTTCGTAATTCCGAACCGCTCTTTTTCATACTGATGCAATACATAAGAGCCTCCTTCTCTTCTTCTTTTTTGTAACTGATCTCTGTTCCCTTCTGAATCTCATATACCCAATGTATATGAAAGTTTGATGCAGCATTCCCTGCAATGGCTTCTCTCAGCAGGGAATCTAACAAAATATACTGATTCTGATGATCCAACAGGTTCATAACAGCCTGTTCATGCACATTTACAAAATCATTTCTGATCTTTGTGAACGGATACTGACCAAGATTTTTCAATGCTTTTTCTACATCTTCCCTTTTCAGGATATTCAGTATATCCTTGTTGATAATAGAAAGTTTATATCTGTCCTTATCCCCGGTTCCACGCAGGATCACCTGAATATTGGAAAGTTCCTGTCTTTTCTCATTCAATATGATATTCAGAGTTTCCGCAAACCACTGGGAATATCTCTGATTCTCTTCTTTTTCTCCTTCCATACTGCTTTTCCTGTTTTTGGAATTTGCTGCCAGCAGAGTGAACATATCACTGTTATTATTGACAAACACAAATTTATTGGCAAACAGTCGGAACCCAAGCGGACTTGCTGCATACAGAAACGTACAGACCGGGCACAGGAACGCATCCACATTACAATTCCAGAACGCAGACCGTTTTCTTGTAAAATCGTCCCCGACTTCCTTCATAAATGCGATGGACACTTTCTCTTTTGTGGTTACAGGTTCTCCACAGTCAATACACAGATCCTTTGCTTTTGTATGATCTGTCATAAAGTATTTTCGGAATGGTTCTGAAAAATCTTTTTCAAACTGTTCCCTCATATCTTTTTTTGCATTCGAGCGAAGCAGAAAACTTTTTCCATCCCAGAAACGATTGATATAGTTGTAGACTACACTTTTCATAATAAACGTCTCTTTGCATTTCTCCTGCTCCAGAAACACCTGTAACTTCGAAAGCCTTTCCAGTAATTCTTCCGCTGTCATTTTATCCGTCAGTTTTTCTTTTTTCAGTGTTATATAAACTTCCGGATGTTCGATCTGATCTTTGATATTTTCAAAGCCGGCCTGGTAACTGTTCGAGAGCAGTTTGTCATTGATAAATTTCAGATCATCCTTTTCGGTCTTTCCCGGATTCCATTTTTCATTCTGAATTTTCCCGATACAGCACTTGATTTTCTCCATTACGCCCTGGTAAACAGTAAACCTTCCAAAATTTTGCACACATGCCCGGAAATACAGACTGGTCCAGTCCGCATTTTGAATAAATTCGCAGTTCAGCCACATCTCCTGACCGTCTTCCGATATGCCAAAGTCAACACCTTCCTGCGCCTTTGCGCAATCCAGTATATATTTCATCCCGACGATTCCGGCGTTTTTCAGAAAATCACCTGGCGTAATTGCATATTTTTCCATAAAATATCACCTCTCTCTACCAGACGATTTCCCATTTCCCATGGCCTTCCGATCTGCGGCTTCCAAGTCCTGCAGAGTACAGGAAATCTAAAAGCCGGGGCGTTCCCTGTAGTTTGTATATCCCAATACTGGCATTTGTTGGTCTTCCCCATACTTTCGCAACAATCTTTTTTCCTTTCACCGGAACAATCGAAAAACAATCCACATCTTCGTCCCATCCGATCTTGTTCAAGAAGAACTTCAGATTGTCTTTTAATGTATCCGAAAGCTCAGGATCCTCACAGGTATAATAGATATCCGTATTATTTTCCGGATCATGTTTTCTTGCCAGTAAGGAACTCTGCATTTTTATGATAAGCTCCGATTCTTTAATCTCCGGAATCTTTTTTGCTTTCACTTCACGCAGTTTCATCGAGTTTCCTCCCATGGGATACTCTATATTCCGCATTAACTGAAATGCATTAAAGAATTCAAATAATTCTCCCATGTCCGCATCGGAAAATGTTACCATAAACCGACTTTCTTTCAGATAAATCTTGTCTGCTGCGAATCGTGCTCCCGGCAGATAGCATGACCAGCAATATGTTTTCATGACGGATTGCTTTTTTGTATAAAGTTTTCCGAAAAGTTCCGGAGAATATTTCTCTACAGATGCCTTTAAAAAACTTAGTAACAAACGATCCACCTCTGCCGGGATTTCCGGTTCTTCTAACAGAAACTCTAATTTTAGCTCTGTCATATCAATCCCTCCTTCTGATCCCACTATAACACTTTTTAAAACTGTTTCAATGGATTAATTTAATTTTGCATTTATTTTTCTCATTTACTTTTCGCCTGTATTTCATTATAATATTTTACGTACATTTTGGAATGTAAATTTGAAGCAGTTTTTAACATCTGCAAAATACCTTTAATAGTCCCATATTGGAATATTTTTTTCATTGCTTTCCCAATACATCTCAAAAAGCAATACATAAAAAGTGCGTAAGCCCCGGATTGTTCTCACCAGGCTTACGCACTTTTTATATCATCTATAATCAATAGTATATTATTTTCCTTCATCCATCGCCTTACACTCACGCTCCCGGATTTCCCATGGTTCATAAGGCTGTTTTAATTCTGCGATCAGATCCCGTCCATGTTTTTTCAGGTAGGAGATACGGATCAGAATATAGATCACAAACAGTACCACTGCACCAAGGATCATCAGCCATACGGTCATTCCCAGTGTACTGATCATCGCATATGCCAGATAGGCTGCGACTACAAACGCAAAGGCTGACAGCGCATATACCAGACCGATAGCCATCTTGAAGGTAGAATGATTGCAGGCATGCGGATATTTCTTTTTCAGGAAGAACGGTACCAGACAAAGAGCGATATCCGACAGTGCATTGACGAAAGAAAATACCGTCATCAACACTCCAAAGCTGGATCCGGTTGCTACACAGCAGATAGAAAAGAGCATAACGAAGCAAAGAATCACCGGTGATACTCCATTCTTATTCTTCTTTCCGACAAAAGCAGGGAACAGATCATTGTCTGCCGCCGCCTGAATTTGGGCACAGGTTAACATAATAACCGGAACCATCGAAGTCAGGACACCAAACAGCGGACCTCCTACGATGAAAAATGTCAGAAGGCCGGAAGGAAGGAATGTTTTTCCCACCTCTGAAAGTGTGGTCAGTTCTCCTGCCGGCATGCAGCCGATGGTAACAACACCCATGCCGATATAGATAAATGCAACAATCGTTGGGGACAGGAGCAATGCCAGCGGAATGTTCCGGTTCGGATTCTTTACATCATCTGCGATCTGGGAAACCGCGCTTCCACCGGACAGCGAAGATGCCAGCACACCGACTGCTGCCGCAAAGCTGGTCAGTTTCACTCCCGGATTGAAGATTTCACCCAGTGTCAGTCTGGAGGTATCGATGCTTGGCATGCCGACAAAAATATAACAGCCCATAGCCACCATCAGTACTACTACCATGATATTATTGACAAACGCAAAGGTATGATTGCCCTGCCATGCGATTCCCGTATAGATCAGCAGGATCACAATACTGATCAGCGTTTTGTATCCTTCCAGTGCCGGGAACAGTGCGACAAAATAATCACCAAACAACACCGCAAACACAGAGATCAATACCGGCTGTAACAGATTCTGTGCCGCCATAAATACACCAACCGCCGGATGGATCAGCTTCGTCGGTGCGATAAAAAAGCTTCCGGATGCCGGTGCTACCGACGACAGATAAACATTTGGAATCGTCTTGGCTAAAGTGTATACAATCGTCGCCAGCAGTGCCAGTACAATTCCGGTTCCAATATCATTGATCACTGTGGGCAGTGAACCGAAAATTCCGGAACCGATGATCGCACCGATTCCCGTTCCGATACAGCCCAGAAGACCGATCTTCTTTTTTGTATTTGTTTCCACGTTTTTCCTCCTGGTTCTGCCCGGAATCTGATCCTCTGTTGGATTCCTGCCAGCATTCCGGGCCATTCTTTTGATCTTTCTCTTTTAAAATTCTGTTTCAAAACGCAACGTCAATCCATCGGATCATCGATTGATCTGCATGGCTCATTTTGCAAAGAACATTTTCAATCCCCTTCTAATTTTCTGGTTCCGGCTTTACCGAGACGAATTTTGCACGATTCATCACCGGATGCTGCAGACGGAGTGCGCCTTTTTTCGGACATACCATCACGCAGGCTCCACAGTAATAACATTCTCCCGGAAACATCACGATCGGAGGTTTCCCTTTTTCCGGATTTGGCAGAATAATATCGCACTGGCAGATCTCTGCACAGGCGTTGCAGCCGATACATTTTTCTTCATCGTAGATCAGTGGTGTGGCACTGCACGGAATCACTTCAACTTTCATCTTACTCATCTTGCCTCACCTCCGATATAATCCTGGTTTCTCTTCTCATACTCTGTTTTCAAATCACCGAAATAATCCCCCGGAACGGTTCCCCGTACCGGAACGCCATTTTCCTGGCGGATCGTGATGAAGCAGTGGTCTTCTTTCGGATCCATCTGCGGATAATCGCTTCGATAGAAACACAGCTGTTTGGAACTGGATTTTCGCATCAGACAGGCCTGAAGGATCATCTCGGAAACGTCCAGAATATCCAGCACTTCGTGGGTACGCATCAGTTCATGCGGGTTGTTACAGTACAGCTGCGGAACAATCTCTTCTCTGTAAGACTTCAGCAAATCGATTCCCTGGATCAGAAGATCATCATTCTTCACGCCACCGCAGTAATTCTGCATCGCCTTGGAGATCGCCATATTCAGTTCTTTCCAGGTGACACCTTCTGTACGGTTCATCGGTGCATACAGACGTTCTCTCTCCGCATCCACTTCTGCCTGGTCGATCTCAGCCAGTTCTTCGATCGTATCACTGTAATCTGCCGCTTTTCTTCCCGCATAGTATCCTGTGGAACATGCAAATCCGGCACAGTCGGATGCAAACAGCTGATCACCGGCCGCATAGATACCGTCAATATTGGTCTTCAGATCCCAGTCATGCATGATTCCGCCCGGCGCACCGAACAGCTGTCTCTCCTGATCCAGGAAAGCTGCTGACTGCCAGCCATTGCCATAACTTTGCAGCATATGTTTTTCCGGATCAAATCCACGTTCTGTATAATATTGAAGGATCGGAATCTTGGTCTTTCCTTCCTCTCCGACCATCATGCCCCAGATGACTTTCCGCTCCATCTCCGGCATTCTGCTCAGATCCGCATAAAACGGCAGTTTATATCCCCTCTTGATCAGTTCGTCAAAAGGCATCGTCTCCGGTCCGCGGTACTCGTACTTCGGTTCATCGATCACGCCGCCTTTTAAGAAGAACTTCTGTCCTTTTACCGGATAATAACGCTCAGATACAGTCTTCAGCACATTGCCGTCACGATCCAGATACGGAATTTCCACGCCTCTGGCATCCACCATCGTCGCTGCATACCAGGTATTATGATTGTTTCCTGTTCCGTAAGGAGGGAAGCTTCGTCCGGCTGCGGAGAATTCACCTTTCACCGATTTTTCCATCATGGTAAACTCCATACCGGCTCTCCATCCCATGGCATGACCGCTTCCGATGGACTGCATCGGCCGGAATTCGCAAAGTCCGGTAAGATCCGGGTTAAATAACCACACGCGGGCCGGTCTTGACATCGTCAGCAAAGTAGCTTTTGCCCGAAATACCAGCAGTTTTCCGGTGTGTACGTTCATACCGATGGCACCGATGCCCCGTTTCTTTCCATTTTCTATCGTTGTAAGAAGGGCGGTAGCTTCCGTTCTGTCATAAATCGTGACACCGAGACGTTTCAGTTCTTCATAAAGCGCCGGTTTGAATGTAGAACCCCAGACACGCAGCGTAAAACGGTTCTTATAATCATAAGCAAACATCAGCTTCGTCTCATCATCCCGGAATTCCGCACCCTTAAACTCATCTTCCGTATCACGGATCTTGCCACCGAAACTTTCCAGATCCAGCATACGGTCATACCCTTCTCTGCACTCAATATAATGTGCGATACCGTTGCTGTAATAATCCTGCTCATCCACATAAGCATTGGCAATTTCTTCCGGTGTCACCTGAGAACACGGATTAGTACAGGCTGACTCCCAGTGGTCAAATCCTGTTCCTGCCGCTCCGCTTCTCTTGGTTGCCCCTTTCTCTACCAGTACTACTTTTTTCCCTTTTCTTGCTGCCGCGATCGCCGCAAAACATCCTGCAAGTCCTCCACCTAAAACCAGAATATCGGAATCTACTGTTTCCGTCTGTCCGAACTCATCCGGATAAGGCCAGTTATATTCTGCCATCTTCTATCGTCCTTCCTTTCATCCCTTCTTTGCTGACTCTGTGATACCTGTATCATCATCTTTCGTATCTTCTGATCAACCATTCATCTTTACTGTATTTTGCATTTTGCAAAATGTCATATGTTAAATCAGACTATAACACTTCAACGCGTTAGTGTCAATGAGAAAGGCGCACTTTATGGGCATAAAACACAAAAAAGCAACACTTCTTCTACAGATTTATGTTATTTACACCAATTCTACGCTGCATGAATCCGATGATCAGAGCATATTTCAAAAAATTTCTGCAAAATGTACATCGCAGTTCGTGAGAGAATAAGAAAAGTTCTGGCATACATCTGTCTGCATGCAGCCTCTTGCTTGACAGTTATGTGCTATGTTAAAATATTTCACATAATACCCGCGCACAATGCCTCTGGAAAGCCCCAGTGGTTATCGCAACAACAACAATAACAATAACAATAACAGGAGATTTTATTGATGGGATTAAATAAATCAACTTTATCAGAACAGATTTATCAGATTTTGAGAAATGATATTTTGACACAAAAGATACCATGTGGAGAAAAGCTCACCTTGAAGCTTCTCCAGGAACGCTTTCAGGTAAGTTCTACCCCGATCCGGGAAGCTCTGACCCGGCTGACCCAGGATCAGCTGGTTTCTTATTATTCTAATGTAGGCATCCGGGTGATCAGCTTTACTGCCGATGATCTCCGGGAAATCTATACTTTTATGGGGGATCTTGATGGGCTGGCGATCCGTTATGCTTCTGTCTCTCCGGATCAGGAAAAATTACAGGCAGAGGTCACAGAGATTCTGGAAAAGGAATGTGCAGCTGCCAAAGCCGCTGATGTGCAAACCTGGAACCGGTATTCCGACGAATTCCATCTCGTTTTTTACCGTTACTGCAACAACTCCAGACTTGCAGAGTCCGCCGAACGGCTCCGAAGCGGGATTTCTATTTTTTCCAACCAGTACTGCCGGGAAACCGTGATCCAGACTCGGATCGATGAGGAACATCTGGCTATTTTTCAGGCTTACAAAGATGGCGATATTGAAAAAGCCGTCCAGATGATGAAAACACATCTGAACGACTCCCTGAATTATGCCCTCCGGTTTTTACCGAAAACTTTTTAATATCCTATTTTTTCTTTTTTCAAACCCATACACCCATTTCCCCCGCAAAAACAGATACAGGAAAATGCCGGAACTGATGCTCCAGGTCAGCGGGTACGCCCGGAATACCACGCGGATATCTGGAATAAAATGAACACCGACGGTAATATAACTTACCCTGGATAGCTTAAAGAACTGTTTTATTTACCAGCCGTTCACTATTGCAGTAGTGGGCGGCTATTTTTTTCTCCCAAAGATTGTATAGCACAATCCTATGAGAGTGACAATGAAGATACCTATCTGGATCAGATCCGAATATGTAACATACATTGGCATCCCCTCCGTCTCATATCTTCCCCGTCTGGAAATGATCACCGGATTAAACATCACCACATCGATCAAGCCCATGTTCACGATAATAATATTTTTCTTCACACCGATCATATTTGCCGCCATGCCCACACAGGCCTCCCGATTCGCCTGCAAGGTATCCAGCAGATCTCTTCCAACCGAAAGATCCGCCTGCGTTGCCGGCTCCGAGGGCTGTCCTAAAAAGAAAATATCTCTTACAATTTATTTTACCATTTTGCTACTCCTCAAACTCTTTCTCATGTTTCTTGAAAAACTCATAAAAATACCGCACATTTTCCAGTTCGCACCATTCACAACATCGGTAATCGTCTGTGTCTATATTATAAATCTTTGCATCCAGCGTTCCAAGCATAAACGGTGAATGTGTGGCAATAACAAACTGGCAGGAGAGGAATCTCGCCATTTTATTAATTTCTTCTGCCAGCAATACCTGATTCGCAGGCGACAATGACACCTCCGGTTCGTCCAATAGATACAAAGCATCCGGCAACAGGTAGTCTTCAAAGAATTGCATTGCTGTTTCTCCATTCGAATATTTTTCCTGCGCAAATGTAATATATTCCAGCTGACGTCTTCCCTCCCGTGTCTGAAAATACTCTTCTGCCTCTTTACGGGAATGTCCGTTTTTCATATAATCATATTCCATTCCATCCGCCAGAATCTGCTTCTGCTGAATTTTCTTGATCTCATATAAGATGTCTTCGCTTTTGATAAATCTGCTGTTTTCAGGAATCTTTCTGATGGTATTGCCAAACTCATCCTCTCCGTAGCTAAAACAACATTCTGCCGAAAATTTACCACAATAATCTACAATTCCGAAAGAATTACTGGTAGCATATTCTCTGCCCTTTACCATGAGCTTGTTTGCCATGATATTTAATATCGTCGATTTCCCCGATCCATTATTGCCGTACAGCACCGTGATCGGAGAAAATACAAAAGGCTCTATGTCTTTTCCTCGAAACACATGATAAGGATATATGTTAGGATTTTTTACTTGTTCATTACTTAACCTGAAACTGCTTAAATATATCACTAAAAACTCCTTCCACACATGGTTTTATATTTTTCAATGCTCATGCCTGTCAATCTGGATGCTAGAGCGTGTTTGAAAAAGGCTTTCTGCAAGATGTGCGTCACAGTTTGTGGGAGATGTTGCCTGAATGAGGGCGGCGTAGCGGGCTACGTCAACCGAATGAAGGTAAAATATGCCGCAAAGTGGGGCGTGCAGATTGCAGGAATGATTTTTCAAACACGCTCTAAGTTCAGTCAAATTGTGCATTGTTAATGTGCTCAGTAATTGGTACTATTCTCGTAACCATCTACAGATATCAACCACTTGCACTCCTTTATAATCATAAGTTTCATGATGTGTTCTTGCAATTATCATCTTAGGATATGCATCTCTTATTGCAAGCAAAGGCGAATATTCTCTTTCAAATGTTTTTTCATCTGAAATATTGTCGCTTACCTGAATATATATTTGAGCCTCACGTTTCTTAGCTACAAAATCCACTTCTTTTTTATAGAGTTTTCCCACATATACCTCATATCCTCTTCTACGCAACTCCAGATAAACAATATTTTCGTAAACTCTTCCAAAGTCCATGTTTCGTGTACCATTGACTGCATAACGAAATGATGTATCACAAAGATAATATTTACTATTATTTGCCAGATATTTTTTCCCTTTTAAATCATACCGTTTTGCCTCATAGAACAGAAAGGCATGTTCCAAATAACCAATGTATTTTGACACCGTCTTTCTGGTTATCTCACTCTGGTCATTTTTTAAAGTTTTGCTGATATTATTAGGCGAAAGTAAATTACCGATGTTATCCATCATGAATTCAGATATGTTAGTGAACTCTGATTTATTTCTTATCTTATACTTTTCAACCAAATCTCTGATAAGAATGGTTGAATATACATCCCTAACATAATCATACTGTCTGTCCTCAGTCTTATACACATAAGCGCCAGGCATACCACCAGTTCGGACATACTGATCAAAAGCTTCATCATATCTATCTGTAATTCCATAATAAGTTAGATATTCCACGAAAGAAAATGGATATACTTTTATTTCCATCGTTCTTCCGGTAAAAAGTGTTGCTAAATCTGAACTTAACAAAAATGCGTTTGAACCGGTAATATAAATATCATAAATTCCTTTTGTATAAATACTATTAATTGCAAGTTCAAACTGCGGGCATAGCTGAACCTCATCAATCAGTAAAACATTCGTCATTCCCTCTTTGTACTGTTCCAGGATGTACTTATGCAATGCATGATACTCCAACAAATGATCAAACTCTAATTCCTGAAGGTTTATCATAACAATATTTAGCGCTTCCTCTAATGACTGCAGATAAGAGACAAACTCTTGCAGCAATACCGATTTACCGCTTCGTCTGATGCCCGTAATTACTTTTATATCCGGTGTCCCATACAATTCAATCAGTTCGTTTAAATACTCTTTTCTTACGATAAGCTGCATGCTACTATCTCCTATTCCCACTTTTAGAATTATTTTTATTTTTCGGTAATATATTTTATAGACTGATATTATCACACTCTGTGCCTTCTGTCATTATTCTATTCCCACTTTTTTAAAATTATTCATTTTTTGGTATTAATTTTGATCTTCTAGACATTTCCCACACTTTTTAATGGAAAAAGGGGCTGTAAAAAAACTCCCCTTTTCATCTATACAGTCTGTTACTTAAATTTCGATTGAGATTTCACCTGTTCTAAGTGATTTAATAGCTGTTATATTTTCTGGTAAAATTGTCATGATTTCCGCATGCCAGCATCTTCATCTGTACCTGCA
>OLRW01000523.1_pt1 | contig 31092 bp, 19 predicted proteins | sample 1672701 | NCBI WGS metagenome assembly OLRW01 (sample SAMEA3136715, study PRJEB25190) | human gut metagenome | biome: human gut; feature: human-associated habitat; material: faeces | place: Austria | collected 2013
ATCATTTTTATTATTAAATATTAATATTACTTTTTATGGCTATTTATACAGAAAATCCCTATTGTAATAAATTCGACTTTTTTGTAAAATTTCTGTCTTTCTTTCATTTAATAAGATTTCACTTTTTAGAATCTCCAAATATTTTCCATGTTTTCCTTTTATTAACAAAAAAGAAGCCATGAAATAGTACCTTTCAATGGCACTAATCCATAGCCTCTGTTTACTTAATTATGATTACCTTCTGTAATCTTATTTTTTTAATCTAATCTTAGTTGCCTTTGACCACTGGCTTGCAACTGTCTTTCCGTTAACTTTCTTGTAAACTTTAACTCTTACATAGAGTTTCTTCTTACCTTTAAGTTTCTTAGATTTAACTGTAAATACTGCCTTCTTAGATGTCTTCTTAGCAACAACTTTCTTGAAGTTCTTTGTTGTTGAAATCTGTACAGCGTATTTGCTTGCTCCTGCTACTTTCTTAACTGAAAGTTTAACCTTGTTAGAAGATAACTTCTTAGCTGTTGCCTTAACCGTTGTTTTCTTAACTGTTGCTGGAGCTGCTGTTGTACTAATAGCCTTAGTTGTTGGTGTAACTGTTGTTGTTTCATTCTGCTTAGCTGGTGTTGTTGTTACATCCTGCTTAGCTGGTGTTGTTGTTTCGTCCTGCTTAGCTGGTGTTGTTGTTTCATCCTGCTTAGCTGGTGTTGTTGTTTCATCCTGCTTAGCCGGTGTTGTTGTTTCGTCCTGCTTAGCCGGTGTTGTTGTTTCGTCCTGCTTAGCTGGTGTTGTTGTTTCGTCCTGTTTAGCTGCTGTTGTTGTTTCATCATCTTTCTTAGAATTATCAACACCGTTCTTGTTGTATACATATAATGTAGCCTTAACTGTTCCAGCTCCATTTGTAATTACAACATCACTGTACATATCTGTAAAGTTTGATAACTTGAACCAAATTCCGGCTCCAGCAACTTTAATATCTGCTGCTTTTCCATTTACTGTTATTGTTCCAAAATCAGCATCTGCGAATGATACATATAATCCTAATGTATCATCAGCTTTCTGAATATTAACGATTTCATTAATTGCTCCATCCTTGATTGCTTTATATGTATCATTGTATGTAGCATCTGATGAGCTAATAAAGTCTTCTGCTGACCAATCTTTTTCTGCTGCTACAGGTACTGTTGGTACTACAGGAGCTGGTGTTGTTGTTTCATCTGCTGTTGTTGTTTCGTCCTGTTTAGCTGGTGTTGTTGTTTCAACTGTTCCAGGTTCTACAACTGGTGTAGTTGTTTCATCTACTGTTGCTTCACCAAATACACCAAGTTCATATACTGAAATTCCATATGCTTCTGCATTTGGGCTCCATCCTGTAGCAACTACTTTTACATACTGAGCTTCAACTTCGTCAAACTTTGTTTCTACTACTAAGTTCTTATTAGCTTCTAATCCTGAAACTGATGCTACAGGTGTATCGCCATATACTTCATCTGCGCCTGCAACGAAAATATCGTAAGCTGTTGCATTTGAAGGTTCCCAGCTAACAACAACGCTTGAAATTTTCTGAACACTTCCAAGATTTACACCAAATGTTGTGTTATCAACTGCCTTGTCTGCCTGCCATCTTGAACCATTATTTCCATCTGTAATAGCTGCCTTGTCAGCTTCTTTTGATAATACAAATGCTTCTTTTCCTTTTGCAAGGTTCTTGTCTGATTCAAGGTTAGCTTTTAATTCTGCTGTTTTGTTTTCTGCATCGATTTCTTCCTGTGTCTTTGCAGGAATTGTAATATCAACACTTCCTTCACCTGTTTTATCACCGAATGAGTTAAATGATTCAACGATAAACTTATATGTCTTACCAGCTTCTACTGTAATAGTATCTGTATCACTATAAGTTCTTGATACATTATCAACTGATGTCATAGGCTGTGCTGCTGAAACATTAAATACCCAGCCCTTACCACCTGTACATACACCGTTTTCTTCTTTTGCTTCTTCAAGATAAGCATATGCCTTAGCTGTTCCTTCCGGATTAGTCCAATTAGCAAAAATCTTTCTTGTTGCTGCAATCTGAGCTTCGTTAGGTGTAATTTCAATGTTCTTAACTTCAACTGGTGTGTCACCCTTAACTAATTCTTCTGTTTCAAGTGTTAATGTATGCTTACCAACTGTTAAAGCTTCATTATTACCAATACCTACTATTTTCTCGTACTTTTCTGCACTTGAAACATTTGCTGTATCAAGTACTGTTGTACCATCTAACTTAAGTTCAACCTTGTAAACCTTAGTTGAATCTAAGCCTTTAACATTACATGCCACCTGTACAAGCCACTGATCATCATGTGTATTGTCTTTAACATCAATTGCTAAAGAATTTGGTGTTTCTGCATTACGTAAAACATCAATATTAGCTGTCTTTCCGTCATCCCATACACCGGCATATATTGCTGAAATACCTTCTACTGCATATCTGTTGACATCGCCTGTTACATAGCCGTCTTCAGTAAAATTAATCCAGCCATTATTTGTAGATACCCATTCATCATCTGCGCTAACAACGTTTAAACCAAAAGTTGAAACAACCATTGCCAAACTTAACACAAATGCGAGTATCCTCTTCATTTTTTTGTTGAGTTTCATTTAAGTCACCCTCCTTTAATATTTTTTGTACTCATTTAGCTTTTACCTAAACTAACATCGTCGCTATTATACCATTACTTCTTATGCAATTCAATAATCTGAAACGTTTAAAAGTATTTTTATTTGTGCATTTTTGACAAGCTATATATGTGACTTGTTCCTTTTTTATAACATTACTTTTACATATGCTACATTTTCAATCTCAAAATATATATATTTCCCACAATTTTCTCTAGTTTTTTTACTTATTTATCATTTTTGACACTATTTAACCATTGTTTATTTTAAAAACCGTTTTTATTATTTTTCTATATATAAAAGAAAAAAAGAGCCTGTTTAAAAGCTCTTTTCTTCATAAAAATATTTCAATTCTATTTTTTCACTTTTTCAATACTAGCTTTGGAGTTCTATCTTCGTTTAATATTCCCCAATGTTTTTCTGCTTCATTAGGTCTGTTTCCACCTTTCCAAGGCTCATCGAAAGCTTCAAACATATAAGAAATAATCTGTTCCCTGTCGCTCCATTTCCAAAATTCTTCGTAATACTTCTTCTGATTTTCCTCGTTAGCCTGACCTTCTCTCATCTGTTTAAAGTCTGCACAGTCCGTAGCCCAGCCTACTTCTGAGAATACTATAGGCTTGCCAGGATACCATTCCTTAACTTTTTTGTACCATGTCTTATTTACTTCAAGGGCTTCTTCTACAGTATTACCATTCCACAATGGATACGAGTGAATACTAATTATGTCAAGTTCATCTGCTAGCTGTTTTAAATGCTCCCATTCGTAAACACCTTCATTGAAAGTTACAGGCTTGCCTGTTCCCTCTTTAAGTCTTCTTGCAAAACTTATAAGACGTTCAATTGGAACATTGTTTTCACCCCACTGTGGTGTGTTTTCATTCCCAACTGAAACTGCATTAATTACATCGCTGTTCTCATTTGCTATTCTGATTAATTCATCAATATTTCTATCATTACGTTCTGCACGCTGCTTTAATTCTTCTTCTGAATAATTAGTCTTGTTCCATGGACATCCCGGATTGTTAACTTCTGATATTAAACCGGGTCCTAACATTAATTGCATATCAAAACCACAATCTCTTATAACCTTGCATGTTTCTTCTGCATATCTTATAGGATCGTACATTCTTAAATATTTGAAACCTAATTCATTTAACAATGTTAAATCCTCTTTAATCTGTTCATAAGTAGGATATGTGGCTGTCTTTGGACTTTGTTCCTGCCTATATCCTGAGTAACATATTGCCCTTCCCCATTCAAACATATTTTACCTCTTTCCTTTGTTTGCAAAACTTTATTTTATAATCTAAGGGAGAAAACCTCCCACAGACATTTGTTAATCAAGTATAGCTACTATATTTACAGTATCGTTTAACTTCATTACATCCTCTTTTAATACAGTATCGCAATCGCCATATTTATTGCCGTCAATATAGATTTCCTTAACGCTATACTGTCCTACATCAAGTGCCTTGTCATTTTTGTATGTAACTGTAATATTTTTACCGTTAAACATACATGTTGCTGAAGCTTTACCATTTTCAAACTGTTCTTTTAAAAGCTGTGGTTTTAATTTAAGGGCACCATATTTACCTTTTACACCGTACATTTCATTAAGAACTGTAAGAAGCATCCAGCTTGCCGCACCTGTAAGATAATGGTACATTCCACGGCCTCTCTGACTTACATATTCAGGGATTCCCGGATAAATACCACTCTTTGAATAGTTATCGCAATGTTTAAATAAGCTGTTTATAACCTTATATCCTTCTTTTGCATAACCTCTATGATAAAGTGAGTTAGCATACATAGTTGCCATATGTGAGAACACTGCTCCGTTCTCCTTGTGGCCAAAAGCAAAACCAAATAATCTTCCAAGGTCTGTTTTTACTTCCTTAAAATCTGTATTTAATCTGTATCCGCCAATGGCTTCATCATAAAGATACTTGTCCGCTGATTTTGCAATTGCTACAACCTGTTCGTCTGTTGCCACGTCAGCCATTACTGTAAATACCTGACCTGTCAACATCATTCTGATACCTGTAGGGAAATCTCCCTCAACAGCATTCCCACTATTATCATAGTAACCGTTAAACCAACCATCTCCATCTTTGTCAGTTGTCCATTCAGTAGTTCTGATATGTTCTCCAATCCAGTCACCCATACTGTCAAGAATACTGCAAAGTTCATCACATCTTACATTAACTTTTTCACCACTGATTGTATGTTTTACTGTTTCGCAATATGCGTCAAGTACCTGTTTCTTTTCATCTATTCTGTCAAATACTGTTTTGTCTACATTTAATAATATAAGTAATTCTTTTGCAAGAAGTACTGTTTCATTGCCTGTCTTTTCTGCATAAGCCTTAATGTCTTTTGCAAGATTCTTAAGGTTTCCGCCATATAAAGCTGTAAATGCAACACTTTCGCCACGCTTAGCTGCCATGTCAAGTCCGTCATTCCAGTCAGCACCACGAAGTCTTATATGATTATGTTCACCAACATCATAGAATGCTGTCAAATGCTGAATTAACATATGTTCAAGAACTGTTCCTGCATATACTTCATTATTTTCTGCAAGCTGTTTGTTGCCCTGTTCGTCGTTCCAAATCATATCTTTTTCTTCGCCACGGCAAACCTGCGGATCTTTAAAATACGAGTTTTCTTCAACTAAAAATTCAACATCACCTGTCTGCTGCATATACAATTCTGTTGTAAGATATGGCCAAGCACCGTGGTCCATCCAAACTCTTGTAATATTATTTCTGTCCGCAATAAATTCTCCCTGCTTAGAACCGATAATTGTGGCATTTGTTCCATCAAATCTTACTCCGCCAAAGTTATCAATAAGCATCTGTCTAACCTGTTCAGGCTCCATAATAAGAAGTGCAAGACAGTCTTGCCAAAGGTCTCTCCATCCACGACCGCCTTTTCCGTAATCATGATGTGGAAGGAATGAACATCCGTAAATTCTTCTAAGCATTGGCTGAAAGTTAACCCAATGCATCCAGTTATCAAAATTCTTGTCTGCTGAATTATAACTTACGTTAATCTTATCCTGCCAGTAATTCTTTGTTTCTTCTAAATATTTATCAAAAACATCTACGTCAATATATTTATTTCCAATACTTTCAAGCTCTTCCTTAGAAGTACCATATTCTAAAGCTATAACATAACTTCTTGATTCTCCCGGCTTTAATTCACAATCATTAAAACGTATGGCTGCAACTGTTTCGTAACCGTCTACTTCCTGTCCCTCTGTATATGGAAGTGGCTTATTCTTTGCAACATAATATGGGTTTTCAAAATTTCCACCCTCACCAATAAACTCCTCTGTTACAGGACAGAAGCTAAATGGTGACTCCATTTTTCCGTTAATCATTTCCTTTGCAAGGGCACCATAGAAAACAGTATTCTTGTTATGTCCTCTTTCATCAAATGTAAGAGTCGGATAAATCATAATACCGTCTTTAATAGTAAACGTTCTGTGAAGTAATGATGTTACATGCCTGTGGTCTCTAATATTTGATGCAGAACGTGCATACATTGGAATTGCAACTGTTGATGTAATCTTCTGTGTTGTATCTGCAGTATTTGTGATTGTTACTTTTGTTAGCTCAACCTTGTCCTGTGTATATGGTACAAAAGTAGTTAATTCTGCTTTTAATCCCATTTCATCGGTCTGTCTTTCAACCTTATGCCACATAATACCTGCTGTAAGCTTTACCTGCTCCTTGTCATCATCAAAAAGCTTAGCCTGCTGCTTAGCAGAACGTCCTGTGGCTGACCAGGCACCTTTTCCATCAACATAAACCCAAAAATTTCTTGTTGACTTGTTATTATGTAAGTTTTCACTGCTAACCGGTTCCAATAAAAATGTATTCTGGTCCAGCTTAATGTCTCCACCTAAGTCAGGTGTAATAGCACTCATCATTCCTGCTTCATTAGCCAATGGAAAATACATATAACTTGTAAGATCCGGATTGTCTAATGTAAATGTTCCCATCTTATCTAAATACTTTAATTCACTCATTTAATTCTCCTAACTTTCCTTTTACTAAATTTAAGTTAAGCCTCTGCTTTAATACAATAATAGCAGATAATATATTCAGTTACAATAAGAAATTGAAACGTTTCAGGTATTTTGTTTCCAGAAGAAAAGCCCTGACTACATAGTAGCCGGGGCTTTTCTTGAAACTGTTTTTAAAAGTTTCCTTTAAAGTTGCAATTTTTATTTAAAATAAACTGTAATATTATTTATTTTACCATCTCTAACTGCTTCAGCCATTTCTCCAACAATCTTGTTTTCTGTTGAAACTGTTTCTCCATTAATTTCAACTCTGTCTACAACTGCTGCGTCGTCGCCAAATGTATTCTTGCCTGTTTCATTTACATAAGTAATGTCACAAGATGAAAGTAATCTGAATGTTACCTTTCCTTCATCAAATAACCAGTTTGAAAGCTTTGGTGTAAAGTTAAGAACAAGCTTGCCATCTTCATATGTAAATACTTTTCCCCCCATAAACATTTCAATCCAGATTGAAAGCATTTCTGTTGTTGAACCTGAAAGTCTTGCAACAAATCCTCTACCATGAATGTCTGGATTTGGATTTACGCTTGAAGCTATAAATGACGAATTTTCAAGTGTACTTCTTCCATACATATTTGGATCAAGGAATGGAATAAGTGCTCTTGTAATTGTATCATAGAATTCAGGGCAAATTCCTGCTCTAATCATTGAGAGAATGTACTTATATTCCATATGAAGGAATACGTTTTCTCTTTCCTGCCATCCAGGTGTAAATGCTCTACAACGTCCTGCTTCCATTGAACATCCTTCAATAGATGCTGATGTTTTGTACATTGCTAATTTTTCATCATAAAGACCTGTCTTCTTAACATTGTTGTACATTTCTCTAGCTGTTTCTTCATTTACATTTCCCATCATTCTTGCAGGTCCTTCAAGGAAATATGGAAGAGCAACTGTCTTAAATTCTTTTACAACTGCTTTCTGTAATCCATAATGGCTCATTACAGGATTTCCATTTTCATCAACTACAGGTTCGAAATCAACTGCTTCATGTGTAAAGTATGTTGGAACAAGACCATTTCCCATTTCAACTGCCTTTTCAATACCCTTATCAATCTTAGCTGCAAAAGCGCTGAATACTTCATTGATATAGTCTTTTGAAACTTCTTTTTCTTCACCGCTTAAGTATAACTTAACGCTTTCTCTGTAGTTTTCTCTGATAGTAGCAACTTCATCCCAGTATTCAAAGTCTGAAACCTGTCCGTTGTTGTACTTGTCTAAAACTGCCTTAACATCATCTAAGTATTTTGCAATTTCAGCAGGCATAACAACTGTTTCGCTACCATTAAAGTTATCAGTAATAAACTTGATTAATCTCTTTAATTCAAATGTTTCAGGTGTACCTGAACCAAATAATCCAGGAAGTCCGTTCATGGCATCATTCCATCCCGGCTTTCCACCTTCCATTTCAACACCCATACCATCCACATCTAACTGTGCGAATTTGCTAAGTGCCAATGTAATCATTTTAACTGCAAGAGTTGTGTTATAAATCTTTTCATCAGGAGTCTTTAACCAGTTAGTCGCCCACTTGTTAAATCCTGGTCTTGCAAGTTTAGCTTCATCTTCAACTTCCATACCATACTGACGAACAGCACCCTTCTTGTTGATTACATATTTTTCTGATCTAGGAACAACATAAGCTACGCTATCATAGAACTTGTATGTATTATCCTTAAATACTAATTCATCTAATTTGTCTGGGAAAATAGATAAGTAGTTATCTACTAAATCCATGTTGTAATCCCAATGGTCACTCCAGTAGCCTTCAGCAAAACCTGCTTCAATGTTCTGGTCGCAATCATTAAGAATGTTTGCGATAAAGTCACCATCATCTACTTTTAATTCTAACTGAAGTTTTGCAATAGTATTAGAAATCTGTCCCGGTGTAAATTTACCTGCAACAATGTTCTGAATTGCTGTAGCATCACCTGAAATGCTATCAGCTACATATGCCTTAACTTCATCTTCTTTTCCTTCTTTTATATTGAAGAGACTTGGACGAACCTCTAATGGGTTGTATCCGTCAGCCTGAATTAAGCTAAAGAATGTTTTAACATTAAATTCTCCAACGTCCTTATTAAAGAATACGTCATTTCTTCTGTTCTGTGAAACATCACGGAAATTACCATTACCCTGTGAATAATATTCAGCGGCAATTGAGAAGAAGTTGTAATCTCTTTCAGGATCACCGTGTTTACGGCTAAATAAATGTATAATAGACTTGTTTCCATCTTTGTTAAGTACATATGGATAACCACCTCTTAAGAAGTTGTCTAAGTAACACTGTTCAATGTATTGGTCAAACTTTCCTGCTGCTGTATGTGTCTTAACATCAGATGTAAAACTGTCTACCAATTCTTCTGCTTCTACAAATTTATTTGCAAGGTAATCCTTTCCACAGAATGTATCAAGTTTTGCATTAATCTGTTCTGTTGAACCTGCAAAGCCCATCATTGTGTCAAAAGCTAATTCCTTGCCTGGTTCAACAACTTCCTTAAATGGAGTAAATCCACATGGAACCTTGTTAGCAAAGCACTGTTCTTTAGAAAGAACACCTTCAATTGAACCATCAATAAAGTTAACAGGTGTCATTAATGATAAATCATATCCAAATACTGTATCTACATCATAGATTACATCCTGTAACTTTCCGTCTCTTACTGTTAAATAGTAATATCCACCCTCAACATCAGATACTTCTGCTGAATCCTTTGTTGATGCTCTAAGTGTATAATATGGAACCTTGTTTTCAAGATTTCTAATATCTGCCCAACTCTTAAATAAGTTTGACATTTCTTTAAACTCGCCGTTAGCGATACCATATGTAATAATTTTTGGAAGGCCGTCAATTACCTGAACTTCTTTAGCACTGTCTCCAATGTTCTTTACAGATACCTGTCTTACAAGTGCTCCTATGCTTTCATTTGGTAAAACATAGTAATTAACTGTAACTTCTATTCCATACTTTTCGTTTGTTTCAATTATCTTAAAACTGTTCTTATTCATTCTCATCTGACGTTTTGCTTCTTTTTCATAAGTGAAAAATGGCTCATAATATTCTCCGTCAATTTTTAAGAATGTTCTAAAACCTTTTACCTGAGTATTTTCAAATGCTGTGTTAGCTGAATTAAATTCCATAATGGCATTACCCTTATTGTCAATACCAAAACTGTTCATTCCCTGACCTCTGTTAGTGTAGAATGTCCAAAGTGGAATTCCCTTAACTCCTGCAAGACCTGGTAAAAAACTGGAAAAAGCCGGCTTTCTGTCATAATCATCTATAACAAAAGTCTGTCCTTCAAGTCTATAACTTTCCATTATATTCCTCCTTTAGTTGTACAACTGCGTTACCAACTGAATAATTTTAACCTTTTTTATTATTAATATTTATTATTATTTGCGTTCCTTATGCTTTCCACATGAGCTTCTGTAAACCATTGTTGGTGACAACTTAGTTACTGTACCACTTTTGTCTCCCTCACTGTTTAACAATCTGAATAACTCATTTGCACTTGCACTACCCATTTCGACAATTGGACTGTGAACTGTTGTAAGTGGAACTCCATAATACGCACTTAAAGTACTATCATCATATCCGATAACACTTACATCTTCAGGAACCTTAATTCCAACGTCCTGTAATGCCTGAATACATCCCCATGCCATTTCATCATTGGCACAAAACATAGCATCAGGAAGTTTGATTCCACTTGATAACATTGAACGCATTTCACTATATGCTAATGCTTCTTCGTAATATCCTCTTAAAATTATGTCTTCATCAATTGGAAGATTATTTTTTTCCATCATTTCCTTATATCCCTGGAAACGGTGCTTATCATCTCCTGTTTCATTTCCGTGAATATATCCGATTCGCTTATGACCAAGTTTGATTAAATGGTCAACTGCCATTGTTGCCCCAAGCTTATCATCAACTAATACACCTGAAATGTTTTTGTCTTTACTATCTCTGTCAATAAATACCATTGGAATATTGACTGTTGCGATTCTTTTTACATAATCACCTATCAAATCTTCATGATAAATAATGGCTCCTGCTACACCTGATGCAATAATCATTCTATAAATTTCATCCGGTGAATTATCATTGCTTACGTAAATATTAAGCATATAATTATTTAATTTACACTGTAAATGAATCGCCTGTGTTAATACGTTATAGAAATCACCCTGTAAACTTGTTACAAAAAGTCCTATAGTATTTTTTCTATTAGATTTTAATAATTTGGCATTCATGTTAGGTATATAATGCAGTTTTTCAACAGCTTCTAAAACTTTCTTCTTTGTTTCTTCACTAACAATGTCACCATTGTTAAATACATTTGATACTGTTGAAATTGCTACACCCGCTTCTCGTGCAACATCTTTAATTGTAACCATACAATGTTCCTCCCTAGTTGCTTAAACCCTTTTTCAATCTTGTTTAAATTCTATTCTCAAATCAATTTCTGCTTTGAAATTTTTTTCAATTTTCCTTCAAATTCCTGCTAAACGTTTCAAACATTTAGTATTTTTAGGCAGGTCACCCAACAGGATGACCTGCCTGATTTTTTCTATCCTTCTTATTAGATTTCTACTGGTAAACTCTTACATAATCAACATAGTAGTAATCTTCCCATGTTGTAACACCGTTTACAGTTCCCTTGTTTGTCCATCCATCTGTTGAAACCTCACCTGCAGCATTTCCACCTACTGCACAGTTTAAAATAAAGAAGAATGGATGATCAAATGCCCAACACTGATCATAAATGCTTGCGTCGTACATTGATGGATCATATAATCCCTTGTTTACTCCGTCAACTGTAAACTGAATATATTTGTCTGTCCAGATAATTCCATAAGTATGATATGTCTCAGCACTCTTAGCCTGTGTTAAACCTGTTGCATAGTTTTTATTACCATGTGACCATGACTGGTTGTTGAATCTTTCGCAATGGATAGTCTGTGGAACTCCACCTGACATAGCTTCCATAATGTCGATTTCGCCATCATATGGCCAACCTCTCTGGTCACCTGTACCATCGCCTAACATCCAACCTGCTGACCATGTTCCTTTTCCACCAGCTGCCTTAGCTCTGATTTCCATCTTACCATACTTAAATGTTTTCTTATTCTTTGTAATAATTCTTGTTGAAGTTACCTTTGATGGAGCGTTGTTACCATTCTTCCATTCCATTCTTGGAATGATAACAAGATTACCGTTTTCTACTTTAGCGTTATCTCCTGCTGTGTAAGTCTGCCATTCCTGATTACCCCAACCGCCATCGCCTGTACCTGTCTCATAAGTCCAGTTATTCATGTCAAGTGATGAACCATTAAATTCATCAGACCATACTAATTTCCAAACCTTAACTGATACAGCCTTTGAATATTTCTTTGAAGTAATTGTTTTCTTTCCTGATTTTCCAAAAGCCTTAACTTTGAAATATGTTGTTCCTGATGCAAGATTCTTAATTGTTGCTGAAGTCTTCTTTGCACCCTTAACTGTTGCTACTTTCTTAAATCCGCTGTTAGCGTTTGTTGATTTGTATACATAGTATCCTTTTACGCCTTTTACCTTTTTCCAAGTAACCTTTGCTGTTGTTCCTGATAAAGTAGCTGCTTTAATTGTTACATTTTTAGGTACTACTGTAACTTTAGAATTCTTTGAACTGCTTCCTACTGTGATTTTAATTTTACATGTACCAATACCTTTTGCTTTTACAACACCTTTCCTGTTAACAGTTGCAACTTTTTTGTTGCTTGTTTTAAATTTAGCACCCTTCTGCTTTAAGTAAATCTTTTCAGACTTACCAACTGTTAAAGTAATCTTCTTTCCTGAGTAAATTGTAACGGCTGCATTTGCATCTGTACTCGGTGTAATAGTTACAAGAGTAACAACCATAGCCACAACAAGAAAAGCTGAAACTAATTTCTTAAATCCTTTCATTGTTTCCTCCTTTTTTAATAAACATCACGTTCTTTATATATTGGAACCTGCATTGCAGGTTCCTAATATTTTTATTCTCCGGTAATACCTGTATTTTCAATACCCTGAATGAACTGTTTCTGTACTACCATGTACAATGCCAACAATGGAGCAATTGAAATAAGTGTTGCTGCCATTCGGTTTGCTTCGTTTACTACGTTACCTGTAGCCCCTGTTGAACCATTATCGAATAATGCAAGTTTTGCAGGTACAAGAGTTAATGCATCACCAAGCATTGTGTTTGTTGTATATGTTTCATTCCAGTTAAATACGAATGAAAACAGGAATACAACAAGTATTGTTGAAATTGATAATCTAACTGCAATATGATAGAAAACTCTAAATGAACCGGCACCGTCAATCATGGCTGCTTCATCTAATGACTTAGGTATCATATTAAAGAAGTTAAACGCAATCAAAATTAACATTGTTGAATATGTTCCCTGTCCTAATAATGACATTAGGAACTGTGGAATAATTGTTCCAATAACCTTAAATCCTACAATAGATTCAATTTCCGTAAATACCATAATTCTTGGGATTGTAAGAAGTGGTATTGGTAAAATAAATGCTAAGATTAACATTATGTACCAGAAATTACGTCCCTTAAATGAGTATCTTGATAATGCAAAACCTGTTGTAAGTGATACTGCTGTCTGAGCTAATGCCAACAATGCTGAAAACCAGATTGAATTAAACAATGAGCCAGGCATTTCAAGAGTTTTTATTGCGTTTTTAAAGTTACTAAGTGTAGCATGCTTTGCAATCCATGTTACAGAAGGATCAATTAAGTCTTTAGAAGTCATAATTGCCTTTGAAATCATCTCAAATATTGGCTGTAAGAATACGAATCCAATACAGATAAGCAAAAAGTAAATTGCCACTTTTGCAATAATATTTACTGCCTTTAATCTCTTTAATTTGGCAAAGTTGATTTTCTTTACTGCTGACAAATCAATTTTCTTTGCACTGCTATCTTTATTTGCCATATAACTTTGCCTCCTTCTTCTGATGTCTTGCCTGTGAAGCTAATCTCTTCTTCTGCTGCTTTTCCAGCTTCTTTAATTTCTTTTCCTGCTTCTGTCTTGCCTTAATGTCCTTAGGTTTTCTATCCCTGAATATGAGGAATACAATTCCTATCATTACAAGAGCTAACAGGCTGTAAATCCATGCGTATGTAGCTGCGAAACCAAGTCCTGAACTTGTTTCACCTGTCTTTTCTTCGATTAACTTGTATACAGGGTTAATTGAATCATACATACCTAACTGAATTACTGTAAATACTGTGATAATTAATCCAACCTGCTTAATCATTGGAATTGTTATCTTCCACATAATCTGCCATGCATTGGCTGAATCAATCTTTGCTGCTTCATAAATACTTGGGTTAATCTTTTGTAAACCATTGATAAATAATACAATTGGGATACCTGTAAACCAAAGTATAATTGAAAGCTGATCAAATATTCCTGCAAGTCCATTTGCTAATGCAGGTGAGTAACTGTCAATAATCTGCATTATGAAAATATTTGAATAAGCGTTAGTCTGCTGTGTTACTGCCGCAATCTTTTCTGCTGCCTGATCTCCTGCATTCTGTACAGTTAATAACTGTGACATTACAGGACCTGACATGATAATAACCGGCAGGAAGTAGATAGTTCTTAAAATTCCTTTACCTACATTAATCTTACAAAGTAAGTAAGCAATAATGAATGATAAAACTACTACTATAAATGTGTAAGGTATAATCATCTTAATGTATGAAAGTAATGCAGGTAAAAATTCCTGGTTACCAACAAATGCATTAATGTAATTACTTAAACCTATAAACTCAATCTTGTAACCCCAGTTAGTTGAAGCTACTGATGTAAAGCTTAAATAAATTGTAAATACGAATGGGAACAATGTAAAAGCACAAAAACCTAAAATCCAAGGTGCCATAAACATGTAACCTGATCTATTCTGTCTCTGCTGATAAGTTCTCATTTTTTTCTTTTTAGGTGCTTTTGTTTCCTTTTTCTTTGTAGTATTGGAAGTTTTTGCTGTTTCTACTTTTTCTTCTTTAACTTCTTCTGAAGTTACTTTTGTATTTTCAGCCATTACTTAACACCTCCTTCTACTACTGCTGCGCTGTTTGCTGCAACGCTTGTACCATTAACCTGAATTTCATCAGATGTATAGTTTATAATAATTGTCTTCACATCTCCATCCTTTGAATACTGGTTTGCAATTATACCACCATCTGTTTCATTACCATTAGCATCTTTTGATGCTGAAGTTAATTCTTTTCCATCCCAGCTATAAACTGTTCTGCTATCCCAGTTATAATTAATAACCTGTGACAATGGTGTATTAACTGTATTGTAAATAGTATTTACTAATTCCTCATACTGTTTAAACTCTGTTGAATAGTAATCTGATGAAGTTGTTGAACCTAATAAGTATGATGGTTTCTGTGTTAAGACAAATGATGGTGAAATGTTGTAATCAATCATTCTTAACATATCTGTCTGTGAATAGAATGAGAAGTTAGCATATGGTGCATAAACTTCCATTGTTCCATTAAGTACCATCTGTAAGAAAGGAACTGTATCTGTTTCATATACATACTGTGATGTTCCTACAGGTGACTGTAAGTAACGGTCTGTATATTTCCATAAGTACTTGTTAGGATTTACAAGGTTTGTCTTTGTTCCGTTCTTCTGTATCTTTGAAATAGCATCCTGATAAAGTTTTACAGTATTCTGAACTGTTGTCTTATTGTCATCACTCTTATAATGGCTTAAAAGAATGTTTGATGCTCCGTCAATTGTAAATGAACCGCTTAAGTCTCCTAAATCTTCATACAAATCTGTAATCCACTGTGCTGTCTTAGCAGGTGTTGCATATCCGTATTCTGTAACAGGAACGTTCTTTGGAAGAACTTGTGACTTATCTACTGAGATATACTGTGAGTTAATATGCTTTGCTGCAGTTCCATAATAATTAACCATTGTTTCGTTTATTGATGAGAACTCTCTTGAAAATGAAATATCAATTCCCTTTTTAGCGAATTCTGACATTAAACTCTTAAATTCGTTCTTCTTTCCAACTGAACTTGAGAACTTAGTGCTGTTAGGTTTTGATAATGTTTCTCCACCTCTCTGCCATCCTATAAGTCCTGTGTTAATATTTTCAATACCATCTTTGTTAAGCTGGTTTAAAATATTCTTAACATCTGATGCTGAAGTAACTTCAACTTCCTGTGTTGAGAATACACCTTTCTTTGAATCTGACATAAGGAAGTCAATTCTAATAGGAATGTTCTTTTCATCAACTGACTTTTCAGTTAAAATTCCTTCATCAATTAAATGCTGTCTGTATGCCTTAGCCATACCTGTGTAATCAGCTTTGTAACCATCACTGCCGTTACCCTCTAAAAACTGATATGTTAAGTCAATATCAAACTTATTAGGTTTATCCTGTACTTTACGATATGAATCACCTGCCTGGTTTATAACCTGGAAGTATTCAGCGTTGTACTGGAATGATGCATATGCATATGTGTAAGCAATTTCTCCATCAGTTGTTGATGCAGGAGCTGCATTAATTGACATATACTCATCACCCTGATCTGCATAAGCTACAAATGCTGCCTGTGTACCATCACCATGTGAAATACCAAATACCGGCATTGTTGGGTTCTTAAGTGGTACAACATCATCTAATGATGAATAATAGTTAGATTCTGTTGATGGATCTGTTCCATAAACCTTACTATTGTATTCACTAAACTTTGTCTTGTTTTCATTAAATCTGATTAAGCTTCCGCTTCCGTCTGGAACTAAAACATAACCAGGTGTAAGTTCTTTCACTTCTGTCTTAACAAAATCATCTGCATCTTTATCATAGTATTTAAGAATACCACCGCTTGTTCCTAAGAAAGGAGCAATTTCGATACATTTAATCTTGCTAATACAACCTGTAATTTCTTCATAAGGAACTTTAAAGTTAACCTTTCCATTTTCGCCTAAAGTCATATGAACTTTAACGCCTAATTCTTCATCATCAATGTTAAACTTACAATCCAAAACCCATTCGTTTTCACTGCTTCCCTTAGTAAGCTGTGATTCGCCCTGGCTCTTCTTTTCTGGTGCTGATGATGCTCTCTGTGTTGTCATTGAATCTCCTGAGCCTTCAAAATATTCAACTGTTACAAGAGAATTGGCAAAGGCTGTATACTGGCTACTGTTAAATGATGAATCAACACAGTTTGCCATTTCTTTTACTTCTGCTATTGTCATATTCTTTTCTTTAGCATAGTCTTTAAGTTCTGTATTATCACCGCTTTCCTTAGCATCTGTAATAATATCTCTTGCTTCCCATGCTTCATTTAAGAAAGGAACGTCTACGCCTGTTTTCCAAACATATCCTGTTTTTGTATTTTCGATTGCTAAGATATCTCTGTCTTCATAGAAAAGATATTTGTAATCTCCTATTGTGCATAATTCTTCGTAAGCATTTGAATACTTTAATGAAGATTTTGCAACATCAGGTACAGGTCTTGTATCTCTGTTAGTGTTAATGAATGCAGCGCCAACTGCTACACAAAGTGAAAGGACACATAAGAGACATACAATGATTGCTGTTGCTTTAAATTTATTCTTTTTAGCTACCTGTAACATTTCTTATTATCTCCTTTCCTACTGTGATTAAGAAGTCGTATAACTGTTCCCACATAATAATTACTACAAGAACAACTATAGCCGCAATTAACATAAATACTGCTGTAATAATAAGGCTGACTACTGTCTGTTTAAAGTCATAGTCATGAACTGTTGAAAGTCCTTCAAATATTACTGCGATACTCCAAATACCACCGATCATCATAATAACTGTCAAGATAAATGATTCGTTATATGTTAATTGGTATGACATAATTGTTGTAACAATCATGCAAATCATTAATGGCATAATACCATATGCAGGAATCATATATACCTGCTTTAATGTTCCGTCACCATCTGTAATTGATGTAACAAGGAAGTTACATACGATGAAGAGAATTAAGATAGCAAAGAAACCAACTACTACGGCTCCCATATCCATATCTTCAACGCTTGTATACTGATAAATAAATCCTTTTCCTGTCTGATAAATCATATATACTGCAAAGAATGCTACATAAATAATTGTTGCTGCAATCATTGATCCGTTCTTTCCAACTCTTATATCATAATATCTGTCAATTGGATGTTTAGCACACTTAAATGCATAACCGATTTCTCCAATTACAGGAAGTTCTTTTAGTTTAGTTCCTAACTGTTTTCTCTTAGTTCTTAAAACTTTCTTCTTATCAATAAGTTTAATAACTATACTCAAAACAATTAAGATAATTACAACTGTTAATACTGCTCCAAGGTCCTTCTGGATGCCTTTATTTCTAACTTCCCAGAAAGCATCTGAATAACCACTTCTGTTTCCGGCAATTTCAAAATGTTCCATTGCCTTATCATATTCTTCATCGTTATAATAAGCTTTTGCAACACCGTTATGTGCCAAAACTGACATCTGGTTTAATCTTAATACGTAATTCCAATCTTTAAGAGCATCTGTGTAATCACCGTTTTCATATTCCTGCAATGCTTTATAAATTGTTGTTGCGTATTCTGTTGGCGTAAACGACTGAATAAATCCCTTCTTGCCATCTGCTGTCCAAATGTTTCCATTGTTATCAACAGCAATTGTTGTAAGTGATGAGAACAAACCTGACACGTCATTGTTACCTGCCTCTTCACCAAGGCAGAAAATCAACTCTCCGTCTCTTGTATATACATATATATATCCCTTTGAGTCAGATGCATAAATAATTCCATTTGAATCTGCTATTACATCTGTAAATGCATCCGATGAAGCAATAACATTTTTAAATAAGTTTGTTCCATTTGTACTATGTTTCTTTAAAAGGTCCGTTCCCTTACCCATACATGTTGAATAAGCTGTTCCTTCTGCATCAACAAAAACGTTTGAGAATGTTGATGGTAAAGTATTTAACAAAGTTGAGTTTTTCTCCTGTTCCTTTGTATAAATAATTTTAAGGAAAACCTGCTGCGGTGTAAGTTTAGATTTATTTGATGCGAAATATCCTAAAAATTCACCTGAGTTAGCAAGCTGAATAATACCTGCGTAAACACCTTCTGAAACTATGTAAAGATTGTTACCACTATCAACTGCTACCTTACTTGGTTCGTAGTTTGTATCTGCGAAGATTGGTGCTGTTGGTCTGTCATAACGTCTTACAAATTCATATTTTGTTTCGTTAACTTTCTTGAATCTGAATACTGTCTTAGCTCCTGTATCAGCTATATAAACTTCACCACTTTTTGTAAGAAAAATTCCCTTAGGTGAGTTAAAACCTTCAAAATCTTTTGAGCCAACAGTATCTTTATCAATCTGAGTTACTACTTTTTCATCATCCAAATTATAAACGAGAACTCTTGCATTACCTGTGTCAACGATATATGCATTATTTTCATCATCTATAATCATATCTTCCGGATCGGATAATCCGAGGTTTGTTATAGTTCTGTCTGGTAAGTAAGCATCCTGTGTTCTAACTAACTCCCCTTCGTCATCAAGTGTATATGAATAACTTGTTGCCTGAGAAGCTGCTACAGGAAGAACAGACATCACTACAAATATCAGTGCCAGGAACAGCACTAATGATTTTTTCAATAATTTTTTCATGTGCCCTTCTCCTTACTTGATACCTGAACTTGCCATTGTGTTCATAACCTTTGACTGCATGCAGATGAAAATAATCAGGTTAGGTATAAACATAATCAAGTTGGCTGCCGCAACCATACCTGATGCTGCCACTGCATTGTTTGTGCCAATAGAGTTTACATAATATGTCAATGTTCTTAATGCTTCGTTAGTAATATAGTTGTTTGATGTTTCTACGTTGCTCCATACCTGCTGGAATGTTAAAACGACAGATGTTGCAAGAGCCGGTTTTGTTAATGGGATGATAATCTTTCTTAAGATTGTTGCATCTCCTGCTCCGTCAACTACCGCTGCTTCAATAAGTGCATCAGGTATTCCGTCCACGAACTGCTTAACCAGGAATAAACCTACAGGCATGGCAATAAGTGGAAGGATATGTGCAAACCATGTATTGTATGCACCAATTTTTACTATAATTAAGTATCTTGGGATTGAAACCGCTGTGGCTACGAACATAAGAGCCATCTGGTTGATTTCCCATAAAGCACCTTTAATCTTGAATTTCTTCTTTGAGAAAACATAAGCTGCCATAATTGTAATCAATAAGTTAAGAACTACTGTAAGCACAGTAACTATCATTGAGTTCAAGAAGTATCTTGACATTGGAATACCTGTAGAACCTGCTAAGTTCATAAGATTCTTAAAGTTGTCCAATGTTGGGTTATGTGCAAAAATAGTTGGTGGAAATTTAAACAACTCACCAAGTGGTTTAAAAGCGTTTCCAATAAGGAATACTACCGGAAGGATCATAAATATAGAAAGCGGAAATGCTATAATATGAAACTTAATCTGGCCGCTTGAAAATCTTGTTGGGTTAATTCTGTTACCTTGAAAATTTGCCATTTATGTATCCTCCTTTCTAATATTCATCTTTTTCTGTAAATAACTTGTTTGCTACTTTACTACAAATCCAAACTAAGCAAAGCAATGCAACTGATACCGCTGATGCGTATCCCATTTCGTATCTAACGTAGGCATAATCATCAATGTGGTTAGCAATTAACTGACCTGCATAATCCGGTGTAGGGTTTGCTCCTGCCAATGTTACACCAATCCAACCCATGTTAAATGCGTTTACAATAGACATAACCGCACCGAACAACATCTGTGGCTTCATTGAAGGAACTGTAATATAAATAATTTCCTGGGCTCTATTTTTAATACCATCCACATAAGCTGCTTCGTATAATTCCTGGTCGATGTTCATAATACCTGAAAGCATTGATAAGAAACCAATACCCATTGATGACCACAACGATATAAAAATCATAATCTGCATAAAGTAATCAGATGATATCAACCACTGAATAGGCTGATTTATTAATCCCAGTTTCTGTAAATATGCGTTTGCCAAACCTGTCTGGTCACCTGAGAAGATTGTCTTCCAAATAACCTGAATCATTAACTGACCTACCATTGAAGGTGTGTACATTGCTAACGCATATAGTGTTCTTGCTCTAGGTGTTACCTGAGCAAGAATCCATGCCATAAGGAATGATAATGCGTATCCACCAACACCGACTACGATAGCGTAAAGCACAGTGTTAGGTAATACATATTTCATAAATACCTCATCGCCTGTAATCAAAGTGATGTAGTTGTTAAGTCCTGCAAAAGTTGGAGTATTAATTACATCAAAATATGTAAATGATAATCCGATTGCAATAATAATAGGTAATAAGATAAATGTAAAAAACAATAATCCGTAAGGAAGGAACAGAACAAAAGCATGAAAACCTTCAGTTTCTGTAAACTTTTTATTGCTCTTTATCTTTGCCGGCTTAGCCGGTTTTGTTGCAATGTCTTTAGTTGCTTCCACTCTGTGTTACCTCCTCTCCTTTATCTGCTTTTGCATTATCCTGATTCTGTTTAATCCAATCATATCCACGAAGTTTGAAATCTTTTATAAGTTTTCCATTTTCATCGTAAAATCCTAATTCTTTCATCTTTCTTACAATTTCTTTGTTAACATCGTTCTTTGCCTCATCAACTGCTACCTGTGCTGATGTACCGTCGAATACCATCGATGTCCAAATATTAGAAATTGTTCTTTCAAGTAAGTACTGACCAGGAGTTCTTGTTACATCAGTTACCTGATTAATCTGCTTTAATACAACCTGCTTGTCAGCTTCAGCCATTGGATTGTTGTGAAGAGCTGCCATATTGGCTGATAACCAGAAATATGTCTTACCATATGTTGAACGTAGTGTGTATGTGTATTCTGTCTGAACATCTTTGCTTGTCCACCATTTAAGAAATTCCCATGAAGCTTCCTTCTTTTCAGAATTCTTAAAGATAACTCCACCTGTTCCGTTGGCAACAAACTTTCTGTTAATTGTTCCATCTTCCTGTTCTGTTCCAAGATATTCGGCAAGTTTCCACTTACCGTCCAATTCCTGAGCACCATTCTTAATTAATGTATAATCTTCCATACCTACAATACCAATTGGTAATGTTGAGTATCTAAATGAGTTAAAGAAGTTCTGTACTGATGTATCAAGAGAGTATTTTGTAAACAAATCTCCTAAAAGCTGAAGTCCATTAACTGCGTTCTTTGAATCAATACCTGTTGTTACAAGACCATTTTCATCCTGTGTATAAAGTTCTCCATTATTCTGAAGCATCATTGGTGATGTCTGGTAGAACCATTTGTATCCTGAAACACCTGCTGAAATATTATGATAGAAGTTCTTACCATATCTCTGGAGAGTTGGAAGAATGTCTATCAATTCATTCCATGTTGAAGGGCATTTAAGTCCTAACTGATCAAAGATATCTGTTCTGTAAACAACTGCATTAAAGTCTGTTGTTTCAGGAATTGCGTACATTCCTTCATTATATACATATGAAACAAATGATCCTGTCGGGAATCTTCTTGCTACTGTCCAGAAATCATCAAACTGTGATAAATCATATAAAGCACCACGGCTTGACAAATCAAATGGTACATATGAAGCAAGTCCTAAAGCAATGTCCGGTGTTTCATCTGCCGCAATTGCCAATGTCAACTTGTTTACATCAGGCATTGTTGCTACCTGAACTTTAATATCCTTTCCTGTTTTTTCTTTATAATAAGGAACAAATTCTGTATCAGCCATCTTCTGTAATAAATCTACGTGAGTAATAGCTCTGTTAACCCAGATAGTGATTGTGTCCTTATCTTTGTCAGATACACCTGTTGAGTATTTTGAAGATGTAAATGTATTGGTTAAAGTTCTAATTGACGTCCATAATGAGCTTGCCCATGATGCATTAGGACTTTCTAATTCACTCTTGTCTCCGTACACATAAATTCTATCAAGTGTAAAATCATTTGATGTTACTTCTGTTGTGAAGTTGCTTAATGAAACGAGGATTGAGTTTTCTGCACCTGTTAAGTCTGCTGTATGAAGAGCAATGTCATCCGGATACTTCTTCATATTCTTGATAAACTGTTCTGCTTCATCTAAGTAAGCTAAAACTGCACCACTGTTTCCACCTTCTGAATAATCCTGAAGTAAATATCTGATATGCTGAATTACTGTTTCATAAGCATTTAAATATTTTGGAATTTCAGGAATGTATTTTGTCATCTTCCAGTTTCTTTCAGTATCTACATCGCTACCTGTAATCTTTGTGATTTCCAACTGGAAGTTTGTGATATGTTCCTGTAAAAGTAATGCATATCTGTATGCTTCCATAATTGGTTCATTTTCCTGCTTGATTGTGATTGTGTGAGTTCCTTCTTCAAAATAGAAATTGTAGTTGTTTCCATTTGAATCCTTAAGTGTTTCATTAGCATATCCTGATGAAACCGGATTAAACTTATAATTATACATTTCCTTAAATGGAACCTGGCCGTCAATCTTAATTGTTTCAAAAGTATCGAATTCTTTCTTTCCATTATTATAGTGGAAAGCTAAGTTGTAATTTCCTGACTTCTTTACTTTGAATGTATATGTAACTTCATTACCTGCTGCACTCCAGTGCAAAGTATTTAGTTTTTCTGTATCTATGTTGAATCTTGTAAGTGCTGTTGTGACCTTTGTGCCATATATTGCATCTGTAGAATTCTTTTCTGAATAATAAACAGCATCAATCTGTAATGCTTCTTCCTTGTCTGTTACTAATTCTGCATCACTATGCTGTGCAGCATATTCTTCATATGAAATTGTATCATCCGTCGCTGCCTTTACTGTCAGCTTGCCTAAAGCCAATCCTCCTGAAGATACATTTTCAAGCGAAATTGTGTTTTCACCCTCTTTTAAATAGAAAGTAAGTGGTTTGCTTGATACGTAAGTATTATTGTAAATATTTGTATTAACCCATTTCTGAATTCTTGACTGGCTAGGAGCCATTTCATCTCCATAGCTGTCTTTTGGAAATTCTTTCTGATCATCACTTCCGATATATTTGTCCTGGTCAACATCTGTCCAATGAATTGGTAATGCTATAGTATTAGTTTCTGAATACTGATGTTTTCCATTAACTTTTGCGCTAACAGTATAATCTGAAAGCGAATCACCAACAGAAATATAATCTACATTTAATGTATATAATCCTGCTTTTTCTACATTTACTTTATAGTTAGCTGATTTCTGATATTCTAATTCAATCATTTTATCAGAGTATGTTTTTACATCCTCTGGTAGTTGGTTGTCTTCATTGTTGTTTTCTTCATAATACTTAACCGAATCCACTCCGTTAGTTAACGTAGCCTTATGCTCCCCTTCTCCGGCTTCAGTATTCTTTTTTATAAAGTCTGTATAATATACGTCAGCTTCTTCGCCATCCTCAAGATATGCATTTGCCAATAAATCATATGCTTTATTAAACTTATCACTATCTACATCTTTTACATAAGTTGCTTTTGTTTTGAATGCAAACTGGAAAAGACCTATAGCTGCAACAATGACACATAGTATTCCAATTACAATTGCGATAATCTTCTTTTTCATTGTTGTCCTTTCTATTTGTTATAAAAGCGGAACTGCTTTTTGCAGTTCCGCAATTATTATTTGATTTAATCAGTCATTTTCAATCTTATTTGTTGTCAGATGTGAATTTTGACTTATCAAAGTTGTAGTTTTCAACTAACTTATCCTGTAACTGTTTTGTAGCTGTTTCGATACGTTTGTTGATTGTTGTGTTCCAATCTGATAATCTGGCTTTAACTTTGTCTCCCCAGTCCTTATCAGTCATCCAAGCACCTGCAACTTCTTCATTCCACATATTGTTCCATTCATAAAGAACATCTGTTGTTTCACCCTTTTCAGTAATCTTACTTGTCCAGCACTTGTCAATGTAATCCCATGATTCATTGTTTTCCCAAAGTTTTAAGATTTCTTTCCAGCCTTCTTTATCTTTGTATGTCTTATGTGCTGGAAGGTTGTTCCAGATATCCATCTGCTTTTTGTATGTATCGCCAGTTACTACAGGGAATGAATCTCCTGCTGCTGATTTTTCAGCACCGTTGTCAGTCCACTTCTGATCGAAGATAGCCTGCTTAGCTTCTGTACTTGCTGTCCAGTATGTAGCGAATGTATATGTAGCTTTAAGTTTTGCTTTTTCATCATCGTTCCATTCTTTGTTTCCGTCATCAGCTGCATAGTTGTGAATACAAATTGGATCCATAACTACCTTGATTGTATTTCCACAGTAATCTGTTGATGGGAATGGATAAATATCCCAATCCTTTGAATCAATGTATGATTCGCTTTCCTTAGCTGATTCATCAGCACCTGCTGTTAAGTACCAAGGATCTGTAATGTTTGTTAAACATCTGTTGTTACAGAAGTAATACCATGAGTAAGTCTTGCTTTCAATCTTAATATCTTTTGAAAGTGTTCCTGCACCTTCAGCAACGTCGATTGTTGAAGCAGCCCATTTTGGAATGTAGCTTAACAATGACTTAACTTCATCGCTGTCAAGATCAACTGTACCTTTTTCTTTAATCTGCTTATTAATTGTTGTTGTTCCCATATTAATGATATTAACAGGTGTGCTCTTGTCACCCCAGAAGCTTGTGTTGTCTGACTTTGTGAAGAATCTTGTATATTCATCAATTGTCCAGTCAGGATCAGGAACGTTAATGTTCTTGCTTTCTGCTAAAGCTTTGTTTACCCAAATACCCCAAGGGATTGAGAATGATGGTAATCCACCCTGGAAACCGTAGTAGTTAAGGTTACTCATAAGGTTTTCATTGTATGCCTTATATGTTTCATCATTAGAGAATACTGATAAGTCTGCTGCAAGACCTTTCTTAATGTCATTTGTTACGCTAGTTGATGCCCAGATATCAGGGTACTTACCATATTTAGCCTTAAATGATGTCATTTCCTGTTCCCACTTTGGTGTTCCTGGCTGATCAGGGTCACCAGTCTTTGCCCAAAGATTAATCTTTATATTAGGATATAATTTCTTAAACTGTTTTGCTACTGCATAAACCTGAGCCACATTCTGTGATGTAAGCTTGTCTGTTGACAAATCCATGCTTCCGATATCTTCGTAATATTTGCTATCACCTGACCAAGTCATAATAGAAATATCTGCTGTTGTGTCTGAAGCCAAACCAGTTGTAAGACCAATCTTTGTTGTTGAGTCTTCACCTTTCTTTCCTTCGTTCTTAGATTTGCCGCCACATCCTGTAAGCACCATTGATGCTCCAAGAACGGCTGTTAATGATAAAGCTAATGCTTTACGGCCAAATTTTTTCATCATATTTTTCCTCCTTACTATTTTGATAAAATCATTTCACCTACATTAGAATTCACATAGTGATTTCCTTAAAACTTATTCTAGCACAACAATATGTACAAATCAACAATTAAAAACGATTTTTCATTTCTTTTTCTTGTATACTTTTCACAGTTTAAAATATTTTCCTTCTTAAGTCCTTCTATTTTTTTGACTATTTTATACAATGAGCTTTTGTTAAGTTATTCACAATAGCTATATTTTGTTGTTTTTTTGCCCATTATACTTTATATTGTGCTTTTAAAATCGTTTTTAAGTCCCATTTTTTGTACTCATAAATTCTTGATTTTTCTTTATAAAATCGGCACAAAAACGATTTTTCATTTTTGTTTAAAAAATTATTTTCAGTGATTCATAAAATCGTTTAAATTTTTCCTGACATAACAAAAGCCGCATTCATTTCTGAATGCGGCTTTCTAAATAAGCTTTTATATTTTATGCTTCTCTTTTTCTTGCAAATACTACTAATGCAACTCCTGCTAAGATTGCTGCTGCACCACATGCCATTGGTGAGAAATCACCAGTTGCTACTGTTGTGCTTGTTGCATTATTGTTAGTTGTTCCTGTAGAACCTGTTGTATTTGTATTTGTATTTGTGTTTGTGTTTGTGTCTGTGCTATTTGTTCCTGTGCTTGCTGCTGACTTTGCTTCAAATGAGAATCCTGTACACTTGACTGTTGTTGAATATGTAGGATCTCCATCGTTTAATGAAGCAGCTCCACCTGATGCATATGAATATCTCTTTGTTGCATCTTTATCAATACCCTTTCTATCACCAAATTCACCACCGATACCAAATGTAAGTGTATCTGAATCTGCTGCAGCCTTGAATGTTTCGTTTACTGATACTGATTTACCTTTTTTAATTTTAACCCACTTACCATAAGCAAAGTTTTCTTTCTTATCAGCAATCTTTACGAATACCCATTTATCACACTTAGATGATGATAATGTGTATTTGATTGTGTATTCTTCACCTTTTTTAACTTTAACTGGCTGCTTAACCTGAGCACCCCAGCATCCTCCCCAACCGATTGTCTTCATATCTGCTGTCCAACCTGTTGCTGACTGTGAACTTAATTTTCCTTCTGCACCTTCAAACCAAGCTTCATTTACACCAAAGTAACTCTGCCAGCTTGCTGCAAAACAGTTAGCTGTCATTCCTACTGTTAAAGCAAGTGTAGCTACAACTGCTGCTATTTTCTTTAAACTCTTCATTATTATTCCTCCTCTTTACTTGCGAATCCTACTCGCTATATATGCTGAGTATAGCACGAACATATAGTATATTCAATAAATAAAAACATTTTTATCCGCTATTTTAACACTTTTTACAATTATTTTGCAAAATAACTGTATACTTTTACCAATTCCAACTTTTCATTCAAGATTATGTTTTCACAGATTATATCTCTGTCATTCATAAATTATTTTCTCAGATTATCTCCCTGACATTCATAAATTAGTTTCTCAGATTATCTCTCTATTATTCTTTATACTTATATGCCATGCTTTTTCAAACAATCAGTTCAATTATTGTTTGTTTTATGATAACATATATATCTGTGGGAAAAAGTTTAAATATACATATTTATGTTTGTATTTTCAAATCATATCTACATATGTAGTGCTTGTCCCATACATTATTATATTAAGGATGGTAAATTTATATGATAAGACTTTTGTTAGTTGCAGTATTTCTTATAATATTTTTTATAGTTTCGCTGCCGGTTATGCTAGTTGAATGGATTATTCAACATTTTAATATGGACCTTCGAAACCGTTCTTCGCTTAAATTTGTACAATTTGGTCTAAAATGTATTTCATTTTTAAGTGGTGTCAAATTAGAAGTTAATGGAAAAGAGAACATTCCTAATCAGGCATGTCTTTTTGTTGCCAACCACATCAGTTTCTTTGATATTGTAGTAACATATCCTTTAATGATTAGTCCTACAGGATATATTGCGAAAAAAGAACTTGAAAAAGTTCCTTTTTTAAGTTGGATAATGCGTTTTGTTAACTGTATTTTTCTGGATAGAAAAGATCCAAGGAACGGACTTAAAGCTGTACTTTCAGCTGCTGATATGATTAAATCCGGTATTTCCGTTTTTCTTTTTCCTGAGGGTACACGTTCAAAAACAGGGAAAATGGGTGAATTTAAGGATGGCGGTTTCAAAATAGCAACTAAGTCCAAAGCTCCTGTAGTTCCTGTTGGCATTACTGGAACTAACGATATTTTGGAAAATCATTTTCCTTTTATTAAATCAGGTAAGGTTATTGTTTCCTTTGGTAAACCTATTTACACAACAGACATGGACCGTGCTGAACAGAAGCTTTTACCGGGAAAAGCCTATGAACAGGTAAAAAAATTAAGTGACCAGCTTTAACAGCTATTGTAAAATTACTTATTAAATGATAAAATATCACAAGATTATGATAATTTAATATGGAGGTACACAATGATTACAAACACACCAGTATTAGCACTTGCTACTTGGAGCATTGTTTTGATTGTGATTTTAGTAGTCCTTGTTGCTGCTCTTATCGGTCTTTATTTCTTTGGACGTAATGCTGAAAAGAAACAGGCTGAACAGCAGAAAACTATGGAAGCTAACGCTCAGACAATCAATGCTTTTGTAATTGATAAAAAGAAATTGAAACTTAAGGAAGCCGGTCTTCCAAGTATTGTTTTGGAACAGTCTCCAAAATATGCAAGAATATCAAAGGTTCCTATTGTTAAAGTGAAGGCAGGTCCTAGAGTTATGAATCTTATTGCTGACCCTAAGGTTTACGAACAGATTCTTCCTAAGCAGGACATTAAAGCTACAGTAAGTGGTCTTTACATTACTTCATTTAAGAGAATCCGTGGTCCGATTTATGAACCACCTAAGAAAAAGAAGAGATTTGGCAGAAAGTAATATCTGCGTAAAGCTAGAGAGTACATCGTTTGATGTACTCTCTATTTATTTTAACAACAGCACCAAATAATAAGGAGTCGCATCTTAATGCAACTCCTCAACTCCTATACCGTTTCACGGATATTTATATTTATTATGCTGTCTGAAACTTTGCTGTTATTGGCATAAAGTTCATAGTCTATCTTTAAGTCAATGTTGTCTTCCTTTTCCTCAAGAAGTATATCTTTCGTATAAACTTCCATCAGCAAATCGCCAAAAGGTGTGCTGTACAGGGACTGATTGTTTTTGCCCTTTTTAAAAACAAGCTTGCCCGTTACAAGACCTTTTCTTGTGACTTCTACTGTTTCACTATTAAACTTTATTGTATTCTTTGTTATTTCATCATTTTCGTCATCCATATCTTCATAAAGAACATAATGTTTGTCCTTTTTTAAATAATACTTTCCGGCAGACATTGATTCTACGTTATCACCTGTGTCGTCTACCATCTGAAGACCGGAGATTTTAATCAATACATTATTATTCATTTATTCTCCATTCTGTTTAATACTCTTCGATATTAATCTGATTAATCTTTTCAATGTGAAGAGGCATTATTGAATTGGCAAATTCTTTAAACTTCTCTTCTGCATCGCTGACATAAAATTCATATTCCGGCTTTGCATCTTTGTCTGCTCTTATGCCATTCTGTCTTAAAAGTCCATCAAGACTTATTGCCGTTTCATATGCCGGATTAACAAGATTAACTTCAGGTCCCATAATCTTTCCAACTGTGCTTCTTAAAAGCGGATAATGTGTACAGCCAAGAATAAGACTGTCAATATTCTCTTCTTTCATACTTTCCAAATATCTTGAAGCCACCTCGTCAGTTACGGAATCGTGAAGCATTCCTTCTTCCACCAACGGAACAAACAATGGACATGCCTTGCCCACCACCGTAATTTCAGGATCAATGCTGTGGATATACTGTGTATACAACTCACTTTTTATTGTCCCTTCTGTACCAATAATTCCAATACGTTTGTTCTTTGTACTTTCAACTGCCGACTTTGCTCCCGGTTTTACAACACCGATGATTGGAATGTCTATTTCTTTCTCTATTGTATCAAGGGCAAAAGCACTTGCCGTGTTACACGCAACCACAATTGCCTTTACGTTCTTTGTTTTCAAAAATCTAATAATCTGTCTGGAGTAACGTATAATCGTATCCTTAGACTTGCTACCGTATGGAACTCTAGCCGTATCACCAAAATATGTAATGCTCTCTTCCGGAAGCTGTCTTATTATCTCACGTGCCACTGTTAATCCACCAACACCTGAATCAAATACTCCAATTGCTGCATTTTTATCATTCATACCTTTACACCTACTTATTTATTCGTTTTATTTTACCTTTTATCTGAAAATAATTCAATATGTTTGTATAACTTATGCCTTTATTGTCAATAATCTTCTATGAAAACAAGCTTAAAAAAGGAGATTACCATGAAATATATAAAACAAATATCTTTTTGTATGGTTATTGCCATATTTGCCACCGGGATTTTAACCTGGAACATTTTTCTGAATCTTGAAACCAAATCAACTGTTTCGGTGCTGTCTCACAGTGCCATTCGTTTTCATATACTTGCCAACAGTGACTATGTAAGCGACCAGGCTCTGAAAATGCGTGTCAAGGAATCCGTTGTTAACTACATATATGAAAAAACCGGCGATTTTAAAACCGTTGATGAAGCAAAAAACTTTATTCTTAATAATGACAAAACAATAAAATCAATCGCCACAAAAGCCATAGCTGATAATGGATATGATTACACTGTAAGTTCAACTTTCGGTTTCAGCGATTTTCCCGTAAAAACATATGGTGACGTGATTTTTCCTAAGGGAACCTATACTTCATACACCATTAAAATCGGCAATGGAAAAGGACACAA
>OLRW01000530.1_pt1 | contig 30959 bp, 19 predicted proteins | sample 1672701 | NCBI WGS metagenome assembly OLRW01 (sample SAMEA3136715, study PRJEB25190) | human gut metagenome | biome: human gut; feature: human-associated habitat; material: faeces | place: Austria | collected 2013
AGAAACTTTTCATATCTGATGTGTTGATTATAGCAAAATTGCACACCCAAAAGCTATGCGTATTTGGTCGGTTTCTTCGGAAAAACATTGCATTTTTTGCTCTTTCATTGTATCTTTTCCACACTTTTTCCGAAGAAACCTTTTTTTCTTACTGCACTTTTATATTTATACTAGTAAAAATGTCTTAATCTCAAACGGTCTGATCTCAAATTTTGCTCTCTGTCCGTCAAACACAACTTCTCTTTCTTTTTGTTCCATCATATCACATTCATAGATGTATTTCGGACAAAGACCCTCTAAATTCCACTCCACATTTGTGCGAATACCGCTTGACTCATACATACGAACAATCAGTCCGCTTTCATCTTCTGCACGTTTTACTGATGTCACAATAACATTTGGTGATGACACTTCACACATTGTATATCTGGCTGAAGATTTTTCTTCTGTCAAAAGCGATGGCTTATAAACAGAAAGAATCGGCTTTTCATTAAGCTTTCCTGCCTCGTGTACCACATTTGCCTCTCTCCAGTCACCCATATGCGGCATCAGGGCATATGTAAGTTCATGAAGTCCCTTATCAGCATCTGGGAATGGGAAGACACCTGATGTAAGAAGCGTCAGACTAACAAAGCTGTCCTCAATAGAATGACCATATCGTCCATCATTTAACAGTGCCACACCAAAACCCGGCTCAGACAGATCCACAAAGCGATGTGCACACATCTCAAACTGGGCACGCTGCCAGCTTGTATTTCTATGTGTTGGACGCTCCATCACACCATATGGAATCTCGCATGCTGCTGTTCTTGTCATGACATCCAAATGAAACTCTGCCTTTACAAGCTGCTGCTGTTCTTTCCAGTCAATCTTAGTCTTAAAATCAATTCGTCTTGTGTGTGCAAAGAATGCAATGTCCTGCTCAATAACTGAAGACTCATAAGAAAGCTCTGTGTGAAGCACAGCACAGATTTCTCCTGCCTCAGTCATCATACATGGCTTTTTCACAGACATCTTCCAATGCTTTCTTGAATAATATGACTCAACATTCCAAGCATCGTAATCCTTAGGAATATCTTCATAAACAACTATCTCGTTTCCTACAGTACCTGCTTCTAAAACTTCACGCTTTGCCTCCTTATCATAAAGAGAGGTAAGTTCGCCAAGCTCATTCCATGAAACAATATACCAAGGTGTCTCAAGTGTATTTTCATCACGTAAAGCAAAATGTTCTTTCTTTGCCTCTTTGTCTAAGCTTTCTTTCTCTGCAGATGCTGCCATATATAAGCTGCCCTTTGCAGGAAGTGAAGCTGTGACAAGCATTGTGCCATCTTTAAGACACTGCGCGGCTGTCACATTAGTAAGAGAACAGCCCTTGTCGATACCGCATTCATGCTGCTTCTTTTTATCAAGCTCAATCACCTGCTCTGCTGCAAAGCCAAGTGGATTCCATGCACAGATTCCGTTTTTTTGCTCGCTCTTATGACTGCTCAGGCTTTCTAATACTTCACTAATTATCTCTTCATCCATTGCCTTAATCTTTGCATAGTCAATATCTGACTGCTCATAGACTTCAGCAATTGCAGATCCCGGCAAAATATCATGAAACTGATTTAACAGCAGAAGCTTCCATGCCTTATCAAGCGTCTCTTTTGGATATGCATTCTTGTTTGCATTCTCATTTTTCTTATTCATCCACCATAAAAGTGATGCCAGCCACTCTGCCTGCTGATTTTTATACTCACATATACGGTTATTCTTTTTATTCTCTGCAATTGAACTAAATGTACCGCGATGATACTCAAGATACAGATCACCGTACCATGTGTTTAACTTTTTATTCTGTAAATTTTTATCAAGTACCTGTAAGTACTCTTTTAGTCCAGACAGCTTTACCTTAGGAACTCCTGGGATGCCGTAAGACAAACGCTTACTTTCCTCAAGCATACCTTCTGTCGGACCGCCGCCGCCATCACCGTAGCCATAAACTGTGAGAACTGCATCATTTAACTCTTTATTTCTGTAATTCTGCCATGTTCCCATTGTCTGGCTAGCATTCTGTCTGCCATTGTATGTAACCTCGCGAACTGGCTTTTCAAAACGCTCCGGGTATGCTTCGTAATTCTTTGTTGTGATATAAAGGCCTGTTACGCGGCTTCCATCAATTCCTTCCCAAAGAAATGTATCATCTGGCTGCTGATCGGCATCATTCCAGCCCATCTTTGTTGTTAGGAAGTAGCGAATACCGCTTCTCTTCATGATCTGCGGCAATGCACCTAAAAAGCCAAATGCATCAGGCAGCCACAATATCTCCTGCTCTTTAATGCCAAACTCTTCATTGAAAAATTTCTTTCCATATAAAATCTGACGAATAAGTGACTCACCGCTAGTTAAATTGCTGTCAGACTCCAGCCACATAGCACCGTCTGCCTCCCAGCGTCCTTCCTTTACGCGTTCCTTTACCTGCTCAAAAATCTCAGGTGCCTCTTCTTTTACATACTCATAAAGCTGAGGCTGACTCAAAAAGAAACGATACTTTGGATAACGCTTCATCAAATAAAGCACTGTCGAGAAGCTTCTTACAGCCTTTTCTCTTGTTTGGCGAAGTGGCCATTTCCATGCCACATCAATATGCGTATGACCAAGTGCATAAACAGTTGGACCGTCAAGCTCCCATTCCTTTTCATATAAATTTTCCTTAAGCCATTCGCTTGCTGCTATAAGGGATGCACGATACTTATCACTTTTCTTAACACGAAGATCTAATAAATCACCTGCCTGATTTAAAAGCTCCAGAAGCTTTCTTCTTTTTTCTTCTTCTGGGCGCATTTGCTTTGCTGCCTCAAGCGGAAGCTTCATATCATAATAAAGTGCCTCTGCCTCCTGTTCCTTCGCAAATACCTTAAGATATAAAAAATTGCTCTTTCCTGGACTGTTGACATATGCATATAATCGAATATCATATATCTTTCCTGGCTCTGCACAATCACTTAATATTACTTCATGATGATTAAGATCCATGGCACACGTAAGCACTCCATTTACATAAACCATAATCTGTGGATTATCAGTATTCCATATATCATCTGCGCCAGTGTCAAGCGAAAAGCCAATAATGCGTCCCTTCATCTCTTCTGTAATTGTCACAGAAAAAGCAAAAATCCCATGGTAATCCGGACCGCCCCACGTATCTGCACACGAAAAAACTGGCCAGCTGCTGCAATCCTCCAGTACAAGACTTCTCTTAGCATAGCCCCTTGTGTGTACTGCATCCAGATTTGGCGCTATACCATATTTTTTATTCTCATCCTCTTCGCAGTCTGCAGTCATATCTGCGCAGTTGATCTCATCTGCCATCAGATCCAAAAAACGTACCTGTTGGATCGTTTCAAGCACGGTACGTCGCTCGCTGTTTAAGCGATTCACATACGCCTCCACACGATTCATATAGTCAAGTGATCTCATGTTTCCTCCTAGTGAAAATCAGGGTCAGGTTTTAACCCTGATTTTCAGATTTTTTATTTATCATCAAGCAAACAGAATTGGGTTTGAAATTGCAAGGTTATTTTCTCCTCCATCTGCCACAAACAAAGCCCATGCAGCATCGCCAAAATCAAACTCATCTGCCGCTATATCATACGTAAAGCCGCCCTCTGCTGCATCAGCCTTTGCACAAAGTTCAACCTTCTTATCAGCACCTGTGTACATCCACAGATGATTGATCAGTTTCTTTGAAAATACATGAACTGACAGTTTGCCTGTATTTTCTTTAAGTACTGCCTTCTCACCATAAGAAACTCCATTTACTTCTGCCGTCACAAGCGGACCATTACTTATAAAACTATGTCCCTCACGGATAGCCTGAAGAATTTCCTGAGGCTGATTTTTTCCATTTGTATACACATAATTATGGATTGTAGACGGTGTGTTAGACTGCTCCACCCACGATAAAAGACGCGGCCATACCTTCTTGTACAGCCAAGTCAGATAGGCAACATTCTCATTCATCTGCACTGGATAAATCTCCGGGTGTTTCATCACAATATCCATCAGCCAATCTAACCACTCTGTCATGCCAAAATAATCGTCACCATAAATGTTGTGTGTATCACTTCCCGTTGTAGCAGTCAGGCGCTTTCCCTCATCTAAAAGAGACAGCCACTTTTTGAATGCCTTAGCATTGATTGTGCCAGCTGCAAATGGAGTCGCACCATTCCAAATCTCCATTGATTCAAAAATTTCAACCATATCCCAAAACTCGCTGTTGTAGCGAGTGGAAAAACTCACATCAAACGGATGATTTACCTGCGGCAGACCACCTTTTTTTCGAATCTCACTGCAAATGCGTATAAATTCATTGCGAAGTTTCTCTGTTGTGCGTTCCTTTCCCTTTGGAATCTCATAGATCACGTCATCATCTACGCCAATCTGCAGCACATGACCATTAGAGGTTGAAATTTCCTTTGAGATAATAGGTGTAAAGTTATTATTTTGTCTTTGCCATTCTTCATGGTTAAGTACATTATGATGATCACTTAGCGCACCAAACTGCATTCCAAGAGACTTCATGGAACGGCACACCTGACCTGGAGTCTCTATTACAGGATCTGTTCCGCCATATGCCGGGCTGCTGTATATACTATGATGATGAAGATCACCTGCTGTCCATCCATGATCAGTTAAATGTGCTATACGCGCCAATCTTGCCTTAATTGTTGTCACTTTATCCTTTGTGATTTCAAATGGCACAAGAGCAGTACTGTACTCTGGTCCGCATGTCACCTCTGCCTCATAACTTCCGCACGGCAACTTCACAGACAATGAGCCGTCCTCCTCGGTCACTAAACGGCGAAGGGAAAAACGAGTGCGAATCTTATGCTCTTTATTATCCCAAATTTTTACCTGTGCCACAATCGGGTTATCATTTTCTGCTGTCTGCAGCTTCATAGTACCAAATTCACTGCCTGGTGCCTGCAGATTATAATAATACCCTGCCTGCGCTGCACATCTTTGAAGAAACTGCATCGTATTGATCAGTTCCTCTCGATTTAATTTTTCAAGAAGTGTCTGATTTTCTTCTGCTTCTATTGTTGTCTCCATTTCCTTTAAGAGCTCAATCAGCTTATCAAATTTCATTGTTTTTCTGCTTCCTCTTTTTCTACTCTAATTGATACTTGCGAATTGCTACGTTACAATGCATTTATTCAATTACAATTGCTTCTAACTCTGGTCTTGCTGCTTCTCCTTTAAAGCCTTCAATTACAAGATCTGCACAATCCTGCGCATGGATTGCCTCTCCAAAGCAGGCGCGCTCTTCGCCCTCGAAAACAACACGGCTATTTCGTATAGTCACGCCATCTGCTCTTCTCATATAGAAGCCAGCGCTTGGAATCTCTTCAATCTTCTGTCCAAAGCCTGGTCTTAAATCATACAGCCCCTTTGGCCATTTGCTCTTTGAATGAATCTTTACCTTGACATCCTCAAATAGCACATCCTCAATATGGTTTCCATCACTTCCTGATAAAAATACACCATTCTCTGAGTCGCAGGTGATATTGCGGAATGTAATTCCTGAAATATGGCCAGACTGCTTCTCTGGCACACGATTATGTGTTGTTATGCTGATTGGCTCACCGCAACCCCACCAGCAATCTGCGAAACGGCGTGTCTCGATGATGATATTTGAAAACATTGCATTTTTTACATGACCGCCATCGCGAATCTGAATAGAAATTCCACGATTACTGCCGCTGATAATACAATTATTTACTGTCAGATTTTCAAAATTGCCAGTTCCTTCTGTTCCGATCTTCAATGCTGCGGAAGTGGAAATTAATGTACAATCACTGATCAGCACATTTTTTGTCGGACCATATTCCATGTTTCCTGCAGAACTCTTCAGACAAATACAATCATCACCACACTCAATATGGCAGCCTATAATGCGTACATTTGTGCTATGGTCTGGATCAATACCATCAGAGTTTGCAACATTCAAATCATTTAAAATGCGAATGCGGTCAATCAATACATCATCACAGCCTGCTGTGTGCAAAGTCCAGAAAGAAACATTTCTGATAATAATATTTGTAAAATTGATATGATTACAATGTTCTACATAGATGACAGTCGGGCGCGGATAAAAATCGCCTGTAACGTAGTACTGGCTTACCTGCTTTACAAATGCAAATGCATTTCCGTCAATAACGCCATCTCCTGTGATTGCCATATGGTCGGCATCCTTCGCATAAATAAAAGCATATGATGGCTTTAATGTTACTGGTGTTCCCTCAATCTTTACACCATTATCCTTCTGACCCTCATTTGGATGAAAATAAGTTGTCAGATCGCTATGCGCCTTTAATACGCTTCCTCTCTCTAAATGAAGATCTACATATGGCTTTATAATAATGGAGCTTGAATAATATGTTCTTCCGCTTCTAAGCACAACCTGGCCGCCACCGGCAGCACTGCATTCGTCAATTGCTTTCTGAATAGCGGCAGCGTCATTTGTTACTCCATCTGCCTTCGCACCATATTCTAATACGTCGTAAATCATCAAATATTCCTCCTTTTTTGCAACTTATATAGTAAAAGGGCAAGGGCATTAAAACCCTTGCCCTCAAACTTTTTATTCGGCTGAAAGCTGAGTCAGCTCTCCAGTTTGCAGGTTATAACAATACGTTTTGATTCCTGCATTAGAATCTGCTGAATTATTTTCTGCACTCGTTTTTATATTTGCAGTGTTCTTTGCAGTCAAAATAATATAATTTTCCATGGCATGCTCCACTGAGACAAGCTCTAGTGAATCATCCGGCTCATAAATAGTTTGAAGTTCACTTCCATTTGGACGAACCTTTGCAAGCTTTCCATCATACAGACCATAGACCCAATTTCCATTTCCACAAAGACCAGATGGGTCTGAGACTCCATCAAAGTCAAGCAAAACAATCGTGCCTACATCTAAGTTGCAGCTGTACATAAGCTCTGTCTTTGTATCATAATAAATAAGATACGGTCCCATAACCTGTGCCCAAGCCACATCATTGCCATCATCAATGCCTAGTTCAAGACGCTGAATAGCTGTATGCTGATAATCGCTTCTTGTTATGTCTCCATCTGTATCCAAATAGTAAACCTTATCCTCACCAAATGTAAGGAAACGTTTGATATACGGATATGCTGTTCCTACAGGGTCTCCTGTCATTGAATATTCACGATTTTCTGAGAAAATGCTTCCATTCATGATATATGCTTCTGTGCCAACGTTTGCTGCACTCAGCTGCAGATCTGTGCCATCAAGCTGTGTACTATACGCATTCAGAATACCATCCTGATAAGCAAGCATATAAACACGATAACCAATAATATTAAATCCCGGTGTATTCAGTGCAACCTGTGCTGCTCCTGACAAATCACTCTGATTGGTATAGAGCGTCTGAAAAGCCTCATCGAAATTGGTATATTTTGCGTAAATACATCCTGAAGAAACATCTGGAATTGGAGTATAGCTTTCATTTGAAAAAGTTGGATACTTTGCTTTTGCCGCTTCGTGATATGGATTTGTATTATCCTCCTCAGACTCGGATTCTGCTTCTGTCTCCATCTCAGATTCTACTTCAGATTCTGTCTCAGTTTCTACCTCAGATTCAGATTCTGTTTGAGATTCTGTCTCAGTTTCTCTCTCTGATTCTGACTCTGATTCAGTTTTATTTTCAACATCTTGTGTGCTTGTTTCTGTCTGCTCAAGACTTGTTTTCTCTTGTTCAGTAGAAGCTGTCTTTGTCTCTGTTTCAGATTCTTTCTCTGTTTGAGACTCTGTTTCTGTCTCTGATTCTGTCTCAGACTCATATTCTGTTTGAGATTCTTTCTCTGTTTCTGTCTCTGATTCTGATTCAGTTTCTGCTTCATCCACAGATTTTTCTTGTGTGCTGCTCTCTTCTTTTAAGGAAGATGACTCTGTACTGCCTGCACTTGAAGTAATTTCCGCACTATCAGATACAGCAGCTGTATCAGCTGCTGTATTCTGTGAAGTTTGATTATTTTCGTTATTATTTTCTAAATTATCATCTGCACTTGATGATGCAGCTGTATCAGATGACGTTTGTGTTTCAGATGACTTAACCTCTGATGAATGCTCTTTTTCAGTATTCTCTTCTAATGCTTTGTCAGAAGATTTTTCTGGAAGCTTTACAGACTCTTCTGCGTCTGGCTGATTTCCAGCTGAAAATTGCTCATTCAGTGCATTTACAAATTCTCCAAGATGACCTGTCGCTGCAAGGATCGCTGCGGCAAGCGCAATCGAAGAAACAAGAACAAGAATCACAATAGGTACGACATGATGCTTTTTCTTCTTTACTTCTTCATATGTTTCCTCATCCACATCGACATATCTACTGACATCTTCCTGCTTCAAATCATCGATAATGGCCTTTTCATATTCATAGACAGAGTCATCCACAAGAGTTGCTCTTGGCATGCTCTTTACTAAAGATTCGTTTTGATTCTCTGTTTTAGAATCATTTTCATCTTCAAAGCTGTCATCCTCTTTTTGATAATCATCTTCCGCGTAATCTTCTTCTGAATATTCATCTTGTGAATACTCATCACTCAATGATTCTTCTACAAGATCGCTAGCAGCTTCCTCTTTAGAATCTTCTTCTAAATCAGCTGCATCGTCTGAATTATCGTCATAAGAATCAACTGCATCATCAGAATCTTCGTCATAAGAATCATCAGAATTATCAGAATTTTCTATGTAGTCTGCGACTTCATCTGTTACAGACTCATCTTCACTTTCTTCAAGTGATTCTTCTTCATCTATTTCTGCAGAGTCATCTTTTGAAGGCTCTGCTTCTGCAGACTCATTTTCAGAAGACTCTGTTTCTTCTGAAAATGCTTTTGAAGAATCAGTTTCTACAGATTCATCTTCAATGTTTTGATTTTCTGATTCCGATTCAACTGTCTCAGAAGTTGTCTCTTCCTCTTCGCGAATCACTGGTTCTGATGTATTAGTAAGCTTTGCACCCGTCTTTAAAAGAGAAGCAACAAAATTATCCGCGGAGGTTTCCCACTCCTCATCATCTTCGTCTTCTTCCTCTTCTTCGAAAAATGTTTCAGCTTCCTCACTGTCTACATTCTCAGATTCCTCTGTATCATATGCAATATCAGTTTCAATATCATTATTAATTTCAGCATCAGTTTCGACATCAGTTTCAATAGCAGCTTCTTCCTGCTCTGATTCCTCTGCCGATTCAGTATCTTCGCTAGAAGGATTTGCTTCTACCTGCTGAATTTGATCAAGATCCGCTTTGTCAAAAACTTTTGTTTTTTCTGCTTCATTCTTTTCTTCCTGAAGATCCTGCACATTCTGTGCCATCTTCTTTTGCAGCACATCAAGTTCCTTTTCAAACTTTTGTGCCTCAGCAATTTCTTTTTGAATGGAGCTTTCTGCTTCCTCAATCTCAGAAACAAAATCTTCTTCAACTGGCTCTGGAGAAACAGTTTCAGTATCTTTTGTCTCTTCCTTTGGCAAAGATTCACTTTCCTGTGTCTTTTGATCTTCTTCCTTTACAGTTTCCTGCTTTGGAAGTTTCTGAATACGACTTTGAGTTTCTTTTGCCTGCTGTAATAAACGGGCAAAAGCAATATCCGCCTGCATCTGTGGAGATGATTCCTGCTCTGCCTGCGTTACTTCCACTTCTTGTGAAGTAATTTCTTCTTCAACTTCCTCAGATGATACCACTTCGTTTTCTGCAGTCTCAGTTGTATTTGTAGCTTCTAAAGATTCCTTCTCAGATTTCGCCTCTTCTAGTTCTGAAACTTCTTCGGTTTCTGAAACAGCTTCCTCGGATTTTGCTTCTTCTGGTTCTAAAGCAGCTTCCTCAGGCTTTGCTCCTTCTGGTTCTGTAGCTTCTTCCTCTGATTTTACATCGCCCTCTGCCTGCTCTGGCTTTAAATTCAAAAGTTGCTTTACTTCTTCCTGCTTTTTAAGCTCCTCTGCCTCTTTTTGCTCTTGAATGGCTTTTGCTTCCTCTGCCTTACGGATTTCTTCTTTTTCTCTTCTGACTCTTTCGAGCGATTCAGATCCGTTTGCAAAGTGCTTTCTTACAGCCAGCTTATAAAAATATTCGGCATCATCAAGTGACTTTTCTGTCACATTACCTTCCTCATAAAACTTTCCAAGGTAATAACATGCCTCTCCATTTAAATTTTTCTCCTGATCCTTTGCTTTTGACAGCCACTCAAATGCCTGCTTCTCATCGATCTCGGCCACCTCGCCATTAGCAAAGCTAATACCAAGAACGACAGCAACTGTTGGATCACTGCTGTCTGCACACTCAGATGCCCATCTGCATGCCTTTTTCAAATCATACTTTTCTGCATCCTGATCAAAATAATAATGCACCAAATATTCCTGGGCACGCGTATTTCCTTCCTCTGCCGCTTCTGTCATCAGACGCTCAGCAATGGAAATATCTTTTACCGCCAGCGGATTCCGAAAGTAAATCTGTGCAAGCTCAACCTTCGACTCAGAATAACCCTGTCTGGCTGCTTTAAAAAACCATTCTGCAGCTTTTCCGTAGTTTTTGCTTACTCCGCCATAGCCATTTTTATAAATTAGTCCCAGATTATGCTGCATCTGCGGATCACCGTGAGATGCGGCACTGCTGTACCATTTGAGTGCTATGATTTCATTTGCCTCTACACCGATGCCAAATAAAAAGCAATAGCCTAAATTATACTGTGCATCCGCATAGTCCTGCTGTGCTGATGCCTGATACCAGTAAACAGCAGCAGCTTCATCCTTTTCCACTCCTCGGCCCTCTGCATAGCAATTTGCCAGTCCATATTGAGCCTGCGGATTTCCAACCTGGGCAGCTTCGTAAAACCGCCTTGCCGCTTCCTGAAACCAATATCCGGCAGCAGACATATCCTGCTCTAGTCCAATGCCTTCCTCATAGCAGATACCAAGCTGATACTGTGCTTCTGCATTTCCTGCATTCGCTGCTGAGTAAAAACACTGTGCTGCTGCACTGTGATCCACAGCCGTACCGGTTCCATTTTTGTAGCAGATACCAAGCCTCGTGAGCGCCTCAGTATTTCCCTGCTGTGCCAGGCGGTACAATTCTTCAACTGTATGTGTATTCATGCTTGTACCCCTTTGAAATCTTATCATAAATTGAATCACAACAATTTTACCACACTTAATGCTTCTTCGCAAGCACTATGCCGCAGTTTTTGTTCTTACCATTTTCTTACAGTTCACGCGTCAGGTTACGAAAGCCCTTCGGTGTAATGGTTTCGTCGCCGGACCAAACTCCGCAGGTTCCTTTTATGTTCTTTCTTATCATACATTACTTTGAAAGACCTGCTCCAAGTGTCCGGCTCGTGAAATCCATTCACCTTCGGGCTTAGCCGTAATATTGGCTTAGCCGCGAACAGTAACACTACACATTTATAGTACCCAGAAAAAGGACTTTTTGCAATGGTATTTTTTGCACTTCTATGCTACAATGATCTAAGCAAAAACAGAAAGGTGGATGCGAAAATGGATTATCAGAAATGGGCGCAGGAGGTTGCGCAGAAAATCAAGATAAAGGAGCTTGAGGTTGCAAAACGAAACCGCGGAAAAATTCCATACACGGCAGAAAATGGTGCGTGGAATGATTGCTCTGGTGAAAAAATCGGCTGGTGGACAAATGGCTTTTGGGGCGGCATGATGTGGCAGCTTTACAAGGCAACAGGTGAAGAAATTTACCGTCAAAATGCAGAGGAGACTGAGGAAAAGCTGGATGCGGCACTGAATAATTACTGGGTTATGGATCACGACAGCGGATTTCGCTGGCTGCCGACTTCTGTTGCCAAGTATCGTCTGACTGGTGACAAAAAGTCCGAAAACAGAGCTCTGATGGCTGCGTCTAACCTGGCAGGACGCTTTAATCCAGCAGGAAACTTTATTGTTGCATGGAATGGAAATGTTGATCCGAGAAGAAATGGATGGGCAATAATCGACTGTACAATGAATCTTCCGCTTTTATATTGGGCGTATGATCAGACAGGAGATCCGAGATATTACCACATCGCAACAAAGCATGCAGATACTGCAATTAAGGCATTTATCCGCGAGGATGGCTCTGCGAGACATATTGTTGAGTTTGACCCGGTAACAGGTGACATTAACCGTTCCTACGGTGGTCAGGGCTATGCTAAGGGTTCTTCCTGGACAAGAGGTCAGAGCTGGGCGTTGTATGGCTTTACTTTAAGTTTTCTTCATACAAAGAAGGAGCGCTATCTGGATACTGCAGAGAAGGTCGCAGATTACTTTATTTCATGCATTCCAGAAAGCGGCTTGATTCCGGTTGATTTTCGTCAGCCGTCAGACTGCGACTGGGAGGATGATATCGCAGCAAGTGTGGCAGCGTGTGGTCTGATTGAGTTGTCTAAGGTGACAAAGGAGTGGAAAAAGAAAACTTATCTGGATGCAGCAGTTCGCATGTTAAAGGCACTTGACGAAAAGAGCTGCAGCTATGATATAAAGACAGACTATTTGCTAGAGCGCTGCACTGCAGCTTACGGTGATGAGAAACATAACTTCCCGATTGTATACGGTGATTATTATTATATAGAAGCAATTTGGAAGCTGACAGGAGAAGAATTGTTCATCTGGTAAAAACAAAAATGGGAGGAAAACAATCATGGCATTTGTACCAAAAACATTGGATTACACAGTAAGCCCATATACGGGACTGACACGTCAGTCTTGGATTGAGGCAGGAACGTATCTATTAGAGGGCGTATTTCAAAACATTGCTCACTTTGAGGATCCAGTTGTTATGCCTCGAAAAGAGACAAAGGTAACTTACCCGCACAGCGCTGATGCTGTATGGGAGTTTAAGGCAGAGTATTTTGAAGGACTTGCACGTTCCTTCTTTATCGCAGCGCCGCTGATTCACGACAATCCAGACCTGAATCTGTGCGGTTATTCCATTCGCGATTATTACAAGTCACATGTACTTCGTGCATGTACAAAGGGCGATCCAGTCTCAGTAGGTCGCTATGAGGAGCTTCAGGAGATGGCTGGCGATTACAACAGAGCTTTTCAGCAGACAGTAGAGACATGTGCACTTGTCATTTGTCTGTGGGTTTGCAAGGAGGAGATCTGGGATACATACACAAAGGAAGAAAAGGATGTAATCGCTGAATTTTTAAGAGGTTATGCAGATGGAAATACAGTTCCGCAGAACTGGCGTCTGTTTAACATGCTCGATATGGCTTTTCTTGACATGGAAGGCTACGAGATTGATGAAGAAATCATGCTTGATCATGCACAGAGCATTCTTGCCTATTATGCAGGCGATGGCTGGTACAGAGATGGTCATTCATTTGACTACTATTCCTGCTGGGCATTTAATGTGTATGCACCAATATGGAATTTGTGGTATGGCTATGAGAAGCAGCCGTATATCGCAGCAAAGTTTGAGGAGCACTCCAATAAATTGATGGAAACATATGCTGATTTCTTTGACCGTGATGGCTTCACCAATATGTGGGGCAGAAGCAATATTTACCGTAACGCAGCAACAAGCGCTTTTGATGGTAACTTAATGCTTCATAACAGCACAGCCGATCCAGGTCTAGCAAGACGTATTTCTTCTGGCTCTTTGCTTCAGTTTATGACAAGAGATGACTTCTTATTTAAGGGTGTTCCAACACTTGGATTTTATGGTCAGTTTACACCTCTTGTTCAGGGCTACTCATGTGCAGAATCTCCATTCTGGCTTGGCAAGGCATTTCTTTGTCTGCATCTGCCGGCAGATCATCCATTCTGGACAGCAACAGAAAATAATGGTACTTGGGAGACACTTGGAAGCAAAGGCACCAAGGTTACATCATTAAACGGACCGGCACTTTGCTTCTCAAATCATCAGGCAAATGGTGAGACTATTCTTCGTACTGGAAAAGTAGTAAAGAATAAAAAAGATGAGCATGGCATGTGGAACTATTCAAAGCTTTGCTTTAACACCAAGTATCCGTGGGAGTCAGCTGTTGCACCAGATATCGAAGCACAGCAGTATGTTCTTTATGATGGTGTTTCAGATGAAATTAAAAAGGGCAATGTAACATATTGGCACGGTCTTAAAAATGATGTGTTATATCGCCGTCAGTTCTTTAACTATGATTTAGAGAATGAGTGTCACTGGATTCAGGCAATTAATCTGGCTGATTTTACAGTGCCTTATGGTGTTATCCGTGCAGACAAGCTTCGTCTGTTTAGCTGTCCGATTCGCCTGACACTTGGATCTTATGGTTTCCCGGACAATGGAACACAGATCATAGAAAAGACTGCAGATGGTGCAAAGGCAATTATCTTAAAGGGTCATGATCATACCGGAAGAGAAAAGCAGATGGCAATGACGATTTATGATGGATGGGATGAGATAGAGACTGTTAAGAGCACAGGAACAAATCCAGATTCAGAAAACTCTATCGTGATTTACGCAAAAACTGCAAGAGAAAAGAAATATGGCTATCAGCCGTATGTACTTATTTCACAGGTTATCACAAAGGAAAGTCTTGAGGATTTCACAGACGATGAGATTTTCCCAATTGAAAAAGTACATTATACAGATACAAAGAAGTGCGGAGGCTACGGCCCTGTAACCATTACACTAAAGGATGGAACAACACGCACTATTGATTTTGAATGTATTGAGGGACAGCTGATTAGATAACGAGTGTAACCAGGAAGTTCTACGAAGGCGTCTCGGCGAAGAACATTCGACGAGACGTTTTCATGGAAAATGTGTAATAGAAAGAAGGCATAAAAATGCGTTTTTATACAGGAAAATTAGAAGGAACACAGCTGCTTTTTGCTGGCTTTGAGAAAGATCCTTTTTTATATAGAATAGAAGATTATGGAATGAAATTTTCTGATATGACTGAGCTTGTGTGCACGATTACTGATGAGCAGAAGGATAGGCTTTTAAATGAGAGAGAGGGTAAGCGTGCCTATGCGTTAGATGAAATTCAGATTTTACCACCGATTGTGCGCCCAAGACAAGATGTGGTGTGTCTTGGAATCAATTATTCTGAGCATGCAAAGGAAGCAAGTGCATTTTCTAAAGAAGCATTCACAAAGGACAAGCCATACACTATTTATTTTTCAAAGCGTGTAAGTGAGGCTGCTGGAGATAAGGAGACGATTCCAAGCTATAAAGGCTTAGTGGACAGTTTGGACTATGAGGCAGAGCTTGGCGTTGTGCTTGGCAGGGATGCAAAGGGCGTAAAGGCAGAGGATGCAGAGAAATTCATCTTTGGCTATACGATCATTAATGATTTCAGTGCGCGCAATTTGCAGACACGTCATAAGCAGTGGTATCTTGGAAAGAGCCTTGACAAGCTGACTTCCATTGGCCCATGTATCGTGACAAAGGATGAGATCGGCAATGTTGCAGATCTTGGAATCAGAAGCTATGTAAACGGTGAGCTTCGCCAAAACAGTAACACAGGATTCATGATTCAGACAATCGGTGGTGCAGTTGAAGAATTGAGCGAGGGAATGACGCTTCTTGCAGGAACATTGATTGCGACAGGAACACCTGCTGGTGTGGGAATGGGCTTTAATCCACCGAAATTTTTAAAGACAGGAGATAAAGTGATCTGCGAGATAGACAAGATCGGACGTCTTGAAAATACAATTGGAGAATGAATTATTGACAGAAAAAGAAGACATAATTAGAAAGAAGATTTTATGAAAAACAACAAAAAATATGAAATAGATATGACAAATGGCACGATCATGGACAAGCTCATTACATTTTCGCTGCCACTTATGCTGTCAGGCATTTTACAGCTGATGTTTAATGCTGTGGATATTATCGTGGTGGGACAATTCAGCGGCAGCCGACCGTTAGCAGCAGTCGGCTCAACGAGTGCGCTGATAAATTTGTTTACTAACTTTTTTATCGGTATTTCACTTGGAGCTAATGTGCTGGCTGCACGTTTTTTTGCTTCTGGCAAGATAAAGGAAATGTCTGATACAGTCCATACTTCAATTCTTTTTGCTGCAATAAGCGGTGTTGTGATGATGATTGTAGGACTTTTATTTTCGCGTTTTGCACTTGAACTGATGGAAACACCTGATGAGGTCATTGATATGGCTGCACTTTATTTGAAAATTTATTTTGTCGGTGTGCCATTTTTTATGCTTTATAATTACGGTGCAGCTGTGCTTCGAGCCGTCGGAGATACAAGACGTCCACTAGTCTTTTTAGTGATATCAGGTGCAGTCAATGCCATTTTAAATATGGTATTAGTTATTTTATTTCATCTTGACGTAGAGGGAGTTGCAATTGCAACAGTGATTTCCCAGATGATTTCCTGTGTTCTTGTACTTCGCTGCCTTTGCAAAACAGATGCAGGCTATCAGCTTCATTTTTCAAAGCTGTCAATAAATGGAAAATATTTACGGCAGATTTTTCAAGTTGGAGTGCCAGCAGGAATACAGAGTACTGTAATTAATTTCTCTAATGTACTGCTGCAGTCATCCGTCAACTCATTTGGCTCAATTGCGATGGCAGGCTATACGGCAGCCAACAATTTGTTTGGATTTTTATATACCTCAATCAATTCTGTTACACAGGCGTGCATGAGTTTTACCAGCCAGAATTATGGAGTTAAAAAGACAAAGCGAATGGACCGTGTCTTAATTGACTGCATCATTTTGTCAATTCTCATAGCAACAGTCATGGGCGGTGCATTTTACGTTTTTGGACCGCAGATATTAAGTGTCTACAATAAAGAGCCGGATGTAATTAAAAGTGGAATGGAAATCCTTTCATTTACAACGCTGACATATTTTTTATGCGGAATAATGGATCTTTTTCCAGGCGCGATGCGTGGAATGGGGCGCTCATGCGTGCCAATGATCCTATCAATCATCGGAACAGTCGGCACCAGAATCTTCTGGATTTATGTTGTATTTCCAAGAAACCGCGCACTTGACGTATTGTTTATCTCATATCCGGTATCATGGGGACTCACAATAGCAATGCAGGTATGCTGCTTTATACTCGTAAGAAGAAAAGTTCACAGAGAGATACAGTAACATTTGAAGTTACAGTTCATGGATAAGCCAATATTGCGGCAAAGCCCGAAGCATGAACTGTAAACATTTAACTCGGACTTTACATTATTTTTGCAATTCACGGGTTGAAAAACAGAAAGTGAGAGATTATAATAAGAAGTTGTGAAAGCAAACTAATTTTGCTTGTAAATTAGAAATAACGGAGGTGAAGTTTTATGGATGGTTGCGATAGTATAGGGCGAAGTAGAAACTGTAGTGTGAATGATTGCGATACAGCGAAAAGCCGCAGTATGCTGCAATTATCCAAAAACTGATCGTTTTGTATTGCTGTTTGCACTGCAGACACTTTGTCCTTTTTTATCACAATAAATCAATTGGATAAATAAGGAGGCAAAACAATGAAAACATTTAATGACAGCAAAAGCCAGCATCTTGAAGAGCTGGAAGCGCTCATCTCCAGTTCATTAAGTGAGAAAGAGCTGGAAGATCGCCTGTCAGATTATCATGACAATGATATTGCTGAGATTTTGGAAAAGCTGGCGCCTCAGGAGAGACTGCGTTTGTATCGCATCCTTGGTGTAGACCGTACTGCTGAGATTTTTGCATATCTTGATGATGCAGGTCAGTACATGGAAGAGCTTTCACTAGAGAAGGCTGCAAATGTCGTATCTCACATGGACTCTGATGATGCCGTTGACGTTCTCGAGGATATGGACGAGTCGAGAAAGGCTGAGATCGTTAAACGTTTGGACCATGAGACATCAGAGGATGTCAAGCTGCTGTGGTCATATGACGATGATGAGATCGGAAGCTGCATGACCACAAATTATATCTGTATTCACAATGACTTAACTATTCGTCAGGCAATGAGAGAGCTGATTCGTCAGGCTGGCGAAAACGATAATATTTCTACCATTTATGTTGTGGATGAACAGGATAAATATTATGGTGCAATTGACCTTAAGGATTTGATTGTTGCAAGAGATACGGATATGCTTGAAAGCATTATCAGTCGTTCCTATCCGTATTTGCTAGATAACGAAAAGACAGATGACTGTGTCGATCGTATTAAGGAATATGCAGAAGATTCCCTGCCTGTTTTGACACAGGAAGGAAAAATCGCCGGTATCATCACATCTTCTGACGTAGTAGAGATGGTCGATGATGCAATGGGCGATGATTATGCAAAGCTCGGTGGTTTGACTGCAGAGGAAGATTTAAACGAAACAACAGTTGAGAGTATGAAAAAAAGACTTCCATGGCTTATTGCATTATTATTTTTGGGAATGTTAGTTTCTTCTGTAGTTGGCATGTTCGAAGCTGTTGTAGCAGTTTTGCCAGTTGTCATTTGTTTCCAGTCAATGGTACTTGATATGGCAGGTAACGTCGGAACACAGTCACTTGCTGTTACTATCCGTGTACTTATGGATGAGAATTTAAAGGCAAAGCAAAAGCTTGGTCTAATCTTAAAGGAAGCAAGAATTGGTCTTGCAAATGGTTTTGTGCTTGGTGTGATGACACTTGCTGTACTTGGCATATACATTCATTTCTTTAAGGGGTATGATTGGGGACATGCATTTTTGATAGCGGCCTGCGTTGGCGGTGCGCTCATTACAGCCATGGTAATTTCCAGTATCGTAGGAACAGTTATTCCGATGTTCTTTCATAAAATTCACGTTGATCCGGCCGTTGCGTCAGGACCACTTATCACCACTGTCAATGACCTTGTTGCAGTTATAACGTATTATGGATTGTCACTTATCATTTTAATTGACATGTTTCATATTGCGGGGTAGAGCCACTAGGGACAGATATTGAGCCACCGTACCTGTCCCGGTGGCTCAAAGAAACAGCGTGCATCCCATCGCCTTAAATTCTTCAATTTTCTTTTGAAGAAGTGGAACGGGAATCTCAAGATATTGGCTGCTGCAGTCAATGCAAAAATATGAGGTAGCGCCGCGATTATAAAGTTTTTTGTGGAGGCCAATCTCATCCTTTGTAAGGATGCGGCCGCACTGCTTGCATTTGTTGCAGGCAGCAGTTGAATGAGTAGTATCCATAAGTTTGCCTCAAAATATATTAAATGGGTTACCCTCTGCCAGTATCGTGCTGGCAGGGGGTATTTGTTTTTTGTTATTCAGGGAAAATAAGCTGTGCAATGATTACCTTTGATTCATCAGGAGCGATTTTTGTAGCATAGCTGTCTTCATAGATGCCAAGATCCTCACCAGTGATCGCATCTGTCAGCTGAAGGCGAATGCCAGACTCTGAGTGAATACCAAGATCATCGAAACAGATACCTACATTCTGGGTCCACTGATCCTCAGCAGCAAGATTAAAGAATGCAATCGCAATACGGTTTCCAGACAGAAGCTTTGCGAAGGTGTACTTTCTTGTGTCATCATGATCTACTAAAAATGGTGGGCGGCATTCTTCATCTTGATTGATCTCAATCAGTCCCTTACAGAAGAGGATTTTCTTATTTGCCTCGTCAAGCTTTCTAAGATCAGCACCGATGATAAGCGGAGAGCCTAAAAATGCCCACATTGCGAAGTGCTGCAGATACTGAAGGTCGCTGCAGCCGCCAATTCCTACATTTCCATTTCCGTGCATACCAACGATCAGCATGTCCATATCATTCCAGCAGCCAGGTGCATTGTTTTCCACATTTTCTACCTGACTGATGAAAAGATCCTTGTAGCTCTTTGGACCATCAAAGATATCTCCAGTAGAGCGGTAGCTGTGAGCACCATGAGAGCGCATCCAGCCAGATGGGTCATACATACCCCAGTTGCAGGCTGCAAATAAGATATCGCGTCCAGTGCTGCGAAGTGCCATTGCCATGGTCAGGTAGGCATTCTTTGCGTCACCGCTGACAGGAAAATAGCAGAAATCATATTTCAGATAATCAACACCCCACTCAGCAAACTGCTTTGCATCAGAAAATTCATGACCATAGCTGCTTGGATAGCCTGCACAAGTCTTTGTTCCAGCGCAGGAGTACATACCAAACTTTAAGCCCTTTGAGTGAATATAGTCGGCAAGTGCCTTCATACCATTTGGAAACAGTGCCGGGTCAGCAACGAGCTTTCCGTCAACACGCTCACGAAGAGACCAGCAGTCATCAATAATAATATATTCGTAGCCAAGATCACGATAGCCATCCTCTACAATACGGTCAGCCATCTCCTTAATCAGCTGCTCGTTGATTTTGTCTCCGAAAGTATTCCATGAGTTCCAGCCCATAGGCGGTTTTTTTGCGATCATAATTGTTTCTCCTTTTTAAAATTTATATTTGGATTGCCTTTATAATAAAGGCAAAGTAAGAAAAAAGGAATAACATATCATATTGTTTCCTTAACATATCATCGGATTACATAAAAATGGAGAAAATCTAATTTTCTGGACAAATATATAAAAGTATCCATTGTACAAAATGAAATATTCAGGTATAGTAGAGCTTGGAACAAAACAGGAGGCAAAAAGTATGTTTTATACGTATGCAGTAGGGATAGACAGCCGCCACAGAAAAGACGAAATTGTTTATCATTATGAAAAAAGACAGCACTATATTTTAATTTATACAAGAACAACAGCTCAGTTTCAGATTGATGATGAGGAGATTCCGGTAAAAAAGGGAACACTTCTTTTGATCAGTCCAGATAAGCGTGCATCTTATACAGGAGTTTGGGAGGGCTACTGCGATGACTGGATCAATTTTTATGATCCAGACAATCAGCTTGCAAATTTTCGGATTCCGATAAATAAACCAGTAAGCCTCCAGGAAAATATTCCAGTGTCTCAATATATGCAGCTGATGATGAATGCATTTCATTCAGGAATGGCACAGCGTGACAATGTTCTGTCACAGCTGATGATGGCATTCTTTACATTGATTGATAATTATTTAAATTCATCGCTTCCGCAGATTGCACACTATCAAAAGCTTTTGGAGCTTCGAGAGGAAATCTATGCAAATCCGGCACGTCCATGGTCAATACAGGAGCTGGCAGATCAGGTTAGCTTAAGCCCCGCTTATTTCCAGGATCTTTATAAAAAGGCGTTTCAGGTATCATGTGGGGCTGATATTATTCAGAGCCGCATCGATCAGGCCAAACGAATGCTGGCACAGACAAACCTGACGATGGAAGAGATTGCAGACAGATGTGGTTATAACAGCCCAGTGCATTTCTCAAGACAGTTTCGCAAGTGTACAGGATATGCACCATCCAAGTGGCGTGAGAATGCGCTGGGAGAAAATATGGTGGTTACAGATCATGGATAAACTAATATTTTGCCTGTAATAATTAGAAAGTGGAAGAAGTGTATTTTTGTAAATATATAGCTGAATGCTTATAAATAAAAAATCTACGATTCATGGATTGTCATGAGAGAAAGTCCTTGCTATAGTTGAAGCAAAAAGATGGAGGTGATCCTCAAATGACAATGGCAGAACAAATTATTAGGGCAAGAAAAAAGGCTGGATTAACACAACGTGAACTTGCAAAACAGCTTAATGTCACCAACAAGGCTGTCTCACGGTGGGAGACTGGTGGCGGAATGCCAGACATTATTCAGCTGGTGCCGTTATGCCGTGTACTTGATCTTTCTCTTCAGGAGCTTTTGGATGGTGTTGAGGAGGGGCTCGGAAAGCAGTTTATCAGCAGTCTTTTGATTCAGCAGATGGATGAGAACAAAAACATTAATACAGAAACGTCAAATGATCATGTTTTTATACGTCCTCAGATACACAGGCAGATGCCAACCTCTACATATATTTTTGGGCATAATCTTGAGCATACACGTGCTTGTATATATGGTGGACTGAGTGCGCAGGTTCTTCGAAATCGCAAATTTGCAGGAAAACCATCAGGAAGTGATGGCTGTGCGGCAGAGTGGATTCCGATAGGAGCTGAGCATACGCTGTATGTGCTTGATTCTGATAATGGCCCACAGACATCGGTTGCTTATACGCATCATAAGGAGATAGGAAAAGAAATGATGGGTACGGGCAAAATGAATCGCAGAAATGAGTGTCAGGCGCTTGATGTACAGCTGTTAAAGGAAAATCATATTTGCGGAATTAGACAGGAAAAACTCGACTTGAGAGCGTGCGAATATAAATTGCGCATCATTGCAAAAACAAGTGAATTAGTGGAAATTCGTGTAGCATTGATGGAAAACGGCATAGAAGATACAAATGGATCGACATATAGATTTACCCTTCATCCGGGTGATTGGCAAAAAGAGAACTTTTCAATGCACATTCCGAAGGCAGGAATGTATTCTCTAAGTATTACATTTTCAAAACGTGCAAGGGTTACATTTGGTGTACTCTCTATGCTGCCATTTGATCATTTTCATGGAATGAGGCGTGATGTGATCGAATGTATGAAAGAGATTGGCGTCAGTATGCTTCGTTGGCCTGGAGGCAATTTCGCAGGAGAGTACCGCTGGCAGGATGGACTGCTTGATGCTGATGAGCGTGCACCATTAGAGGCCTACATGGAAAATGAGACACAGCCCTATACAAATGGATATGATTACAACGAAGTTGGAATTGATGAATTTATTGCGCTATGCCGTGAGATCGGTGCAGAGCCATTTCTGACAATCAATTTGGCAAATGCATCTCCAGAAGAAAATGCAGCATGGGTGGAGTATTGCAATGGGGCGGATGATACACGTTACGGGAAGCTTCGCGCACAGCGTGGACATAAGGATGCCTACCAGGTTCGGTATTGGTCTCTCGGAAATGAGATGGGATATGGCCACATGGAGGGGCCAATGACACCGGGGCAATATGTAATGCTTGCTCGCAGGCAGATGAGAGCGATGCTAGATGTTTCGCCAGATTTACAGTTGTTTTCATCTGGCCCATATCCAAGTGAAGAATGGGGGACGAAGTCAGCAAAGGAGCTTGCAGAGAATGTTAAATATGCATCCCTTCATCACTATACCTACGTGCCACTAGATTATTCATCGGATGAGGCTGCGAAAAATACCTGCCAGGCAATCATGGATGCACCAAAAGGGGCATATCGTCTTATAAAGGAAATGAGAACATGTCTGGGCAATAATATACATATTTCATTTGATGAATGGAATTGCTGGTATGCATGGTATCGTCCATCATCCGCAGCAGAAGGGTTGTATGCAGCGGGAATGCTTCAGTTGTTTCTTAATGAATCAAACGCAATGGATATGCCAGTGTGCTGCTATTTTCAGCCGATTAGTGAGGGGGCTATCGAAATAAAAGGTAATAATTGTCGACTGACAGCAACAGGACAGGTATTTTCCATGTTGAAAGCGCATTGTGGAGGCAGCTTATGCCCATCTTTGAAAAATAACAGTGTGGCTGCAACAATAAAAGATAATATATTGACAATATCGATGATTCATACTGGACAGGAAGAACCGCGTGTATTTAAGATTCAAATAAGGGGAGACCTACTTGATGCAAAACTATTGAGTACAGATTCGCTTCTTCCGCATTCGAGATTTGAAGAAAAAATACTTTCTGTTTCAGAGACAGATGGCATATTTGAGGTTGTGCTTCCGCCATGCAGCGTTGCGTGTGTTAAGTTTCGTGTATGACAAAAAGAAAGAGAGGAGTTTAGCTATGAGATTATATTATCAGCCGAAAGGATATTGGTTTGGAGACTGCATGCCATTTGGCAAGGGGGATACGTTTTATTTGTTTCATCAAAGGGATACAAGAAAGCCGTGTCCATTTGGAGAGCCATTTGGATGGGACTTGGCTACAACAAAAGATTTTGTAACATATGAGGATTGTGGCACAGCAATTTTGCGCGGAGATGATACAAAACAGGATCAGTTTATATTTGCCGGAAGTGTTTGTGAGGATCGGGATGGTGTTTATCATGCATTTTATACCGGTTTTAATCGTGACTATCCAAAACAAGGGAAACCGTCACAGGTGCTGATGCACGCAATCAGTCATGATTTAAAGAACTGGGAAAAGACAAACGATGCAGTGACCTTCACACCGCAGCCAGGGTATGATCCAGATGACTGGCGTGACCCATTTGTGCTTTGGGATGACGAGGAAAATCAGTATATTCTGATTCTTGGAACGCGTCTTGCCGGGGATAAGCACAGACAGACTGGAAGAACTGTCTATTTTACATCTACAGATTTAACTAATTGGACATTTGAAGGCGATTTTTGGGCACCGGATCTTTTTACAATGCATGAGATGCCAGATTTGTTTAAAATTGGAGAGTGGTGGTATCTGATTACAACTGAATATTCACATGCGTCAAAGCAGGTGTACAGAATGGCAAAGAGTCTTAAGGGACCGTGGATTGCGCCAGAGGATGATGGTTTTGATGGCAGAGCGTATTATGCAGGAAGAACATTTGAACTAAATGGACAGCGAATCATTTTTGGATGGGTGCCAAGCCGTGCAAATGAGACAGATAGCGCACATTTGACGTATGATGAAAATTCCGACAATGAGCAGTTTATCTGGGCAGGTACTTTTGTGGCACATGAGATTTACCAAAGGGAAGATGGAACACTTGGCTGTCGAGTGCCTCAGACTGTATGGGATGCATTTAAAGAGAAAACAGTGCTTGCTGACGAAACACTAAAAAGAGAGTCTGGACGAGTGACAAAGCAGGTTGTATCAAATGCAGGAGATTGCTATCGTTTTGAGACAACTGTGACTGTAAAGGATGGATTGCGCTCATTTTCAGTAGGCCTTAGAGATAACGAGGAAACGGGTGTCAGCTATTGCTTTACCGTGCTGTGTGCACAAAATAGAGTGATCTTTGAGAAGGTACCAAATTGGCCGTGGCCACAGATGAACAATATTGGTTTGGAACGCCCAGTGCATCCAAACGAGGATGGAACATATCATATTCAGATCATAGCAGATGACACAATTGCGACATTGTATATCAATGGCGTTGCGCTGAATGCGCGCATGTATACTCAGCCGGGAGATGGTATTGTGCTGGCCGCAGAAGATGGAACAGCTGTATTTAAGGATATGTCCTTTGCGAAGTTTCCACTTAACTTGTACTAAATCTTGACATAGGACCAACTTCCGGGTAGTCATAAAAAAGATCAAAAGAAAAATAAAAAATGTCTACTTGACAAATGAAAAAATGCGTTGTATAGTAGCGCTATAATTAAATAACAAAGTAACACTTCAAACCGTTGAAGCGGAGATAAAAATAAGAAATGCGCAGTACAGAGAGTTTGGGATGCTGAGAACCAGACAGAGAGCAGCTTATTAAATGGACCGCTGAGGGTATGGTCAAAGGCGTAAGCCAAGTATTCCATAACGTGTGCGCATACGTTAGTTGCGAGGGATATGCTGGTATCCTAAAAAGAGCCCTGAAAAGGGAAACAAGGTGGCACCGCGGAAAGTAGAATTTTATCCGTCCTTGGCAGATTCATAATAATGAGTCTGTCAGGGACTTTTTTGTTATACCAAGTTACCAAAGTCAAAAACGTTTGTGCTTGCACGATAAGTTTTATGATCTTGGAGTAGGTATATAGAAAATAAAAGGCTCCGCATACCGGCATGACAGCAAAGGAGGATCACAATGCAGATTATTACATCACTAGAAGAATTAAGACAAAAAGCAGTTGGATATCGTGCCGTACCGGTTGCAGGAGAACTGTTTTCAGATGTGCGAACACCAATCGAGGTCTTACGTATATTAAAAAATGTCAGCAGCCATTGCTTTTTATTTGAGAGTGTGGAAAATCAGGAAATTTGGGGACGATACACATTTCTTGGATTTGACCCGAAGGAAGAGATTGCATTTACAGGAGGCAAAAATCCAAGAGGACGAATTGAAGAAGTTTTAAAGGAATATAAAAGTTCGCGCATGGAAAATCTTCCTTCCTTTACAGGAGGATTAGTTGGTTATTTCTCTTATGATTACGTAAAGTACAGTAATCCAAAGCTAAAGCTTGATGCGAAGGATGAGGAAGGCTTTAAGGATGTCGATGTGATGCTTTTTGATAAGGTCATTGCATTTGACAATGTAAAGCAAAAGATCATTATCATGGTGACAGTCAAGACAGACGAGCTTGAGAAAAATTATGAGACAGCTGTTCAGATAATCAAAAAAATCGCAAAAATGATCATACGCGGTGAGATGAAAAGAGAGCAGCCGGGATGCTTAAAAACAGAATTTAAGCCGCTGTTTCAGAAAGACGAATATTGCAGGATGGTAGAAAAAGCAAAAGAATATATCTATCAGGGAGATATCTTTCAGGTCGTGCTTTCTAACCGTTTGGAAGCTGAGTATGAAGGAAGCCTGTTAAACACCTACCGTATCATGAGAACTACAAATCCATCACCGTATATGTTCTATTTTAGCAGCGATGATATGGAGGTAGCAGGAGCTTCACCAGAGACACTTGTTAAATTAGAAAATGGTGTGCTTCATACATTTCCGCTCGCAGGAACAAGGCCAAGAGGAAAGGACAGGCAGGAAGATATGGCACTTGAAAAAGATTTGCTTGCTGATGAAAAGGAATGTGCAGAGCACAACATGCTTGTTGACTTAGGACGAAACGACATTGGAAAGATCAGCAAGTATGGCACTGTTGAAGTAGAAGAATATATGCAGGTGCTTCGCTACTCACATGTTATGCACATCGGTTCAACTGTCAGGGGGCAGATTAGAGATGATAAGACAGCGCTTGATGCTGTAGAGGCAGTACTTCCAGCAGGAACACTTTCAGGAGCACCAAAATATCGTGCAATGGAAATCATAAATGAACTGGAAAATAATAAACGAGGCATTTATGGCGGCGCAGTTGGTTATCTTGATTTTACTGGAAATTTAGATACTTGTATAGGAATCCGTTTGGCGTACAAGAAAAATGGAAAGGTATTTGTCAGGTCAGGGGCAGGAATAGTGGCAGACAGCATTCCAGAAAAAGAATTTCAAGAGTGCATAAATAAGGCAAAGGCAGTAGTAGAAGCCATAAAAAAAGCACAGCAGATGGCAGCTTATGAGGAAAAGGAGAACGATGATGATACTATTGATTGATAATTATGACAGCTTTTCCTACAATCTATATCAGTTAATCGGTACGATTGAGCCAGATATCAAAGTCATCCGAAATGATGAGATGACAGTCGAGGAAGTAAAAGTATTAAATCCACAGCTTATAATCCTTTCTCCGGGACCGGGACGCCCAGATCAGGCAGGCATATGTGAGGAAGTAGTAAAGACGCTTGGTCCGAGTATTCCAATTTTAGGTGTGTGCCTTGGCCATCAGGCAATCTGCGAAGCCTATGGCGGCAAAATCATTCACGCAAAGAAGCTGATGCATGGAAAGACTTCAATCGCACGTTTAGACAGATCAGGAGTTTTATTTAAAGAAATGGATGCGGAGATTAAAGTTGCAAGATATCATTCCCTTGAAGCTGATCCAGATACGCTGCCGGCTGAGCTTTTTGTGACGGCAATGGCAGATGGTGAAATCATGGCAGTCGAGCATGAAAAGTATCCGGTTTATGGATTGCAGTTTCATCCGGAATCAATCCTCACACCAAAAGGAATTGATATTTTACGAAACGTAGTAGAGAGTATAAGAAAATAGAAGAATATAAATATATATAGCAACAGACAGCAGCAAGCAACAACAGACAGCAAGGGAGATAACGCTATGATAAAAGAAGCAATTGCAAAACTGATAAAGAAAGAAAACCTGACGACAGAGATGATGGAGCAGGTTATGGAAGAAATCATGACAGGAGAGGCAACTGATGCACAGAAGGCATCTTTCCTTACCGCAATGACGATGAAAGGTGAGACAATCGATGAAATTACATCAGCGGCAAAGGTCATGAGAAGTCATTGTGAGAAGTTCTTGAATGATATGGATGTATTGGAGATTGTTGGAACTGGCGGAGACGGTGCAAACACGATCAACATTTCGACCATCGCATCAATTATTGTATCATCGACAAAAATACCGGTTGCAAAGCACGGAAACCGTGCAGCATCAAGTAAATGCGGCACAGCAGACTGCCTTGAGGCACTTGGAGTAAACATAAATATCTCTCCAGCTGAAAGTGCTATACTTTTAAAAGAACATAACATGTGCTTCTTATTTGCTCAGAAATATCATCCGGCAATGCGCTTTGTAGGTTCAGTCAGAAGAGAGATCGGTATTCGCACAATATTTAATGTGTTAGGACCTCTGGCAAACCCGGCAGGTGCCTCCATGCAGCTGCTTGGCGTATACAGTGAGGCACTTGTAGAACCGCTTGCAAGAGTCCTTTATAACTTGGGTGTTAAGCGTGCAATGGTTGTTTATGGTCAGGATGGCATGGATGAGATTTCGCTAAGTGCACCGACAACAGTGTGCGAGGTAAGAAACGGAAGCTTTAAGAGTTACGTAATTACACCAGAGCAGTTTGGATTTAAAAGATGTAAAAAGGAAGATCTTATTGGCGGCAACCCACAGGAAAATGCAAAGTTTGCACTAGATATTTTAAATGGAGCCAAAGGTCCAAAAACTGATGCAGTACTGCTCAATGCCGGAGCAGCCATTTACACGGCAAGAGAAGACATAACAATCGAAGATGGCATTAAGATTGCTAGAGAGGCACTAGAAAGTGGTCGTGCAGCAAAGCAGTTAGAGGATTTTGCAAAAGCAACAAAGCAGTAAATAGCAAGACAATAATAAATAGGAAAATAACTATCATAGCAATACGAAATGGTAAATAGAAAACAGAACATCGCAGTGAGGTGAAAGCAGCATGGCAGAGAATATATTAGAGACGATTGCAGCGAAGCGTCGCATTTATATAGAAGAAAAGAAAAAGCAGGTGCCACTAAAAAACTTGATTTCGCAGGCAGAGGCACTTTTACAAAGGGAAGTAGCTGGCGAAGTATCAGCAAAGCCAAGCTTTTACGACAGTCTGGCAGGCGATAAGCTTTCATTTATCTGCGAGGTAAAGAAGGCATCTCCGTCAAAGGGACTTATAGCACCAGATTTTCCATATCTTACCATAGCTAGAGAATATGAATTGGCGGGAGCCGCAGCTATCTCAGTTTTGACTGAGCCAGAATATTTTCTTGGAAAAGATGACTATTTAAAGGAAATTGCTAAGACGGTACACATTCCAGTGCTTAGAAAAGATTTCACAATAGATGAGTATCAGATTTACGAGGCAAAGCTTTTTGGTGCATCAGCAGTGCTTTTGATTTGTTCACTGCTTGATAAGAAAACATTATCTAAATTTTTAGATCTGGCGAATGAGCTTAAACTTGATGTACTCGTTGAGGCACATGATGAAGAGGAAGTGCACACAGCACTTGAATGTGGAGCAAAAATCATAGGTGTGAATAACAGAAACTTAAAGAACTTTACGGTAGATGTGAGAAACAGCTTGAGGCTTCGGGCACTTGTTCCAAAAGATGTAGTATTTGTCTCTGAGAGCGGCATCAAGACAAGAGAGGATACAAGACAGCTTGCAGCATATCATGTAAATGCCGTGCTGATCGGGGAGACTCTAATGCGAAGCCCAGACAAAAAGACAGCACTTGATTTGCTTCGGCCATAACTAAAACAAAAACAAGAAATAACAAACAAGCAAATAAAACAGGCAGCAACAAATAGTTGTAGAAAAAATAATATAACTATTTAAATAGATATAATAAGCGAATAGTAGACAAATTCAAGAATGACATACAGAAAGGAACTAGACAGATGAGCAGAGGAAGATATGGAAAGCATGGCGGCCAGTATGTGCCAGAAACATTGATGAATGAAATCATACGCTTGGAGGAAGCGTATGAGCATTATAAAAACGATCCCGAATTTGTTCAGGAATTAGATACTTTATTGAAGGAATATGCAGGAAGACCATCACTTCTTTATTATGCAGAGCGCATGACAAAGGATTTGGGCGGAGCTAAGATCTATTTAAAGAGAGAGGATTTAAACCACACAGGTGCTCATAAAATCAACAACTGTCTTGGTCAGGCACTTCTTGCAAAGAAAATGGGAAAGACTCGTCTGATCGCAGAGACTGGTGCCGGACAGCACGGTGTGGCCACCGCCACCGCCGCCGCCCTGCTGGCGCATCATCATCAGCCAGAATGCCATCAGACCGACGGTCATAATGATATACGGCAGCATATCCAGCAGCCACGGCGTCGCGGGCTGCGGCAGATAGATCAGGTCAAACCCGAGGTCAATCTCCGTGATGTCCTCCAGCGGCTTGCCCGCTTTTCTGGCGGCAAGCTGGCGGCAGGTCTCCACAAACGTATCCCGCGAAATGACGGCGCTGAAATCATACGCCGCATTGGAAAACGCGGAAAGCGGAATGGAGCTCGCCTTCATGTGCGCGTAGGCCGTGCTGCTTTCCAGCGCGACGGCGTCGATCACACCGCTGTCGATATATTCAAACAGCTTGGCCGCCTCGATCCGCTGTCCCCGCTGGCTGCTGAACGAAGAGGAGAAAAGCTGCGTCGCAATCAGCACGCCGATGATAATCAGCGCGTAAATCGGAAAGCCCTTATATGATTTTTTCAATGGGAACCTCCAGTTGACGCGGCCTGCGCCGCGGCGAAAGCGTATTATTCATAGATTTCCGGGCGCAGCACGCCGATGTCCGGCAGGTTGCGATACTTTTCCGCGTAATCGAGGCCGTAACCGACGACGAATTCATCCGGAATCGTGAAGCCGGAATAATCCACATGCAGCGGCACGCGGCGGCGCTCCGGCTTATCCAGCAGCGTGGCGATATGCAGCGAGGCCGCGCCGCGGCTGAGCAGGTTCTCTTTGAGGAAGGAGAGCGTCATGCCGGAATCGACGATGTCCTCGATGATGAGCACGTCCTTGCCGTTGATCGGCTTGT
>OLRW01000531.1_pt1 | contig 30938 bp, 38 predicted proteins | sample 1672701 | NCBI WGS metagenome assembly OLRW01 (sample SAMEA3136715, study PRJEB25190) | human gut metagenome | biome: human gut; feature: human-associated habitat; material: faeces | place: Austria | collected 2013
TTTCGCTTGTTTTTTAGCATCAAGCGTCGTTTGCGTAATCTTTACTTCTTTGATTTCATTTCTGATTTTTTCTGGCAAAAAGGTTATAAACGTATTATTTAAAAATGCTCGCATTTCGCTGTTTTTCCATCCTCCAATGGCACCAGTATTTTCGACGTATGCTGTATAATATGTCATGTCAGGAATCTCAAATGTTACTAATGATAAAGTATCATCATCGAATCTTACCCATGTTTTGTCTTTAGCTTCTGTTAGTAAAATTCTGTTATAAGTAAAAACAAGTGTTAGAGAATCTAAATTCGTACAATCTATCTCTATATGTTTCCAGTCAATCGACCCTGAGATGTCTATTAACTGAGTGTTTGTAACTATATCGTCTTTTGATGATTTTTGCATTACTTTCAAAGAATTATAGTTACGTTTTGAATCTATCTTGTAATCAAACGAAAAAAAATCTAAGTTACTTATATCAACTTCCGCTTGCATCGTTGCTATCTTCATAGATTCATCATATAGTCTTTCGACACCATAAAAGTTATTATTAGTAAAAACATTGCCTTCTCGTGCCCACTGCTTTACTACATGTGCCGTTGCATTGTCACGCTCTAGTGCTACATTCATTCTTCTTTCCGATAGTGCTTCTATACTACACCATGTCAATTTACTTTTTTCTCCATTTTTTAACAACGTAGCATTTCGATCTATGATTTGCATATTACATACACCAATTCCTTCGATCTCCATTGGCTTATAATTGCCTATTTTGTATTTTATATAATTTTCGTTTTCACATGCACTTATAATTTCTTCCCAACTATCAGTTATTTCTTTGATTTCAATCGGACTTCCAAACTGTGCATAACACCTTGTATCACCTGTTATGTTTTTTCCAGTCGGTACAAATCCCTCGAAAGGATAATCTTCCGCACTGCCCTCGCTTGACACAGGAGTGTTGCCAGTATACGTCGCAGAACTACCATAAGCAACATTTTCAACTTTTTGAAGCAATGTGCTTCCATTATAAAAATATACAGTATATCGTCTAATCGTTGCGGTAAATGCCGCATATACATTTCTATCTGCTACAACTGCTTTTAACGCTGTGCTATCAGCACTTCCACCTGGTTTTCTGCTCCATCCTGAAAAACTGTATGTGTACTGCGCCGTACTGCTCTTGGTGGGCGTGCTGCCGCTGTAGGTGCCGTCTCCACCATCCACAATAGCCTGGGTGTATAACAGGGTGCTGCCATCATCATTGTAAAAGTACAGATTGCTGGTCACATGCTGGTATGCAACCTTGATATCCGGATACTTACCCGCGATCTCGGCAAGCTGTGCCCCGGTCACGGTATCCACGCTTATGGTACCGGACACCTGCGCCATGTCTGTATTATTGCCGGCCTCGTCCAGGCCCCTCATACTGTCAAGCAAGGCGATAATTTCCATCAGCTTGTCTGCTGTGCCTGCAGCCCAATTTATGCCAATCAGTCTTACACGGCTGTTGGCTGGGATAGCATCCAGGATAGCTTTGCTGTCCACTGCAGAGCTGACATTTTCAAGCCGCAGTGTGGATATACCTGCATAAGACAGTATGGACAGGTCCTGTAAACTCATCTGGTTACGGATTGTCAGGTTGGTTATCGTCGCTGGCAGATGTAACGTCTTGAGGATACCGCCGACTGGTAATAATAGACCAGTGATACCCGTCCCGTCAAAGTACACATGCTCCAGATTGGCACATCCGGATACATCTACTGCCTGTGTGAGGTTGGGGCAGTTACGGACATCCAGGGTCCGCAACAGGACATTGTTACCCAGGTGCAGGTCCGTAAGATTGGTGTTACTGTAGCCGGAACTGGAGTCTCCCAGCTTAAGAGACTGCAACTTGGTTGCCAGTGAAAACTCCGCATAGCCCACCATCAATCCAGACAAATCGCCCACGTCTTTGAGCTGCGACGCACTGTAGACGTATATCTCAGTGTCGTTAACATTGTCCAGAGGGCACTCCAGGGTATAACTTGCACCCCTTAAAGCCCTCTGCTGGACCAAATATGAGCCATACTTGACAGATGCATATATGTCCGCATACGGCGTCACAGTGATATCAGCCTTGGCGTAACCCCTGACTGTTATGACATCCGACAGAGCATCCCCGGCGTTGTACTTGCTGTCCAGATACCGGTACCGGTTGTAGAGCCACCACTTGCGCTGCTCTGCCTTGGAGCCCTGCAGCATGGAGAGATAAGCAGCGCTGTTGTCCTCGATGAGCGGCTGTAAATATTTAAAATAGGCATCCTCATTAAAAACCGCCTCTGGCCACTTCGCCTGATGCTCTTCAAAACGTCTCTCCGTGTCCTCATAGGATAATAACCCTTTGGACCGGAGTTCCTGGTACATGGCCTTAATCTCATTTTGATACGCCTGCCGGAGATTGACCCAGAGCACAGAGTCCTGTCCGTTGAACACGTCCGCACCGGCCACCTGGTCGATATCTTCCAACTCGTACGAAAATGCCAGCGTACCTTCATTATTAATCCCAATCGCCGTGTCAAAGTCGTACGGTAAAAAGCACCACTTACCCATTGTTATCACCTCCTGCAAAGATTGTTGGGAACATGTTTTTGGCGCGGCTGTCGACCATTAAAAAGAGCTCCGTGAACAGATAATAAAAGCAGGCGCTGTCCACCTCTATATGCTCCGGCAACTCCGCCTTAAATTTTGCCAGCCGGTACTCCGCCGTATCTGCTGTGTACTCCACGCCTCCGTAAGTCACCGGTGCCTCCAGCGTTGCTCCCGTGGCGGCCGCCTGATCAGTGCTGACCAACCATGATGACAGGGCACTAAGTTGTGTCGGGTCTGTGTTGCCGTCTGGGTAACGGCCTTCAAAATCATTGAGCCAGGCATCATCTGCAAAATCAGCCGACTTAAACAGGACACGACTGCTGGTGTTGTTTAATATCTCCCAGGACTCGTCCCCGGCAGCAAAACCGTACACTTCGGGAGTTCCTTTGTCATTGTTAAAGTTATATTTGCCCATAAAAACCGTGTTATTGCCATTTGACCAGAATACCACTATTGGGAATCCATCAATACCCTGGCGGATATTCGGGTTATCTACCTGCGACGGCGTCTTATATGGACAGGCGTCGTTGTACAGCCTTACCAGCTCTACGTTGTTGGCGCCCTCCGAAGACGCTACATCCGCCTTAAAGGTATAAGTGTTGGTGGGTATGGCACTTGCATTCATCACATAATTTTCGGACTCTGTGCCATCTGCCAGAGTAAAACCGCCTTTAAAACTAATCTTATAGTTTTTGCGGGCATAATACTGGGATGATGTACCCTGGACGTTTGCCTGGGCTCCCGAAAAAGTAAAATCCTTTGAGGGATGCAATGGGTCCACATAATATCCGCTGACCGTCTTTTTATCGCCCTTATACTGAGGCAATTCCGGTGCCTCCAGTACCAGATAAGGTAAATCTTTTGGGAGCTGACTGATCACAATGCTACCGTAGGCATCAAAGACATTGTTGTGCTGGTATCTCTCCAGCATAGTATCTACGTCCTGGGTATCCGCGATCCAGTTGTTGAGCATCTGGAACCGGGTCAGGTCATTGTCGTAAACCCGGATGCAATACAGGTCTATGGTGCAGTTATTACTGCCTACGCTGATATCCACTGGGGCAGTCTGGGCAAAGTCATCATCTGTAGGATACTGGACTGTACCGGACATAACACCGTTGATGTAACAGTAGATCAGGCGATTCTCTGCCCTCTTTTCGACAACAAAAGATATACGGACGTGCTCATCCTCCTTATACTGGGTGGATATCTCACTCTGTTCGGATTTTAACAGCGCCCGCTGGGCCGTCAGCTCAATACCTCTCCCACCTGACATGCAGGACACCACCACGGCGTCATAATCCATGACATCCCGGGTGGCAAATTCCAACTCAATGGTTTTACCCCCGGTCCTAAAATCCTGGGCAAACGCCTTGTAAGGTATCGTAAGCCGTGCATCCCCGGCTACCCGCAGCACTGTATTATTATCCTGATCAAGCTGCCAGCCGTCTGAACTGTAGTTAAATCCACTAAACACAGCCTGTATATCTCCATAGCCCCAAGTACCTGGATTTGCCTCATTGTTACTACGCCCGTAGCTGGATAGATACAAGGACAAGTCCTGCGTCTCCGCCCCAATGTCCATACTGCTCTCTGTCACGGTCAGATTAAAGGTCTTGCGCACCGCTCCGCAGGTAATCTCCAATGTCAAATCACCCACCGTATCCGCCCGGTATGTCCATGTCTGCAGTGTACGGTCTACAGTAAGCGCCGCCACCTCCCTGCCGTTGACCAGCAAGTGGATAGGTGCCAGCATACTGCCGGGGTTGTACACCATGTAGGCTATAATGATGGATGCGTACTGCTCTGCCTTGGTCCCCCGGTAACTGCTTGTGATGATAGGGGCGTCCTCGCCGGCCACTGTGCAGATCAGCTCATAGTAGAGCTCATTGGATTTAATCTCAACGCCGTCCACCGTCGCCGTAAAATATACCAGCAGGCTATGCGCCCCATGTGTCTGTGCCAGGATGACATAGGATTGCTGCCGGCCGGATGCGCTGACCTCGGCCGTGCCTAGCTCCTTATCATCCACCACAAAATGCATGGTCTTGGTAACGTTGCCGACCGGAGTGTAGGTGTAGGTGATTTGACCGCTGTACGGCACGCTGGCGTCAAACGTAGATGACACACTGACATCCACCACCGACACACTGTAGTTGATGGTCCTGCTATTGCCGTAAACGTCCGTGATATTGACCTTGACCATATTGGCGCCGGTTGCCAGGTATTTACTGATATCCACCGTTACTGCTCCCTGGGCCACATCCTGGGTGGTCTTTACCATGCCATTAATGGTAATCTTAAGCGTACCGTTACCGGTTGACAACTCATCCTCCAGACTGCTCCAGGTGAGACTGACAGTACAGGCCGCACCAGATGCAATGGACTTGCTTAGCCAGCCGCTTGTGTTGGATACAGTAAGCACGGCGTTGTTGCTGCCGCCACCGCCGCCTCCTCCACCGCCCGAAAACGGTCCCAATGGTCCCTCAATCACCTCATTACCACTGGTCAGATAGAGGTATCCATCCTCTATGTATGCACCATCAATCTTGCTATCAAGCATCAGCTTTATGGCGTTCTGGCTCTCATTCAGAGCACGCATAGAGTTTGTGACGTCCGCAATGTCTCCGGATATATTGCTTTGACTGGCTTCTAACTGCTTGATTGCCTGCCCAATTTTCCCGATTTCTGTCATGATGTTGTTCGTAACATCACTCTCCACGTCTCCAATGGCTTTGACAATCTTTACAAGCTTGCTCTCTACGGACTCTCCGTCGTTACAGATTATCTCATCCGCGTCCTTCGGGGCCATCAGGGCTATTTCGTATATCTTTTCCACTGCTTCACATATCAGTGGACGCATCTCCTTGCCCAGCACTGTGTCCCGCATCTGTTTCAGTGTCTCCCGTATGTATGCCATGTCTGCCATCTTCATTCCTCCGTCCTATATAATCCTTTGACAGTTCCGCGATAGCTCTGTCTTTAATCTTTCCGGCAACAGGTGCAAGCGCCATGTCTATCAGCCCATATGGCAGGTTATACTGTCTCTGTACCGCCATGATCAATGCCTCCAGATCATTTGACACACAGCTTATCAATGCCACAATGGGCGTAGTAGTTCCTTCCGGTTCAACGGTTTCTGCTTTCTTCTCTTCAATTTTCTGCACTGTTCATCCTCCTTATGGCTTCAGGTGTGATCCCAATAGTTTCCGACCTGCCAAACACAGGTAATTCTGCAGGCAGCCCGGTTTCTGGTGACGCAATCAAAATCTCCCGATCCCCCTCCACCTCATAAATGCTGCAGCCTCTTTCCAGGTATTCGCCTATCTGCTCCTGCCGGCTCAGAAATACACCTGAACCGTTTATTACTGCCATATACAACTTCATATCCATCTCCTATAAATCCGTGACCATTAATCCGTTTTCAAACCGGATAGTGGTCGTATGCCATGTGATCGACCCATCTCCGTTATCCTCGATACTGCTTACATAGCTCATATTTCCAGTGCCCCCTACATACGCAGTCGTACCCACATTACTTGTGCTCCTGGTAGCAAGCTCATTTACAGAGATGCGCAGGCAGCCTCCCTGTATCTGCAGTCCCCGGTGTGTAGCGCCCGTGCTCGTATTATTCACGGTCGCAGAATAATCAATATAACCATATTGACTGCTTCCGTACCCGCCCGTCAGCTTTCCTCCGCTTGATAGCTGTACCCAGTATCCACTGTCTGTACCGCATTTCATAGTTCCTTTTAACTCAGCACTGGAGCATTTCAGGATGCCGCTGGAGCTCATCGAGGAATATGTGGATTCCCAGGCGATCTTTGCTGCCTTTAACCGGATCGTATCCGCACTCTGTGTGATCAATGACTGCACATCACCTTTCGTGACCTTCAGGCTTATCTGGTCAGATGCCAGTTTTAGTGCTGCACTCAGATCACTTTCCGCACCTTTTGCCCTTTTTACTTCAGCGGTCACAGAATCACTGGTGACATCAATCCGCCCGGAAAGATTCTCTTCTATGCCGTTTGCATACTTGCGCAGTTCCTCTACAGACAGGGAGATTTTATCTTCTGCCGCCTTGATCGTCGTTGTTGTATAGCTTTCCGCATACTCTTTTGCGCCGGTCTCTGCATCTTCAATTTCTTTTTGTACTGACTGTCGATATTCTACAGACAGCGCTTCCGCCTGGACACTCCCGGCCTTTAAGCATTCTCCCAGGAGCACACCGTCTATGGTCCATGCATTTTTATAAGGACCGGAAAAGCCATCTCTGGAAAATCCGATACCATTCATATTTATCTGCATGATGTGCTGAGCCGCCTCTTTTGATAATGCATCCATATAAAGATCACGGAGCCAGCGCCCATCCTCATCGTACTCTGTGACCTTGTAGCCGCCTTTAGAGCCGGTCATCATTTGGGTTGCATTATCTATAGCGGACTTTAAAAAAGAGCTGGTTATCTTCAGCTCATCCAAATTCTGGTTGATATTCTTTTCTGCGTTCCTACTCTGTTCCGTATAGCTCTTCCGCAGTACATTTCCCAGCACAAGGATATTCCGGTCAGGCTCCTGCAGATATATATCCAATTTTTGCACCGGGAAATATCGGTCCATACCATAGGGAGCTGCCAGGGCATGTACCCTGTCTCCCAGCTCAAAGGTATCAAATTTGGAGCTCAACACGGACAGATCTACCGCATTCAGCTCCAGTGTCATTGTTTCATACTGGTTGTCGCGCAGCCATTCTTCGCCTTTGGTTTTCAAATTGGCAGGTAAGGTCACATCATCCCAATGCACAACTACGGGCACCCAGCCATACCGCTCCACTGCCTCCGGGATGTACAGATAATCTTTACCACCATTTACTGATGTAATATCGACGTAAGCCTCCAGTCCCTCAACCGGACTCTCGTCCAGTCTGGCTCCCAGAGGGATGACTTTGGTATAGAGATCATCTGCCGTGGTATCCTCGCTATAATCCAACAGGTTACGCCCGAACTGGATAAGCTGCTCACAGATCTTGCCGTAGTCCTCCAGTGTGAGCCAATCCAGATACCGGACGCCATTTACTTTTCTAACCTTTAAAAATCCTCCCAATTTATCGCAGAGCTTATCCCGGATGGCATCCAGTGTATTCTCCCGGTTTGTCATGCGATACAGGCTGTCATTGCTGTCATGGACCGTTACAATCCCTGTCTGATACTGTTTTTTTGCCTCCACCTGGCTGTTGTGCTCATTGAGCCAAGCCTCCAGCATCTGCCTGGGTGAGAGGTCATGATAGACAGCCTGCGGTTGTATGCTGTCAAACAAAAAAGCCAGCTCGCCCACGCAGTACACATGTTTAACATTGTAGAGGTCCCGACTGATGTCCCTGACCTCCCCATAAAACAGCTCCTTATCATCCTTTAAGACCTGCACCATTGTCATGCGGCTACTGATTCTGTCATAAAAGGCACTGTCCGACGTGATATCAAATTCAAAGGTACCCGAATCATTGAGGGCCAGATGCAGCTCACAATTATTGAGGACAAGCAGCTCATCCCCTGGATACCAGGCCAGCTCTCCGTCAATATAAACTTTATACACTACAATGACCTCCCTCTAAAGTCTATGGATAAGGCGCCAGTCCCGGTAAAGGTAAGTGTTTTGGTTGTGCCGCCCACACGCACCTCCGGCAGCCTGGTATTGCCTACTGGCAGAGGATATGACTTGCCGCCATAGGTCAATGCCAGATTACTGGATACAGATACCGCAAATATGGGCACCACATCCAGACCGGAGCCAATTATCTCCGCTGTCTTATTGCTGGCTGTTATCTGGATGTCTTTAACCTCCCGGATAACTCCAGTCTCGAAATTAAACGGGTCCCAAAGCCAGTCCTCTATACTGGTCTGGACATCATACTTGTATGGATCTGCGGTCCCAGTAAGCGTAATCTGGCTCAATACCGGATTGCTTTTCTGGCTATCCACATTTAATCGGCAGACATAATAATATCCAAGGTCATCATCCGGGGTCACTTGTATCTTCTGGCCGTGTATTGCATTAGATATCTGGCTGTAGGTTGTCAGCCATTTACTATAGCTTCCATCCATAAGATCAAAGACAAATTCCAGCCCTTCCCTGTCATTATATGTCGTACGGTTTCCGCCTATTGATGACAGGTCCAGGCTTCCATCTGTTCCAGGTATGGATACTCTATATACTTTCGGCTCTGGCATGGGGATGCGCATACTGATCAGATGCAGTCCCCAATCGTCGTATGAGTGGTATTTATCAAATCTTACCCCTGCTCCCATGCTACATCCCTCCTTTAAGTCTTCTTACTATTTATTTTACCAAGTTCATCATTGACCACTGGAGCAATGATCTTTCCAACCGGCTTTTTATCCATTTGGACCACTACACCTTTCATGGCTTTTGCTGTTTCTTTACCAATACGTTCGTAATCAATTTCAGCCTGTGATTGTGCCGGCGCAACAGATTGCTGATTCTGCAGAGCAAACATGCCCTGTAATCCTCCTAACTGCCGGTACATGGCATTCTCCTGTTTTGTCAGGACTGCTTCTCCTTCATCCAGGTATGCCGGGAAATAATCGGCTGGGACATAATCCATACCAACCTTCAAGCGGGGAATGTTGGGGATATTGGCACTCATGCCTCCGAAAATTGGAATGAAATCCGGAACTTGTATACCGTTAATGCCATCTATCAATCCATTTATTATATCTATCACATAATTCACGGGTCGCTTTGCGATATCCACAAGTCCACCAAAAATATTCGAAAAAATATCAACAATATTTTGCCACGCGCCTTCCCAGTTTCCTGTGAAAACGTTTTTTACAAAATCTACAATATCTTTCAGTATGTCGGTTATCCTATCAATCTGGCTTTTAACATCCGTCACTATACCTTCAAATACACTCTTAAATACGGACATTAACACATCCAAAATTGGGATCAGCATTGACGTTATGAAACTCACGATTGGCTCCAGTGCTTCCAGTAAAGGCAAAAGTGCCTGATTGATCAAATCTACAATAGGTCCCATCAAATCCAGAAACAAACCTATGATAGGGTCCAACAATTGGATCACTGTTTGAAAGATTGGCAACAGCGCGTTGACCAACGCTATCAATGGTGGAAGAGCCGCACTGATTATTTCAATCAAAGGTGGAATCAGTGCCTGGAACAACTCAACCAAGATTGGAAGTATTGCTTCGATAAATTCACCTAAAAGTGGCGCAACCTGGGAAAATAAATCCAAAATGACTGGTAGGATTTCTTCGATAAGTTGCATGAGTGGTTCGCCCAAGGCCGTTATAGTCTCCAAGAGCACTGGCAATAGATCCTGGATGATCGGCATAAGCTGTTCAGCAACCCCCGCGATCATCTCTATCAGCGGTGGCAAACTTTCCTCAATCAGCGGCAGCACATCCTTGATAAGGTCAGAAAGCAATGGGATAAGTTGTTCACCCAACGGTATAAGCAGGGCTTCAACAGCTCGTTTCAATCCCTCAAACATGGACCCAAGGTCATCATACTTTACTTCTTTGATACCCTCCATTGCATCCGCCGTATCATATGCGCCGTCCTGTATGTCAGCCAAGGCAGTAACTGCATCAGGTCCCAAATCCTCCCACATAGTTCCAAACAGGTCGACACCTGCTGTATTCTGTGCGAGCGGGTCTTCTATTCCCGCTAAAGCGTCAATCGTCTGCTTGAAGGCTTCCTTTGCGCTATCACCACCTGCCGCGAATTTAGCGGCCATCTCATCGGCATTCATGCCAATTGTCTCAAATCCTTCTTTTGTGGTATCAGAGCCATCAATCACACGGATAGACATTTCTTTTACGGCGTCACCGATCTTGTCTAGGTTAAAGGCACCGCTGTCAGCACCTTTTTGGAATATCTTAAACATGTCATCGGCATCCATGCCAACTTTTGCGAACTGCACAGAATACTCATTGATACTGTCAATAAATTCTCCTGAAAAATCAAGTCCATTCTGGGCACCGGCTGCGATCATATTCATGGCATCCGTTCCGTCCATGCCGAATTGTTCCATCATGGTGTTCGCAGCTCTTACAGATTCTTGGATGTCAAGTCCGAAGGTGTCCCGCAAAGCAAATGCGGATTCTGTAAATTCCTGAAGACCGGCAGGGTCCCAGTCATCTACTACCGGACCAATCTGCTGTCTGATCTGCGACATTGCATCTGCGACATCTTCAAAGCTGTCACCATAATTATTAGTATAGACGTCCTCCATGAGCTTTTTATAGCGCTCTGTATACTCGGTTCCAACGCCTGTACTCGCCACGAACTGGTTCATGGCCTTATCCATATCATTCGCGCTATTGACGGCAGCTACGCCAATTCCGACAACAGCAGTTCCAGCAGCCAGCATTCCGGCACCGATTGCCTTCGCGGCACCGCCTGCGATGCTTTTCAGCTTCTCTCCGTGATTTTTCGCAGTCTCCTCACGTTTCTGGCTGGAATCTTCATCCGATTTTTCTTGCTCAGAATTCTGCTGTTTATGGTACTCCGTCACCTCTTCCTTTACTGCCTTTTTCGTCTCAGCAGTCTGCTTCTCCACCTGTTCAGATTTTGCTGCCGTCTCTTCTGTGGATTTCTTGACCTTTTTCTCGGCGCTTTTAAGGTCCCCCTCCAAATCGCTGTCATCTGCTCGAAGGGTATATACAACCTCGCCGTCACTTTTACCTGCCATGCTCTCACCTGCCTTATACCTTATATCTTTAGACAGGCACAAAGGCACAGCGTCTTGTTATAGTCTTAGTTCAAATTGTTTCCTGCAGGACGGATTCTTGCATTTTAAAAAGACACCCCTGCAGACAGCGCCCTTCTCATAAAACGGATATTGCTCATGTCCACAATAGGGACATATGACTTTTTTCATCTTTTCTGTTGATTTCTCTTTATTCATTTCTCACCGCCTGTGCTTCCAAGGCCGAGAACAGTGCATCAAGCCCCTGCTGTCCACCGCCGCCGCGAACCGGCAGTGCATAGTAAGATTTCAGTTCCTGGATTTCCTGAATCTGCTTCTGATTATGTCCATCATAGCGTGGCACCTCCATGCTGCGGATTTTCATGATCTCCCGAATTTTTGTATGCTCGGAAAGCCCCTGGAAGAGAGCGATAAACTTCTTCCAATGAAGCCGTCCTTGTACATCTATCAGATCAATCCCATAATCAAGCATAAAACTTGCGTAGATATATTCTGCATCTTCTTCAAAATCAAAGACAGGCAACTGCTGTTTAACAGGCGGTCTCTGCTTTGTATTGACACAATTTTTATAGATGTCATTCAGCAACTCCGTCCTTGTCTGCAGTGTGATTTTTTCTGGTTTAGCTACACCAAACATTTTCAGAGCCTGATCAAGCTTGATCACGTCCGGAAGCTCCTCACGATATAACCGCTGCACATCCAGGACAATATCAAATGCAGCGTTTATATAGTATTTGCGCCTACCAATCCGCACTACATCTTCAATCGGTTCCGTTAAAAATCCCATCATTTCACCTTCTTTAAAAAGGCTCTCCTCTGTTTCCGGTTGTATGACTGCAGGATTGACTGCTGATTCTCTTGTTTGATTTTTATACACTGCGGTATTACCACCTGTGTGATAAAAGGAGTTACCTCTCTGCACATCTCTATATATCGGTTATTGTAAAACTGTACGATTGTTTCGGTATCCTCCGGTCCAAATACGGCCTCAAACAGATTCACAACCGCCGTTCCCAGCCGTTCATAACAATCCGCAGCCACTTCCCCTGATTCAGACTGACGTTTTATTTCTGTGGTCTCAGCCAGGGTCTTTGTAAGTTCAGCATATTTCCGGTTTATCTTCCCCTGCATGTCATCCGCATCCAGGGATACATGCAGGGTGTGAGCTATTGTTCCATCTTCATTCATAAGTTCAAAATCTTCGACAAACTGCTTTCTTCGCTTTGCCTGATAAGCCATTTTTATTCCTCCAATCAAAAAAAGGAGCCGTTAAGCCCCTCTTACGCCCCAGTGCCAATTGTTGGCCTGCCGTTACCGTGGATTGTTACAGTCAACGCATTAACCGCTCCAGAATCGCCATAAGCAGGTGTGATATTTGCCAATGTTACCGGCCAGATAATCACCTTGTCACCTTTCTGTAGTTTCAAATGGGTTTTACGGGCTGCGCCCAGTCCATACATTACTTTATCAGACAAGATATATGTACATGCTTCATCGTCCGGTTTTACATCCCCCGTAAGAGTAAGTGTCATCTGTGCTCCTGTCACCTCTGTACTGCCCCATCCTTTATCTGCCCAATATGTCGCCTGATACAGCACTTCATTCAGGGCCTGGGCCATGTTCTTTGTTAAATTACCCAGATCTGCCCAGATTGCCGTCTCCGCTTCTGGTGCAGTGTTTATATAGACCGCGGTTTCCCAGTTCATCTCTGGGGTTATTGTGTTTTTCGGTAATGTTGGTTCTACCATTTCTATCACCTATCCTTTCTAATAACATAACTTGCAATTCAAAATGCAGGAATAGTGCCAGGTTCCGTCCTCATCCCTGCCAATTTTAGACGGTTCTTTTGCGATTGTGGTATCCAGCCACGAAAAAGTATGACCTTGTGGGTAATTTTTAAGGCGCTGGAAATAATTGCAGATATCAGATAACTGCTCTATGCACCTTTGTTGGCTTATATGTCGGCACAAAAAAAGCACAGGTACGGTTTTAACCGTGCACTTGTTGTAATACATAGTTTCTGTAAAACCTTCTCCCAGCTCCGCATATAGACTATTTCTGGCTGACAGCTCATCCAGCGATATCTTACTATCCAGCCTACAGTTATCCTCTGCAGCACTCGCAAGACACTCTAAAAACTCAATCTGTGTTGTCATCTCTTTGCCAGCTCCTTTACTGCATCCTGATATACTTGTTTCCACTGCTTGCCATAGACATCCTTAGCGTATTTTGCCCACTCCATCCGGGCCATAGCGCTGGTAAATGACAGCTTTTTTGGCCCATAGGTCCGTTCTGTTGGGTTTCCATACATAACCTCTCCGTTCCATAGATACCTGGCGTATGGCGTATCCCAGCGCATTTCAAATTTCAAATCATGGGCACGGTTATCGCTGTTATTAATGCCGCTGTCCTGCAGAGAGCTTTGATCTTTCGGCACATGCTGCGTAGTATCTTTCAAAGCCTGCTGTCCCATAATAGTAAGCCCGTCATTACTGACAGCCCGAAGTCTCGCCAAGGTAGATGCCTTATTAAACGTAACCCGTGTAGTAATTTTAGGCATATGCCATCAACTCCAGTTCATAATGATGCAGTTTTTCGCCGTCGTAAAATGGTATCACAAGTTTTGCCTGATACTTCTGACCATTGAAAATTATGATATCATCCACAGCAAAATCAATCCCCTTAGGACGACTATTTTTGCAATCATAAAAAAGTGTTGCCACAAGCTGTATTTCTGCGCTGTTCTTATCTCTTATAATTCTATTCGACGGTTCCATTCGGACATGCTGTACTTTCTGTTCATTCACCAATTCTGCATTTCCCCACCGATCAGCCTCGCTTTTTATTGCTCGCGTAACCGTGTGTATAAGCAGCTTTTTCGGTATAGCATTAATAACCCCCACCTCCCCGATACAAAAGCCCTGTTGGGGCCAGGATACGCAGCGCGCGTGGTGCATAGATGGCTTGTTGGGTGCTGCCGCCTGCACCGGACGCTTTGGAATAATTAAACTTTCCAAGACCGGCACTCTGCAGGTCTGACCCATTGTCCATATCACTACCGCCGTTGGCGTCCAGATACTCGATCTGGGCGCATATAGCCTTCATAATACGTTCCTTGATATCTGTTTCGTATGCGCCCATCCGCGCATCACATATCCGGTACATGCACATCTCTTCTACCAGTTCTTCGGCCCGGTCTAAAAGAGACGGGAAGTCGGCATCGTCAACCGGCTCCCCGTGGAAATCTTGCTCATAGTAATCCTGTGTTACATACGGCATCTTGACCGCCTCCTTTTATCAGCCTCCGGATGATGCCGTCTCGGTACGCTTAATATACAAGGTTTTGGGTTTGGAGATTTTAAGCCCCCAAATCTTTCGCCCCTGAACTGCAGATGCACCGATAAAATTGCCAGATCCGGCCAGGTCCTGCAGATGCACGTCCACGCCCCATTCCTGGACACGATGACACCAATTGGGATGACCAGCGATAAATTCCGTCGTGGTTTTCTTTCCTTCTGTGGTTTTCGTGTCACCATACAGCATATGATTAGACTCATACACAGCAAATCCTGCCACTGCCCCGATGGCACCACGGTTCTTCATTTCCTGAGACATGTCTCCCTGACGGATAAAATGGTCGTCCATCATGAGCACAGACATAAATTCAGGTGACACAATCAGCCAGCGTCCTTCCGCAGGCACTCCCTGGCGTCCCAGATAAGTCTTAGCGGCCAGGATTTCTTTGTAAGCCGTCTGGTCTGTTGCTGCTGTCTTAGTTGCTGATACATTCGTTCCGGCTGTGGTCTCCAAGCAGGAGATAGAATCCTTGTCCATAACCAGTGCTAAGGAATAGCCTGCGGAATCCAGACGGTCAGCCGCCAAGTTGTCCGGGACAGCTGCAGCATCAAAACCGTCAATCAGCTCGTTTACTGCTTTATCCCTGTCAATGTCCAAGTCAATGTAAGTGGTGTTTCCACTTTCCAGGTCAACACCCGTGGTCTTATTATAATCCTTGACCGTCACCTCTGTATCCCTTACCGGAATCTTTACTTTTCCTGCTTTCGGGTTACCCTCATAGTTTGTGTTAAAAATATACTCGTCTCTTGTGACCAGACTCTGCCGTAATTTGGCATCCACCAGGCCAGACCATCTCTCCTGATGCTCGTGCCCGGTAAATAACTGTAAAAACAGTTTAAACTTCATAGCTTTGCGCTCCTCTCAATCAATCTTTAGGCCTGGGTTCTTTTTTAAAAAGGCTGCTTCTACGCCTGTGACTTTCTTTGCCCTGCCCTTCTGGCGTTCTCCCCAGGCTTTGCCCTTGGTCTCTTCTTCATCCTCATCTTTACCAGATGAGATTTTAAACTGTGGATATTTTTTCAGCACCTTGTCAATGGCATCCTCAATATCCATATCTTTATCTTTTGTCATATGCACCCTGGCAAGGGCAAGGACGTCATCCACGCAGGATTTGTCCACATCATGCTCCAGGCAGGTCCATTTCAGCTCCATCTCTTCTGCCTTAGATGCTTTTTCCCGCAGTTCCTTTGTTTCTTTGCTTTCTTCTTTTTCACCGGCGGTCTCCCCGCTTTCCGGCTTTCCGGCAGCTTTTTTCTGCTGTTCACGCTGCCACTTCCTGCGCTCTCTGGCAAGGCGTTTCTTTACTGCGTCCTCCATATCCTTCTGGGAAAACTTCTTTTCCTCCTGGTCATCTTCCTCTCCGTCTTCGTCCGTATCACAGTCCTGGTCGTCACCTTCTCCGGAATCATCTCCGTTAGACTCTGTTTCTCCTTCAGCAAACATCTGCAGGCTAAGTGGCAGATATTTCTTTTTCATGTTCTTATATTTCATTTTCTTACCTCCGATTTTCGCCCGTATGGCGTTCTCATGCAGTTTAACGTCACCGGCATGGTCATGGACAGACAGGACGCATTACCCTGCGTCCCAGAGGGAGATTCTGGATCACCGCCTTTCTAAGCCAGCCTTACATAATCCGGATACTCCTCTGCGATCATACAAAGGCCAATAAAAAAAGAATCCATCAGCAATTTCCCTTTGTCTGATAAATCCTTAAACTCTATCATACCGCTTCCTGGTGTCAGCTCATACTTGATCTGGTCATCTGTCAAATCCTGTATGGATTTTACTGTATTTTGAAACAGGACTGACACTCCTGCACACACAATGTCTTTTCCGGATTCCGCGTATCCCGCATGTCCTTGTACGGCTATCTTAACCGGAGTCGCTGTTATGATTATCAATCTCATTCCCCCTTTTGCGCCGGCACAACTAAAAATACCACCGGCCAATTAGTCAGTGGTATTTATTCCTCGTTATTATAGAAAATGTCATCGTAAATCTTCTGCGCTTTTTGTCCCAATTCATTTAAGTCATAATCTTCATCGAACCCCCGATAGACAATCAATTCATCCAAGGGTTCCAGTATATCATTTACTTTTTCTGATTGGATCAATGCATCAGCATTTTCAAAATTTTCTTTCAAAAACTTTATTTCATGCTCTCTCAACTTAACCATCATTTATCACTCCTCGGTTCTGTCTGGATTAATTCTTCCGTATCTGGGTTATAAGAAATAGAACACTTGCCCCCAACAATCCTTTGGCTTTTCCTTCCCATGTTATCAAGTTTTACTGGAAGGACTTTACCGCTCCTCACAGTATCCTCAATATCTGATAAATTAACACCCTTTCGTTTCCTTTTTGCCGGGATGTCATCTGCCGCTTGCTGACCTATCATCCTGTCTACAAAATGAGCTGTGATTCCTGATATTTTCTGTCCATCTGGCAGTGTCATACGCGTAAGTGATGTTTCTGCGATAATATAATTTTCTTTAAACTGATCATACCCAACCAGAGGAGAAATACTACCTTTTTTGACTGCTTTCACATATCCATTGTATATCCGGCTTTCTTTACTATCATTGTACTTCAAATCATAATAGCCTGCAAGGTTTTTTGGCCCGCTTTCCGCTCCAATTGATTTTGCCCATTTTTTATAATGGCTTTGTGCCTTTCCAACTGATTTTGCACTCACATGCTTATCAAAACCGATAACTTGTTCTCTGTCTCTCCGTCTATGTAGCTGTTCATTCTTATCAACATAAGCTTTCAACTTCGCCTCTTTAGATTTCAATTTAACAGCTGCATCCTCAAAAGCATCCTCCGCTCCAATCTCATCATACAGCATACATTCCCGTTTTTGCTTGCGGACATCCCGTTCAAGGGCACGCTGCACCTGAGTCTCTTTATACAATTTATCATTTGCATCCAAGTCCTCAGTAGGAAAATACCGGCGAATACTTACACCCTCCATGTAAGGAAAAATATGGTGTCCACAGTTAATTCCCAGCAGGCCGTCCGGCTCCCCATAGCTGGATGTGTTCCAATGCGGATACTTTTTAGATCTGTTTGACCGGTCAAATATCTTGCCCTGATCCCTGGCACATTTCGGGCGGGCACCAGAATGGCTGTCCACCTCTACCAGGTCAATCCCATAATCATCTGCCCTTGCCATCTGCACCTCTGCCGCCATCGTGTTACTGGTAGACCGCATAGCCATATTGATGTAAGCTTCCGGAGTCCACTCGCGCCCCCGCTTATCAACAAAGGCAGGTATACCCTTGTCATTAAACTCTTTGATACACTTTGTAAGTGCCTGCTGTCGGGATTCTGCACCAATCACTGCAGAGGTTGCATGTTTGTTCAGGATATCAAGCTTCTGCTGCTTATCAGCTATCTCGTCAGCCGTAGACACTATATTGCCTACCAGTTTCTTATAAGCATCCCTGGCTTTATACAACATAGTTGTATTACAGAGGTTCAACGTATCTTTCGCCTGCCCCCGCATGGTAGTCAATACCTGCTTTACATTTCTGCTTTTTTTGGCAGGTACTGTCTCGCCTACCAGGCCACGTCGCACAAGCTGCTTCATTCCTGGTTCTACTTCTTCTAGCACTTTCTCCGCCATCTCATTGAGCATACGTTCCATTGCAGTTTGAGAGAGGCCAGTGGATTTTGCTATAATCTTGATATTTTCCCGATTCAGTTTCCCGATCTCAGCCAACTTCCGCATCAGCCATTCATCCGATGCAATCGGCTGATTATAATCTTTGCAATGACGGATGATATTTGTCATAAGCTGGTCCTCCAGGTCCTGAAAGGTATTCGTAGGGATATCCGCTGCCCTTTGATTTTCCAACAAGGTCATCTCACGTCACCTTACTTTTTATCAGTCGGACCAGCTTTTTCACGACTCTCACTATCATCGGTTTTCTTCTTTTTTTCCTCTTCACCTTCTTCGGCGTCACCATCCTCCGATTCCTGTTCATCCATATCCCCCTTTGTCCAGTCCATATCTTGTCCTGTGATCTGATTATCTTCAGCGATTCGCTCCATTTCTTTTTTAGCATCTGCTTCGGAGCACTTATCAATCTCCATAATTGCCGTAAGCTTTGACCGCAAACCCGCCTGAATCAGCTTAATATTACGCTCAATAGTAGTATTGCTGTCTTCGATTATGGAATCGTCAAAATCCACTGTTGGCTCAATCTCTTTTCCGGCATCCAGGAACGCAACGGCTTTGATCATACTAATCAGCGCAGACTTTACCGGTATTTCATTCCGTTGCAGATTTTGATACAAATCTGACTTATCAGATATCACTTCCGTGGCCGTCTTTACTCCTGTCGAATCAAACTGGAATCTCCCAGTACCCATACCTGCTTTCAGGCTCAGAATGTCAAGGCTGCGCTGCATACCCAGCTCATGCTCCTGGGCTCTGATAGCCATATCTACCTCTGTGAGCTTCATGTCTTCATGCCTGTCTCCCGGCATCTGGTAATACACAGAATCAGAAGCATCAAATACAGGTGCCGTGACACCCTCTTTCTGCATCTGCATCTTAGCCGCTGATATAGGGACCAGAATCCTTTTTCGTCCAAGTATAAACTCATTGACATAGGAATCATAAATCAAGTCGCAGCCTTTAAGCTGTGATATACAATTTGCATATATTGATATGCCCAGCGGGCTGTCCAGGTCTATGTTATTGCAGATATTCGGTGTTATAACTTGAAAAAGAGGCTTCTCATAACCTGTCCGCACCAAAGGCTCTATCTCCTCCGGCGGTTCAATCTCTTTTCCAGATTCAGCTTCAATATATCTGTTCTCTATGTAGTACAATTCAGGATTCTCTGCATCCTCTTCTCTACCAAGGCGGTGTATCTGCAGATAGATATTCTCTTTTCCGTCAATCACACGGGTCGTTCCAAAAACACATTCCGTGATATCGCCATTATCCCAAGACAGTGGATAAATCATATCGGCACGGATATAGTCGATTATGACATTATCTGAAGCATCACGATATTCCACAAAGGCGCCTGTTCCCAAAGCAAACACCATTTCAAGCAACTGGTTCCCACGGACACGGAAATTATTCGCTTCCAGTATCTCATTCAATCGTTTCTCATAATCTCCGGCCTTAATAGATACCTTTTCATTCAGAATCAGGTTTGCCCAGTCTTCACAGAGTTTCTTCGCCATGCCCATGCTGTAACGTTTATACTCCGTAGTTACGACACCGTTAAAAACTTTATATTTGTGGAATTTCCGAACCTCTCCCTGATACCACTCTAGCCACTCGTCAATGTGGCTGTATATCTCATCCGGAGCTGTATTGTACTTGTGATCTCTCAGATACTGCTGAATCTTGTTACTCATAACTCCCTCCTATGCTGCAATATATAAAATCTCATCCTGCACACTCTCTGTGCTATATTCCGTACTGTCTAAGCTGTCTACGTTCATTAAACCATCATCCAGCCTGATATCCTGATTTGGTTTCTTGTCATCGTATACAGCCTGCTCAAAGGCCTCAATGATGTGCGTACAATGCTCCATTATCTTCCAGCGTCCCTGAGCTATCAGACTATTGTAAAAAGCAATCCGGTCATTGATAGGGCCTTTGATTGCATTCTTGATATCAACCGCCACGTGTGCCTGCATACAGGCCATTTCCAGACCAGCAATGAGCGTCTGCTCTGCGCTGTCACAGTAAGCCTCATACACTTTGTATCTCGCTTGTGCTCTCCTGACGAAATCAATAAAATCGTCCTGGAGCTGCTTCGGGTTAATGCGTTTCTTGCAGTAATACTCATCCAGGGCAACCACCTGCTTAAAGCCCTTCGTAAACCCTGTCAGGGTAAAAGAATGAGCCGACTTCGTACCACCAAAATCGACTCCTATCACTGCATACATAATTTCATTGCCTTTTAACCAGTTCTCATCAACAATATAAGCCTTTGTATTATCCGCAAACTGCTGGTAGATAAGACCGTCAGCCGCTACCCACAGTCCAAGGATAAAACGTTTATAAAATACGCTACCATGTGGCCATGCTCTTTCATATCTGTACATGACTGAAGGTGAAAGTGTAAGATTATCGTGCATAACAAAGTGCAGATGATAAACTTTTTTCTCCTTCGTTTTCAACAGAAACTCTTCCCGGATATAATGATGTGGTCCTTCTGGGTTGCAGTTCATCCAAATTTTTGCCCCAGCAACAGAGCAACGTCCGATTACCTGGTCTATAAAAGACTGAGGAAATAGTGCTGCCTCATCCAAATACGCCCCTGCAGCAGTCAATCCCTGAAGCGCATCCTGACTCGCTTCTGTGTTCGCACCATATAGATAATAGGTGTTACTGCCTATTTCAATTCTGGCATCTGTTCCTGAACGAATGTATGTATATGGCCATCCCCAAGCTTCTAACATCTGAAGCATGGGACGGATAACATTCTTTTTTAATGCACCCATAGTTTTCCCAGCAAGAATGAAGGATTCTCCATTAAACATTTCCTGAGACCACGTTAAAAATCCTATAATGCAAGCGATTGTCTTACCCGATCTAATAGCTCCATCCGCTATTACGAAATCATTACCGGCAGAAATAAGTCCCGGTCTCCACCAATTCATAAGTCTCTTCTGTTGATCTGAAAATGGCTTAAACTTAAACGCTGCCGGCTTCTTCTGTTTTTTCGCCATCTTCTTCCTCCACTTTCTCATCAGAAAACAGATTATCTAATTCTTCCTGCGTCGGTCTCATAGCTTTCAGGAAATTCTGTATATTTTCTTCTGCATTATCAACATCACCAACCTCCATGTCTCTGGCTCTTTTCGCCCTGTCAGTTCTGATTTTCTGCTCTTCCAAGTCTGTATCTGTTTTATCAGTCTGCCCAGCAAAACGAGCAATGACTTCGTAGGCTTTTACATTTCCGGCAAGCCCTTCTTTAATCATTGCCATGTTTAAAGCAGATTCCAATGTACTCTCAAGTCCCAGAGCTTCCAGCACAGGCGTCCACTCTTCGCTGTCTATTTTAGCGGTCAGCAGCAGGTTTAAAGTCTTCCGGAAGTCTGCTTTTCTTCGCCTAGCTTCTCCAGATGCCTTACCACCTTTTGATGCGATTACTCGTAGTTCGTTCGTAGTTCGTTTATCAAAACCTTTATCTCTTATGTTTTCATAGTTTGCCATCCACCCACCTTCCTGTCTTGCTAAATTTATGTATAAAAATAGCACCCAGTAAATACCGGGTGCTATATAGATAAAATGTAAAGAAAAGAGAAACATGCAAGTTTAGCACTTACCAGCTCTTGTCCATTACCCGAACAAGTGGACACACCGTCACGTGTGAGCAACAGCGGAAGGAATCGAACCCCCGACCTCTTGCAGATGCGTTGCAAGTGCTCTACCACTGAGCTACGCTTTGATGTGCCTGCCGAACCACCAGCAGGCTGTGATTACATAACATTTAATACTTTAGAGGATACCTATGGAAATCAAAAACCAATGACCGTAAATAGGCTAGGTAATGAAACTTTGTTTGCTCTCTGCCTTTCAAATCCATTTACACTATATCATATCTGGAACTATCATTTACTATCATCTTTTTTTAAATTTTAAAATTTTTTAATGCTGTATTTCGTAATCTATATGTCTGTGCTTCTCCATATCCTATTTTTTTAGCTACTTTTTTCCACGTTAGTCCATCAAGATAATATCTCTCTAGTACCTCTCTTTCTTTTGCATTGTCCATATTTTGTAGTTTTTTCTCTATCTCCATCCGTAATTTTATACTTTTCAGATGTTTTTCTCTTAACTCCTCATTTAATTTTTCTTCTAACACAAAAATATCTGACAAATCACTTTTGCTGTATGCTCGTGGCATCCCATCCACTGTTGCAGACGGAAATAATTTATCCATCTGCATTTTATCAATTCTTTCTTTAATAAGTTTTTCTTCTCTTTTAGCATTTTCATACTGTAAAAGATATTGAACTTTTTCGTAGATTTCTTCCTGTTGCACTAGCATCACCTACTTTCGCATGCATTCAAACTCTTGATATGTAAACGATTCACAAAAGCCGTTTCCTGCTTTTGTTTTAATTCGCAGCAGGATGAAGTATTCATACACATCAACAACTGTTGCTTTTCTGATTTTCTTTCTTTTTCTGCGTCCGTCTTTTTCCTCACTCACTTCTTCTGTGACAATTTTCACCTTCTCCCCAACTCTGACCTTATGCTCTCGTTCAAGTCTCTTTCTTGTTTCAGTGTTTCGTTCTGCCATTCTTGTTCCCCAGAGCATCTGTGTGCTCTGGGATGTAATATCTTTGTAACTCATTACTTTTTCTCCTTAAATGCTCTTGCAACTTCCGGAATACAGCATAGACTTATGCCTTCAATGCAAAGATTGCATTTGCACGTATCACAATTTTTATATTCGTCTTTTTCATTTGAATTTCTTTCAGCTCTTTCAACAAGCTCTTCGCACTCTTTGAAATCTTCCACCATTCCGGTCGAGTCAAATTCTAATACAACTCCATTTTTCAGTGTTACTCTCATTTTATTCTCCTTTCTTCATCACTTCTAACAATGTCTCATCTAAGTCAATACCACTCTCACTGAGTCCATTTTTTAATTCTTTCAAGATTGTTTTTTGTACTACTACAATTTGTCTTTCTTTAGACATTTCAGTGCCTTCCAGCTCTGATATTTCATTATCCAGCGTTTCTAATATGCTATAATCAGCCTCTGCTAAATCTCGTAACTTCATGATTTTAAATAAAATTTCTTCAAACTTTTCTTCTGTATCTGTACTCATTTCTTTCTCTCCTCTATCCATTTTTTCAAATATTCTTCCTGCTCCGCATCGTCCTCTTTCTCCATTCCGGTATCTCGAACAATCATCCAGCAAGTTCCTGCGATTGCTAAAAATACGAGCACAAGCACAACTGTTCCCAAATTCTCACCCCCTCTCAATTACTTTTCAACAACATGCTTTCTAATTCACTCATGTTGTATTTTCTTTGCTCAAAGTTACAGAACTTCGCTTTCTTTGTCTCTTGTTGCTTATTTTGCGTACTTCTTGTCTTTCTTACAGGATAGAACGTTTCCCAGCCTCTCATCGTTGCCTCTTTTGCGACTGCTATTTTGTCAATATCTGTCCGTGCTACTTCACATAAACGTTCTTTATACAACTCAATCTGGCTCGGATTGATAATTGCTCCTTTTTGCTTCTTGTATGAAATAAACAACAAAAAAGCATCTTCTACTTCTTGATTGTCAAAATATCTGATTTTAGTATCGATACTGGAAGTAGTATCAACCGGAGGTTTTTCCGGCGAAGCCGTATATATATATTTATTTACTTTACTTTCCTTTATGGCATTATTCTCGGATTTATTCGAGTTTTTCCAAGAATAACTCTCATTATTCTTGGATTTATTTAAAAAAGGGTTCACTTTAATAAAGGGTTCGGTCTCCTCTTTTTTGAGAAGCCACAAATCCTCTCTTACCTGAATCGGATTTTTCAGTGCTCGTGATTTCACGGCAAGCTGAAACCGCTCCTGTATTCCGGCAGAGGTCAGAACCTTGACCGACTGAAAAAGTGTGTTATCAAACAGTGACCGTTTCAATAAGTAGTTTAAGACCTGCATCACCTTTTGCTCGCTCATTCTCAGACGTGCTGCCATCACGAGCAGAAAATCTTCATCTACTTCTAAGTAGTAGCCCCTTTTGTATACTCTTGTGAGTAAATACATATAAATAGTAAATCCATCTGCGCCAAACTTGGCATATTCAACTTCTAAATCCTCGAAAATATCCACGTCAATTGGAAAGTAATCCAGACCCTCTTTTCTTGGTCTTGCCATTCGTGGATACTCCTTTCTGCAACTCTGCTGGAACCTTGTCCGACCGAAAAAGTATATTCTAAAAACAGTGACCGTTCCGGCAAGAAGTTTCCTTTTTGCAGAGCTGCTATGTACTTTTTGTGTGATATATGTGGTAAGCAGTATGAACTGCGAATCCCCTTTTAATCTTCAAACAAAGCCGTTCTAGGGTCTTTTGCTTTACTTCCTGTATTTACGTCAGGAAAATCTGTTATATCCTTTTGTCCTGGAATTTCTGTTTCTTGTTCCACTTTTACCTCAATTGTATCTTCTGTGTTATTTTCTGTATAACTAGCATTATCAACATAATTCTTTGTTCCATCTTCGCTAATAACCGCCATATCTGCATCTAATGCTGACGCCATTTCAATTGACATGATGCCCCATTTGCTGATTAACTGTCTAAGCATCGTCTTATATGCCATCGCATCAAAATTTGTTTGCCAAACACTACTGCTTTGTGAATATGACTTTGAGTATTTTTTTGCATGTGCTTCCATCTTGCTTCTTGACCAGTAAATAGCTTTACGAAAACCATTTGTATACTCAAACATTGCATAATATCCAGTTGTTTTCGTTTCTTCTCTCACTTCTTCATCTTCGATTAAATTTACTTCAATTTCTTCTGTGAGAGGGTTAAAGCACACTAATTCGCCCTCTTTAATTGCTAAGACATTAAGTTTTTTATATTGACTACTTCTAATCGCAAGCTGAATATACCCTTTATATCCAAGCTGAAACTGTGCAATTTTTCCTTCTTTGCTATTAAATGGAACTAAATAATACTGACCAAGCTGTGGCGATGGAGACAATTTCAGACTTTCGCCAAGCAGTGCTGCCGAAAAAATACTTTGTGGTGTACATTTCTTCAATGATTCATTTGCATTTACAGCAGATACAATCGAAGAAATAAAGCGCTGTCCATCTTTCCCTCCAACAACATCATTAATTCTCTTTCTCACTGCATCACTTGTTAAATAAGCTGATAATCCCTGATTCTGTGTTTGATTCTGTAAACTGTTCTGTAATGCCATTCCCTTTTCCTCCTACATTCCAAGTTTTTCAAATACTGTTTTTACATCTTCGCATTCCTCTTTAATCTCATCAATTCCTGCATGATAATATTGTTGGAATACCTTACTTATTAAATATAATTCTCTGCCATCGAGGACGTGCCCAAATTCAACATTTCGTTCTTTGAAGAAATTTCTTAATGCAAGTGCATCTTCTGTTGATAATAATGCCGAGAAAGAAACCCACATTTTTTCACTTGATACTGAAGTTGCTTCTACGGTCCGAGACGAAGAATTTACCTCTTTTGTTTCTCTTTCCGTTTTTTTCTTATAATCTTCTTTTTCTTTTTGAATCTTAAGGAGTCTCTGTCCTTCCAAAATTGCTTTATTGATATCGCAAGTCTCTTTATATACCTGCTGCGCTTCAAAACTGAACTCTGGCAATTCTTCAAGTGTTTGCATATCTCGTTCAAATTTATCAATTGCATCATTCATATACTGAGCAACTACTTTCATAGAACAGGAGACATTTAAAAACTTCTCCTGGAACACTTTTTCAAAAGTTAATCCATCCGGAGCATCTAATGACCGCCACAGTTCTTTTACTCTTTCCAGCTTTTCTTGTCTGTTTTTTTCTTCATATTGCTTAATCTGCTTATCAATAGCCACCACTGGCTCATCAATAATACTAATGATTTCATTGATTTTCTTTTCAAAATCTTCGAAAGGCTTAATATACTCTTTCTTTACTCTGTTTTTTTCTTCATTCAATGCTTTTTTCAGTTTATTCAATGCCGCTTTATCTGCTTTTGCATCTTTAATCTGCTCATCTGTATAGACTAAAGTTTCATAATAAGCAATTTTTTCAACTAATTCCTGCTTCAGTTCTTCGTAATTGAAAAGAATTTTTTCCGGAAGCAGATAGTCATTCATCTTTAATTTCATTCGTTTCTCCCCTTTCCTTATTATTTCTATATCGATGGTAATATCAGATTTGGCTTTCTTTTCTCCTGCACCTGCTGCCAGAATTTTTTTTCTTCTTTTGCAAGGTATTCAAGGTCCTCTGATACTTCATCCCGTTCAATTCTGTAATGCTTTGTCTGCAAGTAGACTTCGCCAGAAAACGAATATTTTAACTGTGCTTTCAAAATAGCAAAATCAAATTCCGTCACAAGTAGATAGTGAAGTAACTGGACATAGTAATTATCCGGAATTCGGTCATTCCATTTTTTCTTTTGTGCTGATTGTAAAATGTTTGTTGTTTTACATTCCCAAACACCTTTCTTGCCGGTGTCTTTTTCAATCAGCCAGCCATCCAGTGATGCATGTGCAAAAGGATATTCATCATTTGAAAACATATTATTTTCTTCATAAAGGACTGCATATTCTGGATAATCGAGCCGGAACAGATCTCTTAAGTACTGCTCCGCTCTTATTCCATACTGCACATAATCTTTATTTGATATATCCTCCTGCTCTGCTTGACCTGTCTTAATTCTCCACAATTCCACATTACTTAAGTACGGATTTAACCCGATTACTGCAGATGCATCGCTTCCACCGATATGTCTGTTCCTTGCTTTAAGCCATTCTTGCCTATTACTTAAAACAATTTGGTTTACTGCCATTTGCTTCTCCTTTTTGTTTTTTAAAACTAAAACTCCATTTCCACTTTGCTTATAAACTTCTCCGCCTGCTTCTTTGCTTTATTTTTCTTTCTCGCCTGACACAAACCAACAAGGAACAAAATTGCTACCGGTCCTGCAATCCAAACAACAGCACACAATAATGCTTCTGTATCTTTACATTCGATAGCATTACATAGCCATCCACTGAAGCAAACACCCGTCCACAACCCCAGAGCTGCTTCCAAAATATCCATTTTTTTCATTGCATTTCTCCCTTATGCTTGTTAAGATATAAGTGATTTATTTAGACTTGTGTCCCACAGGAAGTTGCGTTCTCATGCGCCGCTTATTCTCCACTTACATCACCTCCCTGTTTCGAATCTCTTCTACTGTTTTCTCTCCCCTCCATATGAATCCAGATAGCTCATATAGTTTTTTCGGAGAGATGTAAAATTTTCTGTATGGACGCTTCCCTCTTTTTCTGGGTGTCTTGTGGACAAACCCCAGATCGAGCTCTCCGGAATCCATGCTGTTCATTAATACTTCTCTGTCCATACCGAGAACTTTACTTGCTACCATTACTGGAACGCTACCAGGATGGAATTCTGTCAAGTGATCACCTCCTACTCATCTGTCTTAAATAGATAATCAATTGAATTTTTTAACTTTATCTCCTATACTTGATATACAGGCACTGCCATGCCGAGTACGAAAGAAAGGAGTATAACTCTATGACCCTAACAAACGATGCCGATAAACTCGCTTGCATTGTGTATAAACAATATTTACATATGCGAAATGATGGTATGTCCAAAGCAAACGCGAAGCATTTTAATCATGATTTCTATGAAAATATTGCCTGCCTATCAAAATGGCATCCAGACGATATAGATGAAACCATCAATGAATTAAAGCGATCTGGTCTTGTAAAGAAATACTTGGACGGTGGCTTTGTTTTATGCGATGAATTCATCATTTATATGGAAAACCGTTTTAAAAACGGAATCATGGAAGTCACCGATTTTATCAGCAAATTTATTCCTTAGATATTGCGGTCGCTGGTATTGTAAAACTTATCTTCTGTAATCATCAGCGACCACTCTCCATTTTTAAATTCCAACTCCAAACGAGATATATTGCGCTTCTCTTCTCCGTTAATCTCGTAAATTCCTTTTTCTCTATCAATATGGATAGATACAAACTTTTCTTTCTTCATCTACTCACCTCCTACTCTAAGAAATATTCAATTGATACACCAAAGTAATCCACTATAATCCACCCAACGACATTTGAGAATTGTGCTCTCTGATCAGCAAAATTGTATTCGTACACGGTTTCCACTCTTTTGCATATTCCACAGCTTCGTCGAACCGTTTCTTTGGAACGTTATTTCGAGCGTTCACGTGGAAGAAATGTTTTAAATCCCTATTGCATTCCGCAAATACCTTCCTGCTAATCATTTTGTATGCTTCACTCTCTTTTCCACCGAGCGCGTTAAGCACTGCATGATTCACAACATCGCCCAAGACCTGTTGCTGTCCATAATCGATTGTCATATTGTTTTCAAGGTTCAAAATTCTCTCTTCATGATTATCAATCATTCCAAGTTGGATTCTCATCATTTCCTGCTGGGTTAGCGGTTTCTGATAAGAGCCTGTCTTTCTAATTATTGGAAGCACTTCCGAAGTTACCCAGTGTTTAAATCTCTTTGCGGATTCCAGTTTACTTCCAAAAATTAAAGCATAGAGACCAGACTCGTTAATAATTGCCTGATTGGGATTTCCTCTTTTTCCGTCGGAAATTACGACGGTATTCTTATCTTCCATTTCGACATGTGTTGCGATCGCATCTCTTGAATTCGAATATCCCAGAGCATCTGCCACGTCTTTTCCCACAAACCACGGTTCATTATCAATAGTCACTGTTCGGATGCTTCCGAACTCTTAATTGCTAAAAATCTGTAAATTATTCATTTTTTTATCACTCCTTTTTGTAGAATTATGTACCTCTGGTTATACATTTTCTGTTCCATAGAATCCGAGTTCCCTTGCGATTTCTTGAGGGTTGTACTCCGGAACATGTTTTCTTGCATTTTTATCTGCAAGCATCTTCTTAAATTTCCAGTAATCCGTAAAGGCCATATAATTCACCCTTTTCAGTGGACCTTCTCCCATTATGGCAAATTCCCCGTATCTATCACGGTTTGTTTCAATTTCTTTCATATATTTTCTTGCGGTGCGATCGCTGATATGAAACTGTTCACAGATTCCTTTCACACTCATTACTGGATTCCCGTACATCTGTTTAATAACTGTCATTCGTTTTCCACCTCCTCTTCCAGGAAATACTCAATAGGTTTGTTCAGTTCTTTTGCTACCTCATAAACCTTCAGTACACTCGGGATATTATCATCCCACTTGCAGATACTGCTTCGTGAAAAGTTCAGCTTATTTTCCAGAGTTGTAATACTTATCCCTGCATCACCACAAGCTTCTTTAACCTTTTGATATATCAACGATTTCACCTCCCTTATGTGATATAATTATTTTGTATGGGTCACAAATCGCCTCTGCCGGAGGCGACGATTGCTTTGGCAAAACAACTATTCTCCAACGTGACTCATGTAATAATCGCTGAAAATATCACGTATTTATATTGACTTTTTGCGTAAAATATTCTATAATTGAATCACCACAAACAAATACAGAATAAGGCAAATGAAATGGTTTATTGCGTAATATATTCAACTCATAATCTTATTATACGTAATATTTTCAATTTGTCAATAGTTTCTGCGTATTTTTTTCAACTATTGAAAGGAAGATTTTATGCTTACGTATGATTTAATCAAAAAACTATGCAAGCAAAAGGGTGTGACTGTGACTGGCACCGAAAGAGAATTAGGATTTGCAAGAGGTTCATTATGCAAAGTAAACACCAGCGCTCCCAGCATGGAAAAAGTCAGAAAATTAGCAGAGTATTTTGAGGTTGATATTGAATACCTTATGAATAATGGCGAAGTTTCAAAACAAGAACAAAAATTAAATGCAAGAGACGAACGAGACATCAAAAAAGATTTAGATTCGATTATGGAAAAGCTGAATACCAAAGAGGCTGGTCCTGCCAGTTTCGATGGTAATGATATTCCAGAAGATGACAGAGAGCTATTCGCAACACAGTTAGAAGCTATGCTTGTAAGATTAAAGAAAATTAACAAAGATCTGTATAACCCAAACAAAAATAAAAAGTAGGTGCATACACATTGAATAGAAATATAAAATCTGTAGTTGCCTATTTCGTGAAAAAATTTGAAACTCGGAATCCGTTTGAAATTGCGGATAGGCTTAAAATAGAATACAGTATTGGACCTATGGGTACATGCAGTGGATGTTATCTATATCTAAAGAGACACAGGTGCATATTCCTTAATAGCGACTTATCAGAACAGGATATGTATTTTGTAATGGCACATGAGCTTGGACACGCTATTTTACATAAGACTGAAAATTGTTATTTTATACGAAACAAAACATTTTTATCTACAGCATGGATAGAAAAAGAGGCCAACACCTTTGCTGCTGAACTTCTGATACCTGATTCTTTAATAAGAGATAACCCTGAATACACAAAAAAACAGCTTGCAAGACTGACCGGATATAATGAAATGATTATGGAATTT